>Ga0129324_10000549_pt1 | contig 27043 bp, 22 predicted proteins | sample CPBDNA_7_FD_96879 | JGI IMG/M metagenome (GOLD analysis project Ga0129324, IMG submission 96879) | Freshwater to marine salinity gradient microbial communities from Chesapeake Bay, USA - CPBay_Spr_15_0.2_DNA | ecosystem: Environmental > Aquatic > Marine > Coastal | place: USA: Chesapeake Bay...
ATGATTGTCGCCAAGCACGTCGCGGTTTCGAATCAGAAAATCCCAATACAGATAACTGAACGGACACGCATCGTCGCCCACCGCGTCGGTCGGGTCAAACCGGCAACCTTTGCAATAGTTGGACATCTTTTGGATATAGCGCCCGCCGGCCGCATACGGTTTCGTCGCCATGATGCCGCCATCCGCATAAATCGCCATACCGTGCGTGTTCGGCATTTCGACCCATTCGAAGGCGTCGGCATAAACAGCCAAGTACCATGCCTGCACTTGTTTCGGATCAACGCCCGCCAACATCGCGAAGTTGCCGGTCACCATCAGGCGTTGAATGTGATGGGCGTAAGCTTCATCACGGGTTTGTTCGACGCAGGCCCGCATACACACCATCTCTGTTTCGGCACCCCAATACATGTCGGGAAGATCGCGGTGCGCATCCAGCGCATTGCTGTCGCCGTAACCCGGCATATGATGCCAATAGATACCCCGCACGTATTCACGCCAGCCGATGATCTGACGGATAAATCCCTCGACCGCGTTGAGCGGTGCGTGGCCGTCGCCATAGGCTTTTTCAGCCGCCTGGCACATCGCCAACGGGTCCAGCAGACCGATGTTCATATACAGCGCGCATACCGCATGAAACAGCGTCGGCTCGCCGGTTAGCATCGCGTCTTGATAGTCGCCAAAGTTCGGCAACGCGGTTTCGATAAAATGTGCGAATGCACGCTGGGCTTCTTCTTGCGTCACCGCAAAATGAAACGGTCGGAGCGTACCGAAGTGATGATCGAAGCGATCCTCGACCAAGTCTAAAACGTTTTCGGTGATTTCATCGGGCGTAACGCGATGCGGTTCGGGCGGCGTCGCACCGTCTTTGAGCGGTTTGCGGTTCTCTTTATCGAAATTCCAGCGCCCCCCTTCGGGCGCGCCATCTTTCATCAGCAAACCTGTAGATTTACGTACTTCACGATAGAAATCTTCCATACGCATCAATTTGCGTGATCCAGCCCATTCGCTGAAGCGCTGCTTGGAGACAATGAAGCGGTCATCGACGCGAATATCGACGCTGACACCGAACTGATCCGCCCAGCCCTGCATAGCATCCAGCAAGCGCCATTCGCCGGGCTCGGTGATCACAACATGCAACGCCCCTAGATCCTTCAACGCTCGCGCCAACTCACTTTCCAGCTCACCCGTGTTGGCTTCGTCATCCAATCTGACGTAGCGGACCTCGATATCTTTTTCGCGGAGTGCCTCGGCAAAATGGCGCATCGCCGACAAAATCAGAGCGATTTTTTTAGGATGATGCGGGACGTAGGTGCACTCGCCCATCACCTCGGCCATCAACACGACATCGTGCGCCGGATCGATATCGCGGAGCGTAGCTAAGTTGTGGCTGAGTTGGTCGCCTAATATCAGGCGGATGGTCTGGACACTGCGTTTACTCATGCCATGTTTACGGCGCACGCACGCCGTTAGATCAGTTCCGCTGCCAGTCTTGGGCGACCACGCTGTAACCGAGCCGCGCCAGACGATCTTCGGCAGCATTGAACGCCACACTGTCGATCGGCGCAGACAACAGATCGCGATACCATGGCTGCGCACCCGTGACCTCGGCCGCACCCAAAATCGCAACCAATCGAACCATGGCACCCGGCATAGGGTGATCTTTGAAATCGAGCGTCCAGATGCGGCCGGTGCTGTCCGCACTGCCGCGCATGATCCGACCGGCACGACCCGCGCCCAAGCCCGACGGCCAATAGGCCATCCGACCCACCAGAACCTGCGCCACGTCAGGCGTGAACCCGCGCATTTCAATCGTGCATACGGTTTCGGGTCCATCGAAGGTCTTCGTCAGCGCAACGCTTCGGGTTTTTGCTGCATCACACAGTCACCTGGGGTATCTGCAAGCAGCAATGCGCCTTCGGTGCGCACGGCGTCGTCAGCAGGCTTCTGCAGGCTAAGCCATTGACGATAAGCACTGGCTTGCAATGCGCTGAGCCGACCGTCTTCAGCATCGTTGAGTTCTTGTTCCAACGCCAATACCTGACCGTCGCCCGACAGCGCCGCCCACCGTGCCACATCAATACCCAGCCAAAACATCAACGCCGCCGCAGCAATGACGGCGAGGCCCGGTTTCAGCAAGCCACGTCGGCGTGGCGCCGGCGCCATGCTGCGGGGCGGCTGCTCCACCGCTTGATCTAAAAAGGTAAGCCCTGCCACCTGCAACGCGCCTTCAATATCTGCGACCGGCAGCACCGGGACGTCGCACACATCATCGGGCAGATCCGGTGTTTCAACGGGCACCAAAATCCGTGCCTGCGACGGATCGATTTTCAAATGCGCAATAACATCCGGCAACACGTCTGCAAGCCGCGCCAATTTGCGCGCAACGTGGAGCACTGGGCGCACCGCCAGATCGTGATCGACCTCACCGGTCGCGAACAATGCTTGAGTCTTATGCGACTCAGTATCGTGTTCCACTGCATGCGCCAGCACGGCAGCAAGTTGCCAAGACGATCCTTCATCGACCTGACCGTCCACATCCATACGATATGCACCGTGCCCGGTCAGGCGCTCTATGACACCGGTCGGGCTGCGCACAAAGCCTTCATAGGCCGCACTCACCGGCAGCGCTTGCGCCCGCCCGTCCAAACAGATCACCGAATGCACAAGCGCGTCTTCGCGGGTGATGCGTTGAACGCGCACGGGGCCTTCGGTGGTCAGGATGTAAACGGGAATCGGCATCAGCGCAGAAACACTTCCGACTCCGCATCGCGGAGCGCCGTCACGATGGAATTGTCATCTCGCAGCAAAAGCTGCACACGACCGGCGCTGAAAGGCCCAAGGTCAAAGTCCAAAAATACGCCCGTGCGATCTTTCAACGTCAAACGCGTCGGTGCTTTCGCTTCGGCATCGCTCAACGTGATGATCAGATATACCTGCGCGTCGTCAGCCCTGGATGGTGTGAGGGTGATCGTCGCCTGCGTGGTCTCGCGGCGCACAACATCGGTGCTGGCCGCACTGGCCGCCGCCACTTGGCGCGGCATGTACGCGAACGCGGTGCGGGCCATAAGTCGGCTCAGATCATCTTGTGCACGGGCATCGGCGGCCAAACGTACGCGAAAGCTATCACTCATATCGAACGACGGATCGCTGGCATACACATGCAGCATAGTAAACGGCAAGCGCGTGCGGGCGGACGATGGGCTTAACAACCCTTTTGCCTGCGCTTCCGCATCAATGCCGGCCAGCGCCAATTTGGCAATCGCGTCAACGTCCGCCATCAGAAGCCTCCGTCTCTAGAATCTTGTCCGCACGATACAACGCCGCAAACATATCTAAAAACACACGCCGGTCATGCTGCGCCAACGCTGGCCAATCCTGCCCCCGTAAATCGCGTTCAACAAACCGGCGGATCGCCTCGATGAGGCGCAATGCGTAGGGCGCAGCCGCCGCCATCGCATCCAAAGTCATCGCATCGACGTCGCCTTTAAAGCCGGCACGATTAAAAGCCCGAAGGGCGCGCCGTGCCTCGGCGAGCAGGCCGGGCAATTCATCGCCGCGGGGATCGGGCTTGGTCGCAAAAAACTGCGCAGCTGCCGTATGCACGCTGATCGGCACCACATTGTCGTCCGGTGAATGCGCTGTCTCGGCGAGCGCACCCCAATCCAGGTCGGGTGCGAGGGTCAACGCAATCTCGACCGCTTCGATACGTCCTGCGCTGTGCAATACCGCCAGCGCGGCCATCGATGCGCGTTCAAGTGTTTCCGCAATCTCGATATAGCCCTCAAAGCAGGCCTCATACACCGAACCATCTATTTGCCTATTCAGGCTTTGTAGTACACCTGCCGTGATGCCATCGCCGCGTTCAGCAGCGCTGAGGCGGGTTTGATGCGCGCCGAATACGCTATCGCGCATCACCGAAACCGGAATTCGCCGCGCCGCTAAAGCCGCTGCCGGCGCTAACGGCAGATCGACCACACGCTCAACCTCGCGGGCATTGATGAATTTCACCCGCTCGCCCGATGCGTCCAACAAATCAGGCAAAGGGCCTGTCGCTTCATCCAAGGCAGCGACGACGGCCTCGACATCGGCAGGATCGACTTCGCCTGCCTCGTAATCCGTACCAATCGATTTGGCGTACACGCCTTCGCGCCGTACTTCAGCGGCATCCAGCGCCATGATCAACTTCAGCGCACTTCGATAGACGCCCCGATAGGTGCGCGCCGACACTTCGTCACTGGCCGCATAAGCCTGCCAATAGCTGAGCACAGCCGCATCATCAATGGCTTCGGACCCGGTGCGATTGCCCGCACCCGCCGTCACGTAATCCAAAAAATGCCGCTCGCGCCGTTGTCGCTGCACCGGTGGCAGATGATCTTTCAGATACGCATAAAGGCGCCGCTGCAAAGCACGGGCGGTCTCGTCGACCCGCGCACTACTGGCGACGCCATCGCGGAGCGGACGCGTTAGCTCATCAACCTCGCCATAGCCCAGCGTGGTTATCAGAAATTCCAGCAAGGCGGCTAAAAACGGCATCCGCGAGAATGAAACTTCGAATGCATCACCGGCATCGCTGTGGCGCACGGTATCGTTGCTGAGACGCACCCGACCGGTATCCGCCGCCACCGCCTCAAAGGCGCGGCGAAACGCCCCGGCGCTCGCCCGGTCCACACCCCAAAACAGATCTTCATAACGGCCATCTCGGGCCGAAGCTGCAACCAGCAAATGCGACAGCTCAAGGATCGGGCGCGCATAGGTGCGACACACCACGACGCGCGCCAATTGGCGGATCACACGATCCGCATAGCGCGGGCCACCATCGCCCGCGCTCGCCTCTGCCAAGCACGCCAGCGCTTCACGGAGCGCATCACTTTTGCCTTCTTCGAGGTTCAGATTGTGCAAACTGCTGGCCATGCAGGCTCCGTTATCATCTTATCGATAACGTATTCTGCCACGTCTTAAGCACCAAGAGGGTCGATTATTTCACGTTATGCACGAATTTTTTCAATAATCGCTGCCCGCACATCATCCGGCGGCGCCACAGACGTGCGCGTGGTCATGTCATAGAACACGTTGACGCTCTCGGCCGTAGCAACGCAGGTATCGCCTAAGAAAACTCCATAGCCCGACGTCAACGATTTGGACCCAATGCGGATCAGTCGCCCGCCGACATCAACCGTACCAGGGTAGTGTAGTTCGCACTTATAGTCGATGACGACGCGGGCAAGGATGAAGTCCAGACCGGCATGATCAAAACGATCCAGCAGACCTTGGATCAACATCGTGCGCGCCGCTTCGACATACTGCGCGAACGACACGTTGTTGACGTGGCCCATGCTGTCTTGATCAGAAAAGCGGATCGTCACCGCCGTGAAGGCATCAAGCTCTCACGCCGGGTCAGATCAATCGCAGTGTTGTCGGTCGTCATCGAACGTCAGATCACGACGCTGTCACGGAAGGCAGCGATATCGTCGTCGCTATACCCCAATGCCTTCAAGACTTCGTCCGTGTGCTCGCCCCGTTCCGGCGTCGCCATGCCCGTGCGGGGCTCGAAGCGATCAAACTTCACCGCTTGCGGCAACAAATCCATCTTGCCGAGAGTTTTGCTCTCGACCGGGTGACGCAAGCCCATATGAATGACCTGCTCATCCGCGAATACCTGATCGATGGAGTTGATCGGGCCGCACGGCACACCGGCCTTATTGAGTGCATCGATCAAATCCGATGAGGTAAAGGTTTGGGTGTGTTTTTCCAGCGCCGCATTCACCGCATCACGATGTTCCGAGCGCAGTTCACCTGATTTGAAATCGGGATTGTTGGTGATCTCGTCATCGCCCAACACCTCGCAGATGCGGTCCCACATCTGATCGCCCGCCGCGGCGATGTTAATATAACCGTCCGACGTTTTGAACACACCGGTCGGAATCGACGTCGGGTGGTTGTTACCGGCCTGCGGTGCGACCTCGCCTTTGATCAGGTAACGCGCGGCCTGAAAATCGAGCATCGAGATCATCGCCTGCAGCAACGACGTCTGCACCCATTGGCCTTCACCCGACTGCTCACGCTCCAACAAGGCGATCAAGACGCCGATGGCGCCGTACATGCCGGCGGTCAAATCCGCGACCGGGATACCGACACGCATCGGCCCTTGGCCCGGCGCCCCGGTGATCGACATCAAGCCACCCATGCCCTGCGCAATCTGATCAAAGCCCGGGCGCTTTGCATACGGGCCATCTTGGCCGAAACCCGAAATCGACAACAAAACGATGCCTTTGTTGACCGCTTTCAAATCTTCGTAGGCAATGCCGAGCCGGCCTTTGACGTCGGGGCGAAAGTTCTCGACCACCACATCTGCATCGGCGACCATCTTCATAAAGATTTCTTTGGCTGCAGGCTCTTTCAGGTTCAACGTCATTGAGCGCTTGTTGCGATGGATGCTTTGGAAATCTGGGCCCGAACGTGCACCCCCCATACCTTTACCGGTATCGACGGCGAGCGGCGCTTCGATCTTGATCACGTCGGCGCCCCAGTCGGCGAGTTGACGCACAGCCGTCGGGCCAGAGCGCACCCGCGTCAAATCCAGGACGGTAAAGCGTGACAGCGGTCCGGTGTAGTCAGTCATATGGTCGTTCCCTCAGTGATATTTTTTCATGATGAGCCCGTAGGCACGATTACGCCATTGTTTGGCAGGCTATCACGCTGAATAGGGCCGCGAAAATGTTTATGAGCAGACAAGTATCCAGATTGATAAACAAAAAAAAGCCGGCCCCGTCGGGCCGGCAAAGGAGAAAGATTGAACATCTGTGTTAACCATATAAGGACAAAAGCCAAGCCGCAGTGACAGTCATCACAACAAATTATTTTCTCAAAAATCTTTTAAGAGAAACAGGTTAGATACCAGACTCATCATCAGACTCATCAAATGAATCATGGCACACCCGAGCCTCTGGGAAGGTTAACGAAATCGTCGTGCCGACTCCGATATCGCTTTCCAAGCCAATTTCCGCTTGATGGAGATCAGCCAAGGCACGCACCAGCGGCAAACCCAATCCGGTGCCTTCGCGTTTGCTGACAAACGAACTATCGACACGGAAGAATGCGTCGAACACGCTCTTTTGATGCTCTTTTTGGATACCAATCCCGTTATCAACCACTGACATGCGTGCACGCCCGTCGTCCAAGGCCTCGACCCGAATAATTACGCTGCCGCCCTGCTCAGTGAATTTAATCGAATTGCCGACTAAGTTGATAAACACCTGCTTGAGGCGGCGCGCATCAGCTATAACCATTACCGGTGTGTCGGGCCGTTCAATCGAAATCAACAAACTCGCCCGAAGTGCACGGCCTCTTAGCATTCGCTCACAGGTCCGGGCAATTTCGCTCAAATCGACCGGCTCTTCATGCAGCACCATCGAGCCAGACTCGATCGACGCCACATCCAACAGGTCGTTGACGAGCTCAAGCAAGTGCTGTCCCGACGTATGGATAGAAGCGGCATAATCGACGTATTGCGGGCTGACATCTCCCATGACCTGCTCACGGATTAATTGCGAAAACCCGATGACCGCATTCAACGGCGTCCTAAGTTCATGCGACATGTTGCCGAGGAATTCTGTCTTCGCACGATCCGCATGCTCGGCCCGATCTTTCGCATTAATCAGCGAGCCCTCAATTTTTTTGCGTTGGGTGATATCCATGATGGTGGTCTGGACTGCTGGCGCCTCGTCCCACTCGACGACCCGCGAAAAGTGTTCCACCCAAATCTGCGAGCCATCGGCGTGCACGCCCTGAAATTCATAGCGTTCCGGGACGCTTGCATCGCCGGCGATGCGGCGGTTACGAAAGTCTTCAACCATCCCCATTTCGTCGGCTGCCACCAAATCGCGGACATCAATCCCTTCAAAGTCTACCGGGTCATAACCAAAAATCGTCGCCGCAGCAGCATTGGCATAAATGATTTTCCAATCCCGGTGTACAAATAAGCCTTGGATCGAACCTTCTACCAAATCGCGAAACTTACGTTCGCTGCTCGCTAAAAGGCGTTGTGCCTGATGTTCATTGGTCCGGTTTTGCACGAAAATGTGGAACACACGCTGGCCTTCATTGATTTCGGTGCATACCAAAAATTCCAATTCCATGGGCGTCCCGTCCAAACGACGCGCCTGCATCTGGTACCGCTCAGGGACCGGGTCGCCTTCGATGCGCGCATGGCCATAGGCCTTTAGACGCGGCACCTCGCTGGGCAACATAAAGTCCCACATCGTCAGTTCCAACATTTCGCTGGGTGTACAGCCGAAAATGTCAGCCGCCGCACTGTTGGCGAAGACAATTCGGCCATCTACATGTGAAATGAAGGCTTGTAATGAACCTTCCATCAAGCCATGAAACTTCACCATTTCCGGCGTCTCTCGCGGCTTTGGCAGCGAGACAATCAATGCATGCCCCCCGATGGCAGCGGACGCACCTCACCGAGCACCTCCGTCCCATCTTTGCGTGTCCAGGTCGCGGTCTGCCTTACCGGCACTTCAGACAGAAGTGAAACCGACGTATCCAAACTTAGGAGGTCCGCAATCGAATCGATGACATCGGAAAATTTCCTTCCCGGTTTGAGCCCCCCTGCACGGACCGGCAATAAATTGCGAAACTGAGCATTAGCAAACATCAATCGCGCACGATTGTTGAAATACGCAACGCCAGAATCGAAACTCTGCAATATTGATTGATAGTCCGATGCCAACGCTTCGACTTGGCCGCGTCGAAGCGCTTCAACGGTTTCGTCCGTGGCAATGCCGCGATAACCGAAAAACGTACCGTCATCACCAACCATTGGCTTGCCGCTGAGCCGCCAATACATTTGCGACTCACCGTCGACATGAACACAAATCCGAAATTCGCGAAACGCCTCACTGCGTTTTAGCTTACCGACAAAATCCTGCCACGCCGGGTCGCTGTCTGGATCAACATTGGCAAATGACCAAGGCGTTTTTCCCAACAGATCGTTTTCTCTGATACTTGAACGGCCTTCGTGACGGCATAAGACGATGGTAAATTGAAAATTCGAGTCTATCTCCCAAAACCAATCCGCCTCGGCATCAGCGTAGTCATAAAAACGCGCGACATCATTAGCTCCATAACGCATCAGACCCGGCATTCTATGAGATCGGTTTGCCATAAACTCCGTCACCTTAATAATCTAGAATACCCTACAGTGTGACGATGACGCATCATGACGATCAACGTAACGTCAGATCGTAGACCGTACGCCCAAAGGTATGCTAACTCAGTGCGCGCAATCACACAGTGAACTTTTTTTAATTACCGCGCGTGCATGGCGCTTTTTTATACATCGGAGAACCTAACGTGTCAGAACCCGCCCTCAAGGCCGGCATTTGGGTCTCGGCCCAGATCAGATTGTGCGACATCATGTCCATGCCAGCGATCGTACGGAGGCGCGGTGACGCGGATGCGGGATCTATTCTTTTACGCTTGGACCGCTTAGACGGCACGTCGATGGTTCTCTCGCAGATTCGCGACGCCATGGGAACCCGTAATTGGCTCCGTGCGACGGGCCCCGATTACGTGCCGGATGCCGACGCAGAGGCCTATATCACACGGCGCATTCAAGCCGATCCAGATATTTGGGTCTTAGAGATCGAAGACCGAGACGGTCGCTACGAGCCGGACGCGCCGGTGGTTTCGTAGGCCGGCTGCCTCGAATCCGGCGGTGCGGCTTATTCGGTGCGCATGATCAGATGGTAGCCGAAATCGGTCTCGACGACATCGCTCAGGCCGTTAGGTTCTAGCGCGAACGCAGCTTGTTCGAATTCCGGGACCATCATGCCCTTACCGAACATGCCCAAGTCGCCGCCACGCGTCCCCGACGGGCAATCTGAAGCTTCCTGAGCTTTCGCCGCAAAGTCGGCACCGCCGTCGATGTCGGCTTTCAGAGCCGTGATCGCCTCAAGGGCTTCGGCTTTATCGCGCCGTTCGGTGGAAATAAGGATATGTGCAGCGCGGATTTGATCAGCCATGGGTCTCTCCATTCATCGCTCGTTAACGGTCACCGGTCAAAGTAGTGCCGGGGTTTCGTTTTGCCTACAGGATCGCTCCCAGCAGCACAAGTCCCGCTGCAGGGATTTGAATGTATCGGCGCTATGGAGTCCCACGCCAAAGGCGGGTAGGCTTTTGTGTTGATTCGCTAACTGTTGGGCCGGAGTGCTGTGGTCGAGAAGATCGCCAAATACCTGATTTTATCGCTGATCGCCCTGACGGTGTTGGTCTTGGCGGCGACCTTTGTGTTGAGCGATGATACCGTGGAGAACACAGCCGGGCCTCTCGCGCCCACTTTGCTGGACATCAAACACGGTACGTTGGATGCCATCGGCGACAAAGCGAGCTCATTTGTTTACTGGATCAGCACGACCGCACATAACATCGTAACGTTTGATCTCGGCAATCGCACGCCTTCGGTCACGATGCGTATGCCGCCGCCGCTGGAAAGCGACCGCGAAATGAACTCGGAATCCGCTACGAGGCCGGCGACAACCGCAGACCCTGTCGCTGCGTCAGAGACCACATCAAAACCGGCACCGGAAGCTGCTGGATCCATGAACGAAACCATGCCCGCACCGGAACCCGCACCCGCAGCAGAGGCGATGCCGACCACAGAGGCGGCACCGGAAAAATCACCTGAACAATCAATTGAACGTTCAATCGAATCTAGCCCGCCCCCGCCCCCAGCACCGATGCCTGCCACAGAAAACATGGCACCGCCGCCCGCTGATCCGAATCCGGCACCGACGCCGCCGGCAGTACCGGTGGAATCCGTCGAACCCGCTTCGCCGGCCCCTGCCCCGATTGAACAAGCTGCGCTGCCGGAAGCGGACGCGCCCACCGACGCACCGCCGCCCGTCGCGATGCCGGAAGAAGCCAAGCCCGGCGAGGCCGACTACCAAGAAGGCCTGCGCTATTACAACGGCGATGGCGTCGAACGTGATTTTGGCCGCGCCGCGCAACTATTCATCAAGGCCGCAGACGCAGGCCACGCGGGCGCACAGTACAACTTAGGAATCATGAATTATATTGGCCAAACCGGCGGCCAGGACTTCGTAAATGCCGCCAAGTGGTTCGAAAAAGCCGCCAGCACCGGCCACGCACAAGCGCAGTACAATCTGGGTTTCCTGTATTACGAGGGCAAAGGCGTGGCCCGTGATATCGACACCGCGTTTGCCTGGATCGAACGCGCCGCGAATCAAGGCTATGCAAAAGCCGTCAAAGCCCGCGACGCATTCATGTAACATATCAAGCAACAAAGAAAGGAGGCTTCACGATGGCCGACTATGAGAAAAATCCGGCAACCAACAAAGACCCAGAGGATTTAAACACCAGCGAAATGCGGCAAGCGACGCGCGGGAAAGGTACGCTTTATGCCGTGATCGGCGGCACCGCGCTGATCGTCGTCCTGTATCTCGGTTTATTCTAAGGCGAGATACGCGCTTATTCGATTGCCAACAACGCTGTCAGACGGCGTATATCTGCCACTGACTCCAACGCCATCAACTTATTGAATGCATCTTCTGCCCCCGCTTTTTGCGGCAGGGCACGGGTCCAGCAGTCTGCGAATTTGGCATACAATTCCTGATCGGACATCGCGTTGTCGCCGCTGCGCCCGACCATGTTGTCGATGCGCTTTTCATGGGTCGTGCCGTCCTGGCAGGTGACGGTGACTTCAGCGTCCCAAGGTTGCGCTTCGCCCTCAGCAAAGGTTTCTGCCTGAATACGCGATAGCAAGGGAGTGACCTCGGGCGCGCGGAACGCTGTGCCCTCGAAATCCTTGAGCAACACGGCACCATCGACGAGGGCCCGGGCGACGGCATACTGCACGCTAAATTTCGCCTCGAGCACCGACTGCGGCTGCGGCGTGTTGGTGTGGCGGAACCGCTGTTGATGCACGCGGATGCGCACGTGATCTATATCTTCTGCACGTACGCCTTCTTGGTGCACCAAATCGATGGCAGCCTGGATCGCGTGATGGGTGCTGCCGCAGCACGCGAACTGCTTGATGCCGATGCTAGGGGCATCAATCGCCAGAGGTCCGGTCCATGTGTCCGTCAAAGGCGCCACATCGAACGTGCCGACACCGTTAAAGACATTTAAAAACCCCTGGTGATGTTCAAGGGCGCCCGGGTTTGCATCAAATCCCCGCTCCGCCAACAGCACCGCCATCACGCCGGCGCGCGCCGAATGCCCAACGTGCAACGGCTTGGTCATGGTGCCGAAATTCGCCTTTAGGCCGCTCGCCAGCGACGCCGCAATGGCCAGGGCCAACGTCGTACGATTTACATCCAAACCGATCAGGCGTGCCAACGCGGCGACGGTCCCGAAAATCCCGAGCGTTGCGGTCGGATGCCAGCCTTTGTCGTAATGGTGCGGATGCACAGCCTGAGCAAACCGATGCTCGGCCTCGTGCCCGACCTGATAGGCGGCGAGCAGCTCCGAGCCTGATTTCGCGTGGTCTTCGGCCATGGCAAACAGCGGGGCCACCAACGGCACCGACTGATGCCCACCCAATACGGCGCTGAAGTCATCAAAATCAAGCGCGTGCGACGCCGTCCCATTAATGAAGGCGGCATCCAGAATGCTGGTGCGTTTATCGGTCGCAAAAATCAGACTGTCGCCCGGCGCATCGCCGACACCCGGAGTCGATAAAAGGATTTGCGTACAAGGCTCGGGCAGGCCGGCAAGGGTCACGCCGATGGTATCGGTAATACCCGCTTTTGCGGTGCGTGCGGCGCCTTGCGATACGTTATGGCCATCGAATGCCAAAATATTGGTTGCGAACGCGCGCAGAATTTCCGTTTTGTCCGCGTGAGCTAAGCCGTCCATGTTGCCTCCGTTCCATTTTTTATGCCGACCATAGCACGCTTAAGAAAACAATGCCTATGTCCACATGACACTTCATTGCATTGCTCCAATACGATTACTCGACCCAAATCTATGACACCCGATTTGTCTTGATAAAATACCGTCTTAAGCCTCTTTATGCGCGATGTTTTTAGAAGTCGTGATTTGGTGCACTTTGACGCAACCGACAATCATGCGCCTATCAGCATATTAACAAACACGGACATTGCCGACATGGCTATACAGCAGCGCGTTACAGACGGATTAATCGTGATTGCCCTTATCCTTTCAGGCTTTGGTTCGGCAACAGCATTTGCAGATGCTGCGCCGGGCACGCCAATACTGAAGAAAAAACCGGCACCAAGCATCGCGCACAGCATACCTGGATGCACCTGGATTGCGCAAAAGACCCTATTCGCCATCCTGCGCGAAGACATCGTCTCCGCAAACGATTTGATGGTGCTATTTGATCGCTTCGAATGCCCGAAGTTGCGCCTTCGCCAAGCTTTTGATTGTGCGGCCACTCAGTCTTCATCGCAAAGCGCGGAGGCTACAAATGCTGCAATAGATGCTTGTTGGGAAGACCCGGTGGCGCCTCCCCTTAAACCAACAACGCCTTCGGACACCCCCGCCCAGAAATCTAAATAATTGAACGATACGAGCACCCAATCGCCGTGAAAACGAGCGTCACCGTTCTTAGGCAAAAGGGCCCGATCACCCCAGCCTTGTTGGCGGCGTTGATCGTTCTCTTGATACATGGTGGGTTGTGGTTTTTGCTGCGCGAAACCGTGTCACCGCCTGCTGCCCTGCAGGGAGTGGGGTCGCTGTCCTATACGGTCGGCGCGCCGGGAGAGCAGAACATCATTATGGATGATGATGTCCGCGCGCGGGTCAATCGAGATATGCAGCTCATTGCAAAGATCGCGCGTGGCATCAGGCTATATGCGGCGCGTGGACGAAACGCCAAGGTTATCCCCATCGCACGCGCGCACGGGTTGAACGTCGTCGCCGGCGCATGGATCGGGGCAGACAGCGACGAAAATGATCTTGAAATCAGGGCACTCTATCAAATCGTCAGCCGATATTCTTACATTCGCGACGTTATTGTCGGCAACGAAACATTACTCCGTAAAGACTTGGAGCCAGCGGCGTTGATCGACCTGTTACACAGGGCACGTCGGAAAATTCGACAGCCTGTGTCTACCGCCGAGACATGGGATATTTGGCTGGCACACCCGGAACTGGTACCCGCGGTCGATTTCATTGCGTTACACGTACTTCCATACTGGGAAGGGATCGATCCCGACGTTGCCGTTGATTATGCTTTGGATCGTTATAAAGCGGTGCGTAAGGCTTATCCCGGCAAACGGATCGTGATCGCCGAGTTCGGATGGCCCAGCAAAGGTTATAACAACCGAGATGCCGGCACCGGGGCTACACGCCAAGCCGAGGTGATCCGTAGCTTCTTGCGTGCGGTCAACGATCAGGGCATTGAGTTCAATATTATTGAAGCATTCGATCAGCCGTGGAAATCGCGCGAGGGTAGCGTTGGCGCATACTGGGGGCTGCTTGATGCCGATGGCAATGCGAAGTTTCCTCTTATTGGCGAATTCAGAGACGCAACCTTTTATCCGAGACTGTTCTTGGCATTGGCCCTCGGGTTGCTTGCGAGCGTTGTTGTGTTGGCTATAGTGCGCTCAACCATGGGCCACGCACTCGTGATATCTTTGACCTGCAATGCGCTCAGCACACCATTGGCTTTGGCGCTACTATATCCATTGGAAAATTATTTGAATGTCGGTTCTGCGATTGCCTGGGCAGTCGGTATTTTACTAATGGTCCCGTTGACATTGATGACGCTCGTTAAAGTGCACGAGGTTGCCGACGTGACATTGGGCTTCACACCACGCCGCCTGATCACAGGTCCGATTGCGACCACTGACACTCATCGCTTTCCCAAGGTCTCAATCCAAATTCCGGCGCATCGGGAAAATCCCGATGTACTGATCGCAACCCTCAACAGCGTTGCCAAGCTCAATTACCCTGACTTCGAAGTGCTGGTAGTCATCAACAACACACCTGAAGAGGCACTGTGGCAACCCGTGGAAGCCACCTGCCGCGCGCTCGGTTCGCGGTTTAAATTTCTCAATTTGATGGGTGTGCAGGGCTTTAAAGCCGGCGCCTTGAATCAGGCACTTTCTCAGGTCAGCCCCGACGCCGAAGTGATTGCACTATTAGATGCAGATTATGAAGTACACGCCGATTGGCTGAAAGACCTAGTACCTTATTTTGCAAATCAGAACATCGCCCTGATCCAAGCCCCTCAAGATCACCGCGATGCGGGCCAGAGCTTCATGAAAACCATCATGAACAGCGAATACGCCGGGTTCTTCGACATCGGGATGGTCCAACGCAACGAAAACGATGCCATCGTTGCCCACGGCACCATGTTGCTGTTGCGCCGTTCTGCGTTTGACGCCGTCGGCGGCTGGGCCACCGACACGATCACCGAGGATACCGAGCTTGGGTTGCGGCTTTTTGAAGCGGGCTTTAGCGCTTTGTATACAGACCACCGGTATGGCTACGGCTTACTGCCCGACACCATGCAGGCGTTTATCACCCAACGCCATCGCTGGGCGTTCGGTGCGATGCAAATAATCCGCAAGCACTGGCGTCATATGTTGCCTTGGAGTCAGACATTAAAAACCCCACAAAAAGCGCAGTTCGTCACCGGGTGGTGCTATTGGTTAGCGGATGCGTTCGGCGTGCTGGCAGCGGGTCTAAATGTGTTGTGGGTACCGATGATCTTGTTTGTCGGCGTGCTGATTCCGACGTTGCCGTTTACGTTGCCAATCTTAGCGATGTTTTTCGTTAACCTGTTGCATTGTCTTATTTTATATCTCGTCCGCGTACGCATCGCGCCAAAACATATTTTCGGCGCAGCACTCGCGGCGATGAGCCTGCAATTCACCGTCGGGTGCGCTGTCGCCGAAGGGTTGCTCGGCGTGCAGCTTGCATTCAAACGCACCGACAAAGGCGGGGGCGCACAGCGAACACCATTTCCGGCCCGGCGTGAGTTTTGGTTTGGTGCTATTTTGATCGTCGGCGCCGCTGCGCTCTATCTCTCAAACACCACTGAAGCCATCGAATTGAATGTGTTTGCTATTACCCTGCTCGTTCAGAGTTTGCCGTTCTTGGCAGCCGTCGTCCTAGCCTACACAGAACGCCTTACAGCTAAACATGAGGCACCCTTGGCTCAACCTGCCCAATAGCAAGGGTTCTTTTATTTTCCCCGCCGACGCACCCGCTCGCGATGCAGAATGTAGAGCCCGCTAAGAGCAACCACGACCGCCCCACCCAGCGTGTAGGTATCGGGCACATCACCGAACAAGAGATAACCAAACAACGCCGCCCAGATGACATTCATATATTTGAACGGCGACACCAGCGCAGCTTCGCCCAGGCGAAACGACTCGATCAATAAATAGTGCGCAATTCCCAGCAGCACGCCGCTGGCGACAAAGTACTTAAGCTGCCCCATTTCCATCGGTTGCCACGGCACAAAGACTGACGAGATAAACCCGGCCACCGCCACGCACGTGGTGGTCACGAACAACACGGCCACTGTGCTTTCGCTGGCGGCCATCTTGCGGGTGATGACATCGCGCATCCCGCCCAACAATGCCGCCACCAGCGGAAACACGGCAAACCATTGAAACGCACTGGACCCGGGTCGAACAATCAGCACGACCCCTAAAAAGCCGACCAACACCGCCAACCACCGTCGCCAGCCGACCCGCTCATCCAGCATCAAAGGCGCCAGCACCGTGACGAACAAAGGCCCGGCAAATGCGATCGCAATGGCGTCGGCGAGCGGCAAATAGAACAAACCGGTCACGAACATGAACGAGCTGCCGATCACGCACACGCCGCGCAACACCTGCCCGCGCCAACTGCGGATCTGCCACATGGTATGAATGCCGCCGGCGCGCAGCGCGAACAGCAAGATCGGGATATAAATAAACAGACCGCGGATCGCCAACACTTGGCCGACGGGCAAGTCTGCGGCCAAGGTTTTCACAAAGCCATCGTTGAGCGTCAGCACCGCACCCCCGGCAAGCGCGCACAGCACAGCCTTGCCCGGCGCATCGGTGATCCGGCTGCCGGGCCTGAGCGGCGGTATCGGATCAATGGGATGTCCGAGCGGATTACCGGCAGGCGGGGTTTCGGGTTTTTCCATCAGCCGTACAACACGGCGACAATAAACACCGCCGCCGCAATTCCCGCCGCATCGGCGGTCAACGCCGGGATCAACGCGTATCGCAGGCGCTTGATCTGCACCGCGCCGAAATACACCGCGATCACATAAAACGTCGTCTCGGTCGAGCCTTGGAAGGTCGACACCAAATAGCCGGTATAGCTGTCAGGTCCGACCGCCGGATCATTAATGATCGACGCTAAAATTCCATAGGCACCCGAGCCCGACAAAGGACGCAAAAGCGCCATCGGCAGCGCATCGGCGGGCAAACCTACCAATTCCGTGATCGCGCCCAAAGGCGTGATCATCAGTTCCAACGCGCCGGATGCCCGGAACATGCCGACCGCGACCAAGATCGCCACCAAATACGGAATGATCCGAAGTGCGACATCAAAACCATCCTTGGCGCCTTCGACAAAACACTCATAGACCGGCACCCGCTTGGCGACGCCAAAACCCAAAAGCCCGAGCATCAACCCCGGCACGATCCAAGGTGCAAAGCTGCGACCGTAAGCAATTGTCAACGGGACGATCGCCAGCACACCTGCCAGCACCGCAATTGAAATCCAAGCCGGGTAGGCGCCGGTGTCTACGTCTGCGTCCGACTCTGTGCCTGTATCCGGGGTAACGTCACGCAACACGGCAGGGGCGCTTGAGGCGAACAGTTTCGCGCACAGTTTTGCCGTCACAATCGCCACCGTCGTCGACACCAGTGTCGCGAACAGCGTCGTCGGGACGATGCCCGCTGGGTCCGCCGAGCCCGCCGCCGCCCGCAACGCGATCACACCGGTCGGCAGCAACGTGACGCTGGACGTGTTGATCGCCAAGAACAGGATCATCGCGTCGGTCGCTTTACCCTTTTCGGCATTCAGACTGTCCAAGTGTTCCATCGCGCGAATACCGAACGGCGTTGCTGCGTTACCGAGGCCCAGCACGTTCGCAGATAAATTCATAATCATCGCGCCCATTGCCGGATGATCGGCGGGGACGTTCGGAAACAAACGAGTCATCAGGGGGCGCAGCGTTTTAGCGACGACCAACAACAAGCCAGCACGCTCGGCAACTTTCATGAGTCCCAAAAACAACGCCATCACACCGACCAAGCCGATCGCCAATGACACCGCATCGCCTGCCGTGCCGATCATATTCTTGCCGAGAATATCCATCGGGGTTTCGACGTCAGTGCCAACCGGCGCATCAAAGGTCACCTGCCGCCACGCCGCAACGGCGAAGGCAATAGCGACGATGGCAAAAAAGATAGCGTTCAAAGGTAGCCTCCAGCGGGACCGCGAATCGATGGTGAATGGTTACGCAATAGAGGTCGGCTTGCAATCTGCGGCGATACGACGGGGTATCCGAGGCCCAGCCTTTGCAACTAACTGCTAAACAAATCCGGTCGATCTGTGAAGATAGAGGTGACGCCCATGGCATCCAGCATATCGGCACGTTTGGGGTCGTTGACCGTATAAGCACGGATCGGGAAACCGGCGGTGCGCACCTCGGCCGCCAAATCAGGGGTGATATGTTTATGTGACATATGTACGGCCGTACACGTCAGTTCATCGACCACGGCCCGCCAATTCTTCGGCAACTTGCCGAACAACATAGCGCGGGGCGTGGCTGGGATAAGATCGCGGGCAACCTCCATCGCCAAGCGGCTAAAACTGGAGACCACGGGCGGCGGCAGCGTTGCCGGCCACGCTTCTGTAATGAGGCGGCAGGTGATCTCCGCAGTTACAACGTCGGCGCCACGTGCCGGTTTGATCTCGATATTGGCGCCCAAGCCTTCGGCTGCCAAGACGGCGAAGGTCTCCATCAAGGTCGGGATCGGCTCACCTTTAAAAGCAGGATCGAAGGATGCGCCGGCGTCCAGGTCTTGTAGCGCATCCGCCGTTCTCTTCGCCATCACGCCGCGTCCATTCGTGGTCCGATCCAGCTTGTCGTCATGAAACAGCATCGCCACATTATCGGCGCTGAGCATGACGTCGAATTCGACCCAGGTCGCCCCTTCCACCTTTGCGCGGCGGATTGACGCTAGCGTGTTTTCCGGCGCCAAGCCCGCGGCACCACGGTGCCCGATAATAAATGGAACGGATGATGTCTGATTCATAAGAAAAGTGTCCTAAAAAAAACTTGGAATCAGGTTGCCCCGCCCGCGCTGAACGATCAACCTATGCAAAACAAATACGACGATGAACCGGTTGGGGGATACATCTATGACATCGACGTCGGACAAATCACTTCGCGAGCGTGCGCTGGAATATCACCGTCAAGCGCCTGCGGGTAAATTCCAGATTCAGCCGACCAAGCCTCTGGCGACGCAGCGCGACTTGGCGCTGGCTTATTCCCCAGGCGTTGCCGCCGCGTGCGATGCCATCGTCGAAGACCCGATGCAGTCGTTCGAACTGACCAACAAAGGCAACTTGGTCGCAGTCATTACCAACGGCACCGCCGTGCTGGGTTTGGGGCCAATTGGCGCGTTGGCGTCTAAGCCAGTGATGGAGGGCAAGGCGGTGTTGTTCAAAAAGTTCGCCAACATCGATTGCTTTGATATCGAGATTGATGAATTAGACCCCCATAAATTGGTCGAAATCATCGCCCCATTGGAGCCGACGTTCGGTGCCATCAACCTTGAAGACATCAAGGCACCTGATTGCTTCATCGTCGAAGAAAAATTGCGCGAACGGATGAACATCCCGGTGTTCCACGACGACCAACACGGCACCGCGATTGTCTGCGCAGCCGCGATTCTGAACGGCCTTCGGCTGCAAAACAAAGAATTTAAAGACATCAAGCTGGTCTCGACCGGTGGCGGCGCGGCGGGCATTGCGTGCTTGGACCTGTTGGTCAGCATGGGCGTCAAAGTCGAGAACATCTGGCTTTGCGACCACTTGGGCGTCGTCTATGAAGGCCGCACGGAATTCATGAACGACCGCAAGTCGCGCTATGCGCAAAAAACGAATCTCAAAGCCCTGGACGACGTGATCCACGATGCGGACGTCTTCTTGGGGTTAAGCGCAGCGGGTATCCTGACGCCGGACATGGTGAAAAAGATGGACGACAAACCGTTCATCCTGGCGCTGGCCAACCCTAATCCGGAGATCAATCCAGATGAAGCCAAGGCCGCCAACCCCAACGTGATCATGGCGACCGGGCGTTCGGATTATCCAAACCAGGTCAACAACGTGCTGTGTTTCCCGTTCATTTTCCGGGGCGCGCTGGATTGCGGCGCAACCACGGTGAACGAAGAAATGAAGCAGGCTGCGGTGAAAGCGATTGCCGATTTGGCGATGGCCGAAAGCTCGGAGCGGGTCGCCGATGCATATGCGGGCGAGCGTTTGGTGTTTGGGCCTGAGTACTTAATTCCCAAGCCGTTTGATCCCCGTTTGATCTCAGAAATCGCACCTGCCGTCGCCAAGGCGGCAATGGCCACCGGCGTTGCCACCCGCCCGATCACCGATTTTGATGCGTACTGCGAACGCCTTGCCAGCTTCGTCTTCAAGTCCGGTCTGTTGATGAAGCCGATCTTGGAACGTGCCCGCCAAGATCCGCGCAGCATCGTCTTTGCAGAGGGTGAGGACGAGCGTGTACTGCGCGCCGTTCAGGCCTTGATCGACGACCGCCTCGCGCGCCCGCATCTGATCGGCCGCCCCGACGTCATCAAAAGCCGGATCGAGCGGCTGGGCCTTCGGATCGAGCCCGATGTGCATTTCAGCATCACCAACCCGTTGGACGACCCCCGCTACGAAGATTTTTGGTCGCAGTACCATTTGTTGATGGAACGCAAAGGTGTGACGATTGCCGACGCAAAAACCATCATCCGTACCAACACCACGGTGATCGCTGCGATGATGGTGAAACGCGGCGAAGTCGACGCGATGATCTGTGGCACCTATGGCCAATATGAATGGCATCTTAAATATGTGCTCGACATCATCGGCAAACGCGAAGGGGTGTCGGATGTTTCCGCGTTAAGCGCACTGATCCTCAACAATGGCACCTATTTTTTGTGTGATACCCACGTTTCCCACGATCCGACACCTCCTGAAATCTTGGAAATGACGGAACTTTGTGCGGAAACTGTGCGCCGTTTTGGGGTCGAGCCTAAAGTGGTCCTGCTGTCTCATTCCAACTACGGCAGTTCCGGGCACCCGTCTGCAGAAAAAATGCGCGCGGCCATGCAGTTGATCATCGATGCCAACCTGGACTTCGAAGTCGACGGTGAAATGAAGGCCGACACAGCCCTTGATGAAGTACTGCGCACGCGGATTTTCCCGCACAGTCGCTTTAAGGGCGCCGCCAACATGATGGTGTTCCCAAACTTGGACAGCGCAAATAATTCGTTCAACTTGCTGAAGCAACTCGGCAACGGGCTTTCGGTGGGGCCGATTTTGGTGGGAGCCGCGCAGCCTGCGCACATTCTGACCCCTGCTGTGACGTCGCGGGGAATTTATAATATGAGCGCGGTCGCCGTATTGGACTCACAAACGCTTGGCCACACCGAAGCACCAGAACTGCCGCTTACCGGAAAAGACACATAACGTTAACGATATAAATGATAAAAGACGGGATGTTGTATCGAAGCGAGGCTTCGCATACTGTCATTAGTGGATTGGGGATCGGCGAAGGTCAACCAATGGTTAGAGTTTCTCCCGGCGCAATAGCGCTGAGCATGATAGTGATCAGCACGCCGGCTGCATTGGCGGCCGATGACGCGCGTGCCGACTCGAACCGCAGCAGCATCGAATGGCTTTTCGACGACTTGGGCGCGGTGTTCGGAAAAGTGGTCGCGTTGGGCACGATGCCGAAGGTCAGCAGTCCGGAGTCGGTGCCTGCCGTCGAACAATCCATGCCCGCCCCCACCGTAAAGCCGTCGACGCCGTCTCAGCCCGTCGTCGTAGACGCAGCCCCGGCCGCGCCATCCCAAACGCCCGCAGCACCGACCGAAAACCCCTTCGCCGCGATATTTGACGCCATCGCTTCATTTTTTGCCGAAAACCCGCCAAACCTGGTTGTTGAAAACGAAACCACACCTGTGCCCGCGCCCGCCAAGGTCGAGGCGCAGCCTGAACCTGTCATCACACCACCAGCACATGCCGTTGATAATCAAGAAGCGCGCGAAACAGATACACCCCGTAATTCCGTTTCATGGCTATTGGAAGACATCGGCAAGCTCTTCAAAGGCGACGTCACGGCAACAGTTGTGTCGGCGCCCTCAGCGGCCTCAATAAGCGCATCGCCACCCGCCATTGCGCCTGCGCCAATCGCCGAAGCACCGCGTGCGCCTGATGCCGCATTGCCAATGCTGGAAGATAACAAAAGCAGCGATGTGGCTGATACTGGCACACATCAAGATCCTATCTCCTGGCTGCTGGCCGACATCGGTGGGTTGTTTAAGGGGGGCGTTGAAGCAATGCCTGAGACGACAACAACGGACGCCGCCGCGACATCGTCCTCGTCCACACTGGCATCGACCTCCACGCCCTACCACGGCCCCAATGCCGACGCGCACAGCTTCGCCGTTATACCGACCGCCAACATCGAAACCGCTGAAACCGCCGTTCAAAGCCCCACGCTGACGACCGCCCCTTGGCAGCCGCCGGTGTGGCGCAACATGTTCGACCCTCAGGTTGCGTTATTCGATGTTGAGGGCAGCGCCGCACCAACCCCAACCGTGCGCCCGCTGCACGCCGTTGAAACCGCCACCCTCGTGGCACCGGCACCACAGATCAGAAAGCGCCCGGTCGCACGGCCGGGCGAACGCAATCACGCGGGCCTCGGTCACAATCATAAGGCTGTCAGCCCGGATCCGGACGCGCCGAACTTAATCGGCGATATTTTCGCTCGCATGTTCGGCCCTGACGGTGATGACGTCGACGCGATGGTCGAAGCAGAACAAACCGCTGAGTCACTGGCCAACAAGATTTCCGACCGCATCGTCGCCGAAGAGCGCTTGGACCTCGGCTACTCCGCCCCTGACGCCGACCTCGGCAATCTCGCCCCCGGCACAGATGATGCCCACGATGCAACAATCGAACGGCTGCGCGAAACCACGCTCGGCAACATCGACCTATACGTCGGCAAAGACACCGTGATCGGCACCCCCTATGACGCCAAAAAATTCGGCCCTGAAGACTGCATCGAACGCGCACTCCACGGCAGCATCTTTTGCTTAGCCAATCTGCACTGGCCCGCCGAGATCGTTGAGAAATTCGCCGTCGATACCGCATTCACGTTGCCCGGCGAGGCGCTGATCCGCTTCGAGAACGGCACCATCAGCCGCGTCTATGCGATCTTCGACAGCCAAAGTTTTGCCGATGTCGTCAAGCACATGCAGCGCAATTTCGGCGCGCCCAGCGAGCGGGAAATCGTCTGGATGCCGGTCATGGAATCCCCGAGGTTGCCGAACACCACGTTCCGCTGGAAGGCGCTCAGCGCAGACCGCAAAGACACGATGGTGCTCGAAGTCCGCAACTACGACGACCTGCGCCGCTCGTTCGCAGATATGGAACACGGGTTGGTACGGCTATATCGCGACGGCTCCCGGCCGATCTTCAAACATATCTCGACGATGGATCTGATGCTGATGCAACGCAAACGCGCCGCCCACGCACCCATCGCCGCCAACGCTCCACCGCAGCAATAACTTTTGCACCTATTGCCCTTCGACCACCCGCCGCCATTATCTGCGAGTTACCGGATGCGCAGCGATCCGGACCTTTGAGGTCGCTTCTTATAGTGCGCGGCACATAGGCACGGGAAGCGGATGCATTTCTCAGAAATAATGATATTTTCTTCGCGCTTTGGCGACGTGATCTATGCGACTGAGTTAGGTTTGGTTCCGGACGAGTTACTCGTCAACGACCTTCGACCGCTTTTGACCCAAAGCAGTCTAAAATATCAAAAGCACTCAGTAGAATGGGTCTGGCTCTCGATCACACTTTTTCGCTTTAAGAACTTAGCTGTCGAACGATTTGCCCACGACCTTTTGGTATTGCACCTAATGCTCCCACAACTGCGGCCGCCACTGCAGCAACAACCCCAAGAATGAGCGGCAACGATACTGCGACAAAACCTGGCACCCACGCAACACGAAGTGCTTGATCTACCGCCCAGAAACCGCCAACCCACCCGGCTGCTCCACCAATGACAGCTGCAATCGCGCCGATGCTTGCCGCTTCAAGCAATCTTGCACATGCGATCTCAGACCGAGACGCACCGATCAACGTAAAGGCCAAAGCTTCGCGACGGCGTGCATCAACCTCTGCGGCAATAACCGACGCGAGCGAGAGCCCGCCCGCGCCTAATAAAATCAACGCAATTAACAACGTTGCTTAAACAGCGCCATCAATCACTTCCGTTACCTGCCCCACCAGTGTCCGAACATCGATGCTAGTAATATTGGGAGATGTTTTCGTAAGTTTGTTAATGAAGGCATCTATTGCGGACTCATTTTCACCCTGAAGGCTCATAACCCAAGATTGCGGTGCGTTTTGAAACGGGTTCGGTGATGCCATCAACAAATATTCTGGCCTAAACGTGCGATGGTATTCTTTACGAATGTTGACGACCTTCGAGGTAAAGGAGCGACCTAAAACACTGTATGTGAGTTCATCACCAGGCTTTAGACCGAATGCCTCTTGCAAGTCCTCTTCAGGTGACAGAACAGGCGGCCCGTCATAATCTGACTTCCACCATTCTCCGGCAAGCAGTTCAGCGCCCGTCGGCTCAGCCGTCCAGGAAAAGCTACGATCACCCTCAATGACCCAAGATTTATCATCGCGCAACAATGCTTTTTCCGCGGGCACACCGTTGACCGCGGTCAACGTCATGCGCATGAAGCGGTTGGCTTGGAGCCCGCCCAAGCCAGGGTCCGCATTTATCTGCGCTTTAAGTTCGGCGACTTGATCCGGCTGCACATCAATCAAGACTAGGCCTGGAATACGTTCTGGTAGCTCTGCCCGCAGGCCTTGTTCTAGCGAGTTCTGTGCAGCGACAATTGCTGTTATGCCTGCGATACCAACCCCAATCGCAACAGCCCGCATTGCGACGGCATTTGTATTCAGCAAACCTTGGCGTGCCACCACACCGATGAAGCTGCGTGGCTGACGCGAGGTTGCCAGTCTTGCCAAACTCCACCCGCCACCAACTAAGATCAACGCCACGACAGCCAACCCGCCTGCAGCGAGACCCGCCAGCGTTGGGATAGGTAAGCTGAGTGTTGCGCCGGCCATCGCCAGCCCGATCAAGGCCAAGCCAATACCCAGTTGTCGGTTGTCTGGCTGCAAGTCAGCCTCTCCACTGCGCATGGCGGACCCAGGCGATAGCCGGGAAATACCTGCCAACGATAAAATACTGGTGCCGGTTATCCCAAGGATCAGGATCCATGCCACTTGAAGTGTCGGCTCAATTAAATTGGTTGCAGACCACACCACATGCAGTTGCGAAGATATAAGCTGCATGACCGGGGCCGTAACAAGAGCGGAGAAGCTCAAACCAAGGACAACGCCGACTGAACTTGCAATGGCGATAATGGCGGCATGCAGGCAGCTGACAATACCGGATGTCGCACCGGACAGCCGGTACAAAGCAATCGTCCGTATACGTCGAGATACCCATGCCTTCCCAGAAGCCCATGCACCAGCCAAACCAATCGCCAAAGCGACGATCCCAGCCATACCAAGAAACGTCGTTGTCCGCTCAACGGTGCGACGCACACGATCTCCGGCATCGCGCGGCGTTTCAAGTTCCCAACCGGTTTCAGGCCGAAGCCCAGCTATTTTAATCATCGCATCATCGCTGGATACCCCTGGCCGGAATTTCACTCTGTAGCGATAATCGATAATAGCGCCGCGTTGGATCAGCCCCGACCGCATCAAAACGTCGAGACTAATTAAAATGCGCGGACCGACCATAAAGCGCCCTGTCGATAAACGGTCTGGCTCAATTAACAAGGTATCGGATATGACAAAGTCCTGCGCCCCAAGCCTCATAGTGTCACCAATATCAATATTGAGGCGGCGCAAGAGGCTTGGTTCGGTGATCACTGACTGGAGATCCTTGCGCATCTGGAATGCAGATTGCACATCTTGCCCACTCGTCAGGCGTACAACACCGTTTAAGGGGTAGGCATCGTCCACGCCTTTTAATTCAACGGCGATACGTGCGTCGCCAACCATTGCGGAACTCCGCAACTCGGCGACACGAGAGACAGAGCCAATATTTTTCAGTTCTTCCACGATCTTTTCATCGAGCGGCACGTTTACGACCGTGACCGCGACATCACCACCCAATAGAGTTGTACCGCTATCGGATAACGACCGCGACAAACTATCGCCCATCATCCATACCGCCCCCATCATCAACGTAGCAATAGTGACGCAGGCGATAAAAAGTTTTAGGCCATAAATTCCAGCCGCCAATTCCGCTGAGAGTAATTCAAGGAGAATGCGGGTCTGGGCACCAAATGATAAATCGCTTTGAGATGTATTATGCATTGAAAGGTCAGGCTGCAATTAGACCGGCATCAATAGATATCGTACGGTCACATTTGCCCGCCATTGATATGTCGTGGGTTACCATCAGCATCGCGGCACCGGTTTCGCGCACTAAGGCGAACATGGTCTCGGCAACATCAATGCCGGTTTCCTGATCAAGATTACCCGTCGGCTCGTCAGCGAGGATTAATTTGGGCTGAGCCACAAATGCCCGCGCGATAGCGACCCGCTGTTGCTCTCCACCCGACAAAGCAGATGGCCGGTGTGTAACGCGATGACCCAGACCCACACGCTCCAACATCTTCTGCGCCGCTTCTGTGCCAGTGTTCTGGCCTGATAGCATAAGTGGCATAGCAGCGTTCTGCAGCGCCGTCATCGCTGGAACCAG
>Ga0129324_10000550_pt1 | contig 27037 bp, 27 predicted proteins | sample CPBDNA_7_FD_96879 | JGI IMG/M metagenome (GOLD analysis project Ga0129324, IMG submission 96879) | Freshwater to marine salinity gradient microbial communities from Chesapeake Bay, USA - CPBay_Spr_15_0.2_DNA | ecosystem: Environmental > Aquatic > Marine > Coastal | place: USA: Chesapeake Bay...
TTCACCTATACCTCAAGGAATGTGAGTGGCGGTTCAATTATCGACCTACAGCGAACCTCTTGAAGGTCCTAGTCGAATGGGTAAAAATATGAATACTTCGAGCTTATCTATGTCAGCCCCAAAGATAATTATTCGTATACGACGCTATTGGCGTCCGTTGCACACAGGGTGTATCAACATAGAAAACCCGAGGGGAGAGAAACAATGCGCACCGTTGAAAGCCTGGATCTGCAGACGCTTGCTGTTCGCCGTGAAGGGCCGCATGTGCTGGTCGTGACCCTAAACCGCACCGACGTTGCCAACGCATTCAATACCTTAATGGGATCAGAATTGCTGTTGGTGTGGGAGTCCCTATACCGGGACCCGAAGCAATGCCGAGCCGTGGTGCTGACCGGCAGCGGCACGCGCGCTTTTTGCGCCGGCGCCGACCTTAAAGAACGCAACGGCATGAGCGATGACGCCTGGCGACAACAGCATGCCCTTTTTGAACAAATGATTCGCGCGATGATGGACTGCCCGGTGCCGATCATCGGCGCGATCAATGGCGCCGCATACGCCGGCGGCCTCGAGATCGCGCTCAACGCAGACTTTCTTTATGCTGTCCCCAGTGCACGATTTGCCTTTACAGAGGTGACACTCGGCATCATGCCAGGCGCTTCTGGCACCCAGCACTTGCCGCGTGCCATCGGCATTCGCCGCGCCAAAGAAGTGATCCTCAGCGGCAAACCGTTCTCAGCCGAAGACGCCCACGCATGGGGCCTTGTCAATGCGCTCCACGAGCCAGATGCCCTCATGCCCGCTGCCCTTGAAGTCGCCGCACGGATCGCCGCCAATGCACCGATTGCTGTGCAGCAGGCCCGCAAGTCGGTCGATGCAGCGGGATCCCTTGATTTGAAAAACGGCTATGATTTCGAGATCGCATGTTACCAGCGTGTCATTGATACCGATGATCGGCTCGAAGGCGTCAGTGCGTTCAACGAGAGACGTTCCCCCGATTTCAAAGGCCAATAAGGCACCAACAAGGGTATAGCTTATGTATGTCGTCGTGTTCGAAGTTTGGCCCGCCGAAGGTCGCACCCAGGATTACTTCGATCTTGCTGCAGAAATGAAAAACGATCTGGAAAAAGTCGATGGCTTTATCTCGGTCGAGCGCTTCGAAAGCGTGACCGCACCCGGCAAGTTTCTCTCGCTCTCGTTTTGGCGCGACGAAGCAGCCATGCAGACATGGTACACGCACGGTGGCCACAGCGACGCACAACGCCAAGGGCGCAACGGTATTTTCAACGATTATCGCATTCGCGTGGCCTCAATCGTGCGTGACTACGACATGGCCAAAGGACGACCGCCGACAGGTCTATAAAGAATTTCGAGGCAGCGTGACCGTGACCACCGCACCTTGATCGAGCTTGGATTCCAGGACCACGGACCCACCCAGCAGCGCGGCTGCTTTTTTCACCGTCGTCAACCCGAGTCCGGCGCCGGTATATGCAGGCCCAGTCTTCAACCGAACAAATGGCTGAAACACCCGATCCCATTGATCTTGTGGCAAACCGATGCCGTCATCCGTTATGGTGATAACAACGGTCGCATCGCTTTCAGCGATATCGATAATGATGTGTGGAGATTGTTTCTCGGCGCGGAAGGTGATCGCATTCATCAATACACGGTGGACTAACGCCGCCAAAATTTTTGCATCCGTCACCAACGACGGTAGATTCGCGACGACCTGTACATCCGCGCCAGCAGTCTGCAATGCGCCCCGCAACTCAGCCTGTACCCCAGCGATGACCTCACCGAGATCGACGTTCTCAAACACCACCCCGTCTTCGCCTAAACGTGCGAAGTCGAGCATGCCATCAATAATCGCACGCATATCCGTAGCGCCTTTAGCGATATAGCTGATGTATTCACGCGCCGCGTCATCAAGGACGGGGGCGTAATCCTCCTTAAGCGCCTCGGCGAAGCCGTGCATTGTGCGGCGCGGCGCTTTGACATCACGCGCCGCCACGAACAACAATGCCTCGGTGGACGGCACATCGCTGTCGTTTTTGCTCATGCCATTATCAGATCGACGCGGCGTCGAAGATATTCTGCACACTTTCACGGTGTACAATGACGCTCATTTATCTGTCTCACGTATACGCTCAATTTCGTCGGCCACCGACTCCAGGCTTTTCAGAAATTCATTGAAGTCGTTGCTCTCTTCTTTGACTGCTTCTTCATCTGTGAGCGCCGCCGCACCTTTGGTCTCCTTTGCAGCAATATGGATTTCCTCACCGATCACATCGTTGATGGTCAGCAACAAGGTCGGGCGATCAATCGGTTTTGTGACACAGGCGTTCATGCCCGCGTCAAGATACGCGCGCACGTGTTCTTCCATGGCATCAGCGGTCAGCGCGATGATCGGCATTGTTGATTGCGGCCCAGACGCAGCACGAATAGCGCGGGTCGCGTCTGGTCCACTCATATTCGGCATGCGGATATCACACAGCATCAAATCATACGGGTATCTTGCAGCCTCTTTGATTGCCTGTTCACCATCATCGACAATCGTTGCGTGGTGCCCATATTTTTCCACAGTCGCCGAAATAATCCTTTGGTTCAGGCGGTTATCCTCAGCAATCAGAATGTTCAGCGCACGCGTCGCTAGGAAATTCTGTGTTTCCGGCAACCGCGCGATTGCCGATACATCCGTCGTCGCAAGACGTAACGGAATTTGAAACCAAAACTCGCTACCATCACCAGCACGGCTGGTCACGCCAATCTCACCGCCCATAAGTTCGACCAAGCGCTTAGAGATTGCCAAACCTAACCCCGTCCCCTCATAGCGACGCGAAATTGATGCGTCACCCTGAGAAAAATTACTAAAAAGATGACGCTGATTTTCTTCGGAAATGCCGATACCGGTATCACTGATTGCGATGCGGATCATTTTTTGGGCTGACTGTTCTACGACGTTGGCGCGCACGGTAATGCCGCCACGGTGGGTAAACTTCACCGCATTACCGACCAAATTGATGAGAATTTGACGGATCCGCGTTGGATCGCCGTTCACACCGACGGGCACTGAATCCGTATCGAGCAGCACATAAAGACCCTTCAAGCGTGCCCGCTCACGGACAAGATCAACCGCCTCTTCGATGGCATATGGAAAATTAAAATCGAGCTTCTCGATATCCAGTCGCCCGGCGTCCAATTTCGACAAATCGAGAATGTCGTTGATGATCGTCAATAACGATTGCGTTGCGCCCTTTATTTTGATCACTTTTTCTCGATCATCGGGGGCAAGGTCGCCGTCTAGCAGCAGATCAGCAAAGCCCATAACGCCCGTCATGGGTGTGCGTATTTCATGACTCATTGATGCCAAAAATTCGGACTTTGATCGTTCCGACATTTCGGCTCGCTCTTTCTCGACGGCATAATTCTCGGCGAGTTCCGACATTTGCGCGGTGTTCTCTTCGAGATACTGGCGCGAAACCTCCAACTCTTCGACGTAGCGATATAGACGCTCTTTACTCTCCTGAAGTCGACGCTTAGCGGTCTCTTCTGCAGTTACATCTCGGCCACTGCCACGGTATCCAATAAAATCGCCACTCGTATCAAATATAGGCTTGCCGCTAATCGACAAATGCGCTTCACGGCTATTCGAACGCGGCACGGTGTAACGGAAATCATGAAATGCGATATGGTTTTGAAGGGTCTCGAAATGCTCACGCCAAAAATCTTCGGCATCATGAACATTGACGCCCGCCGCTTCCCCGCGCGACCGATTAAGAAACAACCGAGGATCAAGCCCACTAACGTCCTCAAATTTTTCCGAGATAAACTTGAATTTATGATCTACGTCCGTTTCCCAAAACCAATCTGCGGAAACGTTGGCCATATCTTCAAACAATTTTTGACTCTCTTGAAGTGCCCGCGTCCGCTCACCAACCAACGCTTTGACGCTTTCTTCACGCGTGATCAGCGTGTGCGCAAACGCCGACAAGGTCGCCGTCAACATAAGACCGATCAACATCACAATGCCGGGCAAAAGATAGGCGCGCTCGAACAAGACTGTTAGATCTGTCAGCGTTGTGACTCGAAGCTTCATATTCGAAATATTGAAGGTAAAATCATTAGTTCTAACCAAGCCATCGAACGAAGCCTCGTTGGCCTTGGTAAGTTCATCAAAGTTGCCAGTTGTGAAGATCGGTGACTGTGACCTGTCTGTTGTGTCGCGCGCGACACTCAAGCCGATCGCCCCCCTCAAAATCAAATCATCGATAGAGCTTTTACAAAGTGCCAGGCCAATAATGGCTTCAATATCGTATACTGCAAAGATAACGCCATCGACATTGGCATGGCGTAAGTTGATCAAATGGGATGGTACGTCCGTTTTGAAATGTGGATAGAACGCGAGCACTGAATTATAGCCGGATAGAATGCTATTCTCGTGAATGGGAGCAGTCAGCCAGACCTCGTCAAACTTGATACTGGCAGCTATCACATCACTGACTTCTGATACCTGTGAAATATAGGTCCCAAGCAGCGGCGCCATTTCCTCTTTCGGCTCAATCATTTTTACAATAAATTGATCGGCGTTTTTGCCGTCTTGCGATACTGACCGGTCAGTACGCGCCGCATAGCCGTAACCCATTATACCAATTTCATAGGCCTTTAGATTTTTTGCGAAACTTGAAAATAGCTCAGGTGTAACTTCAGGAACGGCATCCAAATACGCACGCAAGCCGCGCATTGAACTTAGAGACAAATTCGTTTCCGTCTCGATTCGCCCTATGAGGTCATCTACCCGCGCCGCGACTTCCGCATGCTTTTCGGCCAGCATACTCGTCCACGTGAAATATGTAACGATGATGCTGAGCGTGATCCCAAAGAACGCAAGTAGCGGCACAGCCAGCTTCCAAGGGCGAGCACCGTCAGCTTTATCCACGGGCAGGGAATCATTTACCTCAAAGGTATCGGCAGAACCTTTGCGACTTAAGGGCATTCATTGTTCCAAAACTTTAACGCAATCATCCGCACATACGAATAGACCAGATAAACCCCCTAAGTTTAAGGATAATTTGGTACATCGACGTACCTTTCGACATCGCGCCCAATGACGCGCGCGGGTAGCTCACGTGGAATGTTTATCGCGCAATGCTGCAACCTCGGCATCGCTTAAGAACTTTGTATTCATTCCACGCAGCATCAAAAATAATTTTGCGGTCTCTTCAAGTTCTTCGGTTGCGTAAACTGCGTCCCGCAAAGATTTTCCGGCAACAACGGGGCCATGATTCGCCAACAATACGGCGTGGCTTTTTGAAGCCATCTCGCGCACGGCCTTCGCGAGATTAAGATCACCCGGCGGAAAATACGGCACCAAAGGCAACTTTCCAATCTTCATCACATAATATGCCGTGATCGGCGGCAATACATCGGTCGGATCAATATCTGCCAAACAACTAACAGCAACGGAATGCGTCGAATGAAGATGAACGATGGCACCCGATGCTGGACGCTCTTCATACATCGCCAAATGCAAAAATGTCTCTTTCGTCGGCTTGTCACCGCTAAGATGGTGTCCGTTCATATCCAGCTTCGATATTTGCGCCGGATCGATTTCGCCCATGGCGACACCTGTCGGCGTCATCAGCCAACCGTCTTCGAGGCGCACACTGATATTACCGGAACTGCCGAACGTCAGCCCGCGGTCGTACATCGACTTCGCGAGCAACGCGATTTCATCGCGGGCAGCGGTCTCAGTCATGGCAGCATGCCCAAAGATTTTGCAAAGAAATCTTCGGCACCGAAGTTACCGGATTTCAAGGCGAGCGCCAGCGGCACGCCGCCAATAGCTTCGGTCCAAGGCACGCCAGGGTCTATTTCCGGACCAATGCGCAGGGCGCGCACGTCCAGGGCACTGACCACCGCACCTGACGTTTCCCCCCCCGCCACAACGAAGCGATTAACGCCATCGTCAAGCAAGCCGCGCGCGATGCTGCCCAAAGTCTCTTCAACCATTGTACCGGCGCGCTCACGACCATAAGCCGCTTGAATTTCAGATATCGTATCCGGATCCGCCGAGGAATAGATCAACACAGGCTGATCCGGGTCTTTTGCCAATCTCTCTAAAGCCCAGGTCAGCCCCGCGGTCGCAACATCCTCGCCGCGCCCGATGGCGTGCGGGTCAATCGCGAAGGTCGGCCATGTATCCGACACCGCCGCCACTTGTTTGCGGGTCATGCGTGAACAACTGCCAGCCAATACGACACTCCGGCCGACCATGCCCGGCAATGCAGGTGCGGGGTTATCCGCCATAAACCCTTGGCGGCGAAAGTTTTCAGGCAGGCCCATGGCAACTCCTGACCCCCCAGTGATCAAGCCAAGGTCGCTTGCCGCCGCGCCGATTTCAATTAAGTCTTCATCCAGCACCGCATCCACGATGGCATGACGAACACCGGCTTTTTTCAGTTCAGCAAACCGCGCGCGAATGCCCGGCGCGCCCTCACGCACCGCGGTATAGTCGACCAAGCCGACAGGATGTTCGGTCTGTCGGCTCAGCACACGCACCAAATTCGGATCGGTCATCGGGTTCAACGGATGATCCTGCATGCCGGACTCCGAGAGCAAAACGTCCCCGACAAACAAATAACCTTTATAGATCGAGCGTCCTGTTGCCGGAAACGCCGGGCAGGCAATGGTGAAATCCTCATTGATCGCATCCAACAGTGCATCGCTGACCTGGCCGATATTGCCGGCATCCGTGGAATCAAAGGTCGAGCAGTATTTGAAAACGATTTGGCGCGCGCCTTGCGCCCGAAGCCAAGCCAACGCCTGCAACGATTGCTCAACCGCATCATTCGCCGGGATCGTCCGTGATTTAAGCGCCACGACAATGGCATCGGTCTCGCCAATATCGAGCCCAGGCCCCGGTACGCCGATGCTCTGAACCGTGCGCATGCCGGCCTTGACCAGGGTATTCGCAAGGTCAGTGGCACCGGTAAAGTCGTCGGCGATACAGCCTAAAAGCATTCTTGAAAGTTCCTTATTGCTGCACGGACTCGGGATTACTTAGCCGCCATAGCGGATGTATTCATCCCACGTGCGTTCTAGTTTCCGGAGCATTTCAGTCGCCTCAGACATCGTTGTGTCATTACCGATGCTCTCTTGAAACTTGAAACCGTTTTGCGTTTCAAGCTCGACGATGCCGGCGACCACTTTGCGGCCTTTATCCGTCAAACTGACCGTGATTGAACGCTTGTCGTGCTGTGCACGCTCTTGATTCAGATATCCATAATCCGTGAGTTTCTTAATATTATAGGATACGTTCGAACCCTGATAATAGCCGCGTTCGATCAAATCGCGTATCACCACCTCGCTCTCGCCGATGTTCGCCAAAATCAGTGCCTGCACGCCGTTTATGTCGCGCACACCAATTCTTTTTAGCTCTGTTCTAAGAACATCCAAAAACCGCCGGTGCAGCCGCTCGATCAACAACGTCAGCTCAATATATTCATTCGACACGTGAAACCTTTCTTGTTGCCCCCCATCCCTATAGCGTATTGCAATATTAAGGAAAAAACGAACATTTATGTCGATGAAAAAGAACATCACGAGTGGGCAGCATTTTGCCGGGATCAGCCAAAAGTATCGTATCAACTTTTTGGTGATCGCCGCATGTCTGATACTTGCGTCCTGTTCAGGCCAAGTCCCGACGCAATCGGAAATCGACAGCGACATTCAAGAAAACCGCGCTGCGCAATTGGTGCGTGTCGGCGACACGACGCGCGCCGGCGGTGATCTCGGCACAGCCATGCAATTATATCCTTCGCTACATCATGGAGTTTTGTGACACCGTCAGCGATGCGGTGGAGGCTTTGAAAAAAATCCCCTGCCACATGGCCTATAACGTGACCGTCGTCGATAAGGCCGGCAAATATGCCACGGTATACCTATCGCCCGACCGCAAGGCGTTGGTGACCGATCAGCGGGTCGCCACCAACCATCAAGAAAAAGTCGAATGGCACCGCCATGCCAAGGCAACCGCCAGCGTCGAACGCGAGCGTTTCTTGCTGCATCGCCTGACGTTGCATGATGAACCTGCGGATCGCTTTATCGGTGCCTTCCAAAAACCGCCGCTGTACTCAACGGCGTTCGGGCTTGGGTTTGGCACGACCTACACGGCGATTTATTGGCCAAAGCAAGGCATCGCGGAATACCGTTGGCCAGGCGTACATTGGACGCAGCGCATCAAATCGCCAGTCGAAGGCAAACGCCTGATCCGTTTCCCTATGAATGTGGACGCGCTCGGCTAAGCCTTCACACGTGTGATCACATATCCGGCACGCGGGAAATGTACAGCGACAGGACCGACATCGGGATCATGCCGCAGCACACTGACACGATCTGCGCTGAGGCCAATGAGCCGCCCGGTGGTTATGTTTTTATCGTTCTCAGGCCGCACTGAAATCATCTCATCCGCTTCAAATCCTGACGGATCGTTCTGATTGATGCCGACACTGGGCAAAGGCTCGGATGCGCGCGCCAAGCTTAAGGCTGCGTCTTCAGTCAATTCAAATGGATGGCCATGACCAATGGCTTTGACTGCAGCTTGCCAACGCATCAAATTCGGATAGGCAGCCAAGAATGCCGGCCCATCCTTGTATCGTCCAAGCAGGAACCACGTCACATAATAGGCAAACGCGTCCGCTGCCCCAGGCGCGTCGCCGCCTAAAAAGCTCTGTTTCTGCAAGGCGGCCTCAATCCAGGCAAAATGCGTATGTGCTTCCGCCAGCTTATCGGCCAGTTGCGCACGAAGACTGTCGATCGTGATATTGCCACCGAAATACAACTGTGCGCGATCTTCGAGGAAACCTTCCGGCATGTTCTGAACACCGTCAGAGAATACAATTGCGAGGATGACTGGAAACATCTGCTGATCGGTGCGCCGCCCAATCGCCCACGCAGCATCTGCATCGCCATCCGGAAACAATGTCGGCTTGGGAAAGCGGTTTTCGAGTTCACGGATGATACAGACGCTGTCGCAATAAATGTCAGCGCCGATCTGCATGACGGGGGTCAGCCGAAAACCGCCGGTCAGCGGCATCAACTTCGGCTTCGGCGGCACACGCGGAATAATTACCGAGTGCCAGTCCAGCCCCTTGACCCCAAGGCAAACCCGCACCTTTTCAGAGACAGGTGATGGTGGGTAATGATGGAGAACAATACCGCTCAAAAATTCCGCTCCTTTATGTGAAGCGGGATTAACAGTTTCCTGCTCGTTTAGCCAGTCCGCCCAATCCCAAAAAACTGTTCGAAAATCTCGTATTTCATATAAAAACGTCGTTCATCGTAATCTCAGCTATAACGCACTGTGCACTTGATCCAGGGCCTTGCCGACCACCGTGATGATCTCGTCGACTTCCGCCTCAGAAATGCACAACGGCGGTGCAAAACCCATAATATCGCCGTGCGGCATGGCGCGCGCAATGACGCCATGCTCAAGCGCCGCACCGGCCATTTTTGCACCGATTTTGAGGCTCGGGTCGAAGAACGTCTTGCTGTCTTTGTCAGCGACGAATTCAATCGCCGCCAACATGCCGTCCCCGCGGACCTCACCGACCATCGGATGATCGGTAAAGGCGTCGCGCAGCTTGGTTTGAAAATAGCTGCCAGTACTTTTGACGTTGGCGAGCATGTTTTCGGACTCGATCAGGTTCAGGTTGGCGAGGCCCGCCGCGGCCCCGATAGGATGCGCCGAATACGTCCAACCGTGTCCAAGCGGCCCGATATCGTCAGAACCTTGATCAAGAATTTCACACACCCGCTCGCTCAAGATCGATCCCGATAACGGCGCATACGCGCTGGTCAGGCCTTTAGCGACGGTGATGATGTCCGGCTTCATGCCGTAATAGTCAGACCCGAACCACGTGCCCAATCGGCCAAACCCGGTGACGACCTCATCGGCGATCAACATCACGTCATATTTGCTGAGAACCGTCTGAATTTCTGCCCAGTATCCTTCGGGCGGCGGCACCAAGCCACCGGTGCCCAAAAACGGCTCGCCGATGAACGCGGCGACCGTGTCCGGGCCTTCAGCGATGATCATTTCTTCGAGCTTTTCGGCGCAATGCTTTGAGAACTCAAGCTCGCTCATGCCTGGCTCGGCATATTTCCAATAATGTGGGCACACCGTGTGCAATACCCGCTCAAGCGGCAGGTCGAAGGCTTTGTGAAACAACGGCAAGCCGGTCAGGCTGCCGGTCATCAAACCAGAGCCATGATAGCCACGTTCGCGAGAAATGATCTTTTTCTTCTCGGGTCGGCCCAAGACGTTGTTCATGTACCAGACCAACTTGATATTGGTTTCATTGGCATCGGATCCGGATAAGCCGAAATAAACCCGGCTCATGTGGTCGGGGGCCAGTTCCACGACTTTCGCCGCCAAACGAATCGAAACCTTGGTGCCGTGTCCGACATAGGAATGATAGAACGCAAGCTTGTGGGCCTGCGCGGCAATCGCGTCCGCGACCTCAGTACGGCCATAACCGATGTTCACGCAATACAGGCCTGCGAACGCGTCCAGGCTACGCTTCCCCGCACGATCCGTAATGTACACACCTTCGCCACTCTCAATGACGCGGGTCGGCGTGGTGCCTTGCGCGTGCCCTTTCACATCCGAAGATGCATGCAGGAAATTCGCACGGTCCAGAGCTTCGAGTTCGTCCATATTGCGAAGGTCGGTCATCTTGTTTCTCCCAAATCAAGCTAGTGCCCTGCGTGATAGCGGGTGTTCACGACAGTTTAAACCCCTGGGACATGGATTTTTTACCCGCTTAGCCTCTATGGTGACAGCTCAGGGGCCCAGCCCCCATAGATGGAATCGGGAGAAAAAATAAAAATGTCCAAGTCACGCCGTACAGCGCTTGTCACCGGATCGGGCCGCAATATCGGCCGCGCCGCCGCCCTCGCCCTTGCCGCCCAAGGAGCCAATGTCGTCCTCAACGGCTCCAGCAATCAAGCCGCCTGCGATGCGGTCGCAGACGAAGCGCGCACGCTGGGTGTCGACGCGCTCGTCGCCATGGGTAATGTCGGCAGTCTAGACGACCTCGCCAAAATCACCGATGCCGCCCTCAGCGCCTTTGGCCGCGTTGACATTCTGGTCAACAATGCCGCCGTGCGCCCGACCTCGCCGTTCTTAGAGACCGATGAGGACGAGTGGGCCCGTATCTTGGATATCGATTTCCACTCGGCACGCCGCCTCGCCAAAAACCTTTTACCGGGCATGATCGAAAACGGCTGGGGCCGCATCATCAACTTCGCCGGAATGAATGCAATCCACGGCTATAACGGGCGTGCGCCTGTCAGCGTATCAAAGCACGCGTCCTGGGGCCTGACCAAATCACTTGCCAAAGAATTCGGCGCCAAGGGTGTGACCGCAAATATCATTTCGCCGGGCCCGATCCGCCCGGACGAAGCCGACCCTGAAATGCGCGCGCATATTGAAGGTATGGTCGGGCGCGTGCCGATTGGCCGCTTGGGTGAATCTGAAGAAGTCGCGGCGATGGTCGCATTGCTCGCATCCGATGCCGGGGCCTTCATCAACGGTCAGCTGTTACAGGTCAACGGCGGGGCCGAGACCTAACGACTCAACACTCGGTGACGTTCACCGCCAGGCCGCCTTCGGATGTTTCTTTGTATTTCGAGAGCATATCGACGCCGGTCTGGCGCATCGTCTCGATCACGTTATCCAGCGGCACAAAGTGCGTGCCATCGCCCCGCAGTGCCAACGAGGCCGCGTTGACCGCCTTCACGGCCCCCATGGCATTACGCTCGATGCACGGCACCTGCACGAGACCGCCGACCGGATCACAGGTCATACCTAAGTGATGCTCAATGGCGATTTCGGCGGCATTTTCGATCTGTGCATTGGTGCCGCCAAGTACGGCTGTTAAACCCGCCGCCGCCATCGCCGCGGCCGAACCGACTTCACCTTGGCAGCCGACCTCAGCGCCCGAAATCGACGCCTTTGTCTTGATGATGCCGCCGATAGCAGCAGCGGTCAGCAGGAATTCATCGACCATGTCTTCGGTCGCGTTCGGGCAAAATTCCAGGTAATAGCGAATTGTCGCCGGGATCACGCCCGCAGCGCCGTTTGTCGGCGCCGTCACAATGCGCCCACCCGCCGCGTTTTCTTCATTCACCGCTATCGCGTAAAGGCTGATCCAATCCATGACACGGTGCGCGTATTGGACGTTCCGGGACTTATCAGCGTCGAGTGCATCGGCGATCTGCGCCGCGCGACGTTTGACCTTAAGGCCACCCGGCAGTTGCCCCCTGGTCGACATGCCCCGGTCCATGCTGTCTTTCATTACTGCCCAGATACGATCCAGACCGCTGCTTAAGGCGGCCACAGTATGTTGCGTGAGTTCGTTCGCACGCTTCATCTCGGCGATGGTCTTGCCGGTATCAGCGCCCATTTTCAGCATTTCGGCGGCGCTGCAGAACGCATAGGGCACGTCGGGATAACGAACACCACTTTCCTTGAATGCCGCCATCTCGGGCTTCGAGACCACGAACCCTCCTCCGACCGAAAAATAGGTTTCAAATGCCAATGCATTGCCCTCGGCATCGAACGCTTTGGCTTCTAGCCCGTTGGTGTGCTCATCCAACGGCGCACCGTATTCGAACAAAATATCGTCGCTGATAGAAAATAAGATTTCCGCAGCACCATCCAATTTAAGCTGCCCGCTGTTGATCACCTCATCAACGGCGACCGTTACGGTCTCTGGATCGATTTCCGACGGGATCTCGCCCAACAGGCCCAGCACCAGCGCGCGGTCGGTGCCATGGCCTTTGCCGGTGAACGCGAGGGAGCCATAGAGCGTCACCGTCACGCGGGCCACGTCGTTAAGGCACCTATCGCAGTTCAGGCGATCCAAAAATTGCCGCATCGCCACCATCGGCCCGACGGTGTGCGAACTCGACGGGCCAATCCCGACTTTAAACATATCAAAAACACTGAGGAACATAAGGCCTCCTAACCATTCCCATCACCCTACTTGGTTAGGACTGAAATCACCACCGATGCCTCGACGTCGGCTATTCCATGCGCGACTTCAAACCGTTCACAGACCTATGCAAAGATTTCGAGACAATTATGCGCTTGGCCTGTTGGACACTGCCCCTCTGCACCTGATATCCTTTGAGCAACGGAGACACCTCATCGTCTTTGCTTCACGTGGAGGATTTTGGTCATGATACCGATCACCGCCGTCAAACAGACGGCGCTGTCTTTGATGGACAAAGCGGCCATCGATATTCCGGACGACTATCTGAACGGTCTGCAAAAAGCGGCGGACGCTGAAGACGGCGACCTTTCGTCGTTCGTTCTACATGCCATGCTTGAAAACTATCAAGCCGCCAAAGAAGACCGCCGCGCCATGTGCGCGGACACCGGCGTACCCCGCTGGTACGTCAAAATGGGCAACGAAGCCCGGGTCGAAGGCGGACCGGTGGCGCTCGAAGAAGCTCTGCGCGGCGCTACGGCCGAAGCGACTGACGGCGTACCGCTCCGGCCTAACCGCGTGCACCCGTTGTGGCGTACGGATCACAACAACAACGTCGGCCTGAACGCGCCAGAAATCGAGTATTCGTTCGAGCCTGATGGCGACTGGATCGACATCACCACCGTGCACAAAGGCGGCTTGTTCGGCAGCGACTATCGGATGCTTTTCCCAGGCGACGGCATCGAGGGCATCAAACGGTTTTATCTGGACTGCTTGGTTGCATTCGGCAAACGCGGCCTCGCCTGTCAGCCGGCGATCATTGGCGTCGGGCTTGGCGGCTCGAAGGATACGACGATGGTCCTGGGCAAGCAGGCCGCGTGTCTGCGCACCGTCGGCGACCGCAACCCAGACCCCAAAGTGGCCGAACTTGAAATGGAATTGATGGAGCTCGGCAACTCCATCGGCATGGGGGCGATGGGATTCGTCGGCAAGTCCATGGTCATCGATTGCCACGTTGAATGCGGTTTTTGTCACACCGGTGGCATGCCGATGAGCGTGCACGCATTTTGTCTGTCTTCCAGACGCGCGGTTGCGCGCGTCCACGCGGATGGCCGGGTCGAGTATCGCACCGACCCGAATTGGTTCACCCCTTACATGAGACGGGAGACGGTCGGATGGGCACCGGAAGCGGAAAGCTTAAAAAAGTCAGTCTGAACGTACCGGTTACGACCGAGCAGCTGAAGGACATCGAAATCGGCGACATCGTCTATCTGAACGGTGTCGTCTACACCGCGCGTGAAGGCGTCTATAAACGCGTGCTTGAAGGCGGTGAGAGCTTGCCCGAAGGCTTGGCGGAGATCTCAAACGCAAACTTCCATTGTTCGCCGGCTGCTGCACGTCGCGAAGACGGACATTTCGACATCGGGGCGATGACCGGCACGGCATCGTTCCGGTTTTCCAAGTGGCTGGACCAGTGGTTCGATGTGTCGGGTGCCAAGATCATCATCGGCAAAGGCGGCATGACTTCCGAGGACTACCGCAATTTCTTCGTGCCGCATGGCGCAATTTATCTGACCACCGTCGGTTATGGCACCGGTGCGCTGCTCGGGCGCGGTATTCGCGGTATTCGTGACGTGCATTGGTTTGATGAGCTCGGCATCGCGCAAGCGATGTGGATGGTCGAAGTCGAAAACTTCGGTCCGTTCATCGCCGACAGTGACCTAGCGGGCAATTCCTTGTTCGAACGGGAAACGGCCAAGGTGAACAAAGGCTTGGCCAAGCTCTACGAAGGCACCCGCGCCCCTGCCCTGCATCGCTTTGGAGAGACAAATGACCGCAATGATGAAATGATCTAAGCACGTCAGATTTCGCAACAACTACGCGCTTCCGATCTTTTCACTGTCGGAGTCCATAAGATGAAACGCATCATCGGCTATTTTATAGTGCTTTTAATCGCTGTTGTTTTTACAACATCCGTTTATGCGCAAATGACACCGAAGCGTTTTCTAAAAAAATTCGACGAAAACGGTGACGGCAAAGTCTCCGCCGACGAATTCACCGGCAATAAAAGACCATTTGGTTTTTTCGACCAAGACGGTGACGGTGTCGCCACCCAAAACGAGATTGAAAGTGCGCTGAACGGTAAAAGCGCTTCCCAAAAATCCGCAAAAATGCGCGATGGTCAGGTGCCGCTCAGCGAGATCGATGCAAAAACCCGCTGCGGTGTCGGTCGAGGTCGGGAATGCGATATCGAAATTGCCAAGGAACTCGGGCTCCGCCCAACGGGCCTTAAGCCAGCATTCCCTGACGGCCTAGATTGTCGTGACATCGATGAAGGCTGGGCGATTTCATACACCGCAAAGCGCGACCGCGAGCAGTATCATGGCGGTATCGATATGCCAGCCCCCTATGGCACGCCGATGCTTGCTGCCGCCGATGGCACGGTCGTGATGAAATCCGCCGCAGAAAAAAGCTACCGTGGTATCGAATTGATTATTCGCCACAGCCCCGACGACACAGGGTTGCCGGTCTGGATTTACACGCAATATGCCCACTTCGACGCGATGCCCTCGGTCAATGTGGGTGACCGAGTCCGCATCGGCCAAGACCTTGGCCCGACCGGGAACTCCGGCTACCAAACGGGCATGAAAGCCATAAAAAAAACCACGCCGCCCGGCAATTCACTTCGCCGTCTGGTTCAGCGAGAACGAGACTTACGCCATCGATCGCAATAAGTTGATCCCCACCAAAGGCCGATGGATGGATCCAAACGCGCTGTACCGCAAACAGCCGCCGTTTGACACAGACTCTTTAATCGCATTGCCGGACACGGAAAAAGAGGTGGCGATTGCGGTAATGGTCGAAGGTGGTGAGATCGTGCCTGCCGGCAGCAAAGTGATTTGGCCCTACGCCTGCAGCCGATAACTCAGTAATCCCGCCCAGGGCGTGCCTTATAAACCGGCAGGCCGATACCGCGAATAATCGCCGCCGCACGCAGACCAAAGCCAACGGCAAACCCTGCAATGCCGGCGAGGCCCGTCGGCACGCCGAATTCAGTCAAACCGATGTAGGTGGCCGCTGCCGCAGCGGCGCAGGTCGCGTAAATTTCTTTGCGTAAAATCAACGGAGTTTCATTACAAATGACGTCGCGGAGCAGCCCGCCGAAGGTCGCCGTCATCATCCCCATGACGATCGCAACCAGCGGCCCGGCGCCGTTAAGCGTTGCCAACTCAGCGCCAATCACACCGTAAAGCGCGATGCCCAGACCATCTGCCCACAGCAAAATCGTAAACCGACGTTGAAATAAATGTGCGGTAAAAAACACGGTCACTGCGACCACCAAGCAAATCACCACCGGCAACGGCTCGCCGATCCAAAATACCGGTCGGCCTAATAAAAGGTCCCGCAGCGTGCCACCGCCGACACCGGTTAAGCTCGCCATCAGGCCAAACCCAATCAGGTCCATTTCCTTCCGGCTCGCCACCAGCGCCCCGGAAATCGCAAACACCACAACCCCCATCAGGTCGAGGGTAAACATAAAGGCATACATTCGGGCGTCCTATATAAACATGCACGGCCTGATTGCGGCATGCACGTTGCGGAGAGCGCTCAGAGCAAGGCTATAAAACGGGTCGTTGGCGGACATACCCCGAGGTTAGCTGGGCTTTCGTTCGTGTGCAAAGCGGATAAGTGATGCCATCCGATACACTGCGTGTGCCATCTTGCCGTAGGGAAACGTCACAAAAAGCGCCAAGACGATGCCGAGGTGGATAATCAGCAAAGGTCCCATCAGCGATGTCTCGCGCAGCACCAGCAACGCCAAGCCGGTCACGCCGGTCAAAATCAGCATCCACAAGAACGCGAGGTCCATACCGGTGCGCTTGGTGTCACGGGGCTCGGGGTCAGCATTTTTCTTGATCACCAGCAAACCAATCGGCCCGATAACGATACCAATGCCGCCGAGCGTTCCCAAAACCACCGGAATCGACAGATAGTCATAAGGCGCTTCCCAGCCGAATGCGTAATGGTAAAGCGTCGCCACGCTGGTGGCTGCGAAACAGAGCATAAAACCCCACATGGTGAACTGGTGCGCATAGCGCCGCCCCATGGAATAGTTGTCGTTGGGGTAATTACAGCCGTGTCCGCCACCCGCCATGTATTTCATCTGGCCGACGTCTTTAAGAGCCTGCCAGACAGCGCTTGGGCTGAACAGCTCCGCTGGTTTGGCGCCGATGTCACGCCAAAATTTCAACGCCCCGATGATGAACGCGATGATCGCCAGCGCAAACGGGGCACTTGCCAGATACACGATCACATTGTGCGGGATCACTTCATAGAACGCGCCCGCACCGGTGTGCACGGCAGTAACTTTATCTACGCCCTGCACCATCAGCGTGCCGATGCCGAGCAGCGCCGTCAGCACCACAGTGATCAGCGCAACCCACTTGGCATTGCCTTCGAGCAGGCCTTTGAACACACCCGGCCATGCGTAGTCGCGGTACGTTTCGGCCCGCAGCTCAGCGAATGTCTTCGGCACGTTCACGGCGAATTCGTGGGGCGGCGCATATTGGCACGCATAAAAGCAGCCCTGGCAGCCGTGACACAGGTTGGCGAGGTACGTAACGTCGCCATCACCGAACAACAACCGCTTGGTCATCGCTGGGAATACGGCGCAGTAGCCCTCACAGTATCTGCATGAATTGCAGATCTGCATGACGCGCTTGGCTTCTTCGAGTGTCTCAGTTGCGGGCATGACGCGCGGCCTCCTCACCAGCAATACGACCAAACACGGTGCCGATGGCCATACCCGTGCCACCCGCATAGCCCTGGCCCAAAATGTTGCCGGCCATGATTTCACCGGCGGCCCAAATATTCGTCGCCGGCTTGTCGTCGTTCATGATCACTTGCGCGCTCTTGTTCACCTCGACCCCCAGGTACGTAAATGTAATGCCCATTTTCACCGGATATCCATAGTACGGCGGCGTATCGATCTTGCGCGCCCAATTGGTTTTTGCAGGCTCCAAGCCAACTGTCGTACAGCCGTCCGGTTCGGTCGGATTGAAGTCGCCCGGTTGCACAGCAGCGTTATATTCGGCGATGGTCTTTTCCATTTCCGCCGCATCGACGCCCAGCTGATCCGCCAAGTCTGCCAACGTGTCGGCTTTGATCGCCGAGTACACCGTCGGCATAAACAAGCCGACTGATTTTTGGTCGATGATGGCGTAGGCGACCTGATCCGGTTGCTTAGCCACAAGTCGCCCCCATATCGCATAGCGCTTCGGCCAAATATCTTCGCCTTCGTCGTAGAACCGCTTGCCCAACTTGTTGACGACCACCGAGAAGATCACGCAGTCGACGCGGGTCGCGATGCCACCATCAAACTTCGGCGCACGGCCATCAATCGCCACCGCGTGGCACTGATCGACCGCGCCGATCGGCTTGGCACCGTTATCAAGCATTGAGCGCAACACCTTGCCGGTGTTCATCGGCGAGCCGCGCACCAGGAAGTTATCGGCAATTTCGCCCCAACCTTCCTTGAGCCATTCGATGTTGGCTTCAAAACCACCGGATGCCAGTACCACGGTGCGGGCCTCAACCCGGTGCAGTTCACCGCCATGGCGCACCATCGCGGCTTCGAACCTACCGTCTGCAACCTCCATCGTTTCAACCTCGGCCTCGAACACGATGTCGATGCCGAGCTTTTCGCACGCTTTGAAATAGCTGTTCATCATCGCCTTGCCGCCACCCAGGAAAAACGCGTTGGTGCGCGCGAGACCGAGCGTACCAGACAGCGGCGGCTGAAACTTGATCCCTTGTTCGAGCATCCAATCGACCGCGTCTTCGGACGCATCAATCATAAAGCGCGCAAGCTCTTCATTGGTGTTACCATCGGTGACGCGCATCAAATCGGCCATGTATTCGTCCGCTTCATAGCCGCCGGTGACATAATCAGTGGCCGCTTTATGGGTGTAGCGGATATTGCGCACGTGGCGACTGTTGCCGCCGCGAAGGTCTTTATTTGCGCTTTCAATCATCAAAACGCTGGCCCCCATACGGCGCGCGGTCAGGGCAGCGGACATCGCAGCGTTGCCTGCCCCCAAAATGAGAACATCATGAGATCGTGTAAAAGCTTCGGGGGGCACTGAAAAACTCCGTTTGAAGGACTCGGCAGAACGCGCGAAGATGATCAATAGATTAACCTGCGATAACATAAGCATCAAACCGAATGACGGACGGAGCGCCAAAATGAACAACGTGACGCACCTAAACCCCAATGTGACCGAAGCCGAATGGCAGATGCGCAAGGATCTAGCGGCCTGTTTCCGCTTGGTCGATCTGTACGGCTGGTCAGACCTGTTGGCGACGCACATATCGGCGCGCGTGCCCGGTGCGGATGATCAGTTCCTGATTAACCCATTTGGCATGATGTATGACGAAATGACCGCATCTTCGCTGGTGAAAGTCGATGAAGACGGCAACGAAAAGACGGATTCTGAGTTCGGCATCAATCCCGCCGGTTTCGTGATCCATTCTGCGGTGCACATGGCCCGCCCCGAAGTCGCCTGCGTTATTCACACGCATACCAAAGCCGGTGTCGGTGTTGCCACACAAGAACAAGGCCTGCTGCCGATCACCCAGCAGTCTTTGGCGGTGATCGCACACGCCGGCTATCACGATTACGAGGGTATCGCGTTTGATTTATCGGAACGTGAGCGCTTGGCCAAAGACCTGGGCGACAACAAAGTCCTTTTGCTCCGCAACCACGGACTTTTGACGGTTGGCAACACGGTTGCCGAGGCGTTCATGTGGATGTACCGCGCCGAACGCGCGTGCCGCTATCAGCTTGCCTTCCAGCAAGCCGGTGCCAAGGCGACGGAGATTTCCCAGGAAATGCAGGACGTCACCATCGAGCGCAACAGCAAAGCTAATTCCAAAGACGGCTACCGTCCGATCGGCGTCAAAGAATGGCCCGCTTTGTTGCGCAAACTGGACCGTGAAAACCCCGGCTACGACCATTAATCTCGGGCACGATTAATCCGGAAACGGCAACTCGGCGCCTGACGGCAAGCCGACCTCAAACGCGTTCAAAATGTGCGAGACGGTGGCGTAATAGCCAGCCAGAAAAACCAACTCGACCACGCCCCGCTCACCTAACAAGGTGAGCGCGTCTTGGTACAGCGCGTCATCGACCCGCTTTTTCGTGTGCAAGTCATAAACGAAGCGATACACCGTCGCGTGATCCGGGTCCTCGGGAACAACTTCGGCCATAATCTGATCGATCACCGTATCCGAAAGACCTTCTTTGCGGGCGATCTTGGCGTGCGCATACCATTCGAAGTTGGCGTGAAAGTGCCGACCTACGACCAAGATCGCCAACTCGCGCAGCGGACCTGGAATAAGCGATTCGTAGCGGAGCGAGCCGCCCAAACGCTGTATAAGGTCGCCAAGCTCGGGTGCACGCAACATGGCGTTAAAAGGCCCCCGCAGCGCGCCTTCTTCATTCAAAAATTCTGCCGGGTCGCCCTTTGCGCGCGGGCCGCCGGTGATTCCGTCAAAGACACGTCGTTGCGCCTCGTCCATAGCCTCCGGCGGGATCGGTCCGAGCCGGCTCATGACTTACCTGCTGCAGCGGCAACGCGCTCAGGCGGTGGCGGATTGCCGGGCACCGGCTCACCAGCAAGGGCCGGATGGCAGCGTTGATATTGCGGCGGGAACGCGGCCTTTGCGCGCAACGCCTCAGCCGCATGCCAAGGCCAGCGCGGATCATACAGCATACCGCGTGCCAAGCATACCATGTCGGCTTGGCCGGTGCGGATGATGTGTTCGGCTTGCAACGGGTCGGTGATTTTACCGACCGCCATGGTCGCCATACCGGTTTCGCGACGGATATCCGCTGCAAAGCCGCTTTGATAGCCGGGACCGACCGGGATTTTCTGGTGCGGCGAATTGCCGCCTGACGACACATCGATGTAGTCGCACCCCCGCGCTTTAAGCACTTTGGCAAACGCGATGCTTTGTTCCAGATCCCAGCCGCCCTCGACCCAGTCGGTCGCAGAAATGCGCATGCCTAGTGGCAATTCATCTGGCCACACGGCGCGCACCGCATCAAAGATTTCCAACGGATAGCGCATCCGCCCTTCCAGAGAGCCGCCGTAAGAGTCATTCCGCCGGTTCGAAATCGGCGACAGGAATTGATGCAGCAAATAGCCGTGCGCACCATGCAATTCGATGGTTTTGAAACCCAATCGTGCTGAGCGAATGGTCGCCTGCACAAAGCTTTGCTTCACGCGATCAAGGACTTCATCGCTCATGGCTTCCGGTGTATGCCAGCCATCTGCATAAGGTTCTGCCGACGGACCGACGGTCTGCCAGGCACCATTATCGGCGCTCAGCGGTGCACCGCCCTGCCACGGCACATTGACCGAAGCTTTGCGGCCCGCATGGGCCAACTGAATACCAACCGGCACGTTGCCATAGCCGTTACAGAAATCGAGCACACGTTTGAGGGCCGCTTCATTTTCATCCGACCACAAACCGACACACCCCGGCGTGATCCGACCTTCCGGCTCGGTGCCCGTGGCTTCGACGAACAATAGCCCGGCGCCGGAAACCGCGTACTGGCCCAAATGCATGATATGCCAGTCCCCAACAGTGCCGTCTTCGGCTGAATATTGGCACATAGGCGAGACGACGATACGGTTCGGAAGTTCTAAGTCGCGCAACCGAATCGGCGTAAATAGTTCACTGCTCAATGGAATTCCCCCGGGGAAAAAGTATTTACCAATCGCCCTGAGATGTGGCGACGATGATGTTAAACATCAATATATCCGGGTCAGATCAATTGGTCACGCAGCCAGCGTATGCCCGTTGCGGTTTTTCTCGACCAACGCCGTGTGAAGGACGCGCACCGCATCATCATAACCGCCATCGGCCAGAACAAACTGCACATCGACGCGCCGAGCTGGGGCGTGTACGGCCAAAAGCTCGATGTCGTGATCGCGGAGCGCGGCGGTCGCATCGGCGATCAGCGTCGGGCTTTTAATGTTGGCACCGATGGCCGAGACGATATCGACCTTGCGGGTCTGAATCTCAGCCTCTGGTTGGCGCTTTTGAATAACTTCAATGACCCGCCGCACCTGCTTGAGGGGCGCTTCGACATAAAACGTCATGGTGTTGGCGTTCATGCTCCAGCTTACAATAGAAACCTTAAAACGCCGAAAAGCGGCGAGCATTTCTTCGCCGGCCCCCGGCAGCCCAACCATATCTTGGTCAAATACCTCAACCTCGACGGCGTTTTCTAAACCAGTAACAATTTCGACCCGGGAGTCGTCAGGCGCCCAGACATCATCGATGACGGTACCCGGATGCTCCGGCTCGAAGGTATTTTTAATCCGAAGCGGGATGCCATTTTGACGCAGTCCCTTCGCCGCACGAGGATGAATCGCTTCCATGCTCATGTTCGATAGCTGATCCGCGACATCATAGTTGGTGCGCCCGATTGGCTGCACCTTGTCCTCGCCGACAATGCGTGGATCGGCGCTGGAAAGATGAAATTCTTTATGAATGATCGCTTCGGCAGCACCAATGATACGCGCCACCGCTGAAAACGTCACCTCAGAATAGCCGCGCCCATAGATGCCCATCAAACCGTCAGCAGCTTGCGAATAACCGGTTACAATCGGCAGCACTTTCGACACGTCAATATCCGCGAACGCTGCGCTGATACGCTCATCCAGGGTCATTTGCTCGTTTTCGCGCCAACCCGACAGATCCACGAACGCCGCATCAATGCCCTGTCTGCGCAGCAGCAACATGGTATTGTGCGCACTGTGAGCTTCGCCAGTTCCGCTGATCATTTCGCGCACCGTCAACAGATGCTCTTCCAACTGAAAGTGGCCGTAGCCGCAAATCCGCTGCAGATCGATCAAACAGCTGCGCACACCTTCAATTCGTTCTTGTACGAATCGGTCCGCGAGCTTTCGATCTGACTCGTCTGTAAAGATATCCTCGTTGATCTCGATCATGCGGGCTTGCACTTTTGTCAGCGCGTCACCCCATGCCCAATCGTTGTCGGAGCCGGCATAGAGTGCGAACACACCCGATTCGCTGGTCTTTTTATTTTCCAGCAACAGATCAGTGATGCCGCCGTAGGCAGAGACGACGAAGACTCGGTTGTACAGATCTTCGCCAATTCGATCCCCGACGATCACATTCGCCATCACGTCATCGACCTTCGACATCGACGTGCCGCCAATCTTATGAACGATCAGCTGAGTGCCTTTGGAGTCCTCGACGTGGACGAGGTTATCATTTTGAATCGTCATCTCTGCGAGTCCTTAGCTTAGCGGATTTAAGCGTTTTCCAACGCAGGTTCGTTCAGCTGATAGGCGCCGTCGGCGTCATGTACTTCACGCCCGTTGAGCGGCGGATTAAAGACACATGCCAAATGCATGCCTTTGGTGCCGCCTCGCAATAGATGGTTATCGTTCTGATCAAGGATGTACACGGTGCCCGGCTCAATCGGATAGACTTTGCCGTCAGAAACAGTTTCGACTTCACCATTGCCGGACATGCAGTACACCGTTTCAAGGTGGTTTTTGTACCAGATCGGCGTCTCGGTACCGGCATAGATCGTCGTGATATGGAACGAATAGCCCATGTTGTCGTCGGCGAGCGACATGCGCACGCTTTTCCAGGTTTCGGTCGATACCGTACGATCGGAATTTTCACAGTCTTTGAGGGTTCGGACGATCATAAGTGTCCTCTCCTATACGTCTAAGTTCAAAGGAGCGGGCCGGCCTAATTGCCGGCATCCGCATCGATTATTGATGTTGGCCGCTTATTCGGCGGCGATGGTGTTGGCCCCTTGATCGGCGATTGCGGCAGCAATCGATTCCTCAAGAATATCTAGGCCGCGCTCAAGGTCAGCGATCTCAATCACCAGCGGCGCCAAACACTTCACGACTTCGTCGTGCGCGCCCGACGTTTCGATCACCAGCCCACGCTTGAACGCGTGCTTCGTGACCATGCCGGCGAGATCACCTGAGTGCATCACCAAACCACGCATCATGCCACGACCACGCAATGAAACGATGGCGTCGCCGAATTTAGCATGCATTGCCTCGTAGCGCTTACGCACGATCTCGCCCTTTTCCTGAACGGATTTTGCGAACGTGTCGTCAGACCAAAACTCTTCGAGGGCAGCCGCGGCCGTCACGAACGCGTGATTGTTGCCACGGAACGTGCCGTTGTGCTCGCCCGGCTCCCAGATGTCCAAGTCGCGACGGATCAGCGTAACCGCGAACGGCAGTCCATAGGCCGAAAGCGACTTCGACAACGTAATGATGTCCGGCTTGATACCCGCAGGCTCAAAGCTGAAGAACGTCCCGGTGCGGCCACAGCCGGCTTGGATGTCATCGACAATCAGCATCACGTCGTGCTTACGGCAAACGGTTTCTAAATTCTTGAGCCAGCCGAGATCAGCCGCCGTCAAGCCACCTTCGCCCTGCACGCACTCAACGATCACAGCCGCCGGGTGGTCGACGCCGCTGGATGGATCGCCCAGCGCTTTATCGAGATATTCGGTGGTATCGTAACCGTCACCCAAATAACCATCATATGGCATCGGCGTTACGCCCGGCATATCTACGCCGGCAACGCCTCGGTGGTGCTGGTTACCGGTGGTCGCCAGGGCACCCAAGGTGACGCCGTGAAAGCCGTTGGTGAACATGATGATGTTAGAACGCCCTTTGGTGTGGCGTGCCAGCTTCAACGCAGCTTCAACGGCATTGGCACCGGTCGGGCCGGTAAACTGCAGCACATAGTCCATATCGCGCGGGTTGAGAATTTTTTCCTCAAACGCTGTCAAGAAGGCCTTTTTCGCCACAGTATGCATATCAAGGCCGTGCGTAATCGCACCGGACGCGATGTAGTCGATTAGTTTTTCGCGCAACTTCGGGTGGTTGTGGCCATAGTTGAGGCTACCCGCACCGGCGAGGAAATCGATATATTCGTTGCCATCGGTATCGGTGAGTTTGGCGCCTTCGGCCTTGTCGAACGTCACGGGGAACGAGCGCGCATAGCTTTGCACTTTAGATTCACGTCTATCAAAAATGTTCATCACGAACCTCTCTTTGTTGATCGCAGTTACGGGCGCATCACAAGGTCGATGCGTCGAAATTTTCCGACGCGCCGCCGCGAACTTCTACCCAAGGTATATCTTATTCTTCAGTTGCGCGTTAGCAGATTGTTCGCTTTTCTTGAAGCTACGCAACGCTGGCCAATGCCGGCAGGATGTCCGCACGGCTGAACGGGCCAATTTTCCAGAGCATTTCGGTTTTTGCATCACCATCAAAATGCTCTTCTTCATCGAACATGATCTCAGTATCAAATTCGGTATTGAGGCTGCGCGCGACAGATTTAAAAACGCCATGCGACGCTTTGTTATCCGGCGCAATGGTGGTGTGCAGGTTGCGCACGTTCTTTGCGAACGGACGGTGCAGAATATCCAAGATCATCCGCTTGCCGAGTTTCAGTCCGCGTGCTTTCGGCGAGACAGCGACCTGCCATACAAACAAACTGTCGGGGCTGTCCGGCACCAAATAGCCAGATACAAAGCCGACAACCTCACCGTCAATCTCAGCCAGTGAGCTTGTTTCGGCGAAATGTGAACACTGCAAAAGATTGCAATATACGGAATTCTCATCTAGCGGCTTGCACTGCTCAATCAATCCATTCACCGCTGCGCCATCTTCGGCGTCGGGACGACGCAAAGTCAGATCAACGTTCGGAACTTCCGTTAGGCGTGCATTCAGCATCTTTGTCACGTCGAGCTCTCCAAAGTCTATCGAAAAACGATGTAATTAAGTTGCGATGTGTATACCGGGGTCAGCCCAAAACGTCAACCGAATGGCAAAATATATTTTATTTTCCGTATGTTATTGTAATAAGCGGAATGTTTATTCACTGAGAGGCAACATATGGTCATAAAATTTACATTGAATAACGATTAAATTTGACATAAATCTTCGCCATGGAGGGAAATCTCTCATATACAGGAGTTTCCAGGCGCACGTCAGGTGACGGAACGTCACCGTCGGACGCCGCTACCGACCCCGCGAAGGGGCTTGGAGACACGCTGCATATGGACGCGCTGCACGACGCCCTGATCTCCATCCGCCGGATTCTCCGCGCCACCGAACTTCATGGTAAAGAGCTACGTGCGGCGACGAACCTCAAAACATCGCAATTGATGGTGCTGCAAGCGCTCGAAGATGACGACGACATGACCGTCGGCGCAATCACCGATCAAGTGCGGATGGCGCAGGCTTCGGTCACGGCGATTGTGGTAAAGTTAGAGCAAATGGGGATGGTGGTCCGAGCGCGCGGCACCACGGATAAGCGCAAGGTTTTTGTGCGCCTTACCAAATTAGGCCACAGCGTACTTGAAGAAGCCCCCGAAGCCCTACACCGTCGCTTCGCACAACAGTTTGAACCACTGCAGGCCTGGGAGCAGACAATGATCGTCTCGGCCCTACAACGGGTCGCCACGATGATGAATGCGCCGGAACTAGATGCTGCGCCTGTTCTGGACTTCGAGCATCATGATAATCCCGATCAAGCCGACCACGCCGACAAAGCCTAAACGCCGTCAGTTTCGTTTGTGAGTGGCAGCTTACCTTCATAGCCGTGACGACGAAGGTGCGCCGCGAACGTCGGCGTCAAGGCCCCACGGCCGTGCGCGAGCTGGTGCAAATTCAAGTCTCCGCCCCAGTTGACCTCCATCACCACAGGCCCCTTTGGGGTCAATGCAATATCCCATGATTGCGTGCCCAGCCCCGGCAGCGTGCCAGCGGCACGTTCACACACGGCCCGCACCGCATGCCAATCGGGCAGTTGCAGGCCGATCAAGGCCGCCTCGGTATCCGGATGATGGCTAACTTCAGAAAGTGTCGCACCGCTGCCCGTAACGACCCGCGTGATTTGCCCGCTCTCGGCATCAAGCGCACCCAGCATATTGCCGTCGCGCCAATAATTATCCGCAA
>Ga0129324_10000555_pt1 | contig 26849 bp, 32 predicted proteins | sample CPBDNA_7_FD_96879 | JGI IMG/M metagenome (GOLD analysis project Ga0129324, IMG submission 96879) | Freshwater to marine salinity gradient microbial communities from Chesapeake Bay, USA - CPBay_Spr_15_0.2_DNA | ecosystem: Environmental > Aquatic > Marine > Coastal | place: USA: Chesapeake Bay...
AGCGTTTGGATTAATTAAGGATGGTACTAATCCTTGCACACGAGTATTGCGTGAATATATCCTGCTCACAGATGATCCATTGTTTTGTGCTGATCCTGTTGGTATTAGTGTTATGTTAAACCCAGACGCAAACGCTCTTGATACAGACTGCTTTGGTATTCTTTGTTCTGCACTATCAGGCCATGGTAGACTGCTTCTGTAATTGTCACGGATTGCGTTAAATGGTTTATCCTCCTCCTTAGGAGCATTTGCACTTCTAATAAGTTCTCCCGATTGCCAGCTTCCTGCCCAACTAGGTTGTTCAAAGATTCCATCTGTTATATTAAGGCGTTGTACTTCTAATTGATTAAGAACAAAATCCAATGTTTCTGAAGCTTTGATTGTGTATATTAATCGAATCTTAGTAGTTTTTGGATTAAGCTTATCCAATATTATTCTTTGAAATTCGGCGTATTGTCCATACGTAAATCTATCTAATTGTGTCGGGAACAATTCATCTGCGACAAACAGATGTGCGTCTGCTTTCCCTCCTCCAGAAGGACCATCTGAACCGCTTATTTTACCTTCTCCACCTTGGTAATAAATCTGATTGCTATACTTTGTTAGTCGAGCATTCCATGGATCTTGTACTGTTATTGGTCTTAAATCCTTACCTAGGCTAGGTACTCGTGTCTCGTTATTATATTCTTCAATTTGAATAGAAGCTATCTCTTTTACAAATCCTGGACCCATTTTAACAAAATTCTCAAGACTTAATCTCGCTGTTCCGTCATAGTAGTTTCTATCATTTGCACGCTCGTCTGGTGTCAAGTATGGTCTAGCTGGCTCGTAGTTATAGATAGCGTTTCCTATGTAAAACGATATTACCGCTGTTACTCCTGACACTCCATATATAGATCCCCGAATATGCTCACGCAAGTCTGTGAGATCTATATCTTGGTATATTTGCGCAAGGTTTGTTCCGCCATTTACACCATATTGATACTTCTCTCGAGTGATATATGTTTTTATGTTTGATAATGGGTTACTCTGTAGCACTCCACCATCTAATTGATATGGTCGTGGAAACATCATTTCCTTAGTCCAATGAAAATCCTGATTCATCGGATCTACTGTAATTCGTTTATCTCGATTACCAATAGTTTTGGGAGACATTTCTTTTGCAATCATAGTCCCAGATAAAGACTCCCATCCATCTAAAGATGGTGTGCCATCTTCTGCTAATCCATTAGGGTTAGTAACTAAATTTGTATAGAAGAAGCTGTCAACATTTGAATTATAAACTTCTAAATTCAACGAGCCTCCATCTGTTCCACCGATATCATTGCTGACTATACAAGTATACACTCCAGCATATCGAGGTATCATGTTGGTTATGGTTAGTGAGTTGCCTTCAATTATCCTTGATGCTCTTAATGAGCTATCGGTATCGTTAGATACAATAGACTCTCCGTCAATAAACCATCTATATGTTAAATCTTGCTGTGAATCTTTCAGTTCGAGGACGCCATTCTCTACGTTAAGTATTCTAGGTTGCTCTGCTTCGATACGTAGTGTAATGTTAACCCCTGCATGCACTTTAGTTGCACCGTCAGGAAACAAGTACATATACTCCCTATCCAATGTTCCAGCTGCTACTGACGGTTTAACTTGCGGAGTAGATGCTTCAGCCATCGATTTGATAATTACTGGCGGACTATTTATAATTTCTGGTAGTAGATCGTATTCGGTTTCATTTTCATTTAAGGTTGTATTAGGTGATACCGATTGTAGTGGCGGTGCTGTGCTTGTTTTGCTTTTTGCTGATACTATTACTGTAGAAGATATGCTATGTTGTTTTCCGGTCATGAGGATACCCGAAGACATTTTATGAAAAGGTCCAATGTAGGGTTGACCATCGAGTGTGACGTACTCACCCTCTTTAGCGTAATATAGGGGATACTGGTGATGATCCATATAATAACTTTTAGTTTCGTTCTATCTTAAAGATCCAATTTCGATCATAGATATCATAACTCACTCCATCTTCTTGTGGTATTTTAAGCAATAGCCTATAGTACCTCTCCGGTTGAAAGCTGTCTAGGTGTAGCTTAACGTAGCTACCTCTATCGTCGTGGCTTAGGTGTGTGTAGTCGCTAAAACCAATAACGCTATCATCTGAATGTGCGTAATACACTGCATATTGTGATCCGCTTGGTAATCTATATTGATCTAAGAATAAAGACGATGTTTGATAGATTATTGCTGGGTATCTGTATCGTGGTGCAAATGTAAGTCTTGGTCTTGCACCTTCTTTATAACGTTCTCGTAGGTTTGTGCATACAACATTAAACTCTTGTTCTGTATCGATAATAGAAAGCGATCCAGTAGTAACACTGTCATTGTATCTAGCCTCAATTACCGGTGAATATATTGTTTGCGTCTCTTTACTATAGAATTGGAATTTTTTGAACTTCTGCAAATCTTGCTCTGCAATGTCGTTCTTCTTTATGATGATTCCGTTGAATTCTATAGAGCCGCTCTGAACTTGTCTTATTATGGATGTAATATCCATATCAACATCCGTAGTAGTATAATCGAAGGATTGCGATGCTGCGCTAGATGTGTACCAATTACCTCCTCCAGGATTAACTTGCCAAGAAGCTGTGACTTGAGCAGCGTATGAGGATGTTACCCATATGTTAAATATATCTGTCTTTCCAGCTTTGTAGTACCAACTCACTCCTTCAGTGTTAGCTGGAGAGATAGAGCTCCTACCGACTCCCATCTCCCACGATCCGGAAATTGGATAAGCTTCTAGGCTATATTCTACAGGAATTTCTTCTGCCGCTGTTGCGAATAACTTCACACCAAAATCAAAGTTATTTGGGTCATAACCTAAACTTACAATACTAGCTGATATTGATGTATAATCAAAATTAAGCAATATTCTTGAGTTATAGCTTGCAGTTACGGCTCCACTGACAGATCCGGTGGCACCTATTTTTATCAGCTCTAATACCTGATCACGTCCAGTGTTTCTTTCTGGATCGTTTTCATATATTGTAGCGTCTTTTGTTGGATAAAATCTTAGTATCATGCTAGTATGTTGCTATTCGTCCTTTAATATCGTTATCTGGGTATTTTACCTCGAAGATCATTGGATCTAAACTAGGGTATGTAATTCCGTTTCTTGTTGCAGTAATAATGTCATAAGATATACTGCTATATCCTAAAGCTGCGTTATCTAGGTTCTTTAAAGATAGGTTGGTTACAGTTTGTACACCTCTTGTTCCAAGCAAGATACTGATGATGTCTGAATGGATGATAGGTTGGTTAATTTGCCATCTATCAATTTCAAAATGCCTCTTTACTGCTTGCACACATCTCAACAACACTTCATTTGCATTTTGATCACGGAATGGTATGATATCAAAATTGACTTGTATATTCACAATGTATCCGTCTCGTAAGTTGATGCTATCCGTTAACATCCTATATTGTGATAGGTATGTTTTAAGATTTTCCTTTATAGCTGTGTTAGTAGCAACTAGTTGTTTATCGGCATTGTAACCTAGCACGTACATATTCATAGCTAACGGATTAGCTGCTATATCAGTTGAATCACTTGTCAGTAGGTTGTTTTGCTCGTCTGGTGTTATAAACACTTTAGACACGCTTCCAAACTTTGGTGGCATAGATAATGCACGAATCATATAGTCCTCCCTCGTTACAGCTCTGTTCTGTGTAGATAATTGCATAAGTGCTTTTTGTCGAATCTCTTCTAAAGTTTCTTGAGATCGGCCTCCAGCTGCTGGCGTAGGGTTGTTTATTGCGATTGAATTTAGAATTGTAGAATTTAGTGTTCCTGTGTCCTGTGGGAAATTAATTGTATTTGTATCAACAGCTATTAAATTTGTAATTGTATTGCTTGCTACATTTGATCTAGTACCTCCTCCCACTAAATACGTTACTGTTAGTGTTGTATTTGATGGAGCTATTCCGTAACTTTTTGTAAAGCCTGGAGCATTTGGATCGATAGATTGATCGATGTCTATTTTTCCAGTTGGGAGATTTAACCCAATATTCTCCGGAGTTGGTAATAATTCTTCATCTGCTGAGTTACTTATACCACTACCAAATTGTACCTCTACACCATCATCTAAAATACGAGTTACAAATCGTCTTGGTACTTTTTTAAGTTTTAATAAATAAGGTATCTCATTGCTGTATATGGCTGCGTCTGGATCGTTTAGTTGTGTATTTTCAACTGCTTCAAATACTGTATCTTGAGCTAAATATGGAACCTCTGTCCACACATTACCATCCGAATCGATTATACTATCTATCCCTATAAAGTTTGGTGATTCGTTTATATTACGATTGTTTGCAAAAGGTATCTTAAACTTATAAAACTTTTCAACCGCTTCTACAGTAACTTCTTGGGTTTGTGGTACTGCAGATACAGCTCTTATCTTCTTTTTTGCCAAATAGTACTCCGGATTACCGTCACCATCAATACTATATACTGTGAATTCTACTGGATCATTTGTAGTATCAACTGAGAAATCCACAGCTTCTTGTATGTAGAAGTTGATTGTGGTGTTTCGTGTTTCGCTTCTAGCTGTTGAAAAGGTGTTTTCTACTAATTCTGATAAATTAGCTTGTACCTGCATCCCAGGCTGTATATATAGCGCATACCTCATATCAGGTGCTGCATTCTCTCCAGTTCCAGTTGATGGCATTAGTTGAAACACATCTAAGTCTACCGCTGAAGGAACACTAACCATAGGCTTGTATCCCATAGCAGCTGCTATCGCTAACACATTCCTTCTTTCTGTGGCTTGCAATAATAATGATTCCTTAAACTGAGAATCTATGTAATAGTTGAGTGTGTCTCCTACATACGAGATGAGCTCTAGGAACATCATACCTGGTGAAGCTTCGTTGAAATCATTATACGTGTTTGGATAATAATTCTTAACGAAATCTACCAACCCCTGCTTTATAGAGTCGAAATCTCTACCTAAGTATTTTACGTCCTTTGATGTTGTGTGATCTGGCATAATATTATTGCTCTTGGTTGTCTAGTGTTACGTCTATTTGTCTTGTATCAAATTGATTTCCAATCAAGTTTATCGAAAGGCTTATGTTAATTTGATTTGGATTAGTCTGTGACCTTGCAACTTGTAAGTTAGCAATGTTAATATACGGTAGTTGCACTTCAAAGTTTGTTCGAATTGTATCATCTATTGCTTCAACTAACTCATCTGTTGAGTTTTCAAATAACACACCACGTAAATTACAACCCCAAGATGGTCTCATTGGACGCTCTCCGTGATTAGTTAGTAGTAAGTTTTTAGCGTTGGCTACTGCTTGGTTTATTGTAATATAATTCAATTGAAACTGAGAACCAGCATATGATCCCATAGGCAAGTCTATGCCAATGGCTACGTCGTTTTCAAAATCTAGTGCTGGTTGTGTTATTTCAATTGCCATTATTTTCTAGTATTAATTGCTTCTGCTTTTTGTAACACTTGAGAATAATCCTTCATAAACGCTGCTGTTGGATCGTTTGGGTTTAATGCAGGAGCTGAGTAAGCTGATTGATCGTGTTCTTGATTCATCATATAACCAAACCCTTGAGCCTGATCTGCTGTAAACATTTCACTCATACTAGGAAACGATTGATCATCCTCAATCACTGGGGATGTACCATTTCTCATAGCGTTAGCTGTTTCAGCTAGAATACTATCTAGACCTGTATTGCCAGTTAGCGCTTTAATTGTTTGCTTTGGTTGAGGTTTAGGTTCAGCCAAAAACATCTCTTGTGTGCTTTTAGGTGCTTGTGATGGTTGCGGAGCTCTTCCCAAAGCTTCCCTTAACTCCTCTCGTATAACCGTTCGCACTTCTTTTTTAATGATCTCCTTTAAGACCTTTGCAAAATCTACTGCTTTCATATTTGTATTGTTTTATATAAATAGGGCTTAATTTTATTTATAGCCCTTGAATGGAAATGGTGGTATTCCAGTTGCTGGATTTGGTATGCATAACCCTTGCACGCTATCTAGTTGTTTTTCAAAGTTTTTAGCCAGCTCACGAACTGCTGCTTCGTAACCTTCTATTCGTCCGTTAACCTTTAACCGTTTCATTGGCTTTATAAACAATACTTGAAAGGTTGTGCCAACAGAATTCTGCCAGCTAGCTCCGGTCCAAAATAATTGCGTAGCTGTGATGTACATTAATGATGCAGCGGCTTGATCAGCAAAATCCTTTCGTCTCACAATTTGCTGCAGTCGTTGCTCGTATTGTTGTTTGTTTTTTTGAATTTCATTCTTAACACGCTGCTTTAAGGCTATAAGTTGATCGTTTACTTGCTTTTTAATAAATGCTTCGAATTGTTTTATTAACTCAACCACTTCTAGTATAAGCATGCTTATTAATGAACCTTTTCCTTTTTCAATCGCCTCATATATGTTTACTAGCTTATTATACAACTGCTGCTCTTCTTGTGGAGTTATTGTTCCTAAAATCTTAGCTAGTGCTACTTTTGTTTTGACAAGATACTCTCTTTCAAAGCTTTGCAATACTCTTACCAACGCTTGTGATTGTAGGGTTTCAGCAATAGGATCGCTTTTGCTAATTATAATCAGTTTTTTAACTTCCGTTATAATTTCATCAGGCTTTGCCTGACCACTAAATATTGTTTCGAGGCTTTCCAGTAGTTTATCTATTATTGGTGATATCCCTCTAACACCTCCCTGATTAAATAATGTTTGTGATTGAATTGCTGATTGTGCTATTCGTTCGTACTCCCTCTTTATTGTAGATCCAAAAGATATCGTACTCTTGTAACTAGACACATCTTGTGCTATTGTTGTAATGATTGAAACATAAGTGTCGATCTTTCTCAGTGTATCAACCTCTTTCAGTAAAATTCGATTTCGATCCTCCTCTTGTTTGTATTTAGGGCTTTGTGGATCCACCCCTACTGTGTTAAAATTGAATAAGGCACTTGCCACTTTTCGCATAATTGGATCGTTGGTAGCTGCTGATATTTTTCCTTGTGATAAGTTTGTAGCAAGCTTAACTGCATTTGCTGCTAATAACGATACGGCTTCGGTTTTTTTTGTTGTCTGCTCCACTTGGACCTTATATTGCTCGATCACCTCAGCTTTTTCCTTTGCTGCTTGTTTTTTTGTAGCAATATCTTCTGTCTTTGTTGGAATTGGTAACGCTGCTATAAGTTTAGCTTCAAGATCTCTTTTGTACTTATCGAGGTTTATTTGTTGCTTCTTGATAAAACTATCGATATCATTTTGAACTTTTTTACGAAACCCATCCGCATCGCTAAATAAGTCTTGCAACTCTTTAAGTACGCTTAATATTGTTTGTTTTGGTTGTTCACGACGGTTTTTACGTGTAGCTTTATCTTTTGATCTATCCTTTATCTTATTTACAAAAACGCCTTTGAGTTCTAATAACAAATCTTTTAAGTCAATCAAATCCTCCTTTAATCCTAACACTTTATTGTGTAGTTGATCGTATGTTGTATCAGTTTCCTCAAATAATTTTTTTACATCTATAAAATTAAGGTTTGCATCTGTAATTACTTTTACTAGAGGTGTTTCTGCGATTACACTAGATCCGTGATCTCTTAGATAAGTTATTAGTTTCTGTTTTGATGCTAAATCCGGATTAGGTGTAAATCTTATTTGCTGTAGGTCTTCTGTATTTTGCTTTGTGTTTGTTTTTAGACTCTCCACCTTAGATTGCAAGTTTACGACTGTATTTAACACCTCGTCCTTAATGACAAGTCCAGCGTTAACAAGGGCAGTTGATTTTTGTATTAGAGCAGTTGCTGTTTTTATGTTTTTAGTTGTTGTTGTTACTGTTGACTTAATTTTATCTTTCAAATCTTCAGCCCTCTCTTTCCTCGCTTTAAATGATTTTTTCTTGTCACCAAGATTAAAGGCTTTTAATTTACTCTGCTTCTGAGCCAGTTCTCGTATCTTTCTGTCTAACGATTGTTTTATAACTTCAGTACTTCTTTGTAACTGCTCTTTAATTCGTTTTCTTTTTATACGAATTAGCTCTTCAAGTTTTTTAATCTCTGGTTCAACATAAAACTTTATAACTCCCAACCTATCACTAGCTGCAATGGCTTTCCTTAAAACCTCCTCCGTCTGTTGATCAAACTTTTCACCCTTCTGTTTGAGGTCAATAATCAACTCACCCAAGCTTTCTGGAGAAATTAGTCCACTACTTATTCGTACCATTTTTACCACAACTTGCTCAAGTCTTTGTCTAACGTAATCAATCTGCTGCTGTTGATCAAATTGCTCAAACACTCTCACGCTTGATTGAGTATCTGCTTTTACTTTACCAAAAAATTCGCTAACCCTTTGTATTGCAACTATAACCTGTCTTGGATTAGTAAAATCTAAATTAAGCAATGAATCTACGATAGCTGCTTCTGCAGGGAAGCGTGTCTTGAACTCCTGCTCAATATCAAAACTATCTCCTAGTGATTCAAGCTCTTCAAACGAAAAACTTAATACATCTTCTTTAACTGCTTTTAATTGCTTAACAAAGATTTCAAATATCTTCTTGACACCTTCAATTGTGTTTTTTACTTCTTGAGGTATTGAAGCCACTTGCGTTTTAAGGTCGTTTACTCTTTGTATCGTTGTCTGTAAAAGTTTAGTTTGATACTCTGCCTTTCGTATGATACCCTCTAACGCTCGCCTCTTCACTTCTATGTTTTCTTTTGATAATACAATCTCGCGAGCTGTGTAGAATTGGTCAATTGTGTTTTTGAATCGTACTCTACTCGCTTCATTAAAGGGTTTACCAAATACATCTAATGGACCAGTGCCCACTGGAGCGGGAGCTCCTAATGCTGCGGGTGATGGAAGTGTTGGTGATATTCCTAACGGCATGCCTTTTGAAAGAGCTCGCATGTAATATCTTGTAATGCCTTCAGCGTATTCTTGCACATTCGCAAACTCTCCATCTCGCAAATCTTTCAACAAAGGTTGAACAAAGTCTATTTCGAAATTAACTGGCACTAAGCTGTTAGATTGTTTAGTCCTAGATCAGTATACCATCCATTATTGACTAGTTTACCACCTGATCCAGGTTTTACAACAGCATAAGGTCCTTGTACTGCTACATCTGGTCGATATTCAAAATGCCATTCTTCTGACGAAACTGTTCTTACAAAACCATACTTGTGTGCGTTCTTTGCTAACCAAATATAATTCTGCTCCTTCAGTGGTGAAAAGTTTTTACGTCCTCCAGTGTTAAAATCTGCTGCAATTCCTGATCCGTGATTAGAGTGTCCTGGAGGTGCTGTTGCTGCGTTATATCCTGCAGAAGAAGCGTAGTATATAAATGCTTCCTTCCCTTCTTTGTATCCAAACTTACCCGTTGTTCCAGACTCACGTTTATCTGTGCCTGTGGCATCTCCCGGTTCAACAAACTGTTTATAATACTTATTTGACTTGACCCATCGTTTACTGTCACGTCTCAAAGACTCTTGTGTAGTAAGCTTCCCTGATTTTCCAGAAACGGTTGTCCATGTAATGCTTTGCCCACCATCTACTGCCGGCCTAAACCCAGAAGCTACGTACAGCTCTATTCCATCTAACTTGGCTGCTGATATTAATCGCATCGCTGCTGTTGCTGTTTCTGGTGGTAGAAGTTGTCCTCCAGGCACATATGCTAGTTGACTAAATGGTTGGTTATCGTTATTATATGCTGGAGCCGAAAGTGTGGCTATATCAAGGTTTCCTACTACTGGATCTTTTGCGTTTGTTACTGCAGATACTGATATGTTTATTTCACCTGCAGGTATTGGTGTTTGTTGAAATTTATTAATCAGACTTGCAATACCTGATGACTGAGCTTGAGTTTGTACTTGCTTGAAACCTATGTAATATAGACCGTAATCTTCATACAACGTGAATCCGTAAAGTAAACAGTTATTAATCAACCAATCCTTTTGACTTTTAGTAAACGACTCAAACTGCAATACTCGTCCATATCTTCTAGGATCTAACTCAGTAGTTTGTGGTATAGGGTATACGGTAGATCCTTCTGCTGTGAAGGGTTGTCCGATTGGTGGATCAAACGCTCCTTTAATGTTTGTTGCTAAGTTATTAAGAAACGATTCTAGCTTATTGTAATCAGATTCATTTTCTTTTACAATGTTAATAATAGAAACTGATGTGTCTAGTAGTGGGGTTATGATTCCAAAGTCCTCGTCGGATATTGACACTCCTTCTGGTTTTTGTGTTCTAAAATCTTCACGTAGGAGGGTTCGAAGATCATCAACTAATTCATACTTTGATAGGTAGCTTTTTTTTACATCCAATCTACTACCAACTGCTTCATTTAGCTTTTCGTTTAGAGCATTGAAATAGTCCCTAGCCTGCGTATATATTACTACTTCGTTGAATTGTGATAGTTTGTCTTTTAAGTTTGCCATAATATGTTACTATACAATTTTTTAATGAACACTACCATTATAGTGTGCCCGTGTCACCATAAGGATCAGCGTTAGGTGTATCAAAGTATCCAGGCAATTCTGCATACGGTGACGTAACTGGGTTTAGTGGTGAGCTTGGAGCTCCTGTGGAAATTCCAGCAGCTGCTCCACTGAAGGTGCCGGTCAATGTTCTTGGTGGTACAAAATCCTTTGCTTTCTCTTGAGCAGCTTTAACTGTTTTCAAACGCTCCTCATCAATCTGTTCGTGCGTTAATCCATCGAGATAAGCATACGAACTGAGTATCTCAGGAAGTCTAACCTTTAACAACTCAAACTCTGCTAAAGTTGATGGTTGAAAAACACCATTTCCAGTTGGTCCTGCTATTTCAGCGTTTTCGATTGTAACAATCAAATCTTCTATTAAATTAATCAATTTAAGCCCTAACACCATTGGTTCATACAACTCATCCGGAGTTCCATCCCCAACTGATTTTGGTCTAGGTTTATCTGTTGTTGATTTTTTATCGTACTCCTCTCCTTTGTTAGGTAATCCTAAGAATACGTTTTGATGTCCAAATAGCGTAATTGTATTACCACTATCTATGTTAACTTTTTGTGGTGAACCTATTGCTACGCCCTTTTGTCCAAACAACATAGCAAAATCACTCTTAGCGTTTATTACTACACGATCGCTATTAAGAAACATACTTCCTCCAACTGTAGGAGTGTATACGTTGTTTTTGCTATTATCGATTCCAGTGAGTTGAACAGCGTCGTTGTTCTTCGTGTTAACACTTAAGTCAAAGGTTTGATCTGTTTGTTCTTCAAACTTTAATGCTAAAACCTCATCTTGAAGCGCTCCTAGATCTATTGTAAATGTACCAGAAACTTGAAGGGCTTGGGGAGAGGTTGTTGGTGCTTCTTGATCTCCTAGCCCACCGTTTGCTGCTACTATTTGTTTTAACGATTCGTAATTATATTCCGCCATCTAATCTCCAATATTTATTTTAAATGCGCTTTGGTATGCAAGGCCTATTTTATTCAATCTCTCACGACATGGTTGTGTATGTGTAAACTGTTTACTTGGATCGAGGTTTACTTTTTCATTCACTATAACAATCATATTGATCAGTGATTTTGGTATTGTGAAAAACTTATTAAACCACTCTGTATAATATTGCTTGGTACTGTCGTTGGTTTTTTGCTTCTGTAACCATGCGTATTGCGCTTGTACAGCTGCATTGGTTGCGTTAACCGACAATCCTAAAGCTTTTTCTGGATTATCTTGTTGTATTGACGATCCGATAGCAGCTATATCTATGCCGTTTTCTATATAAAAGTTTGGTATAAATTTCTCAACAGCATCTTTAACTCCGTGTGTAGTAATGCCTTTATCTCCTGATTGCCATCCCAATGTCCAATTAAAGTAAGATAAATACGGATTGTACCACCTTAGAGTGTCTATAGGTTTTCCTAGAGATGATTTGGCACCGAAGTATATCCAATACAATTTTGCTGCGGTTTCTGTTCTAAACAACAACGATAATGCTTCTTTTTGATCTGCACCACTTAGTGAAGGACTGCTTAATACAAACTCGTCGAGAGCTTTAGATAGAGTAAACGCTGCTTCACGAATTGGATTCGAACTGCCACCTGCACCATTAATTCCGGGAAAGATTTTGGGAAAGAATACGTTTTTCTGTATCTGACCTTCTTGAGATGTGAATATCCAGCTAATTGGAATCCCTCTCATTGAACTCAGACTATCATCACTTGGATGATCGACCATAGCTGCATTCTGTGTTACTATTGTAGGCCAAAAGACTCCATTAACTATGTCAAAAGCGGTAATAGGGTCTATGTGGGCACGACTCTTGCTGTTATATTCAGTTCTAACTTGTGCAAACAACTTTGTAACATCTTCCGCACTTCCTGCTACTTCAAGGTATTTATCAGCAAGCTCCTTATCTGTATAGTAGAACATAAGCCAACGCGCTGCATCATCACCTACTGAGCTTATAGCGGTTGACCAGGTATTAAATAGTTCTTTTTGTTTAGTGCTTAGTGCCATAGTGTGTTAATTAACTATCTTCGTCTGGTATTATTAAGGTATCAGTTGATGTGGGTTCTGTCGTGATCTCATTGACTTGGATACTCTTATCTCCCTGCTTTGGTGCTGTTTGATTGTCACCCGTACGAGTGTTCTCTCCGTCTTGTGTATCCGATGTTGTTTTAGATGCATCTGTTACAAATCCGGTAATACCTATTTCGTAAGCCCATGTTGCTAGCGGATGTGCTTTTGTTCCTTTATCTGGCAGAGCTAATTCAACTTGTATTTGTTGAGTTGTTGTTAAATATATTGAAGCTGGATCATTTGCTAGATCCTCCACTTCATATAATGTATTTTCTAAATCATCATAATTACCTCGTGCTCCATTAACACGCATTAACATGATTGGATCTCCAGGTAATCCTTTATCTCCTGCTGCCCATCCTTGACCTCTCTGTTGGCTAGATATAGGAGTTCCAGCAAAACGAATACTTCCACCAAAGCGTCCTTGTAGTATAAAATCTCCTTCGTTAAGTTGTAATTGTTTGTGTACGATTGGTTTCTTTCCTTCTTTAAAGGAAGCAAGGTTTTTAATTTTCTTATCAAACCTCTTAGCTAATTGATTAACAGTAAACTGGCCAGGTAGAAATGGATTGAGTAAGTCTGGATCAAGACCTACAAAGGGTGAGGAGTTTATAGTGGTGTTTGAAGTCATTCCAACTACAGCTCCGTAATAGTGTAAAGAGGACATAAACGCATCTGGTCCATCGAGTCTGCTGACTTTAGCTTTATATATGATAACCTGCTCTCCTGGAAGCGGTACTTTCATATTACTGCGGTCAAGAGGATTAGCGTGCTTGTTACCTCCCGTTTCATCAAAGATTGTCTGACTTGTACCATACGTACTCAACGCATCTCGCCAAAAAATCGTTCCTACAATTAGGTTTTTTTCTGGATCGTACTGCGGATGATTGGTATCGAGTATAACGTCTATAACATGCCCAACACCCTGCAAGTTATAAGGCATGAAGGGTTTTATTGGAGCTGTTTGTGGTAAGTTACTCCATAAGCCGGTTAGTCCATTAAATAATCCCATCTATTTGCTGCTGTCTAATAAATCTTGAGCAGCATCTAACAGTTGTGCTTTCTCTTCTTCTGAAAGCACACCATCATCGCCGCTATTTGCTTTTGCACTAGATACGAGTAATCGTTGTACGATTGCTGTAAGTTTTACAAGATTGTCATCATTCTTTACAGATACTTCTAAATACTCTTTGATTAGAGGTACCATCATAGAGGCATCAGTCATGTTTCGTATCATTGGTTTGAGTTGGTCAATCAATCCAGTGATCTGTGTCTCCTTCTTTTTTGTATTTGTGTATATATCCCTCAGCAAGTCTGAGAAAGATTTATCATCAAATAGTAACGCATCCTTATCCATGTGTATCTGTTTTTAATAAATAGGTAGGAAGAATACTTTTTAGAACGGCTCGCGATCCTTTATCTCTTCGATGTATTCCCATATTTTTTTAATGCGTACACCAGCCACCCAAGCCTCTCTATTATCATAAAAGCCGAGTCTTTCCAACTCAGCTTTATCAACACTTTGCGAATCAAATTCGAACGCATCTAAGTTTGGTCCTCCTCCAACCTTCTCCCACGCTTTAACCTCCTCCAATAAGAATCCAATCAATCCCTCCTTTGAAACTCGAATCAACACAACTATTCTTTTTCTTTAAGGTTATATATTTTATCTTTAGGTATAAACCCTTTTTCTAAAAAGTCGCTATACATCATCTTCCACAACATCTTCATCTCTTTTACAATCTTTGTAATTTGTTGCGTGTTAGCATCCGTCATCTCACGTATGTATATATACAGTGCTTTTTTATTGAATACTTCGATACGATCTCGTCTACGAAACAATTCCAACACAGATTCTGCTAACTGCTGATCTCGCTCTTTCTTGTAATACAATGAAACTTTATCTTCCCAGTATGTTAGGTATTTTGCAAAAAATGACTGAAGTTGGTTATTATCTTCTGCTGTGTCTTCTGCTGGAAGATCTATGGATGTATCAATATCGATGCGTTTGTGGTCGAGAATTTTTTTATAATTCTTCTTAGCGTTTAGGATACAGTGGTTTTTAGCTATCATATTAAAATAACTAAAAGCTTTGCTTCCTTTTGTTTCATCAAATTTATGTAACCGCTCAACTAAGAATGTAACAACTTCGTGTTGATACTGATTCAATGTTGCATTATCTGTGTAGTAGAATTTCCAAGTATGAATTACGTTTTCTACAAGTTTTTCAAAAGGATAACGCAACTCGTCATGATATATCCTGCTTTTTACTGCTGGATCTGTTTCTCTATTGTATTTAAGAATGCTTTGATCTACCTCAGGTCCAAAATACTGCTTTTTATTTTTTTTGCTCCTTGGAGTCTTCTTCGTTGCTGTCATCTATGTAGCGTTTAATAAATTCGTTTAATTCTACTGTTGCCTGTTTTATTTCATGAAAAATCATACCCGTCTCATCGTCCGCTTCAAAAGACCCTAAACGATCAACTTCCTTCATTCTTCTATAAGCTTTATCTACCTTTACAGTTGTTACAAGCATCATTCGCGTATAAAGCTCTAAATAAGCTGTAAGTTTTAGTACTTTACGTACTTGTACGTAGGCTAGCCATCCAGCTATACTAAACATTACTGATAGTATTATTACTGCTGTTATCATGTTACTTGAATAATTGATCAAATGTATTTTTCAAAGACTCTTTATCTGCTTCTTTGAATGCTGTACTCTTTTTTACTTTAGGAGCTGGAGCATTTGTTTCATTGAGTAAGTAGTTTGTCTCTTTTTCAATTCTGGAAGCCATCATATCGGCTTGATGTAATACATATGGGATATTAGTGCGTAAAGCACTATCAGGATTCCAACCTACATAATAAGGTTTATTGGCTTCTTCATACATACCATCGTGCAGCTTAATACCAAACCATTCATTTTCTGAAACCTTAATACCTCGATCAGCTAGTAATTTTAAGCTTCGATCAGGAACAGTCATAAATGGGTTTGCTGGATTATTCGTGTAAAGCTTACCTTGGTTCTTTCTGTGCCAATCTGATGGATTGTGTATGTATTGCTCAGCTTCTTCTGTTCCTATCTTTCCTAAATCATGGTTGAGAGCTGCAAATACCAACTCCTCATCCGTATAGTTAATTGTAGCACCTTCAGCTTCCCATAGAGCTTTAACCTGTAAAGCACATCTAATTACACGCAATACGTGATCAACATAACCTCCAGTAAAGCAGTTATGATAGTATACTGTTCCAGATGCCGGCATCATCATTATGCGCTCCTCATGATCAGTATATAACTGAATAAGTTTTTGTTTCCTTTCTCCATCGAAATGCTTTTCGATAACCCCCATTAATTCTTGGTAGTTGGCTTGTAATTGTTCGGGTGTAAAATTCATAACTGTTTGATTAGTGTTTTAAGTTTTGTTTCTAATTTGCGTTTATAAGTAACACGCTTTTCTTTTTTGATCTCCTTTTTAAGCTTAGATATCTGTACAAGAGTTGCTTGCCGATCTCTATCTTTTTGCATTCTTGTTCGAGTATCCTTTTTTGTTTCCTTTTTAGGTGTAGCTGGTAATGTATCTTTAAGATCCGGTTGTTCTACCCCTTTATGATACACTGTACCGTTCTCATGAACAAATACACTCATAAACTTCCAACCTCTAAGAAATCCTGCAGATCTTTTAGGTTTAGGTAATGCAGTGGTAGAACAAAGATCATTCACACATTCCCAGCAAGTGTAAGCTACAACTTCAATACCTCTTTCGGATGGAGTTCCACAAACCCTGCACTCTAGCGTATGTGTCTCCTTGCTTCGAGGCAATCTTGCTTTGGTCTTGATTATTTTTTTCTTTGCCATGCTTTCGTGATTTATTACACTAAGTATAAGCCTTTTTTTTCAAAAATGCTAATTGTAGCACGGAATATTAAAAGGAAGTGTGAGCCAAATCAGACAAAACCATATTACTTTATCGTTAATCTTCCGCTTAGTAAAAAAGTATGGAATAGTTCCTTCCTGCTCATATTGCTCTAAGACAACGTTGTAAACAATTTTCTTTTTTGCGCCACACAAAATTATAAAGTCGGATGAATTCATAAAAATCACATCATCATCTTCAGCACCATCTTCATACGCTTCTTGCACAAACGAAGCTACTTCTAACGTATCATATAATTCGTTAAAATCTAAAACCTTCTCTTTTCGATCGAAATACCATACAAAATCTTCATCCATGCCCATAAAAGGATCGTCGTTTAAGATTGAACTCGCTTGTATTAGCTGTTTTTTTGCTTTCGAAAGAAATCCGCTTTGAACTAAGGCTGTATAGTTGTTTTTCATAGACTACTTATCGTCTTTCTAACTTATATCACTTCGTTTTTTTGGAGATCTTCTCGTTTTTCTGTAAGGTTTGTTGTCCTCAGCTTGCGTATCGCTGCTTACTTTATTTTGAGCAATTAAGCGCTTAGATAAGTTATCTGCAAAGCTAGTTGTAATCTTTAGTTTAACTCGTAGTTCTTCATTATCTTTACGTATTGTATGTAAATAGTAACCTAGCATACCTAGTATAAGTAATGAAATAGCTTCTAAAGAAATAAAAAGTAGTAACATAGTTTTTGTTTTTATTGTGTTATTATATAACCTAATATCCAGAAAATAATCCAGAAAATCAACAGTTTATAGCTTTTTTTTATAATTTTTTTTACACAAAAGTGTACTCATTACCATTCTGAGTTATACCTTCTACAGCCCAAGCTGCTCCCATATTAGTGAGACTTATACGATCACCTACACTACCAGTTCCCTGCAACCTCAAACTAGAAAGGCCAGTACCTATTTTTGCATTTGATACAGCTAATATAGAGCCTTCAAAGCTCTCGCCGCTTGTTTCTAATCTAAAAAGATTACTTCCAGCTGCAGTATCTGTGATATAAAAATCAAACCTAGTACCTATCGGATACTCAGCTACTGGCGAGACTTTCAATCTAACTGAGTTTGTTGCTGATTGTGATAGATCAATAAAAGTGATCATACCAGGGTATATACCACTTCCTGACACGTTATTGTTTATTGCAGATGTGTTATCGATAGCAATAGCATCGCTGGTAAGTCTTCCGTTAATGCTTCCAGTAACTGACAAGCTTCCAGAAACGATAGCACTACCAGTATATGGAAAAGAAGTCCCTGTCAATCCAGAACCATCACCTTGAAAAGATCCGCTAAACGATCCAGATGCATTGCCGTTAAACGATCCACTAAATGATCCGGTAAATGCTGCTGCCGTTATACTATCAGTAACCGTAAATGAGCCGAAATGGTTAAACGATGCGGTTGTCGTTAGAGTGTCTGGAGTTAGTCTAAGTAATCCAGTTCCTCCTATTTGTAAGACATTCCCATCTAGCGTGTGAGTATGATCTCCGTCGAGAGTTAGATCGGCTGTAGCTATATTTTCTGCTCTGGAAGCACTGGCTGCTAACAATGAAAATGCAGAATTACTTGAGCTTACTGCGTATGAAGATGTAGTAGCATACGAAGAAGATATTACTCCAATAATATCAACACCACTCCCATTAAACGCAGAAGCAGTTACATCAACAGTAACCTCTAATGAACCAGTTATGCTAGCATTGCCAACATGCGATCCATCCCATTCACCCGTTACTCCCGTAATATTAGATCCATCACCACTAAACGTTCCTTGGAAAGATCCACTGAAGGAGCCAGTCGCATCTATATCATAGCTGCCAGTTCCATCTAACGCTTCAATGATATTTACAATGTGCGATGCTTGTATAAGCTCAGCATTCGCTATGCCGGATTTTGGAATTTTTGCCATTTATGCGTTTTTTAATAAATAGCCAGTAAAACAATTAAACTTGATAAATACAATCACTTAATCTTCCTAATCCGTTTGGATGATCCATTCCATATCCAAATACCCACTCATCATCTAAATCAAATCCACTAAAATCTAAGTCAAGCATACACGTTTTACGTCTAAGTAGGACTGCTTTATATACATGATTAGCTCCCTTACTGTAAGCTAGTTTCTCAAGATATGCAAGAGTGTTTCCGGAATCGGCAATATCATCTATCAACCAAACATCGCGATCTTGAATTGATACATTCCACGCCTTATATAAATCAAAACTACCCTGTGATTTTCCATTATAAGAAGATATGCCTATATAATCAACATAAGCATCAAATAGCAAAAATCTTGACAGATCTGAGAAGAATGTTACACCTCCTTGTAGGATGGGTGATAACACTGGAGCTGATTTTGCATCCATGTTTGAAGGATATTTATCGTTAAGAGTGTCCGATAAATCTATTAATCTGTTTTCAATTTGAAATGTGTTAAATAGTCTTTTTTCCATATGTAACTATACAAAATTTATATCAAACAGTCAACTTTTTATTGCTTGTTTGGAAGTTTTGTTTACGCATCACAGTCTTACTGATCAGCTCTAATTTTTTAGTTGATGAATTATATTTGAGCACAAAAGGAACATTGATATTAGAATCCATATCAACTATGACAGCTTCTGCATCTGGACCTAGCTTTGCGATCTCTTGCCCATAATCCTCATAAGTTTTAGCAAACAAATCCTCAAGCTCTTCTGGTTCTATCTGCTTACGATTACGCGCATCATTAACTCGATCTAAAAAGTGACGTGTAAACTCTACATCAATTCCAATAGCTGCGAACAGCTTGTCGAGATAGCTTTCGATTGAATCTAACTCGCTTTGTGAGATGATCTCGGTAAGAATATCTTTAAGTTTAATCATTTTTAACTTGCACAATTATCTTATCTTTTACACGTTTAATGATGAAGTTAGAAGGCACTAAATTTGTAATATACTCTTCATAGAAAGCATTACGGTCAAAATCAGGCTTCTTAGTAGTATCTACTTTAGCATACCCAAACGGCATTACATCTTTAAGTTTAATCATTTGTACGATCTTTTGTATCAATAGCTCCACCATGAACCCATGCTGTACAACTGCGAGAACCAGCACACTTAAAATGTAAGAAATTACAATAACCTATATCAGCTTTCTCAATGCTAGCCATTGCATCTGCACTATCTTCACCACCTTGTATACCCTTCTCTATACAACTCCACATCTGATCAGACACATCGAATGCTGCGCAATTTGCACACTTCATTGTTTTAGCCGTCTTTTCATTAATTTTCCACACACTAGCAGCCTTTTTCCAATAATCTCCAGGCTCATCTGGATTAGCTGGTCCATAATGATACTTATCGATTGCTTTTTGTCTATTTGCTAGATTTATGTTGATATCCTGAGTTGCAGCAGGACAACCAGTTTTAGCTTCTATTAAAACATGCTTCAGTTTAATCATCTGTTGTTGTGTTTATGACTACTTCAATTTTTGGCTCATATCCTTTTGGTAACTTATTCACTAATCCTTTAAACAACGACTCACCTGCATCATGTCTAAACTCAAATCGCATACCGGTCAAATCCATCATCACCTGAGATGAAGTAGCCATATCATAGCTATTATCTCGGCGATACGGATTCATAAATTTATCACTGCTATGCTGCCGAGACATAGCATCCAATACCTCTTCTTTAGAAGAAATTGCCTTGAGCGCATTATAAGCTAGCTCTTGACGAGATACGGAAGAGTCTCGCTTAATCCCTCCAGTATATCCTGTGTTAGGATATGCAACTCCATGATTAGTTCTAGTAATTAATTCAGTTTCACCAATCCGTTTAATGGATGGAAGGTCCTTAGATGTCATCTCTACTACAAAGCTGTGACGAGCGTTTGACACAAACGTCATACCTTTCACACCTATATCCTTATCATCCTCTCCTTTAAAGCTAATAACTGAACGAATAGCTTCAGACAATTTTGGCTTAGATAATGCAGTACGAATCTTTAATCCATCGTAGGAAGGTTTTCCAGAACTACCCTTCTTCGCTTTATCCTTAGCAAGATCTCCCTCCTTCTCATCAAAACCAACCATTAAAGAAGCGTTAACAATACCGATTCCATTTGAATTCATTCCTTCACTCCAATCGGTAAGCAAGTCGTGCATATACACAACCTCAACACCATTAACTAACTCATGCACTACCTCCAATTCTGGAGCATACATTCTATCTCTATTCTTTGCTAAAACTACATTACCATCGATATTCATGCGTGCAATAACACACTCCTCTAATGGCTTTTTCACTAAATTAAGTAGCTTTATCATTATATACGGTTTCTAATAAATAGTATCGGTTATAATGTTGGTCGAAGAATATAGCTCTTTTTACCAAAAAGTAGCTGTGATCTTGTGTCTGCTTGCTCAAAAGCATCGACTTTATTTTTACGAGCAAGGTCATTATAACGAAGAATCACCGGTACAACTTCATCCCAATCTATTTCGCTTACGATAGTCTTAACCTCTTTACTAGTTTTAACCATTTCATCGTAATCATCAAAATCCCATTCTATATGGACAATGGGTTCAACACGTTGAGGACTAAATGCGTCTATGCAGAAATCTAAACCACACTTAAACTCTGCTGATAATAGTCGAGCTAACTCAGGTCGCTGTGGTACATGCTCAAATACCTGCTCTCTTGCCAAACCACCGATTGGATATCGATAAACAAAGTGGCTATGATCAACTACTAACTGCATCACAGATTTGTTACTAATGTGTTGTGTTGCCCACGGCTGTATTATTGCGTTAGTGCCTTGAACTCCAGCACCATCTTTATATAAAGTTGGATCGTGAGTGAGTTGGATACCCTCTCTGGTATAGTAAGCTTGCTCTATAACGTTAAGATCAAAACCCTCATGATCTACATGACAGCCGGCTTCTAAATCTAAGAGGATGCTAGGATCGGATAATGGTGTGCTAGCACTCCATACACTTGGCCTGACAGGATCACTCCATGACACTATTCCTAAATCATATTTAATCATTCTTATTTGAATTTGAACTAGATGCATACTTAACACCCATTATAGTACCAATAATACTAAATGAATTGGTAAGTAAGATACCAAATAAGTTGGACCATGTAGATTCAATTATTTTGGAATCAGCACCCGTTGATAATACATATAAATACAAAGCAGTTGTTAACAATCCAACCCCAAGTATAACCCAAAGTGCAACCCTCACAATAAGCCCCATTAACTCAAACTGGGTACGTTTTTGGAGGGAATCTAAATCCTCCATAGCAGCATCTCTAAGTTTTTCAGCTTCTGATTTAGCAATCATAGCTTCTTTTTCAGCAACACGTGCTTCTTCCATTGCTTTTTCAGTTTCATCTAAAGCTTTTGATAGTTGCTTATTTACCCTATTATTCTCCTTTGCTGCTGCTTCAAGTTCTTTATTTTGTTGTTGAACTTGTTTAGTTACTTCTAATCGTTTTTTACGAGTATTAACATCTTTTTCTTTGCATATTTTAAGATAATGCTCAAACTCCTCATCTCCTTCTGGTGCTTTGAGGATTTTAAGAAAATTACCTTCTACATAGATTTTTTTCTTTTTTGCAACCTCTAGTAGAACATTTCTAGTATGCTCTGTTATTTCAATCATCATCTATAAATCTTAAAAGGAGCAGACTTAGCTTTATAAGCTTCATAATCACCCATAAAATCCTCTAAACGAGGTTCAATGTCATCTGATTTAATAATCCAGAATTGAGCACCTACTTTCTTAGCTCTTTCAATTTCTTCCTCATCTTCTGATGATGATATAATTCCTATTACTACTCCATCCCCATATTCAAAATTAATCTTTCTAATCATTTCAATACCATCAAATGATGAACCAATTATATTCAAATCTACAAATACACATTCTGGTCTTTCATGATCTGGATCATTAGGAAACCATTTTTTAAATAGTCTGTCGGCTTCATCTGAGCTGTCTAAAGCTTCAAATGATAAAGCCATATCCAAAATTGAACATGCATCCTCAAACACTAGATGAAATAAGTTTTCATCATCAATTAACATTAATGTATTAATCATTAGTTTATTTTTATTTTTATTTTAGTACCTTTTTTAACTTTTCCAATAATAATATCAAAACCGTGTTCCTTAAGAATTTCAATACAGATGTTAAGTCCTAATCCTGTACCTTGTTCTTTTTGGTTTTCTCTTCTAGCATAAGGTTTAGAAAGCTCCCAAAACTCTTCTGAGGTTAATCCACGCCCGTTATCTTGTATACATATAAAGTTTTCTTCAGAGTATATTTTAACCCATTTAGTAGGAGAATCATTGTATTTAAGACCATTGCGAATTAAATTATCAACAGCTGTACAGAATAATGCTTCATTTGCTTTTAGATCTTTTGGTAAGTTCTCATCTAAAATAACTTGATTTTTATAAGCTGTAAGGCGTAAATAATCTTCAAGAATGTTTTTTATATTACACTTAGTTACAGACATTTGAGCATTATTTTTTACTAAATTAGTAAATTCATAAACTCCAGAATATACTTTTTGGGCGTGTTTTAATCCATCCTCTATTAATTGTAGAGGTGCTTGGATTCTTAACTCTTTGATTTGCTCTTCAGATAATCTTCTCTTCAACGATTTGATACCTCTAGGTAAGTATGTGTTAATACCCGAGTGCATATCATGTCTAATAATTTTAGAGGCGTGTTCTAAGTAAATATTCTTTTGAGCAATTTCATCTGTTGCTTTAATAATATCAGTAAGATCTTGTCTAACTGAGACGTATTCAATCACATTACCATCATCATCAAAATTTGCTTTAATGTATGTGTCCACATAATAAAAACCACCATCTTTTCGTTTATTGGTAACTACATCGTGCCAAATCATACCTTGATGAACTGTATCATACATACCCTTCCAATATTTTTTAGGTTGTGTACCTGAGTTAACTATAACGTGATCTCTTCCTTTAACTTCTTCAAATTTCCAACCAGATACCTCTTCAAACTTTTCATTTACATATGTTATCTTTGCTTTTGAATCTGCTTTAGTAACAATTGTGGCTTCTTGTACAAAATCTTCAAATCGTTTGAACGAATGTATTTGTTTATCCAATTCTTCAGTTACTTTTTTCTTCTTATATAAAAACTCACTAACTACTTTAAAAAAAGGAGGCATAAAGAATAGTACACAACCCCAACCAAATTTAGCTAATTCTAAAGAGGGTTCACATAATCCAAATACAATACAAGTTTGCACTGAAAAGAAGGTTAACATAATAATGCCTGCAATTGCTAATGAAATTTTAGCATTAAACGATATACCCCCTAAAGTACTCATTTTTTACAATTCGGATTTTTTGAATCCACATTTACCGAAGAACCATTTTGAAGGACAGAAGCCTGTCCACACACCAACATTTAACATAAATGTTACAAAAATTACTATACCCCAAGATTGTGTGAAATATCCTATAAGAAGTACAAATGACATTAAAAGATACACCATACGTGTATCAGTAACACTATTTAATAATTTTTTCATGATCTTTTGCCTTTATGTTTATCGATTTTGTCTAATATAATGTTTAATAACTCATTTTTGATAAAACCTGCCATAGAAGCGTTTTTAAGAGCAGACATTAATTGAAAAACTATAAATGGGGTAATAACTGTTTCACTTAACCAGCTAGTACCCTCAAAACCTTTTTCAATCATTAGAATTGCTGTAAGAATTATTTCCCATGTTGCTAATGATTTTAATACTTTTAGGGCTTTATAGGTTTTAAATCCTTCTCTTTTAATACCTGCTATTACACCAAAAAATCCATCTAATAGAAGTACAGCAGCAACCGCTAAATATTGTTCAGCATTGGCCATTGTTAATTCCATAAAATAGGAACAAATAAATCCTATTGATGCTGATCCAGCTATTGTTAGTTTCATGAATGTAGGTTTGGTCATCTTTAGTGTAGGGTTATAGGTTGTATAAAATTAATTCTAATACGAATCCATAATCTTTGTTTCTAAGATAATGATTTAAGTTTTTTATTATAAACTAATAAGCATGTCCATCAATTCTGGTTGTGGGAACATATCTGTCTTGTCTTTTCTGGTGTTAGTATGAGTCCATAAACCTTTTATTCTACCGTAGTAGGCATCCTCATTGAATTCAAAAGCATCTGCTCCTTTTTCTTTAATTAAAGCTGGTAAGCCTGCTCTTACATCGATGTTATCTCTATCTGCAATATGTAAAATTAACTTTCGTAGAGATTCTATTTGAGTATCTGAGTATCTATGCCAGTCTGTATATCCTCTAAAAGGTTTATTTAATGTTACGATTTGTGATTTTTCAGCGGTAGTACCTTGATAGGCTTTACCATTTACGAGGTATCCAAAATTACAAACTTCAATACCTACTGAGTTTTTATGCATTGTTTGGGAACCATTTTTTCCTAAGTGGTAACCCCAGTTTCCAGCAGGGAATGCTTGAGCAACTATACCATCGTAGTCTGTGTTACCTCCATTAATTTTAGGGCCACCTATCAAAAACTCAGTTGCTATTGCACCTCTTGCATCTCCACCCCAACTATCTATGTCTTTATAAGGATTATTCCATCCTGCAGTGTGATGTAAAAATAACCACTCTGCTTTTATAGGGCCTTGTTTATATTCGTCTTTAGGTAGATAATGTCTGTTAATTACTAAACCGTTTTCAGTTGTATATGTTGCTTCGGATTTATCTGTAGTTGCTAATTCATCTAATCCCATTGCTAGCCATGTAGCAGGGCCTACAATACCATCAGCAGTTAAACCATTTTTTATTTGCCAGTTTTTAACTGCTGTTTCTGTACCTTTACCAAAGATGCCATCTGCACCTATTTTTAAAAATTCCTGAAGTTGGTTTACTTCAGACCCTCTTGATCCTACCTTTAATAACATTATTCTTCAGTTTTATCTTGATCCTTTTTTCCTCCCCAAATCTTATCTACTGAAGCTAAACCTAAAGCACCAAATGCTAAAGCTGCTACTGCATTAATTAATACTGGGGATGGTGCAACATGCTCCTCTGTGAATTGGTTAAGAATTAATGTAGTACATAAACTCAACCCTGCTAAAATTCCTACAAATCGCTTAGATGATGGTGTACCTTTCTCGTCTTTTAATAAACCAGAAAGCCAATCAATTATCTTTTTCATGATTAGTTGTTTTTGTGTTTATTATAAATAGTAACATAACCACTTACCTCATTTTATTATACAAAAAATGCGGACATTTGCCCGCATTTCTGTTGTTTATTTGGTTTTTTTTAACTATATAGATCTACCCGATCTTACACTAATATAATCTCATCAACATCCATTAACCTCTCTGTATTTTTAACCTCTCGTATAAACGCCTTACGATTTTCCTTTGAAATTTGAGGTAAAATGTCAAGAACCTGCTTAGCGATTGTTTTATATTGCTTAGAGCAGGATCCAGCGTATCCGTGATTAGATGCAATCTCATACACCATCGATACAACTTCTGATCCTACCGCTTTATCAACAAATTCATACAACTTTTTTTTCTTCTCTTGCAACGCAACAAACTTTTGCGTTTCTTCCCTTACAATACTATCCAAAGAGGTGCCCTCTCTTAAAAAGTCCTGCACAGCGGATGTATGTTGTTTATCGTCACTCTGAAACTTTGGATCATTAATTTGAACGAGTTGATACCATACAGTACTATTAGGATCCAACTCAACGTCAACATTACCATAACGCTTTTTGAAATAATCCTTCCACTCCTCTAAATCCGAGTTTGACCGAACAGCAACCATATTACCAAGTTGAGGAAAATTAATACCATCCCTATACATATCCTCTTGCTCACCGTTAACGATTCGCGTAGTACTCTTTTTTTGAAACTTGTTAGGGAAGATAGTTTTCAACTTATCAAACGTTAAATCATCTAAACGCACATTCTGTTTAGACTCATTCAATAGTATCTGTACCTCTTCTTTAATGATTTGTTTTAGTTGTGAACGTTTCATGTGTGTTATTTGGTATGTGTGTTTTAATAAGGTTTTGCACTATCATGATATTCAATTGCATATTCGTCCATCATTTCTTTAATTAATTCTAATAACTCTACTTTAGTAGAATCTGATTTAATTTCTTTGTTAAGAATTGCATCGATTTTCCTAGCACGTTCTCTGACAGCTGTCTCTGAATTAGAGTAATAATAATCTAATCCTTTATTAATCCCTTCTTTAAGAAGTCCAGCCTTGTTTATGTAGCCTTTAGAATCAGAAG
>Ga0129324_10000556_pt1 | contig 26848 bp, 27 predicted proteins | sample CPBDNA_7_FD_96879 | JGI IMG/M metagenome (GOLD analysis project Ga0129324, IMG submission 96879) | Freshwater to marine salinity gradient microbial communities from Chesapeake Bay, USA - CPBay_Spr_15_0.2_DNA | ecosystem: Environmental > Aquatic > Marine > Coastal | place: USA: Chesapeake Bay...
CTGCACTGATGACTGCTATTGACGGAGCCATAGCATGAACGCCCTGATCTTCACTAACGACGACGCTCAGGAATTAATCGCCTACCAAGAAGGGCAGCATCGCCTTGCCCCTGTGCAACTCACTGACGGGCGCTGGTTCCTGATGGAAGACATCCTGACGGAAATCCCGAAAGGGCTTTTTCAGGACAAGCTGAATGTTTCCTACATTACTGATTCTTTTGATAACATAAAAGATTTGTTAGTAAAACCTGATTCAGAAGAACTCTAAGGAGCAACCATGAAATACCGAATCTTTGACACTGAACAAGAAGCCCTAGACGCAGAAGCACAAGTGGCTCTGGACATAGGTTGCATTAAGGTGGGCGTAAACGCCAAGACCGGAGAGGCACAGCCTGAGAAGCAGGTAACTGAACGCTGGGCCATCCCACAACAGATTCAAGACGGTCGCTGGGTATTCGCATCTCCAGACGATGAAGGTGTAGAAGCTGGCGACGATTGGTGGCCGCAGGAAGAGTTGGTATAACAATAGCTTGCGTATTTGTGTTATTGCGATATACTACACACAACCTCATAGGTTCACTCCAAAGCACACCCCCCTTACCCGGCCCCCTTCAGCCGGGTTTTTTATTTGCAAACACTTGATAACCATGTAGAATATTGGTAAGTAACGACAAACTTATTAGGGTTTGCTAATGGCCGGACTGACATTCTTACGCGTAGTACCTAACTCAGAGCTAGTTAAACAGGAGAAAGCTACGGCTGATGCTGAGCTTCAGGCGCGTCAGAACCAACCGCTGATCCTTGGTATAACGGCGTACTTAAAAGAGTGTTGGGAAGCAGCACGGGTGGCTAAACGACCCCTTGAAGATAGAATGCTAAAGGCTATGCGCCAGCGTAACGGCGAGTATGAACCTGAGAAGCTACAAGCTATACGTACTCAGGGTGGGTCAGAAGTCTTTATGATGATAACTGATGTCAAGTGCCGAGCCGCAGAAAGCTGGCTGCGTGATATTTTGTTAGATGAAGGCACACCACCGTGGAGTATGTCACCCACTCCACTCCCTACTCTTGACCCTACTACAGTGCAGGAGATACAAGACGGATTCTCGCAAGAAGTAATCAGGCTACTCGAAACAACCATGCAGGCACCAACCCCCGAGGAGCTGCGTGAAATAAAAGAAATGGTTGCGCAGGACTACAGGTTCAAGATCTTACGAGAAGCACAAAACCGCACTGATGGTATGATACTTAAAATCAAAGATCAGTTTGCTCAAGGTGGTTGGCCCGAGGCATTTAACGATTTTATCACAGACTTAGTTACCTTCCCTTGTGCTTTTGTTAAAGGGCCGATAGTACGCCGTCAGCGTACACTCAAGTGGGAAGTAGATCCAACCACAGGCAAGACTAACCCTGTAGCCGCTGAAGTTATTGCACCTGAGTACGAGCGTGTTGACCCATTCCATATCTACCCCGAGCCCGGCATAACCAACTTTGCTGACGGCTATCTATTCGAACACCACAAAATGCCACGGGCTGAGCTTGCTGACCTGATTGGTGTACCCGGCTATGATGACGATGCTATTCGCAAAGTGCTTGAGATCGGTAATGGGCAGAGCTGGATCAGTGATGCGTACGAAATGGCTAAGGATGAGGAAGAGTCTAAGTACTACACTGAGATGCGACCCACCGAAGTGTTTGATGCCCTAGAGTTTTGGGGGTCTATAAGCGGAGAGATGCTGATTGAGTGGGGCGTGGATGAAGCAGAGATTGACGACCCTGCTAGGGAATATGATGCTAACGTATGGATAGTTGGCAACTACGTAATCAAAGCGATCCTGAACTACGACCCTCTTGGTGAGAAGCCATACAGTAAAACATCTCTGTTCAAAGTCCCCGGTGCGTTTTGGGGTCGCGGTATACCAGAAGTTATCGAAGATGTGCAGGGCGTATGTAACGCAGCTGCCCGCGCACTGGTTAACAACATGGGCATTGCGTCAGGCCCACAGGTCGAAGTCAATGTCGAGCGCATACCACCTAACGAAGATATCACCAACCAGTACCCTTGGAAAATCTGGCAGGTTACAAACGATCCTGTGGGGTCAAGTGCGCCTGCGGTTAGATTCAACCAGCCCAACGACAACGCGGCTACATTAATTGGCGTGTACGAAAAGTTTAGTATGCTTGCTGATGACCACTCAGGTATCCCTGCGTATGTGTCGGGCAACATTGATGTTCAAGGCGCTGGCCGAACAGCATCCGGTTTGTCAATGCTCATGGGGTCTGCTGGTAAAGGTATTCGGCAAATCGTCATGCACATCGACAGCGATATAATTAAACCTATTGTACATCGGCAGTACGTATACAACATGCGTTACGATACAGACGAGTCAATTAAAGGCGACGTACAGATCCAGCCCCGTGGTACAGTCAATCTGGCGATTAAAGAGACTGTTAACGTACGTAGGATTGAGTTCCTCAACGCGACAGCCAACCCGATTGACGCTGAGATCATTGGTAAAGAAGGCCGCTCAGCTATCCTCAGGGAAGTTGCTAAGGGGCTACAGATGCCTGTCGACGATATTATTCCTTCGAGAGAGAAGGAGTTATACATGCTTCGATCAGAAGCAAACATGGCTGCACAGCAGGCGCAAGCCCAAGCGCAACAGCCAACACCAACGCAGCCTGACGGCACTCCGAAAGGGGGAATGCAGGCTAACACGGTGATGAACCGTGACACGGGGGGTGCAGGGTGATTAAACCCGACCAACACATAATTCGGCAGCTTGCCTCTATTGCGACCCAGCATCCAGATATTCTGACGTGGTTGGAGCAGTGGCGGCAACACGAATTAGAGCAGCTCCCGTTTGCAACTAACAACCCGACACTGTATCAGGGGCGGTGTCAGACGTTGAACGAGCTTGTAAAGCTTGTGAAAGAATCCCCTACAATCGCGGCAAAGTCATAATGACTCGCCTTACTTAATTAACGCACACCGATAGGAGCGTAACACATGGCAATTCCAGAACAACTTCGCAAACAAACTGAGGCAGTACAGGAACTCTACAAGCAGATGGAGGAATCCACTGGTAATGAAGAGGCAACTGGAGATCAGGCCGATTCAGAACAAGAGCAACTACCAGCCGACAGTAATGTGCAGAGTGTACAACAGCCCGCTACCGAGAAAGAGCAAAAGGTAGACGAGCCAAAGTCTGAAGAAGATTATGTCCAGAAGTACAAGACCCTACAGGGTATGTACAACGCAGAAGTACCGCGTCTGCATTCTCAAAACCGTGATTTGACAAACCGTGTTCAGCAGCTAGAGCAACTACTAGCTTCGATGAATTCACAACCTGCTAAGAAAGATGAGCCAACCCAAGAGAAGTATGTCACTGACAGCGATATCGAGGAGTATGGCGATTCTATTGATATGATGCGTAAAGTAACTCGTGAGGAGATTTCTGCCGCAGCGCGTAAAATTGCTGAGTTAGAGAACACTATCAACAAGTTAAATTCTAGCGTCGTACCTCAAATGCAACAGGTTGTGCAGCGTCAAGCAGCTTCATCGGAACAGCAGTTCTGGTCTGACCTGACTGCGGTAGTACCTGATTGGCGAGACATAAATGACAGCGCTGATTTCCAAGCGTGGTTGTTACAGGTTGACCCACTGACTGGTATTAACCGCCAAACATATTTAGAGGATGCACAACAGAATCTTGATTCTCGCCGTGTTGCGAGTTTCTTTGAGACTTGGCAAGGGATGTCTGGGAACCAATCTGTTGCTCAAAACAAAAATGTCACTAACTCTGAACTCGAAAAGCAAGTTGCTCCGGGCCGTGCAAAAAGCGGTGGAGCACCTACAAACAACTCTGCTAAAATGTACACACCCGAAGATATCAAGAAGTTCTTTGAGGATGTTCGCAAAGGTAAGTATGTTGGCAAAGAGGCAGAGCGTGATCGGATAGAAAGCGATATCTTCTCGGCACAACGGGAAGGTCGCCTTCAAAACAGTTAATTAGTTAAGGAGATTTACAATGAGCTTTCCAGTAGCTTCAGGCCGTGTAAACTATAGCGGCAACTTCATCCCCGAAATTTGGTCGGGTAAATTGATCGAGAACTTTTACGATGCGACTGTACTTGCTGCAATCGCTAACACTGACTACGAAGGTGAGATCCGAAACATGGGTGACACGGTTAACATCCGTACCACTCCTGAGATCACTATCAAGGACTATGTAAAAGGCCAAGCTATTCAGGTCGAAAACCCTGACAAGCCTAAGATCCAGTTGCTTATCGACAAAGGTGAGTACTTCGCTTGCGTTGAAGACGACATTGATCGGGTTCAGTCAGATATCAAATTGATGGACACTTGGTCTAAAGACGCATCTGAGAAGATGAAGATTAAGATTGACCAGCGTGTATTAGTCGATATGCTACCTGACATCTCTGCGATCAACAAAGGCGCTGCTGCCGGTCGTATTAGCCAGAGCTTCAACTTAGGTACTTCAGGCAGCCCTGTGGCTGTTACTAAGGACGGCGCTTCAAGCACTACTCCTGTCGTTGACCTTCTGGTCGATATGGGCACAGTACTTGACGAGGCTAACGCACCTGAGTCAGACCGCTTTGTTATTATCCCAGCACGTATGGCGGGACTGATTAAGAAATCAGAACTCAAAGATGCTTCTATTACTGGTGATTCTATATCTCCACTCCGTAATGGCCGCTTGGGTATGATTGATCGGTTCACAGTCTATGTATCGCACAACTTGAACGTAACAGGTTCAGGAACTGGCGCTAAGTACGACATCGTTGCTGGACACAAGATGGGCTTTACTTTTGCTTCGCAAATGACTGAGATGGAAACTTTGCGTTCAGAAACAACTTTCGGCGATATCATCCGTGGCCTGCAAGTATACGGCTACAAAGTGACTAAGCCCGAAGCTCTTTCTACTGCGGTAGTAACCTTAGGTTAAAAATAGGGGCTACGGCCCCTAATTATTAGGAGATTTAGAATGACTGCATATACTGATTCTTTAGGGTTCCAGAAAGGTTCTGCTGCGCTACCTGTTAACGCGGGTCTGCATAGAACTTCTTTGGTTGAAGTAGAACTTAACTTCGCCGACGTGGTTGCTGCGCGCTCTGCGGCTGGCGTGGCTGCATTAGTAGCTACCGATACGCTACAGGTAATCCCTCTACCTGCTAAGTCTATTGTACTATCAGCCGGTATTGACGTAACCTCTGCGGAGACCACCAATACCACTGCTACATTCGACCTTGGGTTTACCGGTGGCTCTCCTGCTGCTGCTAATGCCTATGGGAATGACGTAGCATCTAACGCAGTTGCGTTTACTTCCACAGCTTTGGCTAACCCAACTGTTGTAGCATCCGCTGACACTATCGACTTGTTGCTTAACACAGCAGCTCCGACTGACGCGGTTATCCGTTGTTGGGCGGTTGTAGTTGATTGCAGCTAATTATAGGGGCTTCGGCCCCTAACAAATTTATAGCCTGTGTCATGGCAATCGTAGCAAAGAGGACTAAGAAATGGCCACTAGCCTAACAGGATTAACCATAGCAAGTACGTATGCGCAGCTACTGCATATAGACGCTGGGCCTACTGCGGTTGAGAAGACACTGTATAGTGGCACAGGAGTGGCAACTGCACTAAAACTAAGTACAGACTCAGCTTCAGTAGGTAACATACGGCTATCCGGCAATACCATCCATACGCTAGATACTGACGGCAACCTAGTATTAAGTCCAGACGGTACAGGGGCCGTGGTCGCAGCCAAAGTAGATATTAACGGCGGCACGATAGATGGCGTGGTTATTGGTGACAGCACCGCCGAAGCAGGCGCGTTTACTTCTTTGAGTGCTAACCATCTTAATGAGGGCGTATACGAACTCACAGGTACTGACATAGACGCCACTAACGGCTCTATCCAATACAAGACCCTAGCTGCTACTACCACTTTTACTGAGTCACTGACTAGCGGTGATAACGTCCTGCTAAGGATTTCAGGGGCCAACACATATCCTGTAACATGGCCGACGATGACGTGGGTAACACCCGATGGAGACCTTGCCCCTGCTTTAGTCGGGGATGACGTTGTAGTTATCTGGAAAGAAGGGACTACTGTTTACGGCGCATATGCAGGGAACTATTTGTAATGCTCTATAAGAATTTATTGTCGGCGGCAGGGAACGCTTCGTATGATATTGAGCATTCTTTGCGTTTTAATAGATTTGGTAGCCATTACCTGACACGAACACCGAGTGTAGCGGGCAACCGCAGAACTTGGACATGGAGTGCATGGGTAAAACTATCTAAGATATCCGAAAACCGTACATTGTTTTACGCTACTAGCACCGGGGCTAACGACGACATCTACTTCTATATTGATAACGGCAACAAGTTTAGACTATATACACCAGACGGGAGCCCGACTGTAGGTATTAGCTTTGTAGAATCAGTTGTTTGGAGTCATATAGTAGTTGCTTTTGATAGCACGCAAGCCGACGCTAACGACAGGGTACGGCTGTATCTTAATGGTTTGGAAATATCTACAGTCAATAGCCCTACCCTGAATAAAGAATATGCTATGAACGCTACGACTGAGCATACCATAGGGGAAAAAGCGAACACCTCAAATGAATACTATGACGGGTATATGGCTGATGTTCACTTCATTGACGGACAAGCCTTAGGGCCAGAGTATTTCGGTAGACCTAGTGACAACAAGCTTATCGGATGGGTTCCTAAGAGATACAACGGTTCATACGGTACTAATGGGTATTTCCTAGAGTTCGGAAATAGTGCGGCACTAGGTAATGATACAAGCGGTGGAAACAATAATTGGACCACGGGTAACGTAGCGTCCTATGACCAGATGCTAGACACACCCACAAACAATTTCTGCGTACTCAGCACATTCGATTCGAAAAATAGCGCAACCATTTACGAAGCTGGTTTAGCCGCTAACACTAGCGGAATTGATGGGTTTATAAAATCTACATTCTCTGTAGGGACTGGGAAGTGGTATTGGGAAGTGCGGGTCGCCACTCTAAACAATACGGCAATGATAGGCATCGCTACAATTGACCAAGATCCAATGGCTGCCCCACTACTTAATCCAAATCTAATCGCTGTAAATGGTGCGGATGGGAACATATATTACGATGGGGCTGACCAAGGCGCTTATATGAGCCCGCTCGTCAACGGCGACATAATAGGCATAGCTATTGACTTAAATGTCGGGCAAAGAACAATTACTTTCTACAAGAATAATGTTTCGCAGGGAGTGGTATCTACTACCATATCGTCCGAAACGGGTTGGACACCAACGCTAATTAACCGACAAGACAACTTCACCAGCAGTGTTGCGAAGGTAAATTTTGGTGCCGACTCATCATTTTCAGGCGAGGTCACGCGCCAGTTTAACCCCGACTATCTCGGAAGGGGGGATTTTTATTATACGCCTCCAAATGAACACCGAGCGATTACTGCTAATAGCTTTAAGGGATTAGTCTACGAAGAACTCGACAAGCCGCAAAACTACTATACTGTTCTTACCTTCAATGAAAGTACTAACCCCCTAAGCGTAAAGAGTTTTGCCCAAAACCTATACCCTAACGAACTTGCAGTTATTAAAGACTATGAAACGTCGGGAACAAACTACCAATTATTAGATTCTTTACGCGATCCAGACTCGGCGTTTCATACAGACACTGCTTCCCTCGAAGAGCCCTATGTTGCACCTATTAGCTTTAATTCAATAGCTTGGATCTGGAGGGCAGGAGATGGCCCCCCTGTTGGTAGTACTTATGGGACTGTACCTTCTATCCACTCTGTTAATGATATAGGAACTTTTAGTATTGTACGGTGGACAGGTACAGGAGAGATACTTGGTACTGTAGAGCATGGGCTACCCTCGATTCCCGAGATGATGATCGTTAAAGATCTGGATAACGTATCAGCGCCAGCGTATCAGTATGTTCGGGCCTCCGGTCTGCCGAGCGTATGGGGGTATTGGTCAACGCTTGGCGGTGTTTTTCAAAGTAATCCCTTTGGTCCACCACCAACACCCCCTGATACGCTTACTTTCCCCGTAGGAGAAACTTTTGATGCTACTTCACTAAATACATTAGGGCATAGATACGTTGCTTATCTATACAACAGCAAGTTTGGGTACTGCGATTTCGGTACGTATACGGGAACTGGTTTTCCCTACCCTAACTCTTACGAGCTGATTCTCGGCTGGACCCCAAGTTCTTTCATGGTAAGAAGGGTACAGCGAAGCGACGCAGTATTGGTCTCTGACCAGATTCAGATGCACAATAGTAGGAAACTTGGCAAATCTATAAGGTGGAGTTCAAGCGCTGTCGAAACGAACCTCCAAGTTTATTTTATGTCAGACAGGCTCTTCCAATCAGGTGAATCTTCGGCAGGTGTAAACTATAACAATGCGGGCGATGTATTTTGGTATGGTGTATGGTCAGCTACTCCGAGCGGCGGAGCGTTTTTGTGATGTTAGGAGATTATCTATGTTTGTAAAAGTCAGTAATGGGGTCGTTGAGGAATACCCATATACACTTAGCCATCTTAAACGAGATAACCCCAATACCTCGTTCCCCTCAAGTATGAGTGATGCGATACTAGCTAACTACAGCCTAGAGCGCGTGGTGTTTACGCAAGAGCCAGACATAGACCATAGAACACAGACGCGCAAACAAGACACAACGCCTACCCTAGTAGACGGGAGGTGGACTATAGGCTGGTCGGTTCATGACAAAGACCAAGCGCAGATAGAACTGGAATATAGAGATAAAGCTTATCTATTGCGGGAACAACGCGATTATTTATTGGCTAAATCTGACTGGACTGCCTTGTCTGACTCGCCGCTGACTGAAGAGAAGCGAGCTGAGTGGGTAACCTATCGACAAGCTTTGAGGGATATTACTGCGCACGCAGACTTCCCATATACTAAACTACCGGCTGCCCCCAATGCGGGAGATATAACTGATGGCTAAACAAATCGACAAGGATAAGATGGCGTGTAATAAACCACAGCGCACACCCGGCGGGTCAAAGAAGTTTGTGGTTAAAGCCTGCGAGAACGGTAAGCAGAAGATTATTCGCTTTGGTGATCCAAACATGACCATCAAGAAAGACCAACCAGCTAGACGCAAGTCGTTCCGCGCTAGACACAAATGCGATACTAACCCACCATCTAAGATGACCGCTCGATATTGGAGCTGTAAAAAGTGGTAGACAAAGGACATAGCTATGGCGGGTAAAAAAGATGCGTGCTACACCAAAGTTAAGTCGCGATATAAAGTCTGGCCTTCGGCGTATGCTTCCGGGGCTCTCGCGAAATGTAGGAAAGTGGGCGCTAAGAATTGGGGTAATAGTACATCTAAGTCAAAAAAGGCTAAGTAATGGTACGAAAAACTAAAGAAGGTGCTAAGCTTAAACGCTGGTTTAAGGAAGACTGGAAGGACGTGCGTACAGGCAAAGCCTGTGGTAGGCAAGAAGGCGAGAAGCGCGGCACTCCCTATTGCAGGCCAACTAAGCGGGTATCTAAGGATACACCAAAAACTGCGTCTGAAATGACAGCTAGTGAAAAAAGCTCACGTATAGCAGAGAAGAAAAAGCTAGGGCAACCAGCAGGTGCGCCTAAGCGAGTAAAACCATTAAGGAGAAAGTAATGAGTGGAAAATATCTAAGAAACACGGCTGATGGGACTATCTATGATTGGCACCCAATCCTTGCGAACAACCCTAAATGCGAGGAAGTAACTGAGGAAGAAGCATATCCTGAACGCTTTGTTAAGCCTGAAGCTGTGAAGAAAGTACGCAAGACACGTGCGCGGACTAACACTAAATTAGACTTGACAACTACTGACATACCAGATGATCCAGTATATACTCTGGATGAGCTTAATGAGGAAGCATCGAGAGGGCTGCCCGAGTGACACCAAGTAGTGTAATAACTGAAGTCAGAGACCTAATTCAGGACAACGGATCTTCGCTTCGGTATAGTGATACTATCCTACTTAGGTTTGTCAATCAAACCCTAAAGCGTATGGCTATGCTACGCCCTGATTTATTCTCGATCACCGCAGATATTACAACTACACCCAATGTGTCTGAACAAGAGCTACCCAGTGCAGCAGTACGACTGGTAGAGATCTTCCGTAACAAAGATGGCACCTCGATTGAAGAAATAGGACGGGATCTATTTGACCGTACGTACCCTCAGTGGACTACAGACCCTGCGGGGGTGCCAACTAAGTATATTAGGCATTCACGTAACCCACGTAGGTATTTCCTATACCCTCGTCCTGCTGTAGATACCGTGCTTGTGGGTGAATATATTACTACACCACCGACTTACACTATTTCTGAAACGATCTCAGTACTGCCTGACGTGTATTTACCAACTTTGGTCGACGGCACTGTCTACTTAGCTGAGTCTATAGACAACGAACATATTAACACTGGTAGGGCTAAGATGTTTTACGACTCCTTTGTTGAATCTTTAGGCGTATCTTTCCAAGCGCGTAGTATAACTGACAACGAAGATACCAACACAGGTCAACAGCGAGGCTAGGTATGACACCAAATGATGTGATTGACAGCGCCAAGCGTATTCTACAGGACTCAAAGTTCTTGCGCACGCCTGATTCGTATTCAGCGTCTACGCTACTAATCTTTGTAAACAACACAGTTAAACGCATGGTCATGGTTCGCCCAGACTTGTTCACTACTACAGACGATATCGCTACTACTCCTAACACTGTGTTGCAGACAATGCCTTCAGATTGTTTTAGATTGGTAGATATTTTTCAAGTGGTAGACGGCAATACCTTAGAGGAAGTTGATCGAGACCAGTTTAACCGCACCAATAGGGACTGGGCTACTGAACCAGCGGCATCTCCTGTTAAGTTTATGCGCCACGCTCGTAGTCCCAACAAGTATTTTCTCTACCCACGGCCATCTTCAGGCATAGAGCTTGTTGCTGAGTATGTAAAGATACAGCCTATATACACGCTAAACGATACAATCTTAAACTTGCCAGATGACTATCTCCCGGCGCTAGTGGATGGAGTGGTCTACAACATTCTGTCTGTTGAGACTGATGAGAATAGCAGTCAAGTTGGTATGGCGCGGGCTAAGATGTTTCTTGATGGATTTAACCAAGCGTTGGGTATTTCGCTTCAGGCTAGAGTATTGTCGGATATCGAAGACGGCGCAGTAACACCACCATCTACGGAAGCTAGGCGATGACACCTAACGACATTATCGAGGATGCGCGTAGGCTAGCGCAGGACAACGGACTGTTGCGTGTATCTGATACATACACTGCTGCGGCATTACTAGCCTTTGTGAATCAGACGATACGGCAGGTTGCGTTAATACGCCCCGATCTTTTTGCTGTAATTACAAATATACCTACTACGGCGAATGTAGTTGAGCAGTCCATGCCTAGCGACTCTATGCGACTGATGAATATATTTGGAGTAAAAGACGGTAGCGGCGTGGTAGAAGTAGATCGCCAGACTATGGATCGGGCGTACCCCCAGTGGAGAACTGATACCGCTGGAACGCCAGTAAACTACATGCGCCATGCGCAGAACCCGAACAAGTACTTCCTCTACCCACGACCAACAGCTGGTACTGAGCTTGTTGCTGAATACGCACAGACTCCACCCATATATACACTCAGCGCAACCATAAACTTATTACCAGACTCATACCAACCTGTTATAGTATCAGGGGTAGTAATGTTGATCGCTGGTATTGAGAATAACACCATTGATCCGAATCGGTACAAACAGTTTGAGGATTCTTTTAGACAAGCGCTTGATACGAATTTCCAGTCTAGGGTAGTGACGGACGTAAAATCAAGTGGTTTTGATCCTAAGCAGGTGATTTGATGGCTGATCGTGAGTTTGTTTCTTTTATACCTAAGATACAGCCCAGCGTACCGGGGTGTCCTCAGCCGTTGATACTACAGCACATCCGTGATGCTGCTATAAGAGCTTGCGAGCGCACTCTAGTGTGGCGGTACATGATACCCCTGTTTGATCTAACTCCCGGTGAGTACGAGTACACATTTAACGTACCGAGTGGTACGAAAGTACATGCAATTTTTGAAGCTATGGTCAATGGCAACCCACTTCAAAGACTTACTTTGGAGCAAGCGTTAGTTAAATACCCAGAATGGGCCGACCTGTACGACACTATTCCTTTTGATCCAGTGGCTGCTAAAGCCAGTCAGCCTCGCGCTATAACCCAGACAACTCCTAATGAATTCATAATCTTACCGTTACCAGACGATGAAGATACCTATACAGTGCGAATGTTTACAGCACTGAAGCCTACCAAAACTGCTACGGGTATCGAAGAAACAATTTTCGATGAGCTTGAAGACGCTATTATGCACGGTGCACTGCAACATCTACTACTGATACCTCAGGTACACTGGTCAGATTTAAACTTGGCGTCTTACCACGCTAAGCAGTTTGTTTACCACCTTGCTGAAGCTAGAGCTAGAGCTAATCTTGGGAACGTACGTGGCTCAATGTCTGTACGTATGCAGCCTTTTGCGTAGGAGACTTATGAATGGACGAGCCACGGTACTTAACAGAGCACGACATTGACGATATAGCAGAGAAAGCAGCCGAGCGTGCGCTTGAGAAAGTGTACACCGAAGTAGGCAAATCTGTTCTAACAAAAGCAGCATGGATTGTCGGTGTTGTAGTGCTAGGACTTTTCATGTGGCTAGCAAGCAGTGGTAACTTACCCAAGTAGGAGATTGTAGTATGATGAAGAAAGGAATGAGCAAGCAAAAGACTATGGGTTATGCTAAAGGCGGCATGACGTTTAAGCCTTGCGCTAACTGCCCCTCCCCTGCTAAGTGTAAGAAAGCAGGTAAGTGCTTGAAAAAAGCCAAGAAGTGATGGGAGTATTGGCCAAGATATTCGGCTCAGGTGAGGTAGTAAAAGCTGGTATAGATCTTATTGACTCACTGCATACGTCGACGGAAGAGGAGATCCAAGCCAAGTCAAAGGCGAAGATTGATCTTCTTGAGGCATATGCGCCGTTCAAAATAGCTCAGCGCTACTTGGCCGTTATGTTTACTGTTACTTTCCTAGCATGTTTTGTTTTGGTACTCACTATGACTCTGCTTGGTGAGGGTGATATAGACGCAGTGAAACAGGTATTAGGTGACTTTTATATTGGCGAGATCATGCTGACCATCGTGTTCTTCTATTTTGGTGGCGGCGCGTTTGAAGGTGTTTTACGCAACAGGGTAAAGAAATGAACTACTTCTCTGATGATGAGCTACGATGCCAGTGTGGTTGCGGTAAGCTAGTCTTCGACCCAACCGTACGTAATGCCCTTAATGCTATACGTAAAGAATACGGTAAGCCGATGGTTGTAAGCAGTGGGTATCGTTGCCCAGATCACCCTATCGAGGCTAAGAAGTCTAAGCCCGGTGAGCATACCACTGGTACGTGTGTAGATATTGCTTGTCATGGGTTTGATGCAGCGGCACTAACTAAGCTGGCACTAGAGAACGGAGCCACTAGAGTAGGTTGGAACCAAAAGGGCGCGTCTAGGTTCATACATCTTGGCTGGTCTAAAGAATATCCTAGGGGCACTTGGACATATTAAGAGGTATGAATGGCGGCAATAAAGATAAACAAGTTTCTAGGGATAGCTCCGAAGATATCGGGTGAGTTACTACCTAATACTGCCGCGCAGATAGCCAAAAACTGCAAGCTATATTCAGGCGATTTGATACCCTACACGACTCCGCTAATAGTAGACAACAGCGGTGTAACTGGTACAACCAGAACTATATACGCCATGCGAGCTCCTAATACAGGGGACATAGTGTGGCTAGCTTGGGATACTGATGTAGATATAGTATCGACTGCCGCAGGCACATCCGAAGAACAACGTATCTACTATACAGGCGACGGTGTACCTAAGGTAACTAACTATGCACTAGCTACAGATGGTGCAAAACCCTATCCGGTAAACTACTATAGCCTTGGGCTACCCTTACCTGATATAAAACTAGACACATACCCAGTATCTACAGCCAACGTAGATAGCGTTAGCTACGCCAGAGACGCTGGTAATACTGCCACCATTGTAACGGCAGACCCACACGGATTTGTAAGTGGGAACGTAGTCACTATTAGTGGGTTTGAAGCGTTTTCTGGTACGTATACGCAGTCGGGTTTTGCGGTTACTGTAGATACTGACGATGCTCATTCGTTCCAAGTTGGCGACCAAACCTTCGTAGAGTTTACATCGGGTGTTGCTATCAACGAAGTCCTTACTGTGACTATAGTTCATAACCCCAACAAGTTTACGGCTACGGGGTCTAACTCTGTTACTGCGTCTGGTAGTTGTATCTCAGTACGAGAGGGGTTTAACACAGTCAACTCAGAAATATCTGTAATCGACAACACCACGTTTACATACTATAGCCCCGGTATTCAAGTAGATACAACACTTGACGACACAGCAACTATCGCATTAGCAGGTAATACCCAAGCCCGGTCGTATGTCTTTACATGGATAACTCCGTGGGATGAAGAGTCTATTGGTTCTGATCCTAGCGAAGAGATATTTATTAAGGAAGGTCAGATCGTTGGGGTACCTAATGTACCGAGTAACTACGCTGGCGGTGGCAACTATAACATCCGTGGCGTGCGGCTCTATAGGACTATCCCCAGTGGATTAGGTACGGAGTACTATAAGCTAAACGACCTGTGGTTCCCCTCTACTGCGGCTACTATTTCTAGGGTATCGAATATAGTTACTGTCACCACCGCAGAGACACACAACTTTAACATCAATGATAAGTTCAGAGTTCGCAGCACAGTCGCCACGTTACAGATACTAGGCGGCACAGTTGTTACTGATGTCATAGATGACTATACATTTAAGTACACGCAAGTAGGTGCAGACTACTCAGGTGCAGTTGGCACTACCGTATACTATCACGATGTATCTGAGTCCGATGATGACCAAGCCCAGTATTTTGGTGATACTCAGGTAAACGGTATAACCCCCATATCCACGTATGTGCAGTCAGGTACAGCCATAACAGTTACAACTACGTTCGATCATGGGTATAGCGTGGGTGATAGGGTGATACTCAACTTTATTACTGGTGTAGCTACTGATGATCTATACCAAATATATGATGTCCCTAGCAGCACTCAGTTTCGTGTTGACGCCAGTGCATCTTTCTCGACAAGTGGAGATGTATTTGTAGATAACTCGTCGTTTATAGACACGTTCAATCCCCTAGGTCTTACGGACATACTAATCACTGATGACTTTGATCCACCGCCGTCTAACTTGCAGGGCATTATAGCTATACAAGACAACATTCTGGCGGGGTTTGTGGGTAACGAACTGTACTTCTCAGAACCTGCATACCCGCACGCTTGGCCTTTTAAGTATAAGATAACGCTTGAGTATGAAATCGTTGCGCTGTCTGCTGTAGCTGGCTATTTGTTTGTCATGACCAAAGGATACCCATACCAGTTCTCCGGTGGTAATCCAGCGACTATGGCGTTTGCTAGGATCGACACACTATATCCATGCCTATCTAAACGCAGCGTAGTAAACATGGGGTATGGTGCGCTATACGCAACACATGGCGGGCTCGCATTGTACTCTCCTATAAGTGGCGGTATGTTAATTACCAAACCGCTAGAAGACTGGGACACATGGAAAGTTTCGCTTGACCCAACCACGCTTAACGCACAGTTTTTTGACGACAAATACTTTGGTGTGCATAGCACAGGCGTAATTATATATGAGCGCGACGACCAAATTGGTGGAGTACTTACTACTTCTGACTACACTGCCAATGCGTTATACTATGACCCACAGTCGGGGAGATTGTTTTTTACCCAAGACGATGAGCCTGACATATATGAATGGAATAATCTCCAACAGGGCAATGACATACTTGAGTGGAAGTCCAAGATCCTAGAGACCTCTGACTTCATAAACATAGGCGCAGCTAGGGTCATAGCTGACTACCCACCCGGTGGCCCTACTACAATATGGGAAGACACTGGGGATGTCTGGAATGAAGAACAACAACTATGGAACGCTACTGACGGAATAACATTTAAATTCTGGGCTGATGGAGTTCTTGTTTCTACGCAAGCAGTAACTTCAAACAACATATTCAGACTGCCCACTGGCTATAGAGCTGACAAATTTGAGCTGTCTGTTACATCCGGCCTACGCATACGGGCTATACATATAGGTGAAACTCCCCTTGGGTTGAAGGATGTCTAATGGCTAAGCAGTACGTAGCAATACCAGCCGTACCTACCGCAGGACTAGGATCTTGGGAGGGTAGTGTGCTTAATTCACTCAAAGAAAATGTCGAGCTACTTACTGGGCAACGCCGTGGTGTAAACCTAGATAGTGTTAGCCTAACCAAAGGTGACATTAGTGTCGTGCCACTAGAGACTGTCAACATCCAGAGGATCTCAGCCAGCGGGAGAGGGTTCGATATTAGTGGACAACAGGTGCCTAGTCTTGAAGATTATGGTAAATTATTAACGGATGTACAATTAGCCATTAACGACATAGCGACACTTCGCAACACTGTAAACTCACTAATTGTGCAATTACGAGGATAAACACATGATGGATCCGGTAAACCAAAATAAGTTTTATGGGTACCAAGCAGGTGGTATGGTAACACCACAAGGACCAGCGCCCGCTGGGTTGCAAGCTCAGGGCCAGCCCCAACAGCCAGTATCTCCGCAGATGATGGAGATGAACATCCAAAAGATTATGAATGAACAACCTCAAGCCGTGGCACAAATACGCAATGTGATTGTTGAAGAGCTTCAGTCAGGTAATCTTAGCCCACAAGAACTTACCATGATTGTACAGTTAGCTACAGTCGCTGCCCAGAACCCCCAGATGTACCCGCAGTTACGGCAGTACGCAATACAGCAAGGCTTGGCTACTGACCAAGATCTCCCTCCACAATACGATGAGGGATTGGTGTTTGTTCTCCTTCTCGCTGGGCGTGCGGCACAGCAAGTTATTGGATCAGGTGCTGACATGGCTCAAGGTGAAATGCCTGTACAGTCTATGGCTGAAGGTGGCCCGATTGTTGGCCCCGGCACTGACACTAGCGACAACATACCAATTAGAGTATCCCCCGGCGAGTACGTTATCCCAGCCAATGTGGTACGCATGAAAGGTAAAGAGTTCTTTGATTCGCTGCTTGACAAGTACAAGGAGCAGTAATGCCCAAAATCGAAATGCTATCAGCCGAACAAGTAGAAGAGCATTGGGACCAGCTTGGCCCAATCATGGAATCCGGCTGTCAAGCAAACGAGGTTGCGGTATTAGAGATCAACTCAAAAGATATTTTAGAATTAGCCAAGTCCGGTATGTGTGCGATCTTTGCTATGTGGGAAGACAACGTGATTGATTGCGCAGTAGCACTACAGTTCGGCTATGTTATGAACCACAAGTATGCGGAAGTAGTTTCGTTCGGTGGTCGTCGCATGCTGCTAGCTAAGTCTATGGCGTGGCAACCAATTTTGGACTGGCTACGTGCAAATGAGGTAGAATTCCTAGACGCACAAACTCATCCTAGGTTAGCGGCTATATTAATGAACAAATTTGGATTCACTGAGTCCAGCGTAAACATACGAATGAGGCTATAACCATGTCAAAGTCTGTTAAAAAAGTTGTTGGGATTGTAGCTGCTATTGCAATCCCCTTTGCCGCTCCTGCCATTGCAGGCGCTATCGGTTTATCTGGTGCTATCGGAGCTACACTTGGTAGTGCTGTAACTGGCGCTGTGTTGGGTGGGGTATCGGCGAAGCTGACAGGCGGGGACTGGAGGCGAGGGGCATTATTGGGTGGCATATCCGGAGGTATTGGTGGGTATGCGCAAGGGGCTCAGGCAGGGGCTCAGACAGGGGTTGCTCAGGCTGGGGCACCAGTAGTGGAAGGGGTGCCGTCATATATAGCTTCCGGCGAAGCTGGGATAGCAGGTTTAACAGAAGCAGGCTCAGCCGCTGATTATATGGCAAGTATTGGCGCTGGCGACGCTGGAGCTGGGACTTTCCTAAGTGCAACAACACCCGGCCAATCTTTTGTAGGCGCGACCACTGGTGCCGCTGATGCAGCTACCACTGCTGGGTTGAGTGGGGTTTCTGGGGGCGCACCTGTAGTCGAGGCTGTACCGGCGTATGTTGCTCCTACTGGGGCTGCTGGTACTGCTGGTACTGCCGCTGGTACTGTCGCTGGTACCCCCACTACGTTTGCACAAACACTTAGAAATGTTCCATCGGCTGTAGCTGCAAAGTTCCGTGATCCTGCTGTGTTAGCTGATATGACGTTGCGTGCAGCTGGTATGCTAGCTGGCTCTGCAATTGCTGGGTCTGGGCTGTCTCCTGAAGAAGAAGAGTTACTTGAAGCGCAGCGACAGGAGTTAGAATATCTACAGACGAACAACCAAGCGTTGTTCCAAGAGCGGCTTAACCAAGCGCGTAATCTAATAGGCGAAGCGAGATACTTTGACCCCAACTACTTCGGCTTACAGCAAGCGGCAGGAGTGCAGTTGCGTGGTGCTCGGGCTAGAGAAGAAGCTTTGGCTGGTATTGACCCACGTCGCGCAGGTCTACGAGCGGCTGAAGAACGTCGTGCCAACTTAGCCATTGGTCGTGATGTAGGTACTGCGTACAGCCAAGGCTACCAAACGGGTACCGAGGGGCGCACTGGGCTACTAGAGGCGGGCTTGCGACAATTACCGACTGGCGCACCTGCTACCGCACTGGGTGCTTATGGACAGACACTGGCTAATATGTATGGTGGCGCTGCTAGTAGGCAGGAGCAGTCCCAGAGAGACGTTGGATCGTTGTTTGAATCATTCCGTAGCCCTTACCAGACGGAAGAAGAACGTGGCAAATCTACCACTGGCGTTGGTCGTCAGGGTCTTTTCGGATAAGGTGACAACATGGCAAACTTTGGGCAATTAGTAGCGGGTGCAGGTCGTGTCAGTCAAGGCATGGAACAAGCCCGTGGTGTAAGGCAGGCTAACGAGGCCCGTGCGCAACAGCTCCAAGAAGGTAGAATGCGACTGGAAGAACTACGTCGTATGGAAGAAGCGCGTGCGCGTATGTCACAGTTACCATCTACTGTAGGCGACTTGAGTTTTGACCCTACTGGTGGGTATCAGGCTAGACCAACATATCAAGCACCCGCTGTAGCGCCACAGGCTACGCCCTCTCCTGCTGGTGTAACTGCTCCTGCTGTAACCATGGGTGTTACAGCTCCAACTGCTGGTGTGAAACCAACTCCACCCACAGCTACGCCTCCTGTAGCTACGGCTCCTGAGCCTACGACTGCTGCGCCTGCTAAAGGACAGATGACGAGAGAGATGTTTATGGGTCTTTCTCCAGAAGTGCAGCAGCAGTATTTGCAACGCGAAGCAGATATCCGTGGGTTTGCTAGCATCCCAGCGTTTTTAGCCGACGTGTTTGTTGGTATGCCAGCGGAGTATGCTGGGCGGGCAGCGGAATCTTTTGCAGAGTCTAGGCTTGGACGTACACTTGGACTTACTGCTCCGGGGGAAGAGGCTAATTATAGAGGTCTAACCGGTGGTACAGCATCACCTTTCCAAGAGTCGTTACGCCAAGCAACACCAACTACATTAGATGCGTATATCGCAAGCCTACCTAGTGACGCTGAAGTACAGGGCATACCGTCTGATACTGACCAACCAGAGATAGGAGAGCCAGCGCCTGAACAACCAGTCGTAACTGGAGAAGCGCCTCCACCCCCTGTAGCTGTGGGCTTGGATGTTGGCACTAAGAAAGATCCTATCCAGTCTGTGGCTAAAGGTCGTCCACCTATGTTCGAGGCAGACCCAACACAGTACACTCCATACTTAGAGCAAGGGATGCGTAACCGCGACTATTTGCGGCAGGTTGCAAACATATACCGACAGTCTGGCTTCCCTGATAAAGCGTTTGAGATCGAAGCTAAGATCCAAGGGTTAGATACTGACCTGTATAAAATGGCTACAGATCAAGCTATCAATGAGTTCCGCCGTGGCGGTGATCCAGCCCGTATGGTTGGTTTATTACGTGAGTTTGCCAACGTGCCTGTGGATGTGCAGTACAGAACCGATGGGCTGTATAATGTATTTGTTAACGACCAGATGCTAGAGCAACCCGTAGATGCGGCGGCACTAACAGACGAACTGCGCACACTGGTAGATACAACATATAGGGATCAGAAAATTAACGCGCAACTATCTAACCAGAAAGCAATCCTCGATGCCCAGTTAGAAACCGATAAAGAGATCATGAAGCAGAACGCTCAGATGGTTCGTGAGGCAGCAATAGCTCATATAAATGGCCAGTACAACTTAACTAAAGAGCAAATGAACCAACGTGGATATACTATTACTAACCTAAATGATGGTAGAGTAGTCATAACCGCTAAGGATGGCTCGACAGTAGGCGTAGTTGATTTGAACAATAATGTGGTTGAGATTGACGGACAAGAGATTCCAGTAGCTCCAGAAGTACAACCATTCCAGTTCCAATAAGAGGTAGTCATGGCAAAAGCTGGCCTGTCATTCCAAAGCCCCGCGCTACAGAGCATGGGGTATAGTGTCGAAGAAGCGCTTGATCCGTACCGATACTACAATCCTACAGCCAGCGTTGGAACTGGTGGGCTACAATCCTCATTAGCGGACATGGCTATCGAAGGACAGCAGTTGGTAGAACAGACTCAGTTTACTATGCCGTCAATGCGCACACCTGCGCGCCCTGCATCCCCTTCCGTTGGTATCGACCCAGCCAGTGGTGACTTGTTTGTACAGGGCAGACGGTTCAGTCAGCAAGATGCGGCTACTGCCCTAGAGACAGAGCCTTTGTTAGACCAACCACCCACTGGATTACCAGAGGGGTTCCGCGCTATCTCGCCACAAGCCTATCGTGGGTTCTTACAAACTATTAAAGACCCTGATCGTGGGCGGTTGTTTAGTAAAAGTATAGACATTGGACTAGCTAACCTTAAGCAGATAGGTGGTGCGGCGTTAGCTTTCGGTGGTGCTGAGGAGACTGGTGCTCAACTAATGGAGTCAGCCAAAGAGCGGCTTCGCCAGTTAGAACCTTATCAGCGTACGTTTACTGAGATAGAAGATACAGATGAGTTTGGCGATTGGTTCGTAGCTAACTTTGGTCAGCAAGTACCTAACATCCTTGAGTCTGTTGCCGCAGGTCTTGGCGGTGCTGTCGCTGGTACTATGATCGGTGGCCCCGCTGGTACAGTAGGTGGATTTTTCGGTGGTCTGCTAGCCAAGCAGGGTGTTAAGAATGCGGTCACTATAGCCGCTAAGAAGAAGGCAGAAGGTATCGCCCTTGATGCCGCTGAGAAAAAACTACTTAACCAAGTCGGTGGTGCCACTGCCGCTACCCTAGGGTCTAGCTACCTCTTTGGGGTTGGTGATATCTATGGGGAACAACTTGAGTCAGGAGCCCCCAGCCGTATCGGTGCCGCACTGAGTGCTATACCTTATGCCGCCGCTGATTCACTTGGCGAACTATTTATTGGGGCTAGAGTATTAGGCGGCGCAGGTGGTCGCGCACTGCGAGACATACCCACTACACGGGGTAAAGCAGGTGAGTTACTTAAGCGAGGTGGTGTAGGTGCAGGGGTCGGTGGTGTATTAGAGGGTACCACTGAAGCATTCCAAGAGACGTTATTGATTGCTAACAACCCTGAGGTGGACATTGATTCTCCAGAAGCGATCAACCGTTTAATTAATTCATTCGCGGCAGGCGCGGCAATCGGTGGTCCATTAGGTGGTGCTGCCAACGTCGTGGCAAAACGTCCACAGATAAAGCCTACTGAAGAGTCGAACTTACTCAACCCTGACGAGGAGCCCAACGCGGCCTCTCAAGAGCTTACGCCAGATTTAGCCACGCCTACTGATGAGACTATACCTATTGTAACTGGGATACCCGGAGTAGGTGCAGGCCGTGAGCAGGGGGTACTGAACTTATTTACTGACCTACCTACTGAGGGGCCGGAGGCGTTAACACAAGCTGAGTTGTTAGATAGGATGGAGCCTACTGAAGTAGGTGAACTGCGCCCAGTAACTGCTGGTCTTTTGGAAGCGCGTCCTGAGATGCAGATTATTCCACCTGTAACTCCGGCTACTGAGGTCAGTCCACAACAGGGGGTACTACAGTTTGCAGAACCACCGCCACCAGAACAATTCGGAATTGAAGAAGGTCGTACTGCGTTACGTACGGCGCTTGGTGAGGCGCTTGCTAGGCAACGAGACTCACAACTTATTGCTGAGGAGCAGGCAAAAGCCGAAGCACAGCGCGAAGCCGAACTTGCCACGATGCAAAGGGATGCAACAACAGCCCGTCAACTACAGATATTTGAAGACGCAGAAGCAACAGAACGCCTTGCTGAAAGACCAACGCCTGTAGAACGCCCAAGCGCACCGCTTGAAGAGAGAGGGCCTGAGCAACTACCACTGGATCTACGCCGTGGTCGTCTGTCTAAAGCACAGAAAAAGAAAGGTGCCAAACAACTGCGCAAGGCATTGCGTGAAGAAGCCGCACGAGTAGAAGAAACCGCGCAACCAGAAGTAACTAGAGAATCAAGACAGGAGTTCTTGCGCACTGCTAGAGAGGCAGGACAGTTACCTTTGCTTACCCTTCGTGGTGAACCCTCTGCGGCGGCTGAAGGTCGTCCTCGCGCTCCTCGCGCTCCGCGTGCTGAACAGCCTGCACCAACTTCGGGGGCTATGCAAGGCTCGGCAGTAACACTAAGACCAGAGTTCGTGGCTTCTTTAACTCCAGAAGAGCGCGCTGATTTAGGCATAGTAGATGTAACCCCCGAAGCTACACCTACACCTACACCTACACCTACACCTACACCTACACCTACACCTACACCTACACCTACACCTGCGGTAAACCCAATCAGTCAGCAGATACTGCGTGACTTGCCAACCTATACAGACGAGGACTTACAAACTCTTAGGGGGCGACTGACTCTTAACGCATATGGTGCAGACGTTTCTAATGAAGTGGCTACTACTGTTATCGAAGAACTTAATCGTCGTAGACAGCCGATCCCCGAAGTTACCCCCGAAGTTACCCCCGAAGTAACGCCAACCCAAGAGGCCCCAGCAGATGCCACTCAAGAAAGGAAGCAGCCAGCGCGTCGTAAGCTCAAACGTAAGCGAGATGATGGAGTCATACAAGAAGACAGGGAAGCTCGGGTCGAGCCGACCCCAGTCGAAGAAGAAGGCCCAAGAGCAGGCCGTGGCGATAGCCTTAAGCGCGGCAAGAAAACCGAAAAAGAAAAAGTAGTACAGAAAATACCACGTGAACGCACGGAACCTGCGGCTCCTGCACCTGCTCCTGCACCTACGCTGGAAGAAGAAGTCACACAGATCGTAGAAGATTGGTCTGATACACGGATCTTGGATGATAGTATCGAGACAGCAGAGACTACGCGGAGCGTAGGCGAATATGAATTGGCGCTTTATAATGTTATGGAGTACGCCTTTACAGCTGACTCGAACATGCGTGAGCAAAAATTAGATACGAAAGCCAATGGGTTCCTTAATGAAATACCAAGGGATGACACATTCAAAAGTATACTACTAAAACTTGTGCGTTATAAAGCAGGATTTGCGGCAGTCTACGAGAAAGGGAATAACAAAGGAGAATTTACTCCTCTGTTCAAAGCTATCGTAGATGCTGGAGTATTCAAAGAAGCCAAGCGCTTAGCAACCATACGCAATTTACCACCTGAGTTTGCGGAAGGTGGCGTATCAGCACCCAAAACTACCAAAGACAAACCGATCAATGACGCTCGTGATAATGCAGAGCGCAAACTGTCTGACTTAATATCTGAAGTTAACGGGCGTACAACCATTATGCCTAAGGCGCAACGCACACAAACCATTGAAAAACTTACTGATTTATATGACGCAGTAGAAGATCCGGACTTCGATACTCCCAGTGGTAGAACGCTGAGTGAGTTCTTTAACGCGGATGGTACTCCCAAGGTTCAGATAGTTAACAACAAGTTGCGTATCGTTACTAAAGTATTAACTGAAGAACAAATTCGCCAGCAAGAGCGTGATGCACGCATGGATATTGAAGCACTCCGTGCTATTGAAGACGACACACTTACGCTTGAGGACTGGAATACCTATGGTATTGACGTAGTAATTGACGAAGACCTAGGCGATGGACGATTCTTCACCGACGATGGCGCACCAATACGCAAGTCCTTGCCCGTTGGCAAAGTTAAGATGACCGTGGCTTCGTTCGTTAAGAAGCTAGCCAAAGCGCCCAAGGTATACATCTACAAGAGCCAAGAGGATTTCCAACGCCGCAACCCCCAGCTGTATGGACAGGCTGTAGCCGCTAGGCCACAAGGTGACTTTGACACTGCGCCAGCAGTAGGGTATTCATTCGGCAAGAACAACGTCATTATCTTTACTGATCGTGTAGTGACAGAACGTCAGCTTAAGTTTGTACTGGCGCACGAAACGCTTGGGCACTATGGATTCCGTGGTCTTATGAGTGAGCGTCAGCTCAATGCCGCACTGGATAAGATATACAACGAGTCTCAATACATCAGAGACTTAGCAGACCAAGCGGCTGAGGCCAGAAACATATCTAAGATTGAGGCCACTGAAGAAGTTCTGGCTGATATGGCCGGATCACTGGACACCAACGTAATCGCTCGGTTCTGGAACCTAATCAAGAACGCACTCAACAAGGTGGGTATCAAGTTCGAGGATGACTACGCTCGCTATCTGGTCAGTCAATCACGCAGGTACGTGCGCAATGGCAATATCTCAGGTCAGATGTTTATACCCAGTGAGGTAGGCGCGGCAGTACAGAGCTTTGAACGCATGGAAGATCCACTAGGATCTGGTCGCTACTCCACATCGCATTATGATTCGCTTGGTCGTATAGCAGGTGGGTACAATAACGTAGGTGAGAACGGTGGCATTACTGGCACAGCAGAGTTCTTTGAGCAACTTAACAAATACAAAGTAAACGCCGCAGATTTTGGTGAGAAAGTCCTGAGCGAACTCAAGACCATGAACTTCTCTGCACGTGATAACTTAGGGTATAGGGAGTTGTTTAGAATCCTTCGGGATACAGTACAGAAAGTAAACGTACTGCGTAACAAGTACAACCACATGATGGCCACTGCGCTTCGCCCCACTGGGGAGTTGTTTGGGTTTACCTTCGGACAAGGTGCTACAGAAGCAGAGATAAACCAAGCCGGTGAAATGCTGACGGTAACGTCTCGCGTTAAACTCCCTGCGGTGACTGAAGAGGTACTCAAAAATATACCAAATTTAGTACAGGTTGTAGGCGGCGAAGCAAGGCTGGATCAAGAAGCATTCAACGAGCTGTCTAAGATGGGTAAGTTTACCATCGAAGATTTCCAGAAGGGGTTTACATACGAGATCAATGTACCTCGCCCAATGGATGACGAAGGCCGTGCGCAAATAACCGCAGAGCGTGACGCTGAGCTTGCAAAGACCAAAGATCCTAAAGTGATAGCGTCGATCAACAAAGAGTACCAGATACTTCTGGATGCTGATTCCTACACTGCCACAGTTGAACAAGAGTTTCCTGCCATACCTGACCTTGCTGAAGATGGCAACGTGTGGAAGATCTACAACGAAGTCCGTGACACTATGGATCAGTCAGCAATAGATATGTTGTTGGCTAATTACGCGGCGGCTTCTGGTGAGCGGGCTAAAGTACAGGCAAGTATCGAGGGTATACTCGGACGAAGACTAACAGAAGGTGACAAAGCGTTCCTACAGATTGTTGAGGATAAGTTCCTAGAACTACGCAACGAAAACTCTACCGTGGACAACAAAGGGATAACTGTTTTTAACCCTGATAGTGTGGAGAAAGCCGACGAATTTATGGCCGCGTTTAACGCAGCTATTATCGGCAAGGACACAGATAGAAACGCGACAGTGGCAGAATACTTCGATGAGAACCAGCGTGACGATGTATCGACAAGCATAAATGAGTTTAAAGAAGGTGCATCAATCAGCGGGCAGAACAGATTCCAGATCCAACAGGATATCCAGAACCTAGCCTTGTTTGAATTATCTTCACTTGACGCAGAGCGTTATGCAAAACGATCCATAGCTGGTAGTTATATACCATTCGGTCGTGAGGGTGCATGGCAAGTCCGTATGCAAGCCTATGATCCTACGACTGGTAAAGTACTGAAGATCTCCGAGCAGTGGAGACAAAGCCTACCATACTACCAAGTTGAAAACCGACACGAGGCTGAGTCACTGGCATCGCGTGTAACTGACCTGTTTGATATTGAAGATGGGGTTAAGTTAGAAGTACTTGTGGATGGTGAGTACAGAGTAATGCCAGTGGCATTACGGGCTGAAGCAGAGACTGCTCGCCAAGAAGTGAGCGTCAACACAGAGACTAACCTTAACGAAGTAGTCAGCATCCTCAATCGGTTTAAAGTACAGCTCACACCTAAAGAACGTGAGCGGTTGGTAACTGGTTTGACATCACAGAACGCCAAGGCTCGTACTCGTTTAGAGCGTGCCGGAACGCCGGGCGAAGATAAAGACATTGTGAAATATGTCTCTCAGCATTTGGAGTCTACTGCCAGCACAGTAGCACGGAAGGAAAACCGCCATCGTTTGGATACATTGTTCGATGAGAATAGCGCCAACAGTAATAAGCTGTGGTACGGTGACGAGGCTACA
>Ga0129324_10000557_pt1 | contig 26826 bp, 23 predicted proteins | sample CPBDNA_7_FD_96879 | JGI IMG/M metagenome (GOLD analysis project Ga0129324, IMG submission 96879) | Freshwater to marine salinity gradient microbial communities from Chesapeake Bay, USA - CPBay_Spr_15_0.2_DNA | ecosystem: Environmental > Aquatic > Marine > Coastal | place: USA: Chesapeake Bay...
AAAGGAGTTTTTAATGAAGGATTAATAAAGGCCTTGTAGGCCTTTGTTTTTTGCAAATCTTTTTTGATAACTTTGGATAAGACTTGGTGAGCATGATCATTGACTAATTCTGGCAGCTCATTTGGTAAGAGGGAAGCCTCTCTACCGTTCTGGGATTCACCAATGGTAGGGTCTGGTAATTCTTGAGGGCCAAAAACGAAAAAAGCCCCCAAGCTGATTCCAATAAGAATGATCAAGAGGGCCATTTTTTTCATTTTGAAATTACTCTCCTAAAATACTTTTTAGATAAGTTCTGTTGTTTGTTTTGTTTTCAAAGTTAGAGATTGCCTCATCTACTGCACTTTTGACAGTTCCTGTAAGCTTAATCTCGCCTTCTTTATTGAAACCAAAAATTCCACCATTATTTAGAGCAAGTGTTTTCGTGAGGTTTTCATTAAAGCCCTTGTCTTTGCCTTTATGAGCACTCTCTGGATCACTAAAGCGGCACAATTGGCTTGGGCCACCGTTATAGGCTGACCAGGATCCACGTACGATTTTTTTGTAATCAATTTCACCTGTGCTTTTAGAAAAACAACCTAATGCTTCATAATCTCTAAAAGCTTTACGATAACGTCTCATTATATAGCTTAGTCCATAACGAACCGTTGAGCGAACAGAAGCGTACTTAACTTCTTTTAAAAATTCTTCATAATGCCAAAGGGCGCTTAGTTGCATGATACCAACATCACTTCCATCTGAACCACCAACGATTAGCTGACGATACACTCTCTCTCCCGTTAGTTTTGAACAGGGAACTAGAAAGCCATTGTTTGGGTCTCTAGCGAGGCCGCGGTCATTGAGGGCCATTTTAAAGTGTTTCTTTGCCTTATTTGAAGAAATGCCATCTCCTAAAGAGCGCTTATCACGACAATAGTTATCTTTGGCCTTTACCTCTCTAAAGTGAATTAGGAGACCCTCTTGATTAGGAACCGTTAGTGCCAAGGCGATAAAGGCATAGTAGGCTTGTGTGTTGCCTTCATTAAGAAATCTCTTACCCTGACGGTGGGCCTCTTCTAAGAGAATTGTTGTGAGTTCATTTCCATAGCCATCTTTATCCTTAGTCTTTTGACGATAAATGGGACCATTAATTCCTGCATTTGGATTGATGGTGGCCATAACGTTTTCAAGAAGGTTCGAGAATACGCCTGCTTGGGATTGCATACTTAAAAGTAGCGTTACTGAGCAAATTGATTTCTTAATTAGTGATGTCTTCATATTTTCTCCAAAATATAGTCAACGGGTCTTTAGGTTTTCCTACATTTAACACCCCTTAAAATCCTGTGCAACGCAGCATGAAAAAAGGACAGTCTGTAAAAAATAAAGCACAAGGCAGGAGTTCTTGCTATGAATGTTGCTGCGCGCTATAACGCCCCCATTCGAGTTTTAGTTAAAGATAAAAGTACGACCTAAGGGATTGAAATGACACACTTCTTTCATCGATTTACTGCCATTCGTCTGGTTCTCGCTATGGGCCTATTGTGGGTGCCCACGCTGAAGGCCGAGCATCTCGTGCCGAAATTTGTTCAGTTAAACAAAGACTTTAATATTGAAGCGAAAAATCAAAGTTTTTGTTACCTCGACAGTACTGGTGAGGTTCAAGGACACAATAAATATAAGAGGGTCACGACCGCTTCTGTTTCCAAGCTTATTACTAGCCTTTGGGCGATCGAAGAGCTTGGCACTGGCCATCGTTATGAAACCAAATTCTTTCTTAAAGGAAAGAAGCTTCATATCAGTGGATCCCTTGATCCTGTATTTTCTAAAAGGAAACTCTTCTTTTTATTGGCCCAATTAAACCTTCATGGGGTGAGTGAGCTTGAAGAAATAACTTTTAATAATCAACTGCGCGTTTATAGCAAGGCCGAAAACTATATCGGAGAAGTTTTAAATATTACGGAGTCCAGAACAGCTGCAAACCTAAAAGATTTTTGGAATACAACCAAGTGGGAAAAACTAAAGCCAGCTTATCAACAATTTGTAGCGCAAACACCTCTCTCTTTAAGAGAGCATCTTTCCATTCCTGATTCATGGGAGCAGTTAAATTTAAAAGTAGGGAAGGTCTACTCAGTAGAGAAGAACCCTTTGGGTAATGAAGGCCTCGTTCATCTTTCTCCCATTTTGGAGCGCTACCTCAAGTTTATGAACATTGTTAGTAACAATTATATTGCAGATCAAGTCTTTGATAAACTTGGTGGTGAGCTAGGTTTTGATAAGTACTTTCAAAAGATTAAATCGGACTTAGGAAGTGAGATCATCGGCAATGAAGCTGGCAATGAACCAATTGTTAAAATGTTCACTGGTTCAGGCCTAAACACTACAAAGGAAGGAGCAAGAGTTGATAACTATGCTACTTGTGCTGTCGCTGTTGGACTTATTGAACGTCTTGATAATCTTTTAGATAATGCAGGAGTTGCTATTCAAAAGCTTGTGGCAGTGCCTGGAACTGATGGGGGTACCTTTCGTAAACGACTAAAGTCACCCCGTCTTAATAGAACCTTCGTGGCAAAAACGGGGACTCTTTATCACACGTCTGCTCTGGCAGGAATTCTCTATGGTGCGAATAGTAGGGTAACATTTGGAATTTTTCATCAACTAACAGGATGGAAAGGTAATGCAAAAGTCGTCCAAAATAAAACGCTGGAATCCTTATGGGAAGCCTATGCGCCTAAAGAGAAATTTGAATACCTCCCAGAGAAATTCTTCCCTGCGGATACACCCCTGGCACCTCTTTAATAGGCGGATATGAGTAAAATGGTAAAAAATCTATTTCTCGTTCTTTTTCTTCTTGGGGTTGTCTTGTATTTAAAAGATGACTCTGAGGTTCAAAATGGCCTAGTGAAGAATCTTACTCCAAGTATTCTTTCCGGTGTCGTAAAAGATTCTATTTCATCTCAGGATGCAGCCGTTAAAAAAGTTACGAATCAAAAAATTAGTGAAAGTGAGGAAGAAGATTCTGATGAAATTGATACGGAGATCCATGATGAATCGGCCTTAAAAAAGCATGGAGTAAACCGTATGATGTTAATGGCCTTTCACGATAAGGGTGAGCATTTTAAAGAGGCCATGGAGCAGTTGAGTCGTGATTCAAAAATTACACTGCCTAAACTGAGAGATGATGAAGGAGCAGGGCTTATCCATTGGGCGGTAATGGGGAATTGTTTAAGCTGTTTAAGTATTCTTTTAAAAGAAGGTCATAATGTTAATTTAGCAAACGTAAGAGGCGAGACTCCGCTCGTTTTTGCCGTAGGGGCGGGAGACTTTGAGGCCACAGAGCTGTTGCTTAAAAGTGGTGCTAACCCCAATCATTCATTCAATAAAGCTGGTTATACCTTATTAATGGACTCTTCTTTTGAAGGTAATATAGAGGTTTCTAAAGCTCTTCTATCGGCCAAGGCTTCAGTCAACCTACAAGATAAGGATGGTAAAAGTGCCCTTCATTACGCTGCCAAAGAGGGCCATAGAGAGCTAATTAGTCTACTTTTGGAAAAGGGAGCTAATCCCAAGTTAAAGGACCTTCGTGGTAAAAGGCCTCTAGATTATGCACTTGATTATCATGATCGAAGCATTGAAAAATCCTTTCAGTAATAACTTTCAAAGAACCCATTAAAAGTAGGTTTCATCCCTTTTTCTTGACCAAAAAACTGGCTTAAAGGGGTGATTTTTTTTCCTTAGGTTGCGATGCGTTAACCCCTCTTTTATCATAGTTGTTAAATGGCAAAGAATTAGGACCCAGGAGGGGTTATGAAAACCGCTTTCTCGACCAGGCTGGTCGCTTGTATATTTTTAATCGTCTTCTTTATTTCATGTGAACAACAGGAAGTTTCAAGTGTTTCCTTGATTGGTGATTCGGAAAACTCAATCGCTTATATAGGTGAAGAAACTAACTTCAGTGGAACAGTGGCGGGACAAATTGAGTCTATCGAAGTTTATCTAGACGATTCGATCTTAGAAACAATCAGTGTAGAAAGTGGGAAATTCTCTTTTTCAGAAAGTTTTTTAGAATTGGGCCCACATAAAATGGTTCTGAAAGGAATGAATGCTGGTGGTGAGTCCCTGGCAGAAGCGAACTATAGAGTCTTGGTTGTAGAGAGATCAGATGTTGACCATGGAATGTTTGATTTTGGTTTTCCGGAACATATTGGAGAGGCAGCTCGAGATTTATGGGCGACCTATTATTACCTCCCTGAGGTATCTTCTTTAAACTCCGGATATCCCCTAAGGAATATGTCTGGAAGCTCTCTAGGCCCAGTTCTAAGCCTTAAGAACTGGTGTTTTGCAGCGATGGAAGGATCTGTCAGAGTGATTGACTCAAATGGGACAGGCGTTACTTATAACTATGCTGGAACAGCTGATGGTTATGAAGTTGATTGCAAGAAGTTCTTTTCATGGAATGTCTCTCGTACCAAGTTTAGAATCGCGAGAGGGCAGTATGGGGATGGAGTCAGAAGGTATAAATTAATTCCTTATCGAACTATTGCGGTTGATCGCACAAGAATTCCTTACGGTTCAATCGTCTACATTCCTGAGGCCCGAGGTAACGAGATCACACTTCCCGATGGAACCAAAGAAATACATGATGGTTACTTCTTTGCTGGAGATACTGGAGGGGCGATAAAAGGCACGCATATTGATGTTTACATCGGAGTGGCCAAGAAAAATCCCTTCTCTTGGGTCAAATCGACGGCCAGCCGAACCTTTAAGGCCTATGTTGTTGAAGATGAGGTCATTAAAGAAAAGTTAACAAATATCCATTTAAAGTAAAAAAAGAAAGCCGCGTAAAGCGGCTTTTTTTTTAATGAACCCACCACTTATAGACGCGGTCTTTTATGCCACGAGTTCGTTGGCCATCTTTCATACACTTTTCAAACTCTTTCTCTAGCTTTCTTTTTTCTCTTCTAGTCTCAGCTTCTTCGTAAGGATTTTCCTCGTAACAAGCAAGGCGTTTTTGGTTGGCCCTTTCTCTCTTTCGCCAATCCATATCGTAGTTAAACAACTCATGATGAGTATCACCTGAGCGATCTAACAGAAGGCTTACAGGAGCAGAGCTTTCCCAGTCCTTTGTTGTTTGAACTAAATCATCTCTATCAAGAATCCAACGTGGATTACTAGAAGACCCTGCATTGAGTACCTTTTTGTAAGGCTTATTCTTTTTAGGAAAAGGGTGATCTGTAATATCCTCAGTAGAGAATTTAACATTTATACTGAGGTGACGATGAGGACCAGCTTTTAAAAGGTCATGCATCATCATAAGGTCAGGAAGTTGCATTCTCATACAACCATGGCTATCAAAGGCACGAATAAAGGTATCGAGGTTTGGTTGAGCATGAAAACCAATCGCTGTATGACCTTTTGTTGTATTCTTGTCTGTTGTTATTCTTAAAAATGGTTTGCCAGCGAAATATCTAGGCTTCTTTCTTTCAGAGATCGCTGTCCATTGGTCAAGAAAAGCATTTTCAAAACGAGGAGTAAGAAGGGTAACTTCATCGTTTAAGACTTTCTCATCAAAAGAACCAACACCAAGAGGGAAGACCATAATTAAGGCACTTAGGTTATCTCTAACAATGAGTTTTCTCTCTATAAGGCTTACATTTAGGTCAAAAAGAGTCTCATTAAGATTAATGACATTTTCCACCTGAACGCTAAAGTTTTTTCCATCAAAAAAGGCATTGGCCTGTATAAAGACGTGGCCATTACCACTCTCTTTTTTACCAAAAGCCGTTATTGGCAGTACGTAACCACCAGGCCCCTTTTTAGGGTAATCGTGAAGAAAGAGGTTTAGAGTTTCTTCAAGTTGGTGCTCTTCGCCTACGAAACGATCCCATTTATCTTGAAGCTCTTCCACATCTTTCTCTGAAAGCCCTGGAATGGCACTGGTATATTTGGCAAAGTCCAATAAGCGCACGCCTATGGTTTTATTCATAAGGTCTTCGCTTAAGTTAATATTTCGGTAAAGTTGGGCATTTGCTCCAAAACTAAAAATCATGGCCAAGATGACCAATGCCCACGGACGAGTTTTCGGTGTCCCCATGAGTTCCCCCTCATTCAGATGTGTTATATAACTGTGTGTTGGTCGGAAACTAGAATACTTTTAGATGCTTGAACACCCTGCATTATAAAAATTACCGAGATGTGTCGAACAATAAATTTAATTCAACCCTAATAAACTCACCTTGATTATTAGTCTGCCCTAATTTATATCTATTTCATTTACCTTGATAAATATAAAAATAAATAGAGGGTCAAATGATTGAAACGAGCCAATTGCAAACTTTGGTGGCCGTTACCAAGGCAAAATCTTTTTCAAGGGCCGCTGAGGATCTCCATGTTACTCAATCAGCGATAAGCCAATCGATTAAAAATCTTGAACGTAAAATTGACGTTAAGCTTTTTAAGAGGTCTGGTAAAAAAGTCGTTTTAACCCAAGAGGGTGAAAAGCTTTATGCTTTGGCACAAAATTTTTTATCTCAAATGGAAGAAACCCTAGACGAGATTACAGATGATAAGACATCAATGTCCGGTGTTGTCCGAATTGGAACACTTACGGGGATTGGTAAAAGTTGGCTTGCCCCTGAGATGCTCCAATATGCGGATGAGCACAAGGAACTTACAGTTTCCATCAATCTTGGCTTTCAAGAAAATTTAGTAAGAGAATTCGAAAATTATAGGTTAGACTTTCTCGTTTTACCTGAAGAGAGTTTACCTACGGTAGGAGAAAAGAGCCTTATAGGGGAAGAGAGGTCTGTCCTTGTTTTTCCAGATACAGCAGACTTTCAAATTACTTCAGCTATTTCATTAGATGAACTCGCCAGTTACCCCACCATTCTTTTTCAAGAAGAGGGCGATGGTCTTTATTTGAAATGGTGTCGTGAAAAGTATGGGCAGATCCCAAAGAAAATAAATCGTAAATATATCATTAACTCTCATGGTAATATGCTTCAAGCTGTTCAGAAAGGACTTGGCGTTGCTGTTGTGCCTCTTCACGTTCTCAAACGTTCCTACTATAAAGATAAGGTGGGGAGTCTGTCGGACTTTAAGGTCTCAAACGGCAAGTTCTATGTGGTTTATCACAAAGATGCAGTTGAATTGACAAGGATCCGCAAGACATTAGATAGACTTACAAATTCTGATAACCCTCTCAATACAGCGGAATAGTTATGACCTCTTTAAAGATGGAACTTGAAAAGAATCAAATCATTAATGATGACGTTTTTCGCCCTCTATTACCCAAGAATATTTATGAACTTTGCATAGAGGTTTCTCGCGAAGGTTTCTCTTTGACCTTAGTCGGTGGCGCTGTTCGAGACTGGCTCCTCACAGGTGTATTACCCCATGATTTAGACTTTGAATTACGGCACACTTTTGAATATGACGAAAAAGATTGGTCCTTTCGTGTGAACCGATTGGGAGAGCGCTTAAGAGAGTTATACGGCCATCAGGTTGAATTTCTCTCCTTCTCCATTCTAAGAGTGAGTTGGCCAAATTCAAGTTATGAAGTAGAGTTGGGGCCCGCGCGAATAGAGAAATACACTGGCCAAGACTCTTATGGGCATAGTGACTTTCAAGAAATACTAGTTAGTAATCATCCTTACGAAGAGACTTTCAAGAGGCGCGACTTTACTTTAAATGCGATAGGTATTGAGTTTGGCTCACCCAGTACACTTGATGAATTTACCTTGAGAGATCCCTTTGATGGGATGGAAGACTTAAGAAACTCAATTCTAAGACCATGCGGACAAGATTTTTCTAAGGATCCTGTTCGTCTATGCCGTGCTATAAGGTTTTCTCTTAAATACAAATTAGCTTTCTCACCTGAAGTAGAAGACCATCTTAAAGAATTTAATTTACAAAAGTTAACGTGTTTTTATTTCTTTAGGGAAGCATTCAAAACTGATTTCTTTAAGTTTGTAAAATTATTTTATAAAATTGCTGCTGACAATAATCTTACTATGACTTCAGAAATTAAAGGTTTAATCTTTTTAGAAAAACTAAACGGTGAGAACCTACAACTAAAAAATGAAGAAGATGTTTTGCTTTTTCTTGTTTACCATGAGGATTTTTCAGGAAGACAAGAATTGATTGATCATTACTGTGAGTATGCCAAATGCAAGACTTCAATTTTTAGTTCTCACTTGAGTTTTAAGGAAGTACTCATTGAGCTTGAACACTTTAATGGGGAGAGTTTTAGAAAGTCCTGTGAAGGACTACCTTGGCAAGATTTTATTCAGAGAAAAGAGATTCAGGCCTTAAAATCATTTCATCAGTTTGTTGGGCGAGTGGGCCGTGATAACCTGTCTATTATGGGAAGATTAAACTCTCACTTATATGCAACGTTTCTAAAAGTTTATGAAGTTTTACCAACGACCTTAAAAGGCAAAAATCTTTTTGAGGAGCTTTTGGCCAATAATGAAATTGAAGGTAAATTAAGAGGCGATATTTGTTACTACGCTCACTTTACAGAGCTTTGGTCAGCTTCAAAGAGTTAATGATAATGATACGACCTCTTTGTGAAATTGACGGCCAACTTGAAACAGTTAAACAGATCAAAGATATTTTCTTTCAAGCCTCTAGTGTCACTTCCTTTTCAAGTGAAGAGAGTAAAAATAAATTCTTTAACCGTTGGTTAGGTCAGTACCTAGACCAATTTCCAGAAAATACTTTTGTTGCTCTAGAAGAAAACATTGTACTTGGTTATATTACAGGGTGTTTACAGACTCTAGAGATGTGGCATTCGCTAGATCAATCCAACCTTGAGCTCTGGAGAGATCATTATCAAGAGTATCCGGCTCATCTTCATATTAATTGCCATGCTGATGCTCGTGGGAAAGGTGTTGGTGCCAATCTTTTGTCGGCCTTTGAAGATCATTGTTTAAAGTTGGGTGTATCCGGGCTTCACCTTATAACTCTATCATCTGCACGTAACGTCAACTTCTATCTAAGAAATGGATATATTGAAGTAGATCGCCAAGGAGAGTCCCCAGACTTCCTCGTATTTTTAGGAAAAAAGTTCTATAACGCTTAGCGTATCAGTCACTATCCCTATTGATTTAAAATAAAAGAAAACAATCACTTGGGAGTAGGGATGCGACCTTTTTTAAAAAGATGGAATTTTTCTAGAATATGCCTCATGAGTTGTCTGATGGTTTCAATTAACGCTGAAATAGCGGTAAGAGATCTAATCATACCAGCTGTAGAGTTAGCGCCGACAAAGCTTGGTCGCCTGATGGACGATGGTGGCTTTGATACCATGATGACGGCGCTTCGCCGCCAGGAAGCTGCTTTTAATAGACGTAATCTTAATGATCAACTGATTATTGCGGGTCAGTCTTATCCGATGAGTGTCTTGAAGGACACGTTAACTTCCTTCAGACAACTATGGCTTGATAGAAAAAGTTGTATAGATCAAGGCCTGGGTCACTGTCAGACAGATTTTGAAAAAAGAATGAAAGAAGATTATCGTTGGTATCGTCCACTTGTTAAAGGACGTTCTGATGCTCACTTTACGGGCTATTATTCACCGACATTCTATGCCAAGCAAAAGTCTCGTGGAGATTTTCGTTATGGTCTTTACAGAAAACCAAAGAATCAAGGAGACCTCGCTTATTCTCGAAATGACATCCTCTTTAATGGTTCCTTGGAAGGAAAAGGACTTGAACTTTTCTATATGAATGATCCCTATGAACTCTTTCTTCTTCACGTAGAAGGGGGAGGAGTTGTAGAGACCATGGAAAATGGTAAGAAGAAAAGTTACTTTCTCTCTTATGAAGGCACGAACGGTCAAAGTTTTAGCTTCATTGGACCTTATATGCGAGATCAAGGGTATATTCCAAATGTCTCAGTTAAGGAGCAAAGAAAATATCTTAAAAATAATCCTGATAAGTGGGAAGAAATATACGGCCAAACTCCGAGCTATGTTTTTATGAAAATAACTAAAACAGAACCTCTTGGCATGGAAAATATTCCTTTAACGAGCGGTCGAAGTATGGCCCAAGACCGAAAAATTTATTGGCGAAAAGGAATAATGGGTTTTATTAATACTAAAATTCCAGACTTTTCACGCAGAAGTACAGTCGGTGCTAAAACTCCTATGAGTCGCTTCTTCATTGATCAAGATACTGGTGGTGCGATTAAAGGTGAGGCAAGGGCCGACCTATATTGGGGTTATGGTACTAAGGCAAAATTCTTGGCCGAAAATCTTGATGATTATGGTGATTTAGTTTTCTTCATTAAGAAGAATTAGTAACCTTTTGGAAAGGCCAGGTGAAACTCTGTTTTCTCTTGGCCTATTACTTCTGCTCTTAAATGCCCACCTAACTGTTGAATAAGAATTGAGCTTAATGAAAGATTTAAGGTTAAGCCTTGTATTTGAAAGTTATTTCCAGAGTATTCAAGTCTGCCAAAAGTATTTAATATTAAAGAAACAGCTTTAGTTAGATGAGGGCCATTATCGGTGATGAAGATATGAAAAAACTCTTCGTCTTCTTTTAGAGATAGAATGATCTCTTTTCTTTCTCTACGACGAGTTAAACAGTCCTTAATTAAATAAGAAAGTATTGATTGAAAAACATCATTTGAGATAGAAAGTTCGATGTCATCTGCTATCTCAGACTTAACAAAAGCATTTTGAAAGTTAATTTTATCTTCAAGTCCTTTAATCAGTGCATTAACACTTTGGGACAGGTTGATTTTCCCACCTTTATGCGAGGACTCACTTTTCCCAGCCTTGATAAATGCACTCAGATCATTAACAGTTTCTTCAAGACCTTTTGCAGAGCGAGATATCAGATCGACCATTTCAAATTGCTCTTGATCTAACTCAGTGTCAGTTAAGATTTCAGAAAACCCCATGATGCCATTGAGAGGGGACCTCATTTCGTGCGCCAAATTTCTTAAAAAGAGGCGATTTATATTTGTTTGAAAATCTTTTTCAAGCTGTTTACTAAGAAAGAAGGCCATTGATTTGAAAACCTGCAGTTCAAGTATCGAGATTTCTTCTTTTACCAAGTCGGAGGTGAAATTTAATGTCCCATAGATTTTGGAGCCAAGTCTTAGTGGGCTACCCATATAGGACTCGAGTTTTGAGTTTTGATAAGCAGGGTGATTTTTCAACTCTTTATCATTACCAATATTGATATGAGTAACAGTTGCTCTCTTTTCAAATACTTCTTTGCAGAAAGTGTTACCGAGCTCAAAGATATCTCTCTCTTTTATACCAAATGTATTTTGGTTAACCTTGAAGACTGAATAGCTTTGTTCTTCAACTTCACTAACTATACCAATCTTCATATTAAAGAGCTCTAATCCTATATTGAGCAATCCTGTTGCGAGCTCAGCAAAGTTTGTCTTTGGATTTAAGGCAAGGACATGGATGCGTTGAATGGCATCGAGGGTTTTTCCCTCTCTTGTTATTTGAGTTGGCATAATAGATTTTGATATTCAAATTCTTCGACGTCCTTTAATAAAACGAACTCGATATTTTGAGTGCTGGCCTCACTTAAAAATCTTTTAGTGGCGAGAACTGTTCTTTCATGGATGTCATGCATAAGAACAACTCCTCCCTCTGTTGGACTGTTGATTGTATAAGGTTCCTTGATATATTGGATGCGGCCATTTCGACGAATAGTTTTAAAGCGCCATGCTTTTCCACCAAAAATGTTTGCCCAAAGGGTTTCAACAATATCTTTTGGCTCCATGCCTTGTACCCAGTCAGAAGTATCAATATCCCAAAAAGCAAAGTTGATACAATTCTCTCCAAAGAGGTCAAAAGATGTTTCTCGCATTGCATTTAAGTGATGATAACCTGTGCCATTAGCATAGGCTCCATAAGGAAAACGATAGTATGTGTGTGGACCAGGGTAGTGTTTTCGAACAACTTCGATTGAACTTTTTAATCCTTTTTTAAATACTTGTAAGCTTTCTGAATTGGAGTTGTCATGACGCCAATCATGACTCGCTAGGATGTGTCCTTCATCAACTATTCTTAGAACAATTTTAGGGTACTTTTCAACGAGTTCTCCCATAACAAAAAAAGTAGCTTTGACGTTATAGCTTTTTAAAATATCTAAAAGCTTCGGTGTTCGCGTAGGGTGGGGACCATCATCGTAGGTAAGGGCAAGCTTTCTTTGGCCTCTTAGGGTGGTCGTGCGCCAAGGGTTCATCCCTCTATGGTTAGGGTTGTTCCTATCATATTGAGTTTGAGTATCTGGAAATTGTTTGTCTTCGAATTTGTCACTGTTAAAAAGGCTGTGATGGATAAGGGGAAAACTTTGATCCAGCATTTTATTAACATGATCCCCACAAGCTGTTGCTGAGTAGAGATTAAAGAAAAATAAATAGGCAACGGTAATAGTCGGTTTCATCTTACCTCATGTGCTAATTTGTTTAAATGTCTCTAATTGTTGGTTAACCGTCAAAATTAATATTAAGAATTTCTTTTAATAAACAGTTTTGCGAGGCATAAAATTCCCGAACTAGGTTCAAGATGGTGTCAAGAGGCAATTTATGGCATAATTAACAAAGATCACTTTCTATAAGGAGGGCGGTGATGGTCGACATTCATGAGATTATAGCCGGTCATAAATCCCGTAAGGTTGCTCGTCCTGCTGAATTGGATTCTCGAAAGGATTCTAAATTACCCACGACCTCTGAAATTCCTGATTTATTTTTTGATGAGATTCTAGTCGATTATAAATTGAATCGCTTGGAAGTTTTGGTCTTGATGTACCTCTATCGCAGAGTTTGGTGTCGGCCAAATCTTTATAAAGAGTTTGGCATTAGTCAGCTTATGGCCCACACAGAAATGGCCAAGCAACTTAAGCTTTCTATCGAGGAAATCTACCAGGCCCTAAGGAAGCTAGAGGAGTTAGGCTTCATTGGTACTATTCGCTCTGGTCAGTATTTTGTAAGGAAATACTTTTCGAAAGAAAATGACGAAAAATTTGGCCAAACTTACGATGACTTTGAAATTTAATAGTCCTTAACAATGAAATAACAATTACTTACTTATAAGCCTATCTTTAAATCCAGTAATCTATTAAACTTAAATTATCTATTAATTATGATTAGATAGATTATTCTAGGGATAGAATTATGGTTAAACCCAAGAAAAAGGCAAGCAATGTTTGTTATGTCGGGTCCGATACCGGGTTCTTTCTTAATATTTCTCAGAGGTTTCGCTCAGGTTACCCCACCATAAATTTTGAATTTCCTAACCACGATATAAGTAAAAGTTTTCTTCCCGAGAGTCAGTTTCTTCGCCTGATGAGTTATGAACCGAAAATCGTTTATTTTGATTTTTGTAAAGAGAAAGAGAAAATGTTGCGCCTTGCTGAGCTTGCGAGTCGTGATCCTTTTTTCCATGACGTGGCCTTAGTTGGATTAGTTGATGACAAGGTTGATACCCTAAGTTGTTTAGGAACAGGAGTGGATTTTATCTACGTAAAGGGTGGGGAGTTCCATGACTTGGTTTACGCCCCTATGTCCGCGGCCTTTCCCAAACAAGTAATCAAACCCAAATTTGCAGAAGCTAAGTTAAATAAAGAGGTGGACCTTATCGATGACTTTAGGGTTGGTTACATTTCACCAACTTATATTCATGTGGAAGGGAACCTATTTTTAGAGGAAGGTAAAATTGTATATTTTGATAACTCAATTCCCATTAAAAATATTCCATCAAAAAACTTTGAAGTAAAAAACCGTTCCGAACAAAATCTTTATTATGATTATAACTATTGCTATGACCTCGATTTCAAGTTTGTTGATGCTCCAGAAGTGACAGACGAGGAGGAAGAGCAGGCTGCAACTATTGAGGATGAAAAAGAAAGAATTAAGGCACTCAAGGCAGCAAAACAACACAAAAGAGAACAGCTAAATGAATTTGAAGAAAGCTTTAAGCGTTCTCAGAAAAAGCATAAGGACTGGACTCTTGATCAAATGAGCGGTCAAACAGAAAAGAAAACGAAGCTTCTCATTGTTGATGAGAGTATGCGTGCTTTTTCTCAGATAAATGAAAATACTCTTGATAAAATTCCTTTTTCCGTTCGTTTTCAAACTCAGCTGGATCAGAGTTTCCTTGATCTCGACAAGTTAAGACCGGCCATTGTCGCCTATCAAGTAATGGGTGAGTATGGGCCAGAGCTTGAAGAGGAATTTCAGATCGCCTTGAAAAGGATTAAAGACCCTGAAGGAGAAGGTAGTAAACAGGATGAAGATGCTAGTAGGGAAGAGATTATCGCTGCGATGGTTGAAGCGATTCCAGAGAGAGAAAAAGAAGAGATTGGTTACATTGGTATACTCATTCAATTAGTTAAGGAGATGGATAACTACTCGCCAATCATTGTGATTTTTCGCAGCTACTTTCAATCATCAAAAGCTTTTCAAGGCTCTTATCAATACCCGATGTTAGTTACTCATGCTGAAAACTTAAATATTGATGTCTGCTTAAACTTGGCGAAAATTTATGAGGCCAAGCAAGAAGAAAAGATGGATAAGCTTATTAAAGATAAAATAGCGGCAATGAAGGCAAAAGACCCTCAAAAGTATCGTCGTTTAACGGAAGCTGATTTTCAAGAAAAGAAATTCTTTTTAAACAAATCTAACCCATTAAGTTATGGAAGTATCAAATTACCGGTTGTTTTAAGCACAATGACTGAGTCTGAACTAACCTTTAAAACAGAGCTTCATTTGCCAATGAAGACCTATCGCTTAGATAACCCCTTACCACTATCCATTCACTTGGTGCCCGTTGAAGAAGGTCGTGACTTTTTAGAAGAGAAGGGCCTAAGAACTTATCGAGGTATTATTCACTCAATCTCAGAGACAGATAAAAAATCTCTTCGCCAGGAAGTGAATGAGGTTTTCTTTGAGCCTTTAAAAGAAAAAAGGGAAAAAGAGCAGTCCGATTTTAATGAACTCAATGCTAAGGTACAAAAAGATATTGAAGACGAGAAACTCTCTGAAGAAGATAAAGAAAAATTGGCGAAAGAAATTCTTGGAGTTAATGATGATGGGAATGATGACGTCAAAAGCGACGTGAGTGATGATGGGAATGACAATAACAGCAATTAATCTTTTCATTTAAATAACCACTAGACATTACGTACCGCGAGTCCCTAAACTTTTTTAAAGTTCAGGATTTCTTTATGGTTAAATTGATAAAGACCAACAACTTACGTTGGTCTTCGCTTTTTATTATTCTCATCTCTATTAATACGACTAATGCATTGGTTTCGGTGGGAGGCTACGTGCCATTTGGTCCTTCTACTCAAAAATCAGTAACAGGTGGTAAGAATACCTTTTCCTTTGATCCGATGATTGGCCTGAATACAGTTATTACCACGCCTTTTTACAATCAGTTATTTTTGCCTGAACTCGGAATGGTTTTTCATGGAGAAGGGCAAGATGGCTATAGTAAGCAAACAACCCTCTTTATCTTCGATATGGGTCATCGCCTAACGGGAACAACTCTACTCCGCTATGGACTAGGAACTTTTCTTACTCGAATTACCGCAGATGGCGGAAGTGTGACCCTTCGAAATGGGGGTGATAGTGCCACTTATTATCAACCAAATGAAGCTTCGACATCATGGAATACTACCGTCAATTTAGGTCTTGAAAACTCATTTGGTCCAAACTATGCGGGTCGTGTGCAGACGTATTTATTTAGTTTATTCAATGGTGAAGCTCGAAAAGTGTCCTATTCATTAAGCTTGGTGTACTACTTATGAAACTTAACTTTATTTTATTTTCTTCTCTCTTTATGAACTCTATCCTTGCCTTTACCTTGTCTAACGAGGGTCGTGTAAAGTTACCATCTCCAGAGGTTAAGATTATTGTGGCCGGAAATACTTGTTCAGTCGCAGGTTTTAATAGTGCTCAAGAGTTAGCTGATATGGTCAAAGAAAGTGTTGAAGAGTATTGGAATCGCATACCAACATGTGCCTTAGATTTTGAAGTCGTGGGTGTCAGTGCTTCTATAACAACGACTAGTGACACTCTTCTTGCCGCTCTTCAAAAAACCTCCGTAGGCCAAATACTGGTTGGCTGTAGTGATAATGCCACTCTTTTTACAAGTACCTCAACTCTTGGGGTTGGTAGTATAAATACTGCCAGTGGGGATCGCGGAACTTTCCTGATCAATAATAAGGACACGACCTTTGCCAACCTTACGGCATCAGAAAAATTAGCAGTCATTTCCCACGAGCTTGGCCATGCTTTTGGCCTAGGACATTCTGGTGATCCAGCAGCTCTCATGTACTTTTCAGTTGGTGGTAAGGTTCAAGAAAAACTCTCAATTGATGATTATGATGCTTGCTCTTATTTATATCCCCATGATTCTCCTGGTTCTTGCAGTGGAGTGCCTATTATTTCTCCATCAAAGGGGGATGGGAGTTCTAGTCAATCTGGTGGTTTAAATAAGAAAATGACCTTATTCTTTGTCAGTATCTTTGGTCCCTTTTTGTTAGCGGGTCTATTTTTTAGAGGAAATGAGTGGAGGAAGCTCTTCTTGCCTTCGTAAAGACTGGCGACTTTTTTAATCTGGATGCTCTTTTTCTTATGAGCTTTCTTGCAGCAACAATTCTACCTTTGGGCTGTGAGCCTATTCTCGTTTCCATGGCCCTAAGTGATCGTTACGACTTCCTTACTCTTGGTTTGGTGGCCACGGCCGGAAACTCTCTCGGTAGCTTTACCTGTTATGGGTTAGGTTTTTTAGGTAAGTACGGTTGGTTAAGGATTCCCGAGAAGAAAATTTATCAGTGGAAAAACAAAATTAAAAAATGGGGACCCTTTATGGGTTTTTGGGCATGGCTACCCTTAGTCGGGGATCCTCTCGCTATAGGTCTTGGTCTTTTTAGAGTCCCGTGGAAGCGTACTTTTGTTTTTATCATTATTGGAAAGGCGATTCGCTTCTCTACTCTTTTATGGATTCTTCGTACTTAATTAGTCGGTCTTTCTATTCTTTTCTTACAGGCGATGCCTTTAGGTTTTCCCTTCGCTATTATTTCTACATTAAAGAGATCTTTCTATTTTTCAATAAATCGATCGGTAAAATTTAATAGGTTAATTTCAAGGAAGAAATACCATAAGACGACTAAGGAGTGTTGTATGAATAACATCTTATCCAGAAAAACTATGAGGCTATCTCTTGTAGGTTTCATTGTTTCTGTAGTTTCATTTACATCGTTTGCTACAAATTTAAGTGCCTTTAAAAAGCGTTTCGAATTTGTTCGCAATGATCAGGGAGGGGTTGAGTATATTCGTGACCGTTCCATCACAGCAAAGTTCTCTATTGCCCCTTATCTCAAATTCATTAAAGAAAGCCTGCAAGAAGAGCAAGCACTTATGAAAAATAAGGGAGATTACGATTCGCAAATTGAGGGTCTCTTTGATGACCAAGGTGAAAATTTAATTGGCTATGGTGATGAAAAAAGCAATGGCCAATCACAGCTTGTTGTTGATTCTCTTCGTACTTTAGAAAATGTTGATTTTGATAAAGTCTTCAATGATTCAAAGTTCAAAGAAGTGATTAAGGAGTTTGAGTGGAAGCTTTCAGATGCTCTTTTAAAACTAGATCCAACTGTATTGGCCCATGCAAAAGATATGGACTTCTTTTATCAAAAGAGAGTTACATATCAAGTTCTTACGTGGGGACTAAATTTTGCTAAAAAACGTCTAAGTCAGGTTCCGATTCTTAATACTGCTAGCTATGTTTTAGTTAGAGTTGAGGAACTCGTTCGCCAGAGAAGACTTTTTCATCAAAACATGTTGCTTCACTACCTTGAGCAAGCCTCTGAGCAAGAGCTTGGAATTACTCATGATGAAGCCAATCATATTATGTCTTCAATTTATGAGTCACGTATTGATTGGTTTGCCTTTTGGGAATCTCGTTCTGCTCAAGCAAATTGGGATAAGTATGGTGTAAATAAGTTTTTTGGTGCCATCCGTATAAATAATAATCGCTTTAGAAGAATGACGTCTACATTCTCTCAAGTAGGGGCACGACTCAATTATGCTTATCAAGATGTTCTTAAAGGTGAAGAGAATGTAATTCTAGATCTTTTTAATACTGAGCATATGTTTAGCCGCAACTTAGCTGTGGCCTATAATCGTGATAGTCCAAATAAAATAGCACGTAAAAGAATGGTCATCCAATTAGCTGAACTTGGTCTTTCTTTTATTCCTCTTCCAAGCTTCATTAAGGGGATTGCAGAAAACTTCATGCAATCTTTTCATAAACAACAAGCTTTGACAGAAGGTGCCCTTTACGGTCATTTTGAATCAACTGGAAATCAAGAGGGAATGAATCAATTGAAGATTCAAATTTTAAATCCATTTGAAACTCTTTAACAGAGAGGAATATTAGGGAGCGAAAGCTCCCTTTTTTTATGATGAACTACACATTTGTCTTTGAAGACACTTTAAAACTATTTATTAGCCTTCTCTCGATTCTCAATCCTTTGGGAATCATTCCTATTTTTATCACGCTTACCATTGGATTTTCAGAGGATAAGGTTAAGTCAATTGCCACCAGCTGTTCTGTAACAGTGAGCATTACTTTGGTTGTTAGCTTGGTTCTTGGAAAAGGAATCCTAGACTTTTTTGGAATATCTCTGGCCTCCTTCTCAATTGGTGGGGGAATTTTAATCTTTTCGATGGCCATGCAAATGGTGTCTGCAAGAATGGCCAGCCAAAAACTAAATGAAAAAGAAAAACATGAACTCAACCCAAGTGAAATCGGAATTGTACCTTTGGCCATCCCTCTTTTGGCCGGACCCGGGACAATCTCTCAGGCCATCATTTATTCTAATAAGCTTACTTCGCCGGCCTACTGGCTTGGCTCTGCCATTACCGTTCTCATTATAGGAATCCTTATTAAATTCACTTTTCAGTATTCTAGGTTTATTGGGAAAAAGTTGGGAACAATAGGTCTTAACGTTATGACTCGTATAATGGGCCTAATTATCTTATCTCTTTCCATTGAGATAATTGCTTCTGGGGTTCTTGAAATCTTACCCGGCTTAGGCCGACTTAGGTAATTGTCAGACGATATCATTCTTTCTATATTATAAGCATTGATGAAAAAAATAGCCGCTTTTGATATTGGCTCTAATGCTGTTCGCATGGCCATAGGTTCCCTAGATGAAGATGGACTTCTAACCATTTTGCGTCGGGTACGCGTACCCTTGCGTTTAGGTAGTGAAGCCTTTTCAAAAGGGAAGTTTTCAGAATCTACCATTAAGAAAGCGGTAGAGACTTTTGTCGAACTAAAAGCGGAATTAGACCATTATGAGGTCGAACGTTTTGAGGCCGTGGCCACAAGTGCCTATCGTAACGCAACAAATGCCGATGTATTAGGTAAAAAAATCCTTTCCGCTACTGGGATTTTTATTCGCCAAATTGATGGTAAAGAAGAGGCGAGTCTTATACGCAAGGCGATCCAATCTCAGATTGATCTTAATAAAAAAAACTATCTCTTATTTGATATCGGTGGAGGCTCGGCCGAATTGACCTTTTTAGAGAAAGGGAAGTTTTGTGGTTCTGTGAGTTTACCCGTTGGAACTGTTCGTCTTCTTGAGTTAGGCAAAGAGTCCTTATCAAAAGGAGTGCCTGCTGAGCAAGCTTATGAGCTTTATCTGAATGACCTAAGCAATTCTATAAAGTCCTTTTCACAAAAATATAATCCACAAAATCGTCCTATTCGCGTCGTCGGAACTGGTGGGAATTTTCGTCGTTTAAGCAGATTAAGAAAAAAGATTCTCTATAAGAAAAATATCAGATTTATCCTTCCTGAAGAGGTTAGTGTTATTAGAGATATTTTAGAAGAAACACCGTATCTAAAGAGAATTAAGAAGTTTGGGTTAAGGCCTGATCGTGCTGATGTGATAATACCAGCGATCCATATTATGGAACATGTTATGGATATTATTCCTGTGAAAAAGATTATTGCACCTGATATTGGTCTTATTCATGGACTTTTATTTCAGGTACTTAACGAGTCCTTTGACAAGGTTAAAGAGATTAACCTTTAAGGAGAATTTTTTGGCTGTTAACCTCTAACTTTTTGTCATCCATGGGCTTTCTTTGCACATAGGTACCGTCACTCTTTAATTCCCATAAATGTCTATTATCATCTGCACAGAGGCTTAAGTAGTCCCATAATTCTTGGCGAAGATTTTTTTGATTTATTGGTGCAATAACCTCAACTCGATCAAATAGATTTCTCCTCATCCAATCAGCACTTCCAATATAGAAGGCACCATTTGCAGGGTCTTCTTGGCCGTTTCGAAAATAGAAGATACGACTATGTTCAAGAAGGCGACCAACGATGGAGAAGACTTCAATGTTCTCGCTTAGACCTGTTATACCTGGTCGTAAGCAACAGAACCCTCTGATAAATAGAGTGATTTTAACCCCTGCCTGTGAGGCCTCATAAAGTTTTTCAATAATTTGTGGCTCTTCTAGCTGATTCATCTTGGCAATAATTTGGGCAGGTTTTTTCTCGTTTGCTTTTTGGATTTCTCGTTCAATGTTTTTGATAAACCTTCTATGCATAGTAAAAGGAGCGACTAAAAGCTTCTTGTAATCTTTCTTGATTGATCTACCTGTTAGAAAGTTAAAGACTTCGATAACTTCTTGGCAAATTTCTGGATCACTAGTGAATAGGCCATAGTCAGTATAGAGGCGAGAAGTTTGAGAGTTATAGTTTCCAGTTCCTAAATTAACATAAGTTCTGATGCCATCAGTATCCTGGCGTACAACCATGATCATTTTCGCATGGGTTTTTTGATCCATAAGGCCATAGGAGACATGGATACCGGCCTCTTCAAGCTTTTGTGCCCATTTGATATTTCTTTCTTCATCAAATCGAGCTTTAAGTTCAATAATAACGGCCACTTGTTTTTTATTTTCTGCGGCTTCTATAAGAGCATCAATTAGACGACCGTCGGTATCAGTTCTATAGAGAATGATTTTTATGGCACGAACCTTTGGGTCATTGGCCGCTGTTTTGACGAAAGATTCAACTGAGTGTGTAAAACTCTCATAAGGAAAGTGAACAAGAGTGTCTTTTTTTCTAATCATTGAAAAGAGACTAAATTCTCCATCTCCTTTATGATCAAAAAGTGGGGGTATCTTCTGAGTGACCGATTTGAATTTTAACCCCTTTCTTTTAATATCGAGAATTTCTGAAAAGTTTGTATAGGAGGGGTAACTCTCTATTACAAAGTAGTTTTCATCAGCTAGATCGAGCTCTTCCATTAAGAATTGAGTTATCCATGGGTCCGAGTTCTTGAGCATTTCTAGGCGAACTACTGGGGCAAACTTTCTTTCCTTCAGTCCTTCTTCTACCCATTCCATTTTGTCTTCAGCATCATCTCCCTCTTCATCAATTGCGGCATTTCTTGTGAGCCGAAAAAGGCAGGAGGACTCTAGGATCATGCCACTAAACAGAAGGTGTAGGTTTGCCATTAGTACCTCTTCAAGATTGATGAAGCGGTATTCATGCTGGCGAGTACCATCAAGGCGTATCCATTGTGGTATTTCACTTGGAACTTTCACTCTGGCGAATTGTCTTGTCCTTTCGCGTGGTTTTCTGAGGCATACACCAATCGATTTTGAAAGGTTTGATATAAAAGGAAAAGGGTGACCTGAGTCGACGGCGAGGGGGGTGAGAATAGGGAATATATTTTTTTGAAAATATACAAGCATCTGATGTTTATCATTTGGTGCTAAGTCGCTCCAATAAACAAGTTTGATGCCTTCTTTTTGTAAACTGGGTAGGATTTCTTTTTTAAAGCAATGAGAGAGCACTCGTTGTTGGTAACTGACTTTCTCTCTTATCTTTTGATAAAGCTCCTTGGCCGAATGACCAGAGATGAAAGTCGTGAGGTCTCCTTGTTCTATTTTATTAAATAGAGCACCAACACGCTTCATAAAAAACTCATCATTATTTGAACGCCAGATATTCATAAATCGCAATCTTTCTAATAAAGGAGTACGTTCATCAAGGGCCTCATGCATTACCCTGCCATTAAAGTCTAACCAACTAAGGTCGCGATTAAAGAAATGGTGGGTATCATAAGTTTTGGCGTGCTTTTGTACAATCTGTCGCTTCTTAGCGGGAGTTTTTCTTGTTTTAGAACGATTTGTGCGCTTTTTAGTGGCCTGACTTTTAGATTTTTTGCGAGTGGTTTTTTTCTCGATCTTTTTGTTATGGGTCTTTTTGACGATTACTTGTTTCTTTGCCTGTTTCTTCTTTGGCAGTTTCTTTTTGGTCGGCTTTACTTTTGGGACACTTTTCTTTGCTGTCCTCTTTGCCATCTTCTTATTTGATTTTTTTGTTTTTTTTTCTGCCATAGCTTTTTTAATTCTTCGTTGGTTGTCAGCATATTGTAATTTAGGACGAGATTACTTTCTAGCAGGGGTATAATTGTTAACATTTTTCCTTTGACCCTTTATCCAGACCTCGTTTTTATGGTTAGGTGATAAAAATCTTTATCCTATGGGCTCTATTTCTTAGTAAATCTATTTTGGCGAAGCCATTTGGTATGCGTGTCCTTGGCAACTATTCTAGTCAGCAAGTTTACCGTGGAGCGGTTGCGTGGCCTGAACCTAGCGGTCTTGCTGGTCCTATGCTTGTCTTTTATAATCGGTTGTTTTTAGCAGGGCCAAATGTTTTTTATAGTCCGAAAAATGGTCCAAAAAGTAGAAAAATAAATTTTACGCTGGCGTACTGGACACTTATTCTTTGATGACGATGATCCTGTATTTTCCTTTACTAAGCATGATGAGGATTTTCGAAATCGTCGCAGCAGTTCATTGGAGTATAATACTCGAGTTAACTGTAATTTCGGTTTTCGTAAAAAATTTCAAATTGGCCTCTTTGCGTCCAAAGAAATTAAGGAGGATCTTGGTTTTCATAGCGAGATTTTTGGGGCCACTCCCTTCTTACCATTCACCACAATTCAGGCCAGATACTCTGTGAGTGAGAAAAGAATGGCAAAGTATATTTATGGACCCTCTGGTAGTAGTGGTTCGGGCTTTGCCTCGCTTGGAATAAATGGTGTGTTTTCTATGAATGTCTTTTGGAATGCATATTAACGAGAATTGGTTTTTAGGTTATAATGTCAAAGCGGAGAGGTTTATATGATTCCTAAAAAAATAATTTTCGTTGGTCTTTTAATTATAGGTGCAATTGCTTTTTTTCTTAAGGATCGTAGTCTAATAGAGTTTCAATCGGAAACCGTTCAAAGAGAGATGAAGGGAAGAGACAAAAGCCGTACTAGTGAAGATCCCGAAAAAGAAAAAGAAGAGAAAATGAAAGAAGATGCTAAGAATAGGGGTTATCGTTTCTTGGTTGGTCAATGTGTAACTAATCGTAAAGATGGGTGGGAGTACACAAAAATTCTCTCTGTTGGCGATCATGTTTACCGTATAATCGATTGTCATAAATATAAGGGCTGCACAGAGCAAAAAGACATCTCTTGGTCGGATATTGAGGTTGAATATCGCCAAGGCCGCGTCATACCCTGCAGCCGATAATTCCTTATTATTTTCTTTAAGGTAGACAAGCATATGTCTTTGGAAATCTGACTTGACGGTGTAGGGCAACCTTCGGTCTAATGTAGGTTATGGTGCCAGAACTTATAAAAAGTAATATTCAAGCTAATTTATTTCCTCTGCCTAATCTCATTTTGAATCCAGGTGGTAAATTAACACTCAATATATTTGAACCTCGCTATCTTGAGCTTTTAGAAACTTGTGAAAGAGATGGTATGCCTTTGGCAATAGCCCACGCCGAAACTCATGAGCACAAGGACTTCATAAAGATACCTCACAACGAATTTCCCTTTGTCTTTTCGGAAGTAGGTTTTGGGAGTGTCCAGACTCTATCTACGACTGAAAATGGTGCCAAGATTATTGTTGTGACAGGCCTTGGCAAGGGCAGAATTACAGGTGTTCACGAGGCTGTGGGTGGTTATCTGACTGTAAGCTTGGAAGATATTCCATACCAAAGAGACTTAGATGTAGAGATGACTTTTCTCTATCGTCGTTTAAAGGATATTACTCGAGAGCGCATCAATGACTTCTTAAAGAATGAAAGGGAAGTAAGCATTTTGATGGATAATTTGAAGGAACCTCAAGAACTTATAGCCTTTTACGCAGACCATATTCTTAAAGATCTTAAACTCAAAATGGTTATATTTGAATCCAATAACATTAATGAAAAGTTAAAGATCATTAGTGAAGATTTAGTCAGAAACGCCCACTAGAAGTTACTGTTAATTAAACTCCAATGATCATCAACTTGTTTTTCAAGAACCAGACAACCTCCAGTAGGGAAGGACATCGGTCTATTGAGAAGCTTGCTAGCAAAAATACCCATAAAAGGCATATGACCAACGAGAGCAAGCGTCTGTTCATGGACCATTAAGTTATTTTCCCAAATATCAAAGGAAGAGTTAGGTAACAGGTTTGCATCTTCAAGGACCTCTGGACTGCGTCCCAGTTTACTTGCAATAAGCTGAGCCGTTTCTTTCGCTCTTAGAAGTTCAGAGTGATATATCTTGAAGGGTTTATCACTAAGTTCATTAATAAAAAAACCAGCTTGGCGGGCTTGCTCTTTCCCCTCATCAGATAAAACTCTAAGGCCATCAACATCGTTATTAAGGGCATGGCCATGGCGAACAAGTATAAGAAGCATAGGGAAACACCTTTCTCAATAGATTGTTTTTTACTATTATAATTGAATGAGTAACAAAGGAAAATTAGATAGAAGATTTTTTCTAAAAGGCGGAAGTTTAGCAATATTGTCGAGTATTCCTCTTCTCTATTGGAGCCCGATCTTTCAGCAAACTGTACCGACTCATGATTATTTAAAGAGCAAAGAGTTAATGGTAATGCGGAGTCTTTTGCAGGCCTGGACCAATGAATGGCCTTTCTTTGTAAAGCCTGTAAAGCCTATAAAGGCTGAATCCTATCAGGCTGAACTTGAGCTGGGCCTAAATGGTGTTCTTTCAGTTGTAAGACCAGACAAAAGAGATGAGTTGATTCTCTTGCTGAAGCTTTTAAGTTATGGACCTAGTTGTTTTTTTCTGACGGGACATTTTTCTCCTTGGAGTGATCCAGAAAAGGTTACCCAAATACTTTCTCGTTGGCGCGTGTCTTCAAAGTTAGTAGAGAAAAAAGTTTATATGGCCTTCTCTTCGCTCTTTGCGGCTTCTTATTATGGAAATAAATTGTCTTGGAGTGTTATTGGTTACCCCGGGCCTCCAGATTATGTCACCTATATTGAAGAGGAAAAGAAGCTTTGATCGTTCAATCCTTAAAGGATATTTCCTTAACAAGTGATCTAAACTTTGATGTGGTCGTTGTAGGCTCTGGTCCTGGTGGTTCTCTTAGTGGTCTAAAAGCGGCTCAACAGGGAAAGAAGGTTGCCATCTTAGAAATGGGAAGGCCGCTTCAGACAAAAGACTTTGTTCTGGATGAGGCCACTGCCTATAAGAACCTCTATCAAGAAGCAGCTGGACGAACTTCCCTTGATGGAGCGATCACCATACTACAGGGGCGCGCTTTAGGTGGCGGAAGTACTATTAATTGGACTAGCTCTTTTCGCACACCAGAGTTGACTCTAAAGTATTGGCAAAAATATTTTGGGCTCAAAGACTTGTCCATGGAAAAACTTCTTCCTTTCTTTAAGGAAGCAGAGTCCTTGATTGGAGTAAAGGATGGGGAGATTACACCAAATCGTAATAATGATCTCTTAGCTGAGGGACTTTCAAAAATAGGGGCCAAGCATGGTCTGATCAAAAGAAATGTACGCGGTTGCCAAAACCTTGGCTATTGTGGGCTTGGCTGTCCAGTTGGAGCAAAACAGAGTGCCCTTGTAACATCTCTTCCTATGGCCAATAAGCTTGGAGCTGAAATTTTTTGTGATGCTGTTGCCGAGAGATTTATTTGGAAGAATTCACGAGTGGAAGCATTAGAAGTTTCAGTTCGAGGCCTACAAAATCAGAAATATATTTTTAAAGCAAAAACTTTTATATGTGCAGCAGGGGCAATAGGGTCACCGGCGCTGTTGTTGCGCTCAAAAGTTGCCGATCCTTATGAAACATTAGGGAAGAGAACCTTTATCCATCCAACGACTATAAGTGGTGCCATTTTTAAAGAAAAAGTTGAAGCCTATTATGGAGCTCCTCAAACGGTTTACTCTGATCATTTTCTACCAACTAAGCTCGAAGAAGAAGCTGCAGGTTTTAAACTTGAAGTTCCTCCTATCCATCCTCTTTTATTGGCCACAAGTTTGCCGATTTTTGGCAAAGACCATTATGAGCTTATGAAAAACCTTCCTTACATTCAGGCAACGATTGCTCTGCAGAGGGATGGCTTTCATCCAGAGAGCCAAGGGGGTCGTGTGATTTTAAAAAATGGTCGGCCTTTTTTAGACTATAAATTTACCCCCTATATGGAAAAGGCCTTTCGCCAATCTCTTCTTGTTATGGGGGAGGCGCAATTGGCAGCGGGGGCATACGAGGTTATGCCGATTCATCGACAGGGCCTTCGAGTAAAGTCCTTGGGCGCTCTTTTGAAGCATGTAAATGAATTATCGATGAAGGCACTTGAGTTAAAAGTTGTTTCAGCCCACGTTATGGGAGGGTGCGCTATGGGTGCTAGGCCTCAAGAAAGTGTGACTGATCCTTCTGGTCGCTTTCATCACTTAGAAAACCTAGTCATTAGGGATGGATCACTTTTTCCGACAGGCATTGGAACTAACCCTATGCTTAGTATCATGGG
>Ga0129324_10000558_pt1 | contig 26819 bp, 30 predicted proteins | sample CPBDNA_7_FD_96879 | JGI IMG/M metagenome (GOLD analysis project Ga0129324, IMG submission 96879) | Freshwater to marine salinity gradient microbial communities from Chesapeake Bay, USA - CPBay_Spr_15_0.2_DNA | ecosystem: Environmental > Aquatic > Marine > Coastal | place: USA: Chesapeake Bay...
CACTGAGGAATGTAAACCTGAAGACATTGAGCCGCTGCCACTGGCAGCAGAATAACACGGCGATGACAACCGTCGGAGACAGGCGTTAGGCCGCCTCATACACCACGGGATGGGACACTATCCTTCCGGTATCCTTTTGGTATCAACATGGAGAAGAATAAATTCGCGATTCTATGCATGATGAAAGCCAAAGATAATCCAAAGGATTATTCGTTTTTATCAAGCAAGAGCATACGCTAGAACAAATGAATGGCGAAAATCGCCGGGCCGGGGAGGAATTACCATGACCGATGTGACGGGACCGCTGGACGGCATCCGTATTCTTGATTTGACGCGCATCTTGGCGGGGCCGACGTGTACCCAGTTGATGGGTGACTTGGGCGCTGATATTATCAAGATCGAAAAACCCGTCGCCGGCGATGACACCAGGGGGTGGGGGCCGCCGTATCTGACAGATAAAGACGGCAATGATACCCGCGAGAGCGCTTATTATATGGCGTCGAACCGCAACAAGCGCTCGATCACCATTGATATCGGCAACCCCGAAGGCGTCAAGCTGATCAAGCAGATGCTGTCGAAGTGCGATGCGCTTTGCCACAACTTCAAGGTCGGCGGTCTGGAAAAGTACGGCCTCGGCTATGAAGATATTCACGCTGAATTCCCGCATATTGTTTATCTGCATATTTCGGGATTCGGGCGCACTGGACCGTATGCCAAGCGCGCCGGCTATGACATGTTGGCGCAAGGCATCGGCGGCGTGATGAGTATGACCGGTCCTCCAGATGGTGACCCATATAAAGTCGGCGTCGGCATTGCAGACGTAATGTGTGGCATGTACGCGACGACCGCTTTGCTGGCGGCGCTGCGTCATCGTGACCGCACCGGCCAGGGGCAGTTGATTGATCTCGCGTTGTTGGACGCGCAAGTCGCATGGTTGATCAATGAAGGCGTAAACTATCTGACGTGTGGGAAAGAACCTGTAAGGCGCGGCAATGCTCATTCCAACATCGTGCCCTACGACGTGATGCCGACGTCGGACGGCTATGTTATTTTGGCGGTCGGGAACGACGCGCAGTACAAGCGGTTCTGTGAATATGCCGAGCGCCCGGAATTGGCGACGGATGAACGCTTTCTGACAAATGATCTTCGTGTCCGAAACCGTGATGCAATCACGCCGTTGCTGCGGCAGATGATGGTGATGAAAACCACGGACGAGTGGGTGCAAGGCCTCGCGCCTTTGGGTGTGCCTTGCTCGCCTGTGAATACGATCCCGCAGACCTTTGCCGATCCGCAGATTCAGCATCGCGGCATGGCAATTGAAATGCCGCATCCAACCTCGCAAGACGGAAAATGCAATTTGATCGGCAACCCGATCAACCTTTCGGAAACGCCGGTGACGTATCGCCGTCCGCCACCGACATTGGGTCAACACACGGACGAAATCCTTGAAGAATTGCTGAACCTTGATGCCGAGGCGCGTCAAAACCTGCGCGACGCCAGCATCGTCTGATCACGCCGAAGGAGATCATCGACATGTTCACGCTGAATAATGAAATGACCGAACTGCAAGACGCCGCGCGCACGCTCGCCCGCGATGTGATTGCAGATCGCGCCGCCGAGGTCGACCGTACCGAGGCGTACCCATGGCACAACGTTGAAGTGCTGACTAAGGCCGGCTTTATGGGGATGACAATTCCTAAAGAATGGGGCGGGCGCGGCTTTTCATTCCTGCATGCGGTGCTGGTCGTCGAAGAGATGGCGAAGGTATGCGGGGTCAGCGCACGGATTGTTGTTGAGGCAAACATGGGTGCGGTGAGTGCGATTATGCGCTACGGCTCGGATGCGCAAAAGAAGTTAGCTGCTGGCCTTGTGTTGGCCGGAGATAAACCGGCGATTTGCATCACCGAACCTGACGCCGGCAGTGCCGCGACTGATATGACGACGACCGCAGTCAAAAAAGGTGACAGCTACGTCATCAACGGCCGAAAGCATTGGATCACGGGCGGCGGTGTCTCGAAGCTGCATTTGATTTTTGCACGCGTCATCGAAGACGGTGAAGATAAAGGCATCGGTGGCTTCATTGCGGTTCGTGACCAGGCCGAAGGACTGCGTGTCGGTACCCGTGAGCCGGCGATGGGTCTGCGCGGAATTCCTGAATGCGAGATGATTTTTGAAGACTTGGTTGTCCCGGAAGCCATGGCCTTGATCCCGCCGGAAGGAATCAAACGAGGCTTTGCCGGCTTAATGAATGCCTACAACTCGCAACGCGTGGGCGCGGCCACTGTGGCGCTGGGCATTGCGGAAGGCGCGTACGAAAATGCGCTGGCATTTGCGCAAGAACGTGAACAGTTCGGTCGCCCGATTTGTGAATTCCAAGGTCTGCAATGGATGATGGCCGACATGTCGGTGGGTTTAGCGGCTGCGCAGGCGCTGATCTACAAGGCCGCAGCATCAGCTGAAACATCGGGCAGCGGGTTCCCCGACATGCTGATGGCCGCGCAGGCGAAAATATTGGCTGCCGATACTGCGATAAAGGTGACGTCTGATGCCTTGCAGGTCTATGGCGCCGCAGGTTATTCGCGAAACAACCCGATGGAACGCATGTATCGCGATGCACGTATGTTCACGATTGGCGGCGGGACCGCGCAGGTGCTTCGTAATTTAGTTGCCGGTAAAATCTTGGATCGGAAACTGCCACAAACCCGCGATGGTTATGCGCAACTTGCGAAGCGTGCAGAGGCTGCTGAATGAGCACCGGCGCAGACCTCATCGCTCAGCGCCTTTTTGACGCCGGGTGTCGGCACGCGTTTGGCATCCCCGGCGGCGAGGTGTTGTCTCTGATGGATGCGCTGGATCGCGTCGGTATCCAATTCCATTTGGTCAAACACGAGAACGCCGGCGGGTTTATGGCCGAAGGCACCTATCATGCTACGGGTGCGCCGGCGATTTTATTGGCGACGGTTGGACCGGGCGTTGTGAACGCGATCAACGTCGTTGCCAACGCATGGCAGGATCAAGTGCCAATGATTTTCCTGACCGGCTGTGTCGATGCGGCTGAAGCGGAGTCGTATACCCACCAAGTTTTTGATCACACCAAAGTTATCGCGCCAATTTCGAAAGCCTCAATGCTTGCCGCTGATGGGGCTGTCGATGTCATGATCGATAAAGCCCTCGCCATCGCAACATCAGACCCGCCGGGGCCTGTGCACATTGATGTGCCGATTGGTTTGGCCGGCAGGGAGAGCAAGCGTAGCGGTTATCCGCGCTATACCAAGCCGTCACCGACGGTACCCGCAGATGGGTTTGATTTGACGCGTGCGCGCGACGCCATCGCCAATGCCATACGGCCGCTGATGATCTGCGGCGTCGAAGTCCTGCACCATGGTGCGGCAGATACGGTGTCTGAAATGGCGCGCCGTCTGTCGATCCCGACGCTGACCAGCTACAAAGCGAAAGGCGTGATCACCGAAGATGATCCACTCGCACTTGGTGGGCACGGATTATCGCCGAAGTCATATAAACTTTTGAAGCCGCTGGTTGATGATGCGGATGTGATCATATTGGCCGGCTACGATCCGATTGAAATGCGGGTTGATTGGCGCCACGCTTGGCAGCCCGGCATCGAAGGCAAAACCGTGATTGAGGTCTCCGCGCAGCCCAATCGCCATTTTGTGCATCAAGCCGATATCAGCTTTGTATGTGACGTTGGCGCTGGCTTGCGGGCGCTGACCGACGGCTTGAACGGCAAGCCGACGTGGGCAGACGGTAAGGCGTTGAAAATGCGCGAATCGTTGAAAGCGGCTTTTCCGACCGACGAAGTCTGGGGCCCCGCGGCTGTGATTGATGCGGCCCGACAAGCGTTTCCAAAACACGGTTTTGCGGCTGTTGATACCGGCGCACATCGCATTTTGCTGAGCCAGCAATGGACGTGCTACGGGCCAAGAACTTTGGTGCAGTCGAGCGGACTTTGTACCATGGGCTGCGCGATGCCGCTTGCCATGGGCCATAAAATCGCCAATCCCGACGCCCCGGTGATTGCTTTCACAGGAGATGCCGGGCTGGAGATGATCCTGGGTGAGATGGCAACCTTGCGTGATATGAAGTTGCCCGTGGTGACCATCGTCTTTGTCGATGAAAGCCTGAGCTTGATTGAGTTGAAGCAGCGCGCCAACAGCCAAAATAACGTCGGTGTCGATTTCGGCGGCACCGATTTTGCTGCCGTCGCACAAGCGATGGGCGGCAATGGCGTCACGGCAACCAGTCGGGAAACATTAATGTCGGCGATTGAGGCTGGTTTGAATGCGGATACGTTTACGGTCATCGCCTGTCCAATTGGCCGCAAGGCGTACGACGGTCGGTTCTGATATTATCGATTTTACAGCGTGATGGCCAATTAGCCGGTCCTCGCGGGCTTGAACAAGTCGTCAATATCCGTCTGTCCAAGGCCTTCGTCCTTAAGCGCCGGTCCGGTCATTATCAGATCGCCATCTTTACGGTTGATGTGATCGAGCGCGCTGGATGCCCCGGTGACGCCACCGTCACCCAAGGTCACGACAAGGGCGTTGATTGTCCCCTCGACAGCATTGATGGTACGCACAACCCGGGAAAGACGTTGATTGATGATGTCGTGGACTTGGCAGGCCTCCATAATGCGACGGCTTTCCGCATCCAGCGTTTCGAAGTAAGGGCGTGCCCCTCCATACTTAATTTCTGAGCCCATTTTTGCCGACACCGCTGCAATCCGCTCGCTCGCGCCTAATATTGTTTCTGTCGCTGCCTCGGCTTCGGCATTGATGGCGTGGATTTGGTCGGCAGCACTGTCGAGAATCAGACCTTCGCCTGCCGGACGGTGAACGCTGACCAAATCTTGGCGCATTTTTTGGACCAATTGAAAAAGAAGTAGAACTTCCTCCTCTAACGCTTTGCCTGTATCGAGCCCGGGCATCGGACTGCACCTCATTCAAAAATATGTTACTTTCATCATACGCACGATAAAAACACTGGCATTAACTTTTAGGTGCACCTATCTCCCTATCACACAGTGGAGAAACATCATGTCCGATAAAGTTGAAAAGACTGAAACTGAGTGGATGGCGCAATTAGGGCTTGAGGCTTTTAAGGTTCTACGCATGAAAGGGACGGAAAGTGCAGGCACCAGTGCGCTCAATCGTGAAAAGCGAAGCGGTATGTACGTATGTGCCGGCTGTGGCGGGTCGCTTTTCGATTCCGAGACGAAATTTGAGTCCGGTACCGGTTGGCCAAGTTTCTATGCACCCAATGACCCGGACGCGATCGAAGAAGAGGTCGACAAGGGATTTTTCATGACGCGCACCGAAGTGCATTGTGCGCGTTGCGACGGGCATCTTGGGCATGTGTTTCCAGACGGCCCCGAACCAACGGGGCTGCGGTACTGTATCAACGGTGTATCGCTGAAATTCCGCCCGTCTGAATAGTCAGCAAAGCTCTAAATGGTCATGCTCACATAACCAGGCAGGGCTTCGATCCGCCTAAACCACGCATGGATGGCGCTGTAAGGGGCCATGTCGAAGCCGCCCTCATGAGCAACGTGGGTGTATGCGTAAAGGCTAATGTCGGCGACGGTTGGCCCTTCACCTACAAGCCACGAATTTTTCGTAAGTTGCGTGTCCATCAGGTTGAGCGCCGCGTAACCTTGCGAGACCTTTCCATCGCGTGCGGCTTCTTGAGCGGGGGTTAGCAAGGTTAGATGCGTCCAAAACCGCAGTGTTGCGATGTTTGGCTCGTGCGAATATTGCTCGAAGAACATCCATTGCAACGTGCGGGCGCGGGCCAGCCGATCAGATGGCCACCAGGGTGTGCCGTCCGCCAGGTAACATAAAATCGCATTCGACTCCGCAACGGGCGTGCCGTCTTCCAATTCCAGCACCGGAATGCGTCCGTTAGCGTTGAGACGTTGTAAGAAGGTCTCGGTTCTGGTTTCGGCTTTCAGTATGTCATACCTGACGTACTCATAGTTGATACCAAGAAATCCCAACAATAATCGTACTTTATAGCCATTGCCGGAAATCGGATCGTCATGCAGCGTCAATTTGTTTGTCATTGCATTGCCATCGTTGTTGTCGCGGATTGCGGAGCGTCTATGATTGTCATACGCCATTGCTGCATTTCTGAGCGCTTCAGCTCAAAGGATATTTGTTAATCCGGGACTTACAAAAGCTAATATCAACGGGGAAGGGCTCAGTACATGCCATTGATCGAGAAAATTGCGATTGTTACCGGAGCGGGTTCAGGGATCGGCCGCGCGGCTGCGCATGCTTTAAACGCAGACGGTTGGACCGTCGTGCTCGCAGGGCGACGTGAAGCACCATTGATCGAGACAGCGGAGAGCGCGGCCCATCCGATGCGGACGCTTGCTGTGCCGACCGATGTCAGTGACCCCGATAGCGTCGCAGCGCTATTCGCAAAAGCTACGGAAATATTCGGTCGTGTGGATCTGCTGTTCAACAATGCTGGCTTAAATGCACCGGGCATTCCTTTGGAAGACCTTTCTGTTGATCAATGGCGTGCCGTGATTGATGTCAATCTGACGGGATCGTTTTTTTGCCTGCAGGCGGCATTTCGCACGATGAAAGCGCAAGACCCGATGGGGGGGCGGATTATCAATAACGGTTCGATTTCAGCGCATGTTCCAAGACCGGACTCGATCCCTTATACGGCGTCCAAGCACGCCGTCAGTGGCCTGACTAAGACTGCGGCCTTGGATGGCCGGAAATACAATATCGCCGTCGGTCAATTGGATGTCGGGAATGCCAAGTCGGCGATGGCGGATCGTATGTCTAAGGGCGTTAAGCAGGCGGATGGCGAAATTCGCGCCGAGCCGATGATCAATGCTGCCGACGTCGGACGTGCCGTCGCGCATATGGCTAGCCTGCCGTTGGATGCAAATATTTTTTCGATGACGATTATGGCCAGCGCGATGCCGTTTGTCGGGCGCGGTTGATAGCGTAATTTAAACGCACTCGCCAATGGCACAATCGGCGAGAAACGCAAAGAATATTGGCTTTTGCGCGTCCTGCCCCGGCGCCGAACACGCGATAATGTGGCAACCATATAGGTCTCCGTTCTTTCGGCGGTTAATCAATCGAGTCTCGGCGTGGCCGGTTTTGGCGAGGGTTTTCATGAACTTTCGGGCTTCCTCCGTGTTGGTTGCATATGCATGGAGAACCTTCGGATCGCGTCCCACCAACTCGCTTGCCCAATATCCCGTGAGTGTATGTGCGTGCGATGACACATGCGCGAAGAGCGGTTTGCCGGTATCGGGGTCTATTTTTGTGGTGGCGAACATCACGTCAAGGCCATCGCAGATGGCAGAGATGGTGTCCCATCTCTGATTGCCAGCCATTGAAACATCATGAGCGATCAATAGCTTGTTGCGAATTTTGCGGTTTAAATACTGACTGACCATATCGCCTCTTAACCTCACACCGTAGGGTAGTGAAATATGTGGACGAGATGCAACTAAAAATTGGTTTAATAAAATATTTTACCCGTATTTAATTTACGCTGATTGATCGGTCAGTAAGCGTATTCGGTGAACACTGGATCAACGGACTCGCCCCACAAGCGATAATAGGCGGCGAGAAGTTCTTCTGCGGGTGTCAGGCCACTTTCGGCGGTTTGGAAGATCGGTTGTAGGAAGTGGCTTTCGTCCATGCCGACGTTATCCAAGCGCTTACGGTTTTTCAGGCCGCGGTGCGACATGCATAAAACTTCCGAGGCAATGTCGCGGACGGTTTGATTGCGAAACGGCGTTTTGAGCGCGGTCTTTGGCACTTCGTCGCGCAACGTTTGGCGTTCTTCTTCGGTCCAGTCTTTGACCAGATCCCATGCTGCCGTTCGGGCGTCGCTATCATACAGCAGCCCAACCCAAAAAGCGGATAGGCCACATAGGCGATTCCACGGTCCGCCATCGGCGCCACGCATCTCAAGGAATGTTTTTAAACGCACCTCGGGGAAGATCGTCGAAATGTGATCTGCCCAATCCGACATTACGGGTTTATGGCCTGGGTAAGCGGGCAACTCGCCGCGCATAAAATCGCGGAAGGATTGCCCAGACGCGTCGATATACTTGCCGTCGCGATAGACAAAATACATCGGCACATCTAATGCATAGTCGACATACCGCTCGAACCCCATGCCGTCTTCAAATACGAACGGCAGCATGCCCGAGCGATCCGGGTCGACGTCGGTCCAGATTTGGCTGCGGTAGGATAAAAATCCGTTCGGCTTGCCGCCGCTGAACGGAGAGTTTGCCCAAAGCGCGGTGGCAATCGGTTGCAACGCTAAAGACACGCGGAACATTTCCACCATCGAACTTTCAGAGCAGAAATCTAGATTGACCTGCACCGTGCATGTCGACTGCATCATTTCGAGTCCGTGATCGCCACGTTTCGGCATATATTCGCGCATGATTTTGTAGCGCCCCTTGGGCATCCAAGGCATATCGCCGACGGGCCATTTCGGGCGCGCGCCTAAGCCGACAAAGCCGATACCCATTTCCCGGGCGACCGCCTTCACTTGATTCAGATGGCTGCTGACTTCGTCGCATGTTTGGTGAATATTTTCGACGGCAGCCCCCGAGAGCTCGACTTGGCCTGCAGGCTCCAACGACACCGATCCGCCGGTTTCGGACGACAACGCGATCACGTTCTCGCCTTCATAAACGGGGGTCCAGCCAAACCGGGTTAAGCGCATCAATAGTTCGCGAATACCGTCTTCGCCGTCATAGGGAAGGGGCTTTAGATCGGATAAGCGAAACGCAAATTTTTCATGCTCGGTACCTATCCGCCATTGCTCCGGCGGTTTGCAGCCGGCTTCAAGGTACGTGACCAAGTCGGCTTTGCTCTCGATAGGCTTATCGTTCTTAGGTGAGGCACCTGACATGGCGTTCTCCGATCTTTCAAGCCGATGATGGCGATGAAGCAATATGCTCTTTTAAGTCAGCAATGCCTTGGCGGATCGCCAAGGCGGCGGTAACGGCGGTTTCGGCCCGCAAGATACGCGGACCGAGATCGGCAGCGACAGAAAACGGTAGTTTATCGAGTGCGTCAAGTTCACCCGCCGCAAAACCGCCTTCTGGGCCTGTCACGAACGCGAGAGGGGTTTCGATGATGGCTTCAAGCGTTGCCGCCAATGGGCGGCCAGCACCGGTTTCATCCAAATAGATGAGTGTCCGTCCGTGCGGCCAAGCGGTGTGGATATCTTTGATGGCCAGCGGCTCGGTAACTTCGGGTATGCTGAGACGCTGCGACTGCTCAGCCGCTTCACGTGCCGTGGCTTGCAGGCGGTCGACGTTGACCCGGGTCGTTTGCGTGCGTGCGGTCAGCACCGGGATGATCCGCGACACACCAAGCTCGGTTGCTTTTTCAACGACAAAATCTGTGCGGTCTTTTTTCAAAGGTGCAAACAAAAGCCAGACGTCGGGCTCCGGCGATTGGATGCGGGTCTGCTGATCCAGCTGAATCCGGCAGGCTTTTTTGTTGGCGTCTAGAATCGTCGCCTGCCATTCGCCATCATGCCCGTTGAGCAAGAATAATTGCGACTCCGCAGGGCGTCGCATGACGTTGACCAGATAATGACTTTGGTCGCGATTAAGCGTGATTTCGCCGCTGTTGGTGAGCGGCATATCGACAAACAAGCGTGGCAACGGGGTCTCAGGCATGCGTCCTCCCAAACATCATGATTATTGACCTGTTATCACGATGGGTAAACCGTGACGACAATGCCATACGGGACTTTCACCTTGCCCCGGCAGTCCGCTATAAACGGGTCATGATGAGACCTGGATTTAATCCCGACCAAGCAACCGATATTCGCGGCGACTCATGGATGCTGCGCCTTACGCCCAGACCGTGGAGGCCATATTTACGTCTACTGCGCGCGGATCGGCCCATTGGCACGTGGCTGCTGCTGTTGCCGTGCCTGTGGTCGGTGACGATGGCTGCGAAGGCCAGCGGGGCAGACATGCCACCGGCCGCCTTTGTTGCGCTGTTCGCGCTTGGTGCATTTGTGATGCGGGGCGCAGGGTGCGTCATCAACGACCTTTGGGACCGCGACATTGACGGGCAAGTGGCACGCACGGCGCAGCGGCCGATTGCGTCCGGCGAAGTGCCGGTGCGTGTTGCGATTTGGTTTTTGGGCGCGCTGTTGTTGGTCGGCCTGGGCGTGCTGGTTCAGTTCAACGCCACGGCGATCACGTTGGGGATCACGTCGCTTGCGTTGGTTGTCGTTTATCCGTTGATGAAACGAATCACCTATTGGCCGCAGGCGTTCTTAGGCCTGACTTTTAATTGGGGTGCGTTATTGGCTTGGGCGTCGATCACCGGCGAGGTCGAAACACCGGCGGTGGTGATGTATGTGGCTGGTTTCTTTTGGACGCTCGGCTATGACACTGTCTATGGTCACCAAGACAAGGCGGACGACATTTTGGTCGGCGTCAAATCGTCGTCAATTAAACTCGGACGGCATACGCGGCCTTTTGTATATTGTGTATATGCGCTGACGGTTCTGTTGCTGGCGATTGCCGGCGCGCTATCAGGTTTAGGTTGGTTTTATTTTGTCATGCTTGCATGCGGGGCGATGCAGATGGCGTGGCAGGTCTCAACATTGAAGATTGATGTACCTGACAATTGTCTGGCCCGGTTTAAATCGAATCGTGATTTTGGTCTGATTGTTTTCTTGGGGGCGCTTCTGGGCTGACCCATTTTGAGTCATGAAATATGACATTCTTGTCACTGGCTTCAACGGATCAACACGCTATTATTATTCGATGTAGGTTGGAGAAGTAAGTGTTCGGACTTGGTAAGCGTGAGCGGGCAAGAAAACAATTAAATGTTGCAGTTGAAGTGTTTCTTGCAGGCCAACGCGAGATGCAGCAGGGCATATTCGCAACCATGGCCGACAAAGCCGATGCGCTGGCCGGAGACGTCGCTGAAGGGGGAAATGCCTACCAAGCCGCGACGGACCTTATTCAGGCATACTTGATGAAAAGCTTGGACGCACTCCCGACGGGAGAGCGCCAGCAAGTGTTGCGTGCCATTGCAGATCAAAATTATGACGGTCAACCGAACGTATTTCGCTTGATCGCGCATGTCAGCTATTTCGCGGCGGTGCTCGAAGACGGGAAGACGCCGTTGGCACCCGAAGGCACGGCGACCCGGTTTATCAAGGGTATGTCGACATGGTTCACCGACAATGAGTCTGCGCAAAAGCGCATCCAAGGGTACCTAACGGAAAGTGCGCGTCGTTATCAGGTGGCATGGATCGCAGCACATAAGCGCGACCCGGCTGGTGGCGCGGGGAAAGCACAACGGGGTTCAAAAAGCGGATAATTTTTACGCAAATTAATCGCGGTGATCTGCAAACGCGGTATTTCCGTCACGCGACGATTCGCAAATTAATTGACAGAAATAATCGACAATGACAGCATTATGTAAGCGTTTACATTTAGGCGCTTTTGCCACCCAACTAGATTTAACGCTGTATAAGCTCTAAGCCCCCGACGGAGACGTACGAATATGGCCACCGAATACCTTAAAAAAGCTGAGAAAACTTCTGCCACCGGCGAACAGGAAACCCGCAAGATCGTCGCCGATATGCTCGCTGAAATCGAGAAAGGTGGTGAAGATACAGCGCGCGCGTATGGCCAAAAGTTGGATGGATGGGACGGCGAAATCGTTGTCGGGCCGGAAGCACGTGCGGCGGCGGCGTCACGGGTATCCGATCAACTGAAAGACGACATCAAATTCGCCCACGAGCGGGTGCGAAAATTCGCTGAAGCACAGCTTGCCAGCGTCTCCGAGTTTGAGACCGAATTGTCGCCGGGCTTGTGGGCCGGGCAAAAGCTGATCCCTATGCAGGCCGCCGGCTGTTATGTGCCCGGCGGGCGGTATGCGCACGTCGCATCTGCGATTATGAGCATCACAACCGCGAAAGTCGCTGGGGTCAATAACGTGATTTCGTGCTCGGCACCCAGTCAGCAGCGGGGCGGCATCCATCCGGCAATTCTGTACACAATGGATCTGTGTGGCGCGGATCATATTTTGGCGTTGGGCGGTGTGCAGGGGATCGCGGCGATGGCGTTCGGTCTGTTTACCGGTCATCCCGCCAACATCTTGGTCGGCCCCGGCAATCGCTTCGTCGCCGAAGCCAAGCGTATGTTATTTGGTCGTGTTGGCATCGATTTATTCGCCGGCCCGACTGAGATCTTGGTTATTGCCGATAAATCCGCTGACGCAGAAGTGGTCGCCGTTGATTTGGTCGGACAAGCCGAACATGGGCCGGATTCACCGGCATGGCTGATCGTCACAGACCGCGCCTTGGGTGAAGACGTGGCCGCGCGGATGCAAGGCTTGATCGATAAATTGCCCGACGTTCAGCGGGAGGCTGCGACCGCTGCATGGCGGGATTACGGCGAGATCGTTTTCTGCGATACCGACGAGGAAGCTGCCACGGTCAGTGATCAATATGCACCCGAGCACCTTGAAGTGCAGACGCAGAATTTGGATTGGTACGTCGACCGATTGAAGAGCTACGGATCGCTGTTTGTGGGTGAAGAAACCACGGTGGCATTTGGTGACAAGTGCTCTGGTACCAACCACATTTTGCCGACCAAGGGGGCGGGCCATTACACGGGCGGTCTATCGGTGCATAAATTTATCAAGGTGGTGACGACACAACGCATGACACGTGAAGCCAACCGTGATGTGGCGCAAGTGACGGCCCGGATATCCCGTCTTGAAGGCATGGAAGCGCATGCGCGCACGGGCGACGTGCGCCTCAACAAGTATTTCCCCGATGAGACATTTGATCTTAACCGATGAGTGACCACAAAGTGGGTGACGCATTTGATCTGACCGGACGGGTCGCTCTTGTGACGGGGGCGTCATCGGGAATCGGGCGACGCATGGCTGGTGCCCTTGCGGGTGCCGGTGCTGCGGTGATTTTGGTGGCCAGAAATGTCGCGCGCCTGTCACAAGCCGTCGCAGAGATCGACTCGAATGGCGGTCGTGCGGCAGCCGTCCAGGCTGATCTCGGCAATAGGGCGACAATTCCGGATTTGGTTGCAGAAGCGACCGCAGCGTTTGGTCCGCCGGCCATTGTCGTCAATGCGGCCGGCGTCAATCTACGCGAGCCTTGGGATGAGATCACGATCGAGTCCTGGGATCAGACCATGCATTTGAATTTGAGCGTCCCGTTCTTTCTTGCCCGCGCATGTGTGCCCGCGATGATCGAAAGCGGCTACGGTCGCATCATCAATATTGCGTCCCTGCAGAGTTATCGTGCTTTTGCCAATAGTGTCCCCTATGGCGCATCGAAAGGCGGGGTTGTGCAGTTGACCCGTGCGATGGCCGAAGCATGGTCGAAGCACGGCGTCACGGCGAACGCGATTGCGCCTGGATTCTTCCCGACCGAGCTCACCGCGCCGGTGTTTGCCGACCCTGAAAAAGCCGGACACAATGCCGCCATGACGGCGATCGGTCGCAATGGTGAGCTTGCGGACTTGGACGGCATCACGATTTTTCTCGCAGTAAAAGCATCGGCGTATATCACTGGTCAGACCATCCCGGTCGACGGCGGTTTCACTGCCAAGTAGGAGAGTTTCAGATGAAAGCCTTGGTCTATACGGGTCCGGAAAGCATCTCATTTCAAGATGTCCCAGACCCCGAACCGGTTTCGGACGAGGTGATCGTCAATGTCGGCTCGGTCGGCATTTGCGGATCCGATATGCATGCCTATCTTGGCCACGATGATCGCCGGCCGGCGCCGCTGATTTTAGGGCATGAAGCGGCAGGCGTTGTCGCAAACGGCGCCGGTGCTGGGCGCCGTGTGGTGATCAACCCGCTGGTCACGTGTGGGCGCTGCCGAGATTGCCTGGGCGGGCGTAGCAATTTATGTGCATCTCGCGAAATTATCTCAATGCCGCCACGGCCTGGTGCGTTTGCTGAAAAAATCGTTGTGCCCGAGCGCAATTTGATCGACATCCCAGACAATTTAGACTTCACCCATGCCGCCTTGGCTGAACCTTTGGCGACGTCTTGGCATGCCGTGATGCTCGCAGACCGGCATTCGGCGCGCCCAACTGCGGAAGGACGCGCGTTGGTGATGGGCGGCGGTGCGGTCGGCCTCGGCGCCGCTCTGGCGCTGCGTGCGCTCGGCTGTATGGATGTGAGCGTGGCTGAAACCAATCCGCTGCGCCGCGCGACGGCGCTTAAAGCCGGTTTCACAAATGTTGTTGATCCAACCGATGTCGACGCCATTAATCCAGGTTTCGCCGACATCATCATCGACGCGGTCGGCATCAAGCCGACTCGCCAAGCCGCTGTCCGTGCGGCGCGCCCAGATGGGGTTATCGTGCACGTGGGACTTGGCGATGGCGTGGATGGCTTCGATGCCCGTCGCCTGACCTTGCAGGAAATCGCTATGGTCGGTGCCTATACTTACACCATGAACGATTTCCGAGCGACTGTGGCGGCGATGGCGTCGGGGGCGCTTGGGACGCTCGATTGGATTGAAGTCCGCCCCTTGGCCGAGGGCCCCCTTGCGTTCGCAGACCTGCTCGCTGGACGTACCGCTGCGGCAAAGATCGTTCTGCATCCACCCAGCTGATCAATTACAGCTCAAGGCTTGTCAATTGGGCGCGGCCTGCGTAGGGGTAACGGTCTTTGAGCGGGGTCAACTTCGCTCTGTCGAAACCCTTAACGTGCAGCGCGGGGACACTGATCATGACAACGAAAACAGACGCAACCCAAGGTGCGATTGAGCCGCCGGCGGGTATAGGCTTTTTCGAAAAATGGCTGTCGGTTTGGGTAGCGCTGTGCATTTTGACCGGGCTCGTCCTCGGAAATCTGTTTCCGGGCGTGTTCGAGGTTTTGGCCAGCTGGCAATATGCCTCAGTCAATTTGGTCGTCGCGGTGCTAATCTGGGCGATGGTTTACCCGATGATGGTGGCGGTTGATTTTGCTAGCCTCAGTCATATCGGTGACAAGCCGAAAGGCTTGATTTTGACGCTTGTGGTTAATTGGCTGATCAAGCCGTTTACCATGGCTGCACTCGGCGTTTTGTTTTTCGAGTACCTTTTTGCCGATCTGATTGCGCCCGCGGACGCGCAGCAATATATCGCCGGATTGATTTTGTTGGGCGCGGCGCCGTGTACGGCGATGGTTTTTGTATGGTCTCAACTGACCCGAGGCGATGCGACCTACACGCTGGTGCAGGTCTCAGTGAACGATGTGATCATGGTGTTTGCCTTCGCGCCCATCGTCGCGGTGCTGCTTGGCGTCACGGATTTTACCGTGCCGTGGGAAACGCTTTTATTGTCTGTCGCGCTCTACATTGTGCTGCCGCTGATCGCGGGTGCGCTGACGCGGCGGATATTGATACAGGGTCGTGACGCTGCGTTCAAAGATAGCGCTGTCGCCGCCTTCACGGCGCGGGTCAAACCCGCGTCAGTGTTGGGGCTGCTCGCGACGGTGGTCCTTCTGTTTGGCTTCCAAGGGCAGGTGATTCTCGAAAAGCCGCTTGTGATCGCGTTGATTTCGGCGCCGCTGTTGATTCAGTCCTACGGCATTTTTGCGCTTGCGTATGCGGCGGCGTGGGCATGGCGGGTGCCGTTTAATATCGCCGCCCCTTGCGCCTTGATCGGCACGTCGAATTTTTTTGAACTCGCGGTCGCTGTGGCGATTAGCTTGTTCGGTCTGCAATCGGGTGCAGCCCTTGCAACCGTGGTGGGCGTTCTGGTCGAGGTGCCGGTGATGCTGTCGTTGGTCGCGTTCGCCAATCGAACACAGCAGCACTTTAAATAGGAGCTGCGGGTTGGTCAAAACGTTGCGACTTGGCCTCGAACTTCGTACGGTATCCGCATAGATACACAGATCAAAAACTGAGGCAAAGATGGACGAAAAGATCGGCGTAATGATATGTGGGCACGGGTCGCGCAGCCATGCGGCGGTCGATGAGTTCGCGCACCTCGTGCACCAGATGCCGGACGCTTTTCCGGGCTGGCCGGTCGAGTATGGGTATCTTGAATTCGCCAATCCGGTGATCCGCGATGGTTTAGACCGCCTGCGCGACCAAGGCTGCACGCGCATACTTGCCGTGCCGGGTATGTTGTTTGCGGCGATGCACGCGAAAAACGACATTCCGTCCGTTCTCAATACGTATGCGAAAAAGCACGGCATCAAAGTCGAATATGGGCGCGAGCTGGGCGTTGATCCGAAAATGATCAAGGCTGCACGGTCTCGGGTCGAAGGTGCGATTGCCGTGGCAAACGACGAACATGGCCAGGTCGCATTAGAAGACACGTGCCTCGTCGTAATTGGCCGCGGCTCAAGTGATCCCGACGCCAATTCCAACGTCACGCAAATCGCACGTCTGTTGCACGAGGGCACCGGTGTCGGCTGGTGCGAGGTCGGCTATTCCGGCGTCACGTTCCCCTTGGTGCAACCATGTTTGGAGCATGTCGCCAAGCTCGGTTACAAACGGATCGTGGTTTTTCCGTATTTTTTGTTCACCGGTATTTTGATTGATCGAATTTATGGCTTTACCGATGTCGTTGCAGAAGCGCATCCCGACCAACAATTTATCAAAGCCGGTTATCTGAACGATCATGCCGAGGTGCGCGCGACGTTCGCGGAGCGTGTCACGGAGATTCTTGAAGGCGGCAACGCCATGAACTGCACCATGTGCAAATATCGTGACCAGGTGTTGGGCTTTGAGGCCGAGGTCGGCCTTGCCCAGGAAAGTCATCATCACCATGTCGAAGGCCAAGGTGCGACGGCGCCCGGCTCAAACGTATCAGACTGTAAATTATGTGCGACGTTCTGCACTGGTGCGTGCCGCTTAACGATGACCGACGCACAGCACGACCATCATCACTACGATCATGCGCACGATGACGCACATCACCATCATCACCCGGTCTATCCGCAGGCGAAACACCCGTTGGGTCCTGAGAGTGTACGCGCAGCGCCCATTTCCGGTGATGGTAAAGGGTGAGGACGTATGAATATCTTCAAAAATATTTTTAAGATGTTTGATAAGGCCGCAAAAAATTACGAAACCACGTGCGAAGCTTGTAGCACCGTCATGCAAGGCCGCCCGCAAATATGCTTAAGATGCGGCGCCGATTTGATTGCCGGGCGCAATTGAAAATCAATGCAGCGTTGCCGATTTAACCGGTAGCACATCACTGGTTGATCGCATCTCACTTAAGATTGGAACGGATATGCCTGGAGACGCACCAAAAAAGCGTGTTGCCATTGTAGGTGCCGGGATTGCGGGGGTCGCGTGCGCACATGCGTTGCAAGAGCGTGGGTTTACACCAATCATTTTCGAGAAAAGCCGCGGCCTTGGTGGCCGCTTGGCGACGCGCCGCGCTGATGATGGACTGACGATTGACCACGGCGCACAATTTCTGACGGCGCGCACGCCTGCGTTCCGGACGGTGGTGCAACACGCGCAGTCTTCCGGGACGGTGGGGCGATGGTCTCCGATAGTCTGCGATGGCGAACGTGGGGCGGATGAAGAATGGTTCGTCGGTGTGCCGGCGATGAATGCCTTTTTAAAACCGATGATCGCCGGCGTGAAAATGCATCTTGGTTGTGAAGTCAGGGCTATTATGCGCGACGGAGCGGGCTGGCGGATTATATGTGCAGACCCGGTATTTGATGAGACATTTACGCATGTTGTCTGTGCCGCACCGGCACCGCAGGCGCACAAACTTTTGGCGCATGACCGACCTTTTGATGAGCGTTTACTTGACGTCTCGATTGCGCCTTGCTGGGCATTGCTGTTCGGCGTTAACGGGCGTTTGCCTGTGGAGGGCGATCTTTGGCGCTCAGACGATCTAGACCTTCGTTGGCTCACCCGAAATGCCAGCAAGCCTGAGCGCAACGGTGCAATTGAAGGTTGGGTCGCCCACGCGTCTCCTACATGGAGCATTCGTCATTTGGAGCAGACGGCAGATGATGTCCGAGGGTTACTTTTATCGCTTGTTGAAGAAAGGCTCGGGACCACTTTGCCGTCGTTGACCTACGCAAAGGCACATCGCTGGCGGTATGCGCTGACCACGGTGCCGTTGGGCGCGCCATTCATGTGCAGCGACGACAGGACACTCTTTTTGGGTGGCGATTGGTGCTTGGGTGCCCGCGTCGAATACGCATATCAAAGCGGCGCAGAAATTGCGGCGGCTTTAATCGAGGCGTCGACTTAACGGCGTATTTACGACGAGGGCTTTTGTCCCACAAAGAAATAAAAAGTTTCGAGGTCTTTCTCCGAAAAACGTCTGTTCTTGGTTTGAGTGGAGATCTAGGCTCAGGACTCGTTAATTGAGATAGAAGATGACGGTAGCAGCGATACAGATTGCCGAAAAGAACGTATGTGCGCATCGATCATATCGGTTGGCGACCCTGCGCCAGTCCTTGAGTTTTCCAAACATATTCTCGACTTTGTGCCGTGATTTATAGAGGTTCCGGCAATATGAGATTTGCGTATTCCTGTTCTTGCGTGGCGGGATACAGGGTTTAATGCCCTTGGCATTGAGGGCGGCGCGGAATTCCTCGCTGTCATAGCCCTTATCTCCGATCAGGTGCGACGCCGAAGTTGGCAGGCTCTCATACCTGAGCTTTGCACCAAGATGATCGTTCATCTGCCCTTCCGTGAGCAGTAGGATCAGCGGCTTGCCGTGTTCATTGACAACAGCGTGGAGCTTGGAGTTCAGGCCGCCTTTCGTTCGTCCGATACGGCGGGGAACATCCCCTTTTTAAGCAGGCTGGCCGCCGTGCGATGTGCTTTTAGGTGTGTCGCGTCGATCATCAATTGATCTGGCTCTCCCGCCTCTGCGGCAATAGCAGAGAATATGCGGTCGAAGACGCCTAAGCGGCTCCAGCGCACGAAGCGGTTATAGAGCGTTTTGTGTGGTCCGTATTCCTTCGGCGCATCACGCCAATGAAGACTATTGCGAATGACATGGATGATCCCGGAAACAACACGCTGGTCGTCAACCCGTGGAACGCCGTGGGCCAGCGGAAAATAGGGCTCAATGCGCTGCAACTGAGAACGGGAAAGCCAGAAAAGATCGCTCATAGAATGCTCCTCATCAATGGGAAGCATCACTATCAACCAAAATCCTGAAGCAAAAATTAATAGGTCCTGAGCCTAGTGTTAGTGTGCAAATTATTTTTCCGAACTTGCAGATCCAAAAATTTACAAATACCGTCTGTCTAATTGAACCTTTAATGGGAGCTTTCATGAAAAACCTAATGTTGAGTTTAGTTGCAAGTGTATTAATTCTTCTTCCTGGGGTAGCGTTTGCTGGCTGTGATCACGGTGTTGCAGATAATGGATTGACTGTCGCGGAAGAAATGTCTGAAAAGGAAATCTTAGCGCTGATCGAAGCGGCAAAGGATGCCATAGCTAAAGTTGAACAGGCTCAAGTACCAAGCTAATGATTTCAGTAGACGTCGCTAAGCAAAATTATCTTTTGTTGTTACGCTTTATGTCGTGCCAGACAAGGTTGTTTTTTAAGCTAGGGTTTCGACCTTGATGTCTTTGATCATTAATCTTTTCTTACACGAGCACTGACTGTGGCGAGAGTGGTGCAAGCATAGGCCACTCTCACCACGGCGTTTATGTTTGCAACGCACAAGCAAGCGTCACAGAACACGCGGAGGCCGTGGTTCTTGGATAGGAGGGTGGCGAGGGTGGCGGTCATTGGCTACTTGCAGGTAAACGTTCCTTCTACGCCGGGAAGAGAACGCCCTGCGGCTTCCCGGCGTTTCTCGGTTATTGCTTTAACATCAAAGCCCTTGTTGCCGCAGGTTTCACCAGCAACACGATACCAATTCTTATTCACATCGGTTAGTAGTCCCCAAACCGTAGCCTTTACGTTTAGTATGAAGCGATCATTGCCCTAGAAAAAATATGTCCCTCAATCACCCTAAGCCGATACTATCACGATGGATTCATTGCGCCTTTGAGATTTCAACCTTCGCCATTTTCTCCAGTGTGCGCGCAAGTTCAGTGACGTCGGCATCGCGGCCGAGCTCTGTCATGCATTGCCTGAACAGAGTGCGAATGTTTGAGCCGAGCCACATTGGCGCATCTAACAACTCCGCCTCTTGTCGCCATAGTTCCAAGTCTTTTTCAATGATGTGCATCGCAGCCCCGTAGTCGAACGCACGGTTAAGAACGTGATTTGGGATTTTGACTTCCGTCGCAGTATTGCGACCTGACGAGGAATTGATGACTTCGATCATTTGTTCAGCGTCTAACCCTGCCTTCGCACCCAACGTCATCGCCTCAAGCGCAATGGCCAAATTACCAAATGAAATGATGTTATTTGCCAGCTTCATCGTCTGAGCGGCGCCCGGTTTTTCACCAAGATAGGTCGTCTTGCCAGCGATCACTGAAAATACGGGTACGAGGGTATTGAACGTCTCTTTGTCGCCCGAGCACATGATGCCGAGTGTGCCTGCGCTCGCACCGGGTGGACCACCGGAGATCGGGGCGTCAAGAAAAGCTCTACCTGATTTTGAGACGGCGTCGGCAATTTCCACCGCATACGCACTTCCAAACGTGCCAAAATTGACAAAGGCTGTAGCACGGTCTCCTGCCAAAACGCCTTCCGTGCCAAGTACAACTTCTTTAGCGGAGACCAGGTTCGGAAGGCAGGACATAACAATATCAGCCTGGCTTGCCGTCTCTTTAGCTGTTTGAGCAACTGTTGCCCCCCGTTGCGCCAAAATATCGGTAGCTACATTGTCGGTGTCACAGACAACCAAATCGTGACCAGCATTCACTATGTTGGTGGCGATAGGGTGGCCCATCGCTCCTATACCAATAAATCCAAAACGCATTTATTCCCTCCAAGAATTGACCAAACATTTAACATAACAGAGAAGCAAATTTATTGCTTAAAACCGTTATTTTTAGCCGGTCTCGTCTTTATCTATGTGTATCGCTTGGCCATCAGCTTTTAATGTATCGATCTGTTCAAGCGTGACACCAATTTTATCGCCGTTCATAAACCAAGTGTCGCTGCTCAAGGGGACGTGAGCGTTACCTACACCAGTATACAAGGGCAGCGATTTCACCTCATCGCGTTCAAAAAAATGATGCGTGTTGGCTCTGCTATCCGTGACGTGCCAACCAAAATGCCAAAGCGCACTTTGTGGGCCTGAGCGAAGGTGAACATGATGAAAGCGAAGCGGCGCAAGCGTGGATGACGTCATTTCCCGGATCAAATCCTCTATGTCATATCCATCTAAAACATGACACAACCTGGCAGAAAAAAGCAGGAAATTATTTCGATCTCATATGAACATGACACTTGCCAGTGGCTGGAGGTGTCGATGCATCTATGAGGCCCACCGCGATTGTTCTGGCGCCATCAATACCGTGTAGACTTCTTCCCACAGTCTCTTCCGCGCTTGCAGGGCGTCCAAGGCAACGGCCCTTGCCTCGTCATAGCGTTCCGATTGGCCGTCGCACAACTGTTTGAGCAGGCGAATGGCCATGGCGCCATGGCCGTCTTCTTCGTTCTGGGTGCCCCCATCGATTTCAATATGCCTCTCGAGGTAATAAGAAAAAGCCGGGCAATCCGATAGCTGTAAGGCCTTGTTCTGCTGCAATGCCTTGAACATGTTGGGAATGACGGCCTCGCGTCCGAAGGCGAATGCGGCACAGACCAACCAAGGTTTGCCGCTGTTGGCGATCGCTAGCGTAGAACGCATGAATCGGGCGGCAGCCCCTGGAATACACGGCAAGTTGGCCGCCGTATCGAAACCCATAGTTCTCAGCACTCTCTGGAAAGCACCTATAGCTGCGGTGCTGGCGCCGACCTCTTCCATGGCATCAACATACAAGCTAAAATGAGACTGATAGGAGCGATTGAGAAGGCCCACGTCACTCTCCTCCGTCAGCACGATCTCGTTGACAAGACGCGCGCTTGTCGCGTCTTGCGGAGGAATCCAGACAGAACCTGAGGGCGCCACGTGGTGCTGTAGCGCCTTGGTCAGGCACATGAAATCCCAAACTGCGAAGACATGGTGTTCCATGAAAATGTGGAGTTGGTGTTTCGTGCGGATGGGGGCATCTTTCAGAAGCGGTAGCGCCAAGAGGTCCTCTTGGGCGACCTTAATATCGTTGATAAAACTCACGGTCAGTATCCTGTATTTATGTATTCGTATAGCTTGATACGGTCTTAAGATTTTCATAGATCAGTTTGGCCGATGGCGCCGGTTCGAATTTTCTCAGATCAAAGCCAAAACCGTCGATTGAACTGACCAGCCTGATCTGTGCAACAGCATAGAACGTAACGATTATATGCATATTGTTTGGTTTAAACGCGATCTAAGAACAGTCGACCACGCCGCCCTATCGATGGCCGCGGCAAGCGGCCCTGTGACAGCGCTGTATGTTGTCGAACCTGAATATTGGTCACTGCCGGATACCTCTGCTCGGCAGTGGAAATTTGTTTCTGAAACTCTCTCAGGCCTTTCGTCCGAACTGGAAGAGTTAGGGTTATTTTTGACCATTCGCATCGGAGACGTGGTCGATATTCTGACCACTTTGCATGACGATTATCATCTGCAATCTCTGCACAGCCATGAAGAAACGGGCAACCTTTGGACGTTCAAACGGGACCGCCGTGTCAAAAAATGGGTGGAAGAAAATAACGTCATTTGGACAGAACATCGACAGTTTGGTGTGAAGCGGCGACTAAACGATCGAAATGGTTGGGCGCAAAAGTGGGACACCTTAATGCGCGCGCCAATGGTCACAGTGCCAAATAAAATTTGTTCTGGGCCCATCCTAGAGTCTAATTCAATCCCAACGGTCAAGAGCTTGGGCATGAAAGACGACCCGTGTCCAGGTCGACAGGTCGGTGGGCGCGTGGCTGGTCAGAGGACCCTTGAGAAATTTCTGACGAACCGGGGCCATGCCTATCATAGAAGTATGTCCAGCCCAAACACCGCCTTTGATGGATGCTCGAGATTGTCACCATATCTCTCTGTCGGTTGCCTATCGATGCGCGAAATTGCCCAAGCTACGTGGCAACGTATGTCTCAAGTTCGTGACCAACCCAAAGCGGAAATTGGCACGTGGGGGGTGGCACTGAGAGCATTCTCCGCACGCCTTCACTGGCATTGCCACTTCATACAAAAGCTCGAAGATGAGCCGAGATTTGAGTATTCGAACATCCACCCAGGTTATGACGGGATGAGAAACGAAGACTATGTCAGCCCCGCCCACTTTCAGGCTTGGACTGACGGACGGACTGGTTTCCCCTTTGTTGATGCCTGCATGCGTGCGCTCAACCAAACGGGATGGATTAACTTTCGCATGCGCGCAATGCTTACTGCATTTGCCTCCTATCACCTATGGTTACATTGGCGACCGACAGGGCTACATCTGGCGCGTCAATTCACGGATTATGAACCCGGCATTCATTGGAATCAGATGCAAATGCAAAGTGGAACAACGGGCATCAACACGGTTCGCATATACAACCCTGTTAAACAGGGTTACGACCACGATCCAGCGGGAACCTTTATTCGCAACTGGGTTCCTGAGCTCAAGAATGTTGAAACCGCTTTCATTCACGAACCTTGGAAAATGTATCCGATTGATCAGCAAACTGCCGGCTGTATTCTCGGGAAAGACTATCCCAAGCCCATCATCGATCATGTAGAGGCTGCTCGAGCTGCTCGAAAACTCATTTATGGGCGCCGCAGTGGACGCGACTTTTGCGATGAAGCTAGTCGTATTCAGGCCAGACACGGTAGCCGAAAAAGCGGCTTGTCCGCTAAAAAGCGCCGCCACAGGAAGATGATATTAGATACTGCTCAATTCACCTTAGATTTGTAAGAATTGGAACTCAAAAAAATAAATCTCTTACATCGTCCAATCATTGAGTGAAGACTGTTTCAACCGAAGCGACCGAGAGGAACGAGCGATGCAAAGGTCTCGAAAAACTCGAGGTTTGCAAAAATTCACAGCCATTAATTCTTCTGTCTGGAATCACTTCAACACTCTGAGACACCTTGACTGAGGAGACGAATTCAAAAGCCAAGGCAAAGCTGCACTCGCAGGCTGGCAGCAGCGTTGTGCTGCATAAGCCGCCCTATCTATCGGCAAACGGAGACGAGCCCGCATTTGCTTGAAAGCATTTAATTTTGGGTCTGACATAGATAAGGAATTTTCTTTATGAATGTCAGATGGTTAGGAGAAGACGCAAAAGCAGGTTGCCTGCAAGTATTCAAATAGAACTGATTCGGCATTTTGTGGCGGGCTCTTCTGCACGATCAGCGGCTGAGATTTGTGGGATTAATCGTAACACTGCAATCTTGTATTTTCACAAGCTGCGCGAGCTCATTGCCAAAAAACTGGCTGCGGAAGCACCGGATCTGATGGCGGGAGAGATCGAGGTTGATGAGAGCTATTTTGGCGGTGTCAGGAAAGGCAAAAGAGGTCGAGGTGCCGCAGGCAAGGTTCCCGTCTTTGGGCTGCTCAAACGAGGTGGAAAGGTCTATGCCGTTACGATCCCAAACGCACGCACAGAAACGCTTCTGCCTATCATTGAGAGCAAGATAAAGCCCGACAGTATCGTCTACACTGACAGTTTTCGAGCCTACGACGTGCTGGATGTTTCTGGCTTCCATCACGTACGGATCAATCACTCAAAGATCTTCGCCGAGGACCGCAATCACATCAATGGTATCGAGAACTTCTGGAACCAGGCTAAGCGACATATGCGCCGCTACAATGGCATCCCAAAGCAGCACTTTCACCTCTACCTCAAAGAATGTGAGTGGCGCTTCAATTATCGACCTACAGCCAACCTCTTGAAGGTTCTGGTTGAATGGACAAAAATATGAATACTTCGAGCTTAGCTATGTCAGCCCCAAAATTATTGCATAGGGAGGACCAAGTTGTCATTAAGCCACTAGTTAACTTCTTCATCATTTAATAGTTGGCAATGAGTTTGAGCAGTATCCACGTGCAACACGTTATGAGCCGCACAAGAGCATACGTAATCACCATTTTCTAAACGATTTGGAAGCGTCACCTCATCGCAAATTGGACAAAGGATTGGCTCAGATACAAGCATTGTAACGACCATTCATTTTTACCATTCACCACTATTCTGATTTCGTATTGTTGGGGAGAGTTGGAGAGTTTAGTAGTCCGAAGGGTTTTAAAATAAAAAATCAATCGCCATTTCAAATGGTAATCCCCCCATTTTGAATGGGGTGTACTTGTAGAATTACGCGGCCATTTTCAGTTTCATAGCAGGTGTTATCCCGCCGATTGCCATATTGGGTCTGTCGTTATTGTATGTCCAGAGCCATCTTGTTGCCTGGTCCTGGGCCTCTTCGATAGTTTCAAAGATGTTCTGGTCCAGCCATTCGTGCCGAACTGTTCGATTGTATCGCTCAATATATGCATTCTGTTGCGGCTTGCCGGGCTGGATATACTGAATGTGAATGCCCCGTTTTGCCGCCCAGGCCATTAGTTTGCCACTGATATATTCCGGGCCATTGTCGACTCGAATGATCTGAGGGCTGCCCCGCCATTCAATGATCCGGTTCAAGCTACGCACGACACGTTCGGCAGGCAGCGAGAAGTCAACCTCAATGCCCAACCCCTCGCGGTTAAAATCATCCAGCACGTTCAGGGTACGGATCGGGCGACTGTCAGCCAGTTGATCCGCCATAAAGTCCATCGACCAGGTGTGGTTGGCGGCATCAGGCACCACCAGCGCGTCAGGCCTGTCCCGCTTCATTCGCTTCTTTGGCTTGATCCGCAGATTGAGCTCAAGCTCACAGTAAATCCTTTAGACACGCTTATGGTTCCAGCCAAAACCTTCCACATTCCGCAGGTACAAAAAACACAGCCCAAAGCCCCAGGTGCGACGGTTGCCGGTCAGCTTCACAAGCCATTCCGCAATCCCGGCGTTTTCGTCACTCAGTTTGCGTTCGTAGCGATAGCAGCTTTCGCTGATGCTGAACGCCCGGCAGACCAGGGCAATGCTGACTTTTTTGTCGGTAACCGCTTCAACGGCCATCTCTCGCCTTTGAGACGGCCTTAACGCTTTTTTCCGAGAGCCTCCTTCAGCAAATCATTCTGCATGCTCATCTCGGCGTACATGCGCTTCAGGCGACGGTTTTCCTCGGCCATCGCCTTCATCTCCGAGATCATCGATGCGTCCATCCCGCCAAACTTCGCCCGCCATTTGTAAAAGCTCGCGGAACTCATTCCATGTTCACGGCACAGTTCCGAAACCGGCATGCCCCTCTCAGCCTGCTTCAAGATTCCCATGATTTGGGCGTCGCTGTATCGGTTGTTCTTCATTTTAATCTCCTCAGTTATCATGCCGAGAAAATTCTACTCATGAACACCATTGTTTTTCGGGGGCATTACCAAATTAGCTTCGGTTTTGAGGTTTATCACATCAGGCTCTTCAACTTCCAACCTAACACCTAGGCTCAGGACCTATTAATTTTTGCTTCAGGATTTTGGTTGATAGTGATGCTTCCCATTGATGAGGAGCATTCCATGAGCGATCTTTTCTGGCTTTCCCGTTCTCAGTTGCAGCGCATTGAGCCCTATTTTCCACTGGCCCACGGCATTCCACGGGTTGACGACCAGCGTGTTATTTCCGGGATCATTCATGTCATTCGCAATAGTCTTCATTGGCGTGATGCGCCGAAGGAATACGGACCACACAAAACGCTCTATAACCGCTTCGTGCGCTGGAGCCGCTTAGGCGTCTTCGA
>Ga0129324_10000559_pt1 | contig 26819 bp, 34 predicted proteins | sample CPBDNA_7_FD_96879 | JGI IMG/M metagenome (GOLD analysis project Ga0129324, IMG submission 96879) | Freshwater to marine salinity gradient microbial communities from Chesapeake Bay, USA - CPBay_Spr_15_0.2_DNA | ecosystem: Environmental > Aquatic > Marine > Coastal | place: USA: Chesapeake Bay...
TCAGTTAATACCAAAGGTTCTTTTTTACTTGTAAAAAATCCTTTAATCCATTTTAACATGTGTACACTCCTATTTTGTGTTATTGTGTTAAATATATATGCAATTAAAAATTAAAGGAATTGAATTATGATTGAATTGGCAAAAACTTGGATATTAAACAGACTAAAAGAGCGCACAACATATGATGGTGCAATATTAATTGGTGCAGGGGTTGCATATCTGGTATTGAAGCCAATTGCTGTATTTGTAGCGTATGCTGCAATAGCTTACGGTGTTTGGACTATTTGGAAAAAAGAATAACTATAGTTTCCCAATAGGCAAGTTACTGCTAGCAGATAAATTCCAAATTTGTTTTCGTTCAACACCTTTTTTCTGTGCAAATCTTTTGACGTCGCAGTTTTCACAAACATGAAAATAATTGTTACTTAATCTCTTGGGGTCCATGCTTCCACGTGGACGGACGAATTCTACATCACAACAATCGCATCTGAAAAGAACCATTGTTTTAGTACGGTGATACCAATGTTCTTCTCCATTTTTTGATTTACGAACATGTCGTGTTTGCTCAGTGTATTCTTTTATAAACATAACTATATTTACATTAAGATTATAGAAATCTAGTATAAATATCATTGAGAGAGAAAAACATGAATATTTGCAAATTAACTGAAACAGCTAAAAAACAAATCGATCACCTGTGTGCTGAAAACCATTGCTATGCAATCAGTTTAAACATCAAAGGTGGCGGCTGTGCTGGGTTTGAATATGATTGGGGAACTGTAAATCACCCTAGTGATTTGACACCTGGTGATGAAATTGTTCAAACTGACGGTGCTGGCAGATTTGTTGTAGGTGCATCCAGTTTAATGTTTTTAATTGGCACGGAATTAGACTATGTAAAAAGTCTGGTTGGTGCAAGTTTCGAGATAAAAAATCCTAATGCGCAATCAAGTTGTGGTTGTGGCGTTAGTGTGAATTTTAATATGGATGAATTATCCAGTCCAACAATTTAATGGAGTAAAGTAGATGGCAAACCAAAAAATAGACATTGGTATTGAAGGCAATGATGGAACTGGAGACAGTATTCGTGAAAGTTTCCGTAAAGTAAATGAAAATTTTCAGGAACTTTATGCAGTATTTGGAATAGGCGGTCAAATATCAATTATTGACCTCAACGACACTCCTGACACTTATGAAGGAAACGAAAACAAAATCCTAGCCACAAACAGTGTTGGTACTAGAACTAACTTTTTGGAACTTGCAAGCGACAGTGGTCTAAACTCAAACGATGTTGATACCATTGGTTTTGACTTTTCAGTTGACGGAAAACTTATAGTTAGACAACTGGTTTCCAAACTGTCTAACGACCCTGAACCGGTCTTAACTGGACCGTTAAATGCTGGAACACAACCAATTGCAAATGTTGGTATTGATCAAGCCGCAGTGGATACTTATAATACTGTTCATAGTACCAATCCCATAACTATTGATGACTTGGTTATCACAAAGGGATTTGCTGATGCTAGCTACCAAGCCAAAGTGGTAGCTGGTGGTGGATTACGTTTACCGTATGAACCAGCAAATACTGATATGTATATAAAAATTACATCAGACTTATCTGGCGGTTATTTCAATTTAACACATGGGTATACATCTGAATACAACGGTGCCGCATTTGTTTTTAATTCAGCTGGAACAGATCCGTTTGGTGTTGTTAGTGGAAACACATATTATATAAATGTTGTTGATGAAACCAAGCTTTCGTTACATGAAACTGTCCCTGATGCAGTTAATGGAGTTAACAGAATTTTAATAAGTGGTGGTGATGCACCATTCACAATCACAGACGAAGCATATGACTCAACACTGGAAGGCAACTGGTTAGCAAACAATGCTGTTCCGAGAACTTCAATAGTTCGCCGCGAGGGTGACACAATGACAGGGGCTCTCACTTTGTTTGATCATCCTGGTGATCTGGCAGGAGTTGGAACTCCAACTGGTGATGACGATCTGCAGGCTGTGACAAAGCTGTACGTTGACAACGCTACGACATACAGTCAAGTTGATGTGTATGTAAGTACAACTGGAGATGATACGCAATCCAATACCCCTCCTGGCAAGGAAGGACGCAGTCCAGCATATGCATATAAGACAATTAATGCAGCCGCACAAAAGGCAGAAGAGTTGATAATAGCTGCGCCGTACGAGCCTGGCCCGTATGTGCAAACTATGACGCATAGTTCTGGTGCATCAACTGCCACAGTAAATGGTGCTGGTGCTGATGCGCCTCCAGCTGGGCGCACAAATGCCAGAGCAATGGTCGTTGAAAATAAAGATTTTATACAGAAAGAAGTTATTGCTTACATTAATGAAATATATCCAGACTTTATATACGACACTGACACTTATGAAAGTGACATTGGTTACATACTAGAATCAATAACACTTGATTCGCTAATGGGCGATAACGCAAATTATCTTTCAAGACAAGCTGGTATCAGATATTATTCAAATCCAAGTGCAACTAGGGCAATTACTACTCATAAAACAGAAACTGTTGCTGCTATTGATTATGTAAAATCAATATTGCCACTAATACTAACCAGTACTGACTTGCCAGTGTTATATCAAGATGCTGTGACACAATATAAAAATCTAAGTCTTGTGCCTGATGCTAATGCTGAAAGTGTATTAAATGCAAAATTAAATATCGTTACTGACATCATAGATCTTGGTGTATTTTTAAGTCCACCAGTTACTGATGGATTGAGAAATTATCGAGTAACTGTCAACAATGGTGGCACTGGGTTTATTGATCAAGCAAATCCTGTATCATCAGATATAATTCCAGGAAAAGTAATCAGAGGAAAAACTTCTGGAGCAATTGGACGAATTATTGAATATCTAGCTGAATCTGGAGGAACACCAGTAACACTTGCTGGAACGGATGAGATAGAAGTTCAGCTATTGGAGCCTATTGAATTTTTGGACGACGAGGAACTAGAATATGGAAATTTGGTTAAAAATAGACAAATTTCAATTCTTGTAGAATCAGGAATATACGAAGAACATCTTCCAATTAAAATAAGTGATAACGTATCAGTTGTTGGTAATGAATTTAGAAGATGCATTATACGTCCAAAAAGTGGAGTATCTGAGTCAAGATATTCACAGGCGTTTTTCTACAGGGATGCATTTTTTGATGGACTAGAAGTTGCAAATGATGGCGTTGCATTTATCAACCCGCTGACTGGAAACTTAGACGGGTATTTTGGTTATCATTATCTAACTGATCCAACAGATCCAGAAAGTACACCAAAATCAAACGCTGATATGGATGTATTTTTAATGAATGATGCAACTATTATTCGTAATTTAACAGTTCAAGGCCATGGCGGATTTATGTGTGTTCTTGATCCAGACGGGCAAATATTAACTAAATCACCATATATTCAAACTGGCTCTAGTTTCTCTAAAAGTTTAAACCGTCAGGCATTCCGTGGTGGGTTGTATATTGATGCGTTTACTGGCAACTCAGCTGTGCAAGTTGTCGAAAGAGTGGATGGTAACCCATTTAGACTAAGTGTAGCAAGTTTGCCCAATCAGGGGCTATTTTTAAGAAAGCCACAAACCCCTGCTCCGTTTTATGTTGATGGAAGACGCTTCCAAATTGATGCCATAAGTGCATATGATCCTGAATTGGGAACTGCTGAACTTATATTGTCAAGCAATTCAAATAATGGCACTGGATTTACTGGAATAACCAGTCTATTGTCAACAGGTGTGGATCTTGACGATTTTACATCACCAATTGATATTACTATACAAACAGCTGGCAACAGAAGTATGCTTGCAAACGACTTTACGCAAATCAATGATTTGGGGTACGGGTTAGTATGTAACAATGGTGCATTATCTGAAAACGTTAGTATGTTTACATATTATTGCTGGACCAGTTATTATGCATTAAATGGTTCTCAGATACGATCGCTTACAGGAAGCTCGTGCTACGGTGAGTACGGATTAATTGCTGAGGGTGCTGATCCAAACGAAATACCTGATGCAATTGCGCTTGGGCAAGACATGGTAATGTCAGCTAGAACTGTTTCATCTGATGTTGTACTTTATCTCGCAGGACCAGTGGTTGTAGATGCAGGAGATGTATTGGTACAACAAACTTCAGGTGCCACTGGAACGGTATCAGTCAGTACAGGTACAAATGGATGTAACGTTGTATATTTGATAAACACCACTGGTATTTTTAATACAAGTGATGAAATTGAATTATCATCAGTATCACTTGGCGCTGATAGTGTTCCTTACGATGTTGATAACACGGGGTATGATAACGCAGTGGAATCATTGTATATACATGCATATGATATGATTGAACCTCCGTCAAACAAATCAGAAATTGATGTATGGCATCCAACACGTCCAGCATTTTCACGTTATGAAATAGCAAGTGCAAGTGTTTCAGATATTCATATAGGAAGATATCAATCAGTTAATGATGTGTTACCAGCAACAACAGTATCAGTCTCTGGTGCTGATGCAATATTTAATATATATAAAACTATTAATGATGGATACACTGTAAGTATTGAAAGTGGTGGTACAGGATATATAGTTAATGATACCATAACAGTTGATGGGTCACTTTTAGGCGGAATAACATCAACTAATGACGCTGTTATTACAGTTACTGAAGTAACTTCTGGTGTTATCACAGGTGCAAGCATTGCAGGTACAATAGCTGTTGATCCATCAACTCCAAAATACAGTGGAATTGTATACAAGTTAAATTTTACTACAACAGATGCACAGTTTAGCATTAACGGATTGTTGGCCACTGTTCCATGGGGTGAAATTATTAACTATCGTCGCAATCAAACACACATAATAACTGATATTGCAGAAATTAGTACATTGACTATACGTCCAAGTACAGCAGTTGTATTTGCTGAAAGTCCAGATACTGTTTATCGTTCTATTAGTTTTTTGAACAGTGACAGTATTGGTAACGAGTTGGATCCTGATACGTTACAAGTTGGATTAGATAGCACTTATGATTACATACGATTAATAGTTGATCCAGTTAGAGCTGCTGAAACTGTACTTTCTGGTGCTGGTGGAACAACCAAAGGTGCCACAATTGGTGATGATGTTATTGCTGTGTTGGCAAGTGCTGATTTTAATGAAATATATCGTTTAAATAATAATACTAGAACTCCCGAGGCCAATAGACCTGCAGGTTGGACTGTGGATACATTAACTGAAGAAGCACCGATATTTGTATGGGGTGGAAAAAAGCATTATGTGTTCAATTATCAGGGTGTAGACAGCGATGATAACATTGTTCCAATTGCTGAAGATAATGAATATGCTATAGTAGAGATTGCAGAAGTTGGAGAAGACATCAATCAAACAACTACTGCTACTGGTTTGGAAAGTCCAGTGATTCGTGGCGTGGAAACTATTACACTGCGAGCAGGTTTGAAAGCAGGTGCATTGGGTGATGTGACTAAAAATATATCAACATGCCGTGCAACAAGCCATGATTTCCTAGAAGTTGGAACTGGAGGATTTAACCAATCCAATTATCCAAATGTTATATACGGTGCACCAAGAGAAGCAGATCAAGCCAATGAAGTTGATGAGCGTGGCAAAGGACGAGTGTTTTATGTGAGCACTGACCAAGATGGTATTTTCCGTGTAGGTCGATTCTTTAGTGTTGATCAAGGCACAGGAACTGTGACATTTAGTGCAAGTCTTGCACTTAGTGATGTTGATGGACTTGGATTTAAACGCGGCGTTGTTATTTCAGAATTCTCAACGGATAGCTCAATGGGTGACAACGCCACTGATACTATTCCTACAGAAAGTGCGATCAGAGGGTATGTAAATAGAAGACTGGGTTTTGACCTCAACGGTATACCTGTTAGTAATAAAATAGGACCAGGTGCATTATCGCAATCTGGTGCTACCCCAATGACAGGTGATTTAAACGCTGCTGGAAATACAGTTTCCAATTTGGCAGCACCAGTCCAAGGTTCTGATGCGGCAACCAAAGATTATGCTGATAATATTAGAAATACTATTGTTACAACGATTGAATCACTTGAAGATGTTGAAATTAATAATCTAGAAAGTGACCAACTATTAGTGTCCACTGGTAAGTACAAAATTATTATACAAGCTACCAGCATAGTGGGTGGAGAATTTGATATTGGTGATGTAATTACTGGATCAGAAAGTGGTGCAACTGGTACCATTGTTGACGTATATACTTCACAAGACTATCGTGGTGACTTGGTTAACATTATATATACTGCAACTTCTGGATCTTTCAGTGCAGGAGATGATGTTGGTGCTGGACAAGATACGATATCAACTACTGGTGGGGTTTCAGGCTTAGTAATTGTTGGGCCATTTAATGAATGGGCTAATGGTATATGGGATGCTGCAAGTGATATAGAAGTAACCACTGACAGGGTCATAACCACTGTTGCTGGAGAAGTAACTGATCGTTATGTTACTCTGAATGCTGGCATAAAGGCAAACTCTATAATTAACTCTGATGTTAACGCATCAGCAGGTATAGTACAGAGTAAATTATCAATGAATTCTGCTACGGCAGACTTGGCTTCTGCAAGCGGAATTACACAAAATGAACTGGGTTTGGCTGCGTTTGATAGTTCAGCATTTACGTCGACAGATGGCTGGATTGCTGTAAAAAATAACGGAATTACAATTTCAAAATTACAGCAAATTTCATCTGCTACTGTTCTTGGAAGAAGTGCTGCTGGAACTGGTAATGTAAGTGAAATACCATTCTCAACAATTGCCAATGTTGGCGGTGCAGTTATGCACACTGACATCCCAGGCACAACACTTGGGGTAGTTAGTAGAACTGGAACAGAAACATATAGCATTGAGCAGATTACTATCAATGGTGAAAATAGTAAAATAGTAAAAACTAGACCAAATGGTAGTATTCAAGCAAATAGCCTGATTTTGGGGGCTGATACCACTTATGAAGTTCTAGCACTATCAGGAACTCAATTAATCCTAAAAACACCAGCACAAGGGACTGTGCTTACTGCAACTGGAGGGGTTGATCCAACGGTTAATATACCAGGAAGTTTATCAATTGATGGCGCAAGTGTTACGCAAACAACATTCCAGACAAACTCACCGTTGGCAAACAATAGCCGAATTGGTGCTAGTTGGATCAAAACTTCATTTATTGAAGCTTCTGGAGAAGGTAATGCTAATTCCACTGGTATTGCACTTGGTGCAGATACTGGATTTACAATAGCTGATGAAATTGGTTTGGTAGTTGGCGGTAGTATGCCATTTAAAGTAACTGAAACTGCTATTCTTCCAGATGTGGATAGTATTTATAATATTGGCAATAGCACGTTTAAGTACGATAAAATTTATGCTAATGAATTTGTCGGATTAATTGGTGGAAGTGCTACACAAGTTTCAACTATATCAAATAGCACTAATACACCTCATTATTTAACATTTGTAAATTCAAATAATGGAACTGCAACAGCTGAAAATGTATACACTGATGCTGGACTGTCTTATAATCCAAGTACCAACGCTCTAAGTGTTGGTGGAACACTTGATGTCAATGGAAGCATGACAATTGGTGGCAATACTACGATGGGTAATGCGACCACTGATAGCATAACCTTTACTGGCAGAGTTAATTCTAATATTGTACCAAGCAGTACAAATGTTAGAAATCTAGGTTCAAGTAGTTTGGTGTGGAATACTATATATGCAACACTTTTCAGTGGTACAGCAACACAGGCATATTATGCTGACCTTGCAGAAAACTATTTGGGCGATGCTGATTACGAACCAGGAACTGTTCTAGTGTTTGGTGGTGAATTTGAAGTTACGCAAACAAACAGAAAAAACGACCACAGAGCAGCAGGTATAGTTACAACCAACCCAGCGCACTTAATGAACAGTGCATTAACAGGTGATCATGTTATAGGAGTTGCTCTTCAAGGTCGTGTTCCATGTAAAGTTGTTGGAAAAGTAGAAAAAGGTGATATTCTAGTTACCAGTGCTATCCCAGGGTTCGCATGTGTAAACAATGCACCAACTGCTGGCACAGTTATTGGAAAATCACTTGAAAATAAAACAGATACAGAACGCGGCATTATTGAAGTTGTCGTGGGCAAGCATTAAGGATCAAATAAATGGCAAAACAGACTATAAACATTGGCAGTGGTGAAAACCAAGGTGACGGCGATCCGCTTAGATCTGCGTTTACTAAAATAAATGAAAACTTTTCAGAAGTGTATGCTGGGCCCCCTCAGTATACACAAACTGAAATTAACGAACTGACTGCCTCTAATGGGTTATTTGTGTATAATACCACAACTGGCAAATTCCAAGGATATGTCCCAGATTCAGGTCTTGGCAGTCCTGGATGGATAGATTTACACTAAATATTAGAAATAGGATAAATGACATGGCAAATAGATACCCACTAATACTGGATACCACTGATGGTAACAAACTTAAAGAATTACCAGAAGGTGACGACCTTTATCTTAGAAATAGCAGTATCAGTGAAGTTCAAGATATCAACTCGTTGGGAACTATAAATGCTGCTGCAATTACAGTTAATGGCGAATCAGTGTTATCTGCGTATTTTCTAGGATTAAGCGACACCCCAAATTCATATTCGAGCGCTGCAAATACTCTTGTAAAAGTTAATAGTAGTGGAACAGGCTTAGTATTTGCTCCATTTAGTGACTTTGGTGATATTACATTAGATGATGTGACAATTAACAGTTCAATACTTCCCGATACCACTGATGTTTCAGATATTGGCTCTGAAATACTTAGATTTAATGAAGTATATGCTGTTTCATTTATTGGAAGTTTACGTGGTAACGATGGTACGCTAGTTTTTGACGGGAATACAAATCAAATTTCATATGCAGCAATCTTTGGTGCTCCAACTGATCTTGGCGAGTTCACTAACGATGCTGGTTACATCACAGTAAATGATGTTGATCTTAGCTTAACTGGTGATTTAATTGGAAGTGTATTTGCTGATGACAGCACACTATTAGTAGACGGTGTTAACGGAAAAATTGTTGGTGAAATTGAAACTACAATTGTAAGCGCAGATGAAATTCATAATGCAGATTTAATTACTGGAAAGCTTGGCGGTAGTGATTTGACTATTATTTCATCAAGCAGTATTAATTTCCGCACAGATGTAGAAAATGAAAATAATTTGTTTGAGTTTATGAATGATGGAACATTCTACACGTCTAAAAACATAATCAACGATCGTTCTTATATCAGTACACCAAGAAATGATGCAGTTGGCATCATGAATATAACCAGTGCAAATGAAGTAATCATTACATCAAACGAAGCCAGTCCTCAAGAGTGGACATTTGAAACTAATGGATCATTAACATTTCCAGACAGTAGTGTGCAAACGGGAGCATCGATTAGTATAACAGACTTAAAAACTTTGGTTGCAGCGAGTATAGATTTTGCAGATTTCCAAACTAGGATTGCAGCTCTTTGATAAATTGCGATAAATATAAGAAACGGAGATCAAAATGGCAGTACAATTAATTAACATAGGCAACTCAGCAAACGATGGAACTGGGGATGATCTTAGAGAAGCATTTATCAAGGTAAATCAAAACTTTGAAGACCTTGATCTTAGAGATGATGAACAAACTACTGCCAGTAATATTGGGGCCAGTGGCCAAGGAATATTTGCCAATAAAGTAGGCTACGACCTACAGTTTAAAAAACTAGTAGCAAGTACTGATATTATACTAACATCAACAGATGATCAAATCACGATATCTGCAAATGGTGGCTTAAAGTCTGTGTTAGTTGGATCAAATTCTGGAAGCACAATCCTTCAAGAAATTGCAGAACTAAATGTATTGGGAACTGGACTTGTTGAAACAGCACTTGTTGGTGATAACTTAACAATAAGCTATACTGGGTGGACCCAGCTTTCAGATGACACTGCACCAGTTCTTGGAGGAGAATTAAATGGTGGCGGAAATAGTATTGTAAATGTTGATGCAGTGGATGCTGCCATTGTATCAGGTGGTGAAATATACGGACCACTAACTGGCACAGTGTATGGCATTGATATACGAGATTTAGATGCATATTTTAATGAATATTTTGATTTTGGTACGTTATCAGGAAACGTAAATAGTATAATTAATTGGATGTTTAGTGAAATTTCAGTAGATTTTGGATCCTTTACATCTCCTGAATTGAAAACAATTGATCTCGGTTCTATTTGATAATTTAATTTACGATAAATATTAAAAAGGAATCGTGAAATGATAGTATCTTTATGGAATGTAACAACTGGTAGTCAGATATCACTACTGATTGAAAGAACGCCGGTTGAAATTTTGTTGCCAGTTGCCAACAATTATACAGGTATAGAACTAGAACTAATTAGTGGAAAGTTACCAACTGGCACACGTCTTGATGGTATTAAGATTGTAGGAACTGCATTTGAAGTTGTAACTGATACTGTATTTACTGCTGTCATCCGCGCCCATTGGATGGGCAATTTTGATGACAGAACAATAAAAATTACAGTTACTGGTGCTGATGCACCAGTATGGATAACCAATCCTGGTTTGTTGCCAGTTGGAAGTAATGAAACTTTATTTATTTTAGATAACGAGGTAATTGATTATCAACTACTAGCAAATGATCCAGATTTACCAGCTGGTGATATACTTGACTATTACATTGCAAATGATGATGGAATTTTACCGCCTGGTATTACTCTAACTAATACTGGAAGATTACAAGGAATTACTGAACCATTATTGGCACTTGATCAAAGATATCAAGCGGGCGGATACGATGCACAGCCATTTGGGGAGTTACCATTTGATTATGCAAATGCAGAAAGTATATATTACAGTTCACAGAGTCTTAGAAAATTAAATAGATATTATCCATTTGCAGTTACAGTAACAGATGGTGATACATTTGTTAGACGTGAATTTAAAATTTATTTGGTTGGTGATGATTATTTAAGAGCTGATAATACTATTATGTCAGTTAGCACTGGTGTTTTTAGAGCTGATAACACTCATATCCGTACTCCAAAATGGATCACTTCCAGTGATTTGGGGTTCCGCCGTGCTAATAACTATCAAACAATATTTCTAGAAATAATAGATAATGACACACTTAGTGGTGCAGTGTATTATACCTTAGAAAATTTAAATGACGATGGCAGTGTGAGTGAACTTCCAAAAGGAATGTCGTTAGACAAAAACACTGGTGAAGTATATGGACGTATTCCATACCAGCCTGCTATTACAGGGAATTATAAATTTACAGTTAAGGCAACTAGAGATACTGGAGATTTGGATACACTTTCAATATATGCAACATTTTATGAAGATGTGCTATTGGGCAAAAAAAGTTTTAAAGTTTATAAATTAGACTTAACAGGACTTCTTGATGGTGTTAATGATTTGTATGAATTGGTTGGAAGGAATATCTTAATTAATAATGGAATTTATCATGTTACCCTTGTGGATGATTCCAATGATGATTATGATGTTATCCATGTTGACTCTACGTTAGCACCAAAAATCTCTTTACTGCTCAGTAGAACTGCTGAAATCGGAGATGATGTAATATTTGTTAATAGATTGTCGGAAAGTGAAAAGGAAAAATACCAGAGCAGTAAATTAAATTTTACTGACACTGAATCCTACACTATTGGTGAAATCATTCCTTACATTGAATATCAAATTGAGCAACCATCATCTTTGAGTGCGCCAATATTACCCCAGGGGTCTCCAAGATCATTGGAAGTATACCAGCAATTTGATCCAGGTGATTATGTTATATATACTGAAGAAGTTGGCGGTGACGATAAGATATACAAATATGTTGGAACAACTTTCACCATAATACAACCACAAGTAGACATAAACAACATCCCCATTGAAGTAAACGGTTTTATACAAATTGACCTTGACATTAATTCGGGTGATTGGGAAGAAATTGCAGAATCACTTGGAAATGTTCCATTGGATGATAGAGTAACTGCAACTATACAGGCACTGGAAGCAGAGTTTGGTGGTGAAGCATATGTTGATGTTGTTGCTGAAAATTTATGGAAAATTAGATTAAGAAGTACTTCAGATTCAAGAATTATTACAAACATTAAAAACTTTTTTACCAATTCAGAAACTACTGCAACCGTGACAGTAACACTATTACGAGACAACGAAGATCGTATAAAGTTTGCCAACTCAGCTTCCTTGGAAAGACAACTCAACCAAGGCAGGAATATTGGTATTGCATTATTTAAAAATGATTTCTTTTATGAAGATATACTGATATCAAGTACTGACGTCGTCGATTTGCCAAGTAGTTCAAAAACATTTGAAGTCAAAGTTATTGGAGAAATTGATACCAATATTGAATGGCTTACTGACCCATACTTGGGTAGTATTAACGCAAATTATAGAAGCACATTAAAAGTTGAAGCACAAACAACTGTGCCTGATACTAGAATGCTTTACAGATTGGTGTCTGGAAAGTTGCCGTACGGTATGAACTTGACATATACTGGAGAAATCGTTGGGTCGGCGAATCAATTCGCCGATGAAACCACTCTTGGGCTTACCACCTTTGATAATAAGACAGTGGGCTGGGATGGTAACAATCCTGGAGTAACAACTTTTGACCGCCAATTTAAATTTACAATAGAAGCCAAAGACAGATTTAATTATACTGCAATTGAACGAGAATTTATATTAGATGTTATTGACTTGGATAATACTCAGTATACTGATATAGTTGCAAGACCAATGTTGTCTCCTGAACAGAGGTCTATATATAACAATTTTGTAATTAATTCAAATATTTTCCCACAGGACTCTATATATAGGCCAGATGATCCAGAATTTGGAATTCAGCAACACATTGAAATGTTGGTGTATGCTGGTATTGAAGCAACTAGTATTGACCAATTTGTAGCTGCCGCTGCAAAAAATCACAAGCGTAAAAAATACATTTTAGGTGATTTTAAGAAAGCAATAGCAAGACAGCCAGGAACTACCGACACTGTGTATGAAGTAATTTATATTGAAGTTATTGATCCAGCTGGTGCAAAAACTGGAAAAACTAGAAAGAATTTTAATATTTCAACTACTAATAAGATCACAGTTGATAGCATTCAGTATGCTGCAAAGGATGACTTTACCAAACTTGGATTAGGAGGGGCTGAACTACCAATTTACGGAAGACAAACAGTTAGATTCCTATTTCCTGATGGAGGTACTCTTCTAATGGAAACTAGAAATAGTGAAATATTTTTTGATGTAGACAATAATGATTTCACTGTTGAAATTAGAGACACTGGCCTTATTACCGTGGAAATGGCATTGAGTGACAGTGAACCACAAAGACTGCGACCCGTTACTAATACTGTAAAGACAGATAGTGATGCTATTAAAGTATCTGATGCCAAGGATCAGAAACGATATATTTCTAATATTGATAACATGCGTGATAACATTAAACAAATTGGCAAGCGTGAACGAGAGTATTTGCCACTGTGGATGAGAACACCCCAGGCTGGGTATCAAGAATTGGATTTTATATCAGCCATTCCAGTATGTTATTGCAAACCAGGAACAGCTGACAATATCTTATTAAACATAAAGAATTCAAACTTTGATGTCAAGGATATAAATTTTGAGATCGATCGTTATATTGTTCAGCGATCTGAAGGAACAAACCAAGAGCAATACATATTATTCGCAAATTATCAATTCAATGTATAATTGTAATAAATATTAAAAAGAGGAAAAAAAATGACTAGTAACATAATTAGTACAACCATTGATGAGACGTATCCAGTTGCTGGCGTTGACAACGATACTCAAGGGTTTAGAGATAACTTCAATATTATAAAAAATAATTTTGCAGCAGCCAAAGTTGAGATCGACGCATTGCAAGCCAATGCAGTGTTAAAAGCATCGCTATCTGAAGACGGCACGGTGGATAATGACATGCTGGGCAATACTATAGTCAATGCAGAGTTGTTGGCTGTCACTGATGCATTTGATGCTATTGGCACTGTTATTGCTGGTATGAACGTTAGTTTCTCAAATGGACATTACCAAACAATGACATTGGCTAATGAAGTAGAAGATATAACATTTACACTTGCTGATTGGCCTGCAACTGACCGTCATGCATCCATGCGTGTGGAACTTCTCAGTGCTGGCGGACTTGCAAAAACTGTAACTTGGGTAGTTGACGGTGGTGGAACTATTAAATATAGTTCAAACTGGCCTGAAGAGTTTCTTATCAGCAATACCACTGATCCTGTGGTTCTAGAGTTTTGGACATATGACGCAGGTGATACAGTTTTTGCAAACTATATAGGACAGTTTGTGTAATGCACCATCCGCTAATCACAGACTTAGCAACTTATACTGACACACAAGTTGAAGATCGTATTACCGATCTTCAACGTAAATACTTTCAGACTAGAAATCCAGACTTGCAATGGCAAATTGCAAGCGCACTGGACATATACAAAGAAGAATTACAGCACCGAAGATCAATCGCTGCACAAAAACAGCGTGAACAAATGGGAATTGGTAATTCAGATCTTGACAGTTTAATAAATGTAAGTTAAACTGTATGTATGCTTATAAAAACAGATAATCTGGGAATTCCACGTTTCACAAATCTTGATCTTATTGATATGATCTATTCAGGTCATGTTGACAAATGTCATGTGGTGTTATGCGATCCTAGTGATGATGTTGAAAAGTTTAATGCAGCGATGCGTGAACAATACCTCCCCGAACTCACAACTTATATCCCACTAGATGTAGATCAAAAGACTTTTGATGGTGCTTTGCAAAGTGAATGGTTTATGCCTGATGAATACAAACATCTTGATGTAGATGATTTTTGTATGCGTAAACTGATGAAGATAAAAAATGTAACTCATCCAAGTGCTGTAATTTATTCGACAGAAAGTGAACGAGCATACGAAGAACTTGCAGCGTTTGACGAGCGTGGTATGTACAACTTGCTACGCTATATGATCTATCTTGTAGACTTTATGCGTGAGAACAACATCGTATGGGGGGTAGGACGTGGCAGCAGCGTCAGTTCCTACGTTTTATTTCTCATCGGAGTTCATAGAATCGATAGTTTAAAATATAACCTTGATTGGAGAGAATTTTTAAGATAGACCTTTCTTTTTGTTTTCCCAATATAATTTTCTTTTTTCACTCATTTTTCTTTTTGCTTCATCTGTAAACACTCTTCCTTTACCCTTCTCGCTTATTTTTTTCCTAGTTTCGATAGATACTTCTTGACCTAGTCTATGTTTATTTCCTTTTAAAGATTGGCTAATTTTTTCTTTTGTTTCATCAGACATTTTTCTTCCTTTTTGTTTTTCACTCATTATTTTGCGAGTTTCAGCAGAGTGACATTTTCCAAAAAAAGGATTCTCCTCACCGACTTTGCCGAACATTGGATTATTTGTGCCTTTTAATTTACTTGAAATTTTTTGTCGTGTTTCTAAAGATGCCGGCTGTCTGTTTTTTCCAGCAATTTTTAGTTTTTCTTTTGTTTCGTCACTTACAATCGTTCCGGTAGAATCATAACAAAATTTAGTTGATGTTTGCTTGGCATTATTATAAAAATTTTCATTTAAATTTACATTAAACTTATTGTGTAGTTTTATTTCGAACTGTAAAGCACTGTGTCTGTTATCAAAGATTCTAATAACTTTATATCGGTAATTTTGTGGATTGTCTTTTTGATCTTTTATAAAGTCTTTATTTCTAGACGAAGAAAAATAACTGTTGCCTAAATCAAAAACAGGAAAATTATTTGAAGATCTAACGCCGTAATAGTGTCTTCTTTCAATAGTGTTTGTAATCCTATAAACATAATGATACTTTTTCATAAAAAACCTCTTGCTAAATATGTAATATTATGTTATTATTTATCATAAAGTGCGGATCAAGCGTGGCAAGTTATGTGCTGTATTTAATTGGCGTACATAAGATAGATTCAATTAAGTATAATCTTGACTGGCGGGAATTTTTAAGAGACTAAATATACGTATATTATAGGAGGCTATTATGGCTAAAACACAAAAAGGTAAAACGCAACATCGCTCAATGAGAGGTAAAATTGTTGACATGGATTTGTTGCAAAAAAAGAACGAACTAACACCTGCCATTGGCAATGCTAGGGTAAATGCCCGCGGTGATGTACTTGGTGCTGGTGGTAAAATTGTAAAGACACGTGACCAAGTTGTTAGAGAGTTTTACAACAATGGAACAAAGGAAGCAATAGATGAAACTGGTGGGTTTAAACTCTCAGAAAAACCAGTTATTGCGAAAGAAGAACTTCCAGAATTAACCTCTTCAGAAAAAGAGCTGTTTGAGGACGACGGGTGGATTGAAGATGATCAGGGCAATTTTGTTAAATCAGAAGCTGTGGTAAAAACTACAACAACCAAAAAAGGTGCAAGATGAGTATAAATCTTAATGTTATTTCCGGTACGCTAAAACCGATTGGAAATAGAGTAATTGTAAGTGACATGCATTTCGGTGAGCAAAAAACTAAATCTGGTTTAATTCTCAGAGACGACAACGGCTCAACACGTGGCATTTATCCGAGATGGGGACGTGTACATTCAAAAGGACCCGCAAATACTGACCCGTACGAAATTGGTGATTGGGTTCTTATTGAACATGGTCGCTGGACACGAGGCATTGTTATTGATGAAGGAAATGGAAAAATTGAACTACGAATGGTTGAAACTGAAAGTATTTTAATGTACAGTGACCAGCAGCCATCAGGAATTCAGATTGGTAACGAATACAAAGACGGTGAAGGCTACACAGTAGATCCGTCATCATTTATTAACGCATAAAAGGAATAATATGACCAACCCATTTAAAGACGTAGACACGTTTCACACAGCATGTGACCAAGAGCCAAACGAAGCAAACTATGAAATGTATCTCGATCTAATAGACGAAGAATACATTGAACTTCAAAAAGCACTTAGAAGGCACGATACTGTAGAACAACTCGATGCACTTGTAGACATCCTGGTTGTTACCATGGGTGCTATTAGGGCAGCAGGTTGGGACAGCGAAGCTGCATGGAACGAAGTGATGCGCACCAACTTTGCAAAGATTGATCCAGACACGGGTAAAGTTATCAAACGTGCAGACGGAAAGGTGCTCAAAGGCCCGGATTGGGTACCACCGAACCTAGAACAGTTTGTAAAATAATTTAACTATTGACTCCTTGCAATTTACATGTTATTGTAGTGCAGATTGCAAGGATTTATTATGAAATTACCACAGCCGGAAATAACAGTAATCCAAAATGGAATTACGACAGCAGGTGCCGCCGGCATTGCTCTAATGATATTACATATTTTAGGACATCTAACTGGATGGGCATGGCCCATACTTTACGTGTTTTTGATACTTGCAGGCATCGGGCGTGAAAACAGAAAGGGAACACGATAATGGCTATTCATGGTATGATAGACCTTGAAACGTTGGATACAACTCCAACATCTACTATTCTAACATTGGGGGCAGTAAAATTTAATCCTCTGACAGCTGATGAACCGCATAGTGAACTGTACTTTAAAATTTCTATTGACGAACAAGATATACTAGGACGTACTGTGTCAGAGTCTACGATTGCTTGGTGGTCACAGCAACCTCCAGAGATTCAAGCTGACGCATTTTCTGATGAAAACAGAGTTAGCATTGATGAAGTATTAACAGCACTCAACAAATGGCTTGTGGGTGTTGATGAAATTTGGGGTCATGGTTATGGTTTTGATATAGGTATACTTGAAAACTTATATAAAATGGTGGGAAAACCCATACCATGGAACTTTTGGCAGATATCAGATAGTAGAACTATTACAAAGCGTATGCCACAGGACCCCCGCAAAGCCATGCAATCTAGTTTGCATAATGCACTTGCTGATGCTTACTTTCAAGCAAAATCAGTACAACAAATTTTTAGCCACTTTGGATTTACAAAATGAGTATGACACCAGCACCAAGATCACTGTCTGACGAAGAAAAGAAGTTAGTAGAAGAATTTTTTAATAATGGCGGTTCTGTTACCCAAAAGAAATATGGGGCAAGAACTGAAGACATAGAATACACTGGCGGTTTTTATCAGAGACGCAAGAAAAAAGCTCAAGAGGGTAAAGAAGAAGAATGATTGATGTTGACCTTGCGCTAGTGGGAAATGATGACACTCATCGATGGAACTCTTTGCGATGGGTAGTGCAGCAATATGGATCTGCAGACAGTGGATTATGGAAATTAAAAGGGTTACAACATATTTGTTTTAGAAACCCAAAACATGCAACTCTATTTTTACTAAGGTGGTCATCATGATACGATGGTATGATTATGTAGTTGCTGTTATAGCAGCAGACTTTATAACAAGTTTTTTATTTGCAGGATTCGTAGCCGTAACATGGTGGCACCCCTTGTTCTATGGGTTTGTAGCAGGTATGACTTTGCAATTTTGGGCCCACGATTATTGCACATTTAGATTAAGACAGGAGATCAAACGTGGAGAATAACAGCCCGTTAAATAAATTACAACAACTAATGGTTATTACCATGGAAGAATGTGGAGAGCTTGTGCAACAATGCAGCAAAACTATTCGCAAATTTAATACTATTGACGAAGCACTTGAAGATACAACTCGAGCAAGCGTCAATCGCACCAAGCTAATTGAAGAAGCAGGTGATGTACTTTGTATGATTGAGCTAATGGTTGAGCACGGAATCTTGACAGACCACGAGCTGGCTGTTAGAGTGCTTGAGAAGCGAGATAAATTAAAAACTTGGAGCAATTTAATTGTTGAAGAAGTGGTGGAGGATCTGGGCCAAAAGCCTGGGTGAGAAAGTCGGCGACACTGATTCCCAAGCGAATGCAGTGGCATTGGTTAGAACATTTTGGTGGGTAGTACATATTATTACCTGTTTTTTCATAATAGTCCACAATGGACACAACTTAGGATGGTGGTAAATGCAAGGCTTTAGTAATCGAAAAGAGTTTGAAGAATGGACAACAGATCAGATCCAAAAATATGGAATACGTCAACCTGATACATACATAGATCAGGAATTGAGAAACTTAAATCCCAGCATCTCCATGGGATTTATCAAACGTCAAATAGCAAAAACAAAAGACAAGGTAGTTGAATGAAGAAAATATGGGTAGACAAATATCGACCAAACACTCTTGATGGGTATGTGTTTAGAGATCAGTCTCAAAAGGAACAAATTGAAGGATGGATCAAACAGGGATCGATTCCTCATCTGTTACTAAGTGGATCTGCTGGAATTGGCAAAACCACTATTGCAAAAATCTTAATCAATCAGCTTGATGTACAAGACATTGATTTGATGATTGCAAATGGTAGTAAGGAAGCACGAAAAATTGAATGGGTTGATAAACTCATTAGCTTCTGCCAAACAATGCCTTTTGGTGATTTTAAAATTGTGCTTATTGATGAAGCAGATTATATGAATATCAATTCAGTGCAGCCAGCATTGCGCAATCTTATGGAAGATTACAGCACTGATGTTAGGTTTATCCTTACTTGCAACTACCCTAACAAAATTATGCCTGCAATACACAGTAGATGTCAGCACATGCATTTTGAAAAAATTGATCAGACAGAGTATACTGCTAGAGTTGCAGAAATACTAATTACTGAAAATGTAGAGTTTGACCTTGATGTACTGGATACGTATGTTAAGGCATATTACCCTGATTTGCGCAAATGTATCAATACTGTTGAAATGAATAGTCAAACAGGATCGTTGGTTGCTCCTACTACTGGCTCAAGCTCTAGTGATTATAAAATCCAGATGGTTGATTTATTTAAATCAGGTAAAATATTGGAAGCTAGAAAGCTAATTTGTTCTCAGGCCACAACAGAAGAAATGGAAGACATTTATCGCTGGCTTTATGATAATCTAGAAGTGTTTGGCGATGAAGAGCAGCAGGATAGTGCAGTGCTAATCATTAAGCAAGGACTTGTGGACCATGCACTGGTGGTTGATCCTGAAATAAATCTTGCTGCTACACTAATTAGATTGGCAAGACTGTAATGACTTACGTTGTAAACGATAGCAATAGCAGAACAAGAGATACTTAAAGTATCTACAAGATATAAACCTAAAAAAAGATTTGGAGGTTATACTGAATGTATAAAAGAATATGTAGACGTACACAAGTATGTTCCGAACAGGGTCGGAAACCCTATAGAGGAGGCTTTGGCAGACTATGACCTATATCGTAAATGATGCTTGTATTAAATGCAAACATATGGATTGTGTTTCAGTCTGCCCTTAGCCAGTCGACTGTTTCTACGAAGGTGAAAACATGTTGGTAATTAATCCAACTGAATGCATTGATTGTGGGGTATGTGAACCTGAGTGCCCTGCAGATGCAATTACAGCTGACACTGTGGATGGTGCCGATAAATGGGTAGAGTTTAATCAAAAGTATTCAGATATCTGGCCCAATATTGCTCAAATGAGGTCAGAGGACGTCCCAACTGATGCAGCTGATTGGCATGGTGTACCAGGAAAAAATAAATATTTCAGTGAGGAGCCTGGAAAAGGTGATTAGAGCAATATTAGCACATGATGCACATTATGGAATTGGTAAGAATGGTACACTGCCTTGGCCCAAGAACAGTAAAGATTTGCAATGGTTTAAAGAATGTACCGATGGGTGTGCAGTGGTCATGGGACGAAAAACCTGGGAAAGCTTGCCAGTCAAACCACTGCCAAACAGAAAGAACATAGTAATAAGTTCTAGTGAAGTTCAAGACGCCACATATACATATACGCATGATGATGTGCTTAATGGAGTTCTAACTGAAATTAGTTTTGAATTCCCTGTTTGGATTATCGGCGGCGCACAGTTAGTCGAAAGTTCTTTAGACATTATAGATGAATTATGGCTTAACAATGTGGATGGGGACTATGACTGCGATACGTTCTTACCAGTAAAGAAAATAAACAAAATGTTTAAAATTGAACATTCTGAAATTAAAAGTTTCGGAATAGTTTCGAAATGGAGTAAAAAATGAAACAATATTTAGAGGCACTGCACCACATTTTAGAACATGGTAAAGATAGAGATGATAGGACAAATACCGGCACACGTGGAGTTTTTGGTTACCAAATGCGTTTTGACTTACGCAAAGAATTCCCAGCAGTTACCACAAAGAAACTTGCTTGGCGCAGTGTTGTAAGTGAACTTCTTTGGTTTTTAGAAGGGAGCAGTGATGAAAGACGTCTTGCTGAAATTCATTATGGAAAACCCAGAGAAGATCTGGTAGGCAAAACTACTATCTGGACTGCTAACGCTAACAAACAAGCCAAAGATTTGGGATACACAAACACTGATACGGTAAAAGAGTTAGGCCCAGTTTATGGAAGCCAATGGCGCAGTTGGGATGCAAAAATAGGTCATGTAGATCAGATAGCAGACTTGCTTGATGGACTACATTATGCCCCAGAAAGCCGTAGACATATTGTTAGTGCATGGAACGCTGATCAAGTAAATGTAATGGCACTTCCGCCGTGTCATACTATGTTTCAATTTCATGTACAGGACGGAGAACTAAGCTGTCAACTATATCAGCGCAGTGCTGATATGTTCTTGGGTGTCCCGTTTAATATTGCAAGTTACAGTTTACTTACTCATATGTTTGCACAGATATTAAATCTAAAAGTGGGTGATTTTGTTTGGACAGGTGGAGATTGCCATATATACCAAAATCACATGGACCAAGTACGTGAACAACTTAAAAGAGTGCCGCAGCCTGGTCCATTGCTAATTTTACCAGGGTTCACGAATTTAGAAGAACTGACTGCTACTAAGCCTTTAGACTATAAACTTATAGGTTATGATCCAATGCCCAGTATCCCTGCACCAATGGCAGTTTAATGTTTGGTGGTAATTATACTGGAGGATATCAGCCCATGCCAGAACGAGACGTTTTTGAAAAATGGGCATGGATACCTGTAAAAACTACTAGCGAAAAATGGGTATGGAACCGACGTTACTATATAATTTCTACATATTGTGACGAAAATGGAAAGCCACCTATGAAAGGGCTTGCATGGCATCATACTTTAACAGAAAATGAATATTTGGTTTGGCAGATTAAAAATCCTAAAAAAGAATCCAAACCACCAACAGGTGGTAGTGCAATTAAAAAGGCAGTGTATTAATTTACACTGCCTTTTATTTTAGTTATTCATCACCGTATACGTTGAGTACTGCTTTAACTGCATTGTGTCTTTCAATATCTCCTTGATTGAAGCGCACAACTTCCAAACATGGTTGGTTGAATTTTTCTAACCGTCTGGTAAAATCAATCAATCCATTATCTTTTAGACGATCTGCTTGATTCAGGTCTCCTGTTACAGCCATCATTGCCCCTTCACCCAAACGAGTTAATAACATTTTCATTTGATTGGGTGTTGCGTTTTGCATTTCATCTGCAAGAATAAAACTATTCTTAAAAGTTCTACCGCGCATATATGCAAGTGGTGATATTTCAATGATACCTTCTTCAATCATGCCTTGAAGTTCTCTTGCATTAAAGTATTCTTTTAATACATCGAAAATGGGACGAGTCCATGGTGCCATCTTTTCTTCTAGTGTGCCTGGTAAGTGACCTAAGTCTTCATCAACTGAGACTGCTGGTCTAGTTACAATAATTTTATCAACTTTTCCTTCCTTAAATAATTTAACCGCTACTTGCACAGCCAAAAGTGTTTTGCCTGTTCCTGCTGGACCTATCCCGAAGACTATGTCTTTTTGCTCGTCTAACAGTGTTAACACGTAAGTTTCTTGGTTTTTATTTCTTGGAATAATATTTACAATTTGCTTTTTGGTAAATTGTTTAATGTCTACAACATTGTTATTATGTGTTGTAGAACTATTGCGCTTTCTAGAAGCTCGTTTTGGTGCACCCATTAAGTGTCCTCCTTGGGGTTACTGTAGAGGGGCAATTTCCGGTTAGGGAAATTCTCCCCGCAATGTATTTAGTCATTGGAGGGTTGAATAAAATTAATACATTACTAGTTTTGCCGATAAATAAGTATAAGCAAGGAAGATTCAAATGCAAGATGTTTTAGATATTATTAAAAATATTGAATCAATATATGATTCAAATACTTCTTTTGGGGTATTAAAGGACTTTGAAAGAGTGATAGATGAATTAGATTTATATGTTTACAAAAATTGGGCCGAGGGTGAATTAGCTGAAGGACCAATTATTCAACGTCATTGGGTTACATGTACATTCATGTGGCCTGAAGCTAATATGCCTGATCCAATGGGTGCAAAACGTTTACTAGATTATGATTGCAAAGTTGGATACAAGAGGAGTACATTAATTACTCCTAGAAAAATTAAAAAACCTGATGATATTAGGCCTGGGTCTAAAAAAGGAAAATTGGACGAAAGTTCTATATGGTTAGTTAAGATTCAAATGCCCAAAAAATTAATATCTGATATTCATTCTGGATACATTGATGAAATAAACAAAGAACCAGTTGATGAACTTAAAATTCCAAGTCAAGCACAGTCCGCAGACGAGTTGTCAGCAGAAGGTATGGATGCTGGTGTCGGCGGTGATGTCGGTCTTGAAGGAGGACTGTAATGACTTTAAAGACTGGAGATTTAAAGGACTTATTACATCATATCATGGAAATAGACTCATACAAATCAAAGATGGGAAGTGATAAAGATATAATTACATTAAGTTTTAGCACTGGCACTAAAGAATCTGCTGATGATTTAATGGTTTTTATTGAAAAGGGATATGAGTTTGTATTGGATTCGGATGCTACTGCTGGTGAGCAAAGCGATGGTACTTACAAAGTATTCGTTGAAATTGAAAGATCAAGAAATGCACCAGAAGAAATTTTAGAAATCATCGATGGCGTAAAGAAACTTTCTAATCTTGATGATTTAAAATTTCGGTATTATAAAAATTTCAAATCTATGCTATTAAATTTGGAAACATTGACTGCAACAGTTCCTATTGATTCAGAAAGTTATAAAAATAAAGTCAATGAATCTAATATGGATAATTACAAAAACTTCTTTAATCGAAGTTTTGTTGAATCAATCGATATGTGGGATGACATTATAAAAATTAAGAAAAAATTTGCAGATCCAGTTTACTTTAAGTTTATTGATTTTGGTGATAAAACGCAAATTATGAATGATTTAACTGAAAGTTTAAATTTTAATGAGTTTGCTGAAGTAATATTTTTATCAAAGTATATTGGTGATTATAATATTACAAAATATGGCAACAAACTAACATTTGAAAATCAAGACAAAACTCTTGTGTTAACTCGCATTCAAACATAGTCAAGGAGTAATTTATGATTACAATACAACAATTTAGTGCAATGATTCCTAGTAATAAAGAAGCAGATGAATGGTATAAAATCGCCGTTGATTTATTTGAGAAATACGATATTACAACTAAAAATCGTATAGCAGGATTTATGGCGCAGTGTGCTCATGAGTCAAATGAATTCAAGTCTCTTGAAGAGAATCTTAATTATAGTGAAAAAGCACTTAATTCAGTATTTGGAAGATACTTTGGACCAGGAAAAAGAAATGCTAAAGAATATGCTCGTAATCCTGAAAAGATTGCAAACTATGTTTATCAAGATAAATTTAGATCTAAACGAGGTGCTCTTGGTAACACTAATACCGGAGATGGTTGGAGATTTAGGGGTCGTGGCATTAAGCAACTCACAGGCCGTAATAACTACTCAGCATTTGCAAAATCAGTAGGAATGACTGCGGAAGAAGCTGCTGAATATGTAGCTACAAAGCAAGGTGCGTTTGAAAGTGCTTGCTGGTTTTGGAAAACAAATAACATTGCTGCATATGCAGATAGAGGTGACATAGTAGGAATGTCAAAGCGTATTAACGGTGGTACAATAGGATTAGACGATCGTACTAGACGCTGGAATTCTGCTCTTGCAATATTAGATGGCAAGGCTACAGTGCATACTGAAGCAACAACGAAATCAATCAAAGTATTGCGAATTGGTTCAAAAGGACCTGAAGTTATAAAACTGCAAAAAGCATTGGGAATTAGTGCAGATGGAGACTTTGGACGTGGTACTGAACAGGCATTGAAACAGTGGCAATCTATGCATGGAATGGTTTCTGATGGCATAGCAGGTTCAAACACATTGAAAAAGTTAAGATTGATATGAATTTTAAATTAATTGGAATTTTTGCTATTATTATGTTTACTGCCAGTGGTCTTGGGTATTTGTATTATAAAGACTCACAGGCTCGTATACAAACACTTACAACAAATAATGCAAATCTTCAAACTGGTATAGATTTAAATGAGCAAACTATTTCACAATTGCAAACTGACTATAATTTAGCACAGCAAGAAGTTATTCGACTGAACGATGAAAATACTGCAATACGTCGTAGAAATAGTTTATTAGTTGAAAAGTTTGCCAACAATGATTTGGGATTTTTAGCTGAAAACAGACCAGAATTAATTGAACGAATTATTAACAGAGGTACTGAAAATGCATTTCGTTGCATGGAGTTATTATCCGGTGCTGAGTTAACTGACAAAGAAAGAAACGCAACAAATGGTACAGAATTCAATACTGAATGTCCTTGGCTTTTTAACAATATTGTTCAGCCTTAGTGCTTGTGGAGCAACTGTTGACCCAATTGAAATATCAACAACGCCAGTACAGCGCCCATCATTAACCATTCCAAATGTTGATGAACTTAACTTAAAGACGGTTACATGGACTGTTATTACTGTGGATAATTTTGAATCTAAAATAGCAGAACTCGAAGCCAAAGGATTACCAGTTGTATTTTTTGCGGTAACTGCTGATGGGTACGAGGCAATGTCTCTTAATTTAAACGATTTGCGTTCTCAAGTTGAACAATTAAATGCCATAATTGTTGCATACAGAAACTACTACGTGGAAAGCGATAGAATTCTAGGCCAAGCAGTGCTTCCTTCACAGAATTAGAATAAATAATACTAAGAAGGGCAAGTCTTGAAATAGTAATAACAGTCTTGTTCAGAGGAAAGTGATATGAACAACGACTACGATGATGATTTTTCTCCTAACGATGATTACAATCCCAATGGTAATACTAGTTCCAATGGTAAAACGCATGACGTTGAAATTGAATCCAACAATGATGGATCAACCAAATCAGTAAAAATTGGTTCAAAAACTGCTGAATCAAATGAAAATTTAAAGAAAAATCCATATGCTAAATCAATATATTTGGCAAGAGCAGTTGATGCTTGGAGACCTTTTCCAAGGTTATTTATTGCTATCTATATTTTTATTCTTTATAGTGTAATCGAATGGTACACTGCTCTTCCAGATCCTAGTATGGAGCAATCTGGTCTTATATCAGTTGTCGTAGGGGCAGGTGCTGCATGGTTTGGACTGTATGTCGGTTCTGGAAGCAAGGGCCCTCCTGAGTAACTAAGTATTTGTATGGACTATTACAAAATACTGGGCATTGAACGCACTGCAACACAAGAAGATATCAAAAAATCATATAGAAAACTAGTGATGGAACACCATCCTGACAAAGGTGGCGATCCTGAGAAATTTAAGCAATTGAATGAAGCTTATGAA
>Ga0129324_10000560_pt1 | contig 26819 bp, 27 predicted proteins | sample CPBDNA_7_FD_96879 | JGI IMG/M metagenome (GOLD analysis project Ga0129324, IMG submission 96879) | Freshwater to marine salinity gradient microbial communities from Chesapeake Bay, USA - CPBay_Spr_15_0.2_DNA | ecosystem: Environmental > Aquatic > Marine > Coastal | place: USA: Chesapeake Bay...
AATATGAACAACCATTATTGCTTTAGTTTTTTTATTAATTTTTTTTTCAATTAGATTTGGATTAATATTAAAAGTTGCTTCATCTATATCTACTGATATGGGCAGTGCTCCAGTATAAATTATTGAAAATATAGACGCCATATTTGTGAATGTTGTAACTATCACTTCGTCTCCTGAGCCAATACCAAGAGTTTTTACTGCTAAATGTAGAGCAGTCGTGCCGCTATTAGTTGTAACACCATATTTTGCACCACAATAATTGGAAAATCTTTTTTCAAATTTATTTATAAATGTTCCATAAAATCCAGAAATTGCTTTTTCTTTGATAGCAATATTTACATTTTTTTTTTCCTGAAAATCAATCCAGGGTTGGGATGTCTTGATCTTTCTTATCATTTTATGAAATTTTAATTTTGTTGTTTACATCTTTTTCAAATTTAGATTTATCTTTATTTTTATCATATGGGCCTTGCTTGACCTCTATAATTTCTGCTTCTTCAAGTATTTCGAAACCATGTCCTCCGAAAGCTAATAAGATGACATCTCCCTTCATCAAAATTTTACTTATAAAATATTTTTTTTGGTCGTCATAAAAGTCTACTCTAACTTTTCCAGACTTTATTAAAAGTACTTCTTGAGTGATAGAAATAGTCTTACTGCTATTGATATGAATGTGAGGCTTTATACTATAACCTTTTGGTCTTCTCATATAAGCTAACTGTTGAGAAAAATCGTTAGGGGTAAAAAACTCTATTCCATCATTAGAATAATTTGATCTAATAATTATTGCATAAACTTTCTTTTTTTTAATTATTTTATCAATCATAATTACTATTATATTTTTTTTTAAGATATATAAATACATTATATAAATAGTTAACCTTATCTTTAAACCTTTTTACTATATTTATTAGAAAATTAGATTTATCATTTTTTTGAGCATAATTTGATAAAATTATTTTTTGTGACTTTAAAATTGTTTCTACTAAAGGATGCTGTCTTTCGATCAAAGAATATCCTTTAACACCATGATTATCGTCTATAGTGCAAAAAAATTCTCTTTTAGGATATGCTATTCTCATTGGCAACCACGAAATATCATTATATCTTTTTTCAAAATCAAACGGTGTATTTTTAGGCCATCTTTTAAATAACAAATCATTATTTTTTAATATTTCTAAAAATAGTTTTTTTGAAAAAATACTTGGCATACTTATAATATATTTTGAGGCTTGATATTTGATATCCTTGTTATTTTTTTTTAAAAAAACATCTTCAATATGATTTATCCTTTTTTTGTGTAGATCTAAGCTGTAATTACAATAAATAATATTTTCTGTTGATTGCGTAGGTAAATTATCAAAACTTCTTATTTGAGAACCAAAAAAAAATGCTGTATATAAAAGATAATCTGAAGATGTTTTCTGCATATCTTTAATTACACTATTAAAATAATTATAGTCTGAAATATTAACATGATCTTCTAACCACAAAAAAATATATTCAGAATTTATTTTTTCTGACATTATTCTAGAGTCATAAAACCACCCTTCATTAGAATTAAGTTCAAAAAAAATAACTTCCTGATTAATATTTTTTTTTAAAAATTGAATTGCCTCTAATCTATATAAGCCACGGATATTTATTAACCATTTAGAAATATTTGCACAATAAAAAGAATTAAATGAAATTTTTAACATTTCTAATTTAATTGGATCATTAATAAATATATTACTAAAAATTGTTATACTCATAATTTCTCTATTTTATTTTTAGACAACTTGTATATTTCTTCACAATATTTTAACGCATCAGGGTCATGAGAAATTTGAATAATTGTTTTTGTTTTTGCCATTTTTTTTATTGTATTCAAGATTGAATTTTCTGTTTTTTTATCTAAAGAATTTGTTGCTTCATCAAATATTAATATTTCAGGATCAAAATATAAAGCTCTAGCAATAGCTAATCTTTGTTGCTGACCTCCAGAAATTTTTGTTCCCTTTTGTCCGATTATCTCTCGATATCTATTTTCTCTTGAATTAATAAATTCTTTTGATTCTGATTGATCTATTGCTTTTGCAAATAGCAAATCATTTTTATTAATAACATCACTAAATATAATATTATTTTCAATTGTATCATCCAACATAAAAAAGCTTTGAGGTACGATTCCAAATTTTTTCTTCCATTGATTTAATTGATTATTTACTTCTTTACCATCTGAAAAAATACTCCCATTCTCAAGTTCTAGTAATCCACATAATATATTAACTAGTGTACTTTTACCAACACCACTCTCAGCCATAATACCAATAAAGGAATTTTTTTTTATTGAAAAATTAATGTTTTCAAAAATATTGTTTTCAGTTCCATGGTATTTGAAGCTAATATTCTTTAAGCTGATATGATTATTGAAAATAATTTCTTTTTTTTCCGTCTCATCCTCATCATTAATTTTTTCTTGGTTCTGATAAGACTGAAGTTCTTTAATTATTATTTCAATTGATCTTGTCGAGTATTTAATATTATTTAAAGCGCTAAAAACTTTATTAATAGAAGGTATTGCCCTAAAAGCAATTGCTGCAAACAAACCTAAAGTGGGTAAAATTGATATAATCCTATCATTATATGTAAGATAGATTGTTATTAATACTAACGATAAAACCATCACAAATTCAAATATGAATCTTGGAAAACTTTGATAAATCATTACTTTTTTTGTACTAAAGATACTTGCATCATTGTGTTTTTTAAATTTTGACAAAAAAAAAGTTTTTTTATCTTTTAATATTATATCCTTAATGCTACCAAATGTTTCTTCCAAAACTTGATATCTTTTTGAGTCATTTTCATTTCTAATTATTCCATAATGTAAAAATCTTTTTTTAAATAAGTTGTAAAAAATTATTAAAAAAAAAAATAATGATGATATTATGATTAACGTCTCAAGAGGATTTAAAATACTTAAAAATATTATTATTCCAGTTAAAAATAAAATTTCTGGGATTAACATTATTATTGAAGTTAAATATGCATATGTAATTTGAGTTGTTTCATTAATAATATTTTGAATTAGTTTAGAAGAATTATTATTTAAAAAAAAAACATATTTCTGGTTTAAATAGTTTTCAATTAGAAAATAAGAAATTTTTTTTTGCTTTGACGCTATAAAATTATTAGAATAAATAATACTTATTAAAGAAAAAAAAAATTTTAACATAAATAAAAAAAATATAATCAAACAATAATTAATAATAATATTTGTCTGACTTTCTGCTTTAAAAAAACTGAAATTATTAATAAAATTATTATTTGTGGAAAAATTTGGATCCATAATTGACTTTAATAATGGTAAAAAAATACTAATTCCAAATATTTCTAATATTGTAGAAATAAAAAATAAGAATATTAACAAATAAAAATTAATTAGCTCTTTTTTAGATAATAAATCAAATGTGAACAAAAAATTTTTCATTTAAGCCATTAAGCTTTTAATAAAGCTTAAAACATTACTTTTTTTTATATATTTACGATGCCCTAGATAAGAAATTTTTAATGCTCCAGAAACATTTCCAATGAGTCCAACTAATTCTAGATCTGCTTTAATTTTTGCAAACAACGAACTTAAAGCAAAATATGAGTCACCCGCACCTAATGTGTCTTCAACCTTTTCACTAAGAACAGGACAATTAAAATATTTTTTAGCTTTATGTTCAAATATAACACTGCCCTCATCACCTCTTGTAATTGAACAAGTTTTAAATGTAATTTGTTTTTTTAAAACACTAATTACTTCAGCTATATGTGCAAACCTTTTTTGAGTTGATAAGCGTGCTTCTGGTTCATCAATTGTTACATGATCTGCAAATTTATATTTTGATATAAAATTATATCCAACATTTGAGCTATTTGTCTGACAATTTAATGCAAGATAATTACTTTTTTTTTGAATTAAGTTTCTAATTTTTTCTGTTAATAAACCATGCCCAAAATCATTAACTAATACCAAATCATATTTCCTTATATTTTTACTTAAATAACTTAATATTTTAACTTCTAATTTCTTATTAATTCTAATAAAATCGTTAGATAGATTTTGAAATAATTTTCTTTTTGAAGAAGTTTCTAGAAATCTATTTTTTTCAATAGTTGCTGAGCCTGCCGCATGATAAATTTTTTGGTCAATTCTTTGGTCGATAAATTTTAAATAATTTTTATTTTGTCTGCTATCTCCAACGGTCGATAATAAAGTAGTTTTTTTTACAAAATCAGAAATATGATTTGCAGTCGCAATTATACCACCTCCATATGTTTCTTCTTTTTGATTTTTTACAGATATTAAATCCTCTTTCGGTGATTTACCTAATGATTCACAAAAAAAATATCTGTCAATAATTAAATCTCCAATTACTAAAACATTTAAATTTGCTATTTTTTGAAAATCTTTTCTTATTTCATCAAAATTGAAATTTTTATTTATATCTTCTATTATTTTTTTTTTATCGTCGTTATTAATAAAATATTTATTGATTAAATTTGATGAGCTTAAAGTTTTTTCGTTTGTATAAAAAATCTTACCTTTATTTTTTTTTAATACTTTAATTTCATCATCAATTTTGTTTGTAATATCATTTGATTTAATTTCATATTCATTTCCTTTAAAGTAGATATTAGGTTTCAAATCCTCAATTATTTTTTTTCCTGTATCCTCTTTGGATAAATGTACATAATCAACAAACTCTAACGATGATAAAAAATTTAATCTCTCTTGATCATTATAGTAAGGCCTATCAGGTCCCTTTTTAACAAATTTTGAACTTGTAATAGAAACAATAAGTATGTCACAGTTATTCTTTGCTGTTTGCAAATGTTTTATATGGCCAAAATGTAATAAATCAAAAACTCCGTGAGCAAGTCCAATTTTTAAACTTGATTTTTTTTTCCTTAAATAACTAATCTTTTTAATATCAAGAAGTTTATTTTTCATAATTTTTTATTTAGGTATTTTGCGCAGATATGATTCACAATATGTTGAGCATCCTCTGCTAATTGCATGTCATCTATTTCCAAATGAAAAAAATTTTTTGATATTTTTTTTGCCTCACCACCATCAAAACCTAAAATTGAATAGGTATTCATTTCAATCTTATTTGCAATATTAATTGCGTTAATTATATTTTTTGAATTCCCGCTACCAGAAAGTGAGATAAGTAAATCATTTTTTTTTCCCTTTACTTTAATTTGTTCTGAGAATATTTTTTCATAACCAAAATCATTAGCTACACAAGACATAAGACCCTGATTGGATGCAAGTGAGTCAATAATTAAATTATAATTTTTCTTTTTAATCAAAATTAAGTTGAAATCTGTAGACATATGAATTGAATTTGCGGCACTACCACCGTTTCCACATATATATATATTATTCTTATTTTTAATTGCGTTCTCTACTATTTTACAAAATTCATTAATCTGATTGATATTCTTATCACTAAAGCTCTGATTAAGATTGTTTAGATAATCGCTTATAAAATTTATCATGATTTATTATTCAATTCTGATTTAAGTTCGTTGTACTCTTGTATTTTTTTTTTCATAAAATCTATAGTCATATTTGTTTTCATTGCTATACCTCTAGGAGTTAAAATATATAGATAATTTATTTTTTTTGGATTTTTTTTAAAATTTTGAATCTTAATCAAACCCTTTTTTTTTAAAGCAGTAATACAGTAATTAAGTTTACCCAAACTTATTCCTAAGTCATTAGCTAGCTCTCGTTGAGTGCTGTTTGGCTTTTTATCAATTTTTCTTAAGATTTGAAAATGTTCAGGATGTTCATTCATATAAATCATTATATATAGTTCAATATTTGAACAGTAAACATGAAAGTTTATATGATTTTAACTGAATTATTGATTAATTTTAATTGCTTAATTATTTCTTTATTATAGGTCCCTGTTCTAAGTACAATAATTGGATTTTTGTATTTTCTTATAATATTTGGTTTATAAACTTTAAATTTAGTTCCATACAAAAATTGATTAATTTTTTCAGAGTCATTATCAAGTATACCAATCACACCGTCAGTATTTAGATTGTTAAATATTAAATTCTGAGAAAAAATATGCGCACCAAAGATAAAATATTTTTTATTTTGTATTTTTGAATTTATATTTTTTATATCTAAATTTATTCTTTTTTGGTATTTTTTAAAAAAAGAAAAATTCTTATTAAACTTAAAATAATTAATTTTTTTAATTCTATTTATTGATTGTGTTTGATAAAATATAGAATGATTTTTAAAATATTTTTTTTTTATTATCTTAAAACCACAACCTCTCAACAATTGATCTACTAGATCTTCCTCTAAAAAATATGGATGTTCAAAATTCATTGCATTACTTTGATTGTTTTGAATCATCTTTTTTATATTTGGTATACTAAATATATTGTACCCATCTTTTTTTAAAACTTTTTTAATTAGTTTTAAAAATTTAAGTGGATCATATATGTGTTCAAATAAATGTGAATGAACTATAATATTACAATCTTTAACATTATTTAATTTAACTGAATTATAATCAAAAAAATTTTTAATTATTTGATGATTTCTCAATTTAGATTTTTGTGCATTTGGTTCAAATGATATAATTTTACAATCTTTTTTTAAATTGATGGTTTGAAAGTACTTTGACATTGAATTATGACCACCACCAATTTCAATTATTTTACCCTCTAAATATTTTTTAAAAAATTTAAAAAAATTTTCATGATGAGATTTCCATGTCCCTCCTATTTTTCCTGACCCATGTGATTTAAAATATAGTTTTTTTAATGGTACCCTAGGATGAATTTGAACAGTTCCTGTTATGCGATTTATGTAATAGTTTATATCTTTATGCTCACACTTATGATCTTTTTTCACAACTCCCATATAAATTGGAAATTGTTTAATAGTAAAAATTTTTTCAAATTTTCTTGATTTAGAAATAGGACATTTTAAAATATTACTGTCTTTAATCATGTTTCTTTAAATTTTTATCTAACATCTCTTTTCCTAGAAAATATAAATATTTTGAATAGGGATAATGATGTAATGATGCAATGTTTAAGAAGATAATGGATGTTAAAATATTAACTTTTTTTAGGTCATATTTACTTTTGCTTAACCATTTCTTATATATTGTTAAATATTGACCATAAATTTTTGGTCTCTTAATTCCCAAAGAAATATTATTCTTTTTTTTTATTATATAGAAATTTTCTTTCATTACTTGATCGTGAGAAACAATTAATCCATGCATGATTTTTGCAAGATCATAATATACATCTCCATAATTTTTACTTCTCCCAAATTCATGTCTCCAGTCCAAGAAAAAAAACTTTTTACTTTTTTTTTGAAAGATAATATTTTCAAAATGTAAATCCCCATGGAATCTTGACACAATGGGATCACATATATAATTCCAATTAATTTCTTTGAGTAATATTGACAATTTTTTTGTCTTTAGACCATTTATCCTGATTTCATTATCATTAGTATCAAATTTATCGTAAAAATCTTTTATTCTGCTTAGTGTTTTTTCTTTATGAAATTCAGTACAAATAGTTTTATAATACTTTATATTTTTTGAATTTATAACTGGTCTATGAAATTTTTCTAATCTTGACAAAAAAAGCTTGAAAACACTGGTGTCATTTACTTTTGACATTATTTCACCTGGAATTTCTTTATATGAATAAAAGTTTTTAGAATATTTTATGATTTTTGGAACAAAACCTTTTAATTGATTTGCCCGATTAACTCTTTTTTTTACAATATCTATATTATTAAAATATTTTATTACAAGTCCTTGATCAAACCATATTTTTTCATCACTCTTTGGTAAAATATTTTTGTGAATATTTTTTTCTAATTTATTTTTAGTTATATTGAGTGAGACTTGATTTCCTGTATCATACCATTTGTACTTATAAGCTTTGATTTCTTTTTTTAGGTTTTTAATTCCATAAAATTCTCCCTCTAAAATTGATTTATTCTTATTCTTAATTAAAATATTCCAAAAATTTTTGTAGTCATTAATCCCAGCTAAACCTATGTAATTAAAACAATTACTTGAACATAAAGAATTTTTATCTAAAAAAGAAATTACTTTCTTTTTTTTTGAAATTTTTAACCCTCTATAATTTGGTAATTTTCTTCCTGAATAAGCTACCCAGTCATGATTTGGTGTTTTTATTTTTTCCTTTACGATTGTATCACATGAAATAAATATAAATGGGCAATTTAAAAATTTTTTTGATTTAATTAAAGTTAATCCAAGTCCAGAATCTTTACCTATGTATTTTGTGATGTTTATAAATAATAATTTTTTTTTTGGATGTGCTACTCTTAGATACTGTTTAACTAAATCTCCTTTATGACCAACAGGTATTACAAATGTTTTTTGCTTGGGAAACAAGTCAATGATATGTGAAATTATAGGTTTATAATTAAGTTCTATTAAAGATTTATTTAGGCCACCTGAAACTTGTTCTACTCTTGACCCTATTCCAGCTGTAGGGATACAAACTCTGTAATTGCTCATAAAGATTATTTTCTATTATAATCATCCGAAATTCTTACAACATCAGATAACTGAGGAGTACTTGCCTCTAAATATATACTATCAATTAGACCTTCCATTCTATGATAAGTATGTGGCTCTAAAATTAAAATCTGGTTTTTTTTTAAAATTTTTTCATTTAATTTTTTCAGATTTTTACCAATTAATATTTTTAATTTTCCAGATAAAACATAAATAGTTTCATGTTTTTTTCGATGATATTGCAAGCTGCATCTACAGCCTTTTTTCATTATTAATTTTTTTAATACATACTTTTTATTTTTAGATAATATTTCCTCTGAACCCCAAGGTTTTTTAATAATTTTTTTCATTAAATTTTATATTTTTTTAATTTTTTATTATTCAAGAAAAATTTATCATAATAATTCTTAACATGTAAGCTCATATCCCATTTGGAATTAAAATTATATTTTTTCTTTAACCACAATAAACCTTCATTAATATACAATTTTAAATTTTTATTATATGGTTCTGTTTTTATTAAATTACTTTTATTTAATAAATAATTCTCATCTTCTTCAATCCAAATTTTAGAAGTAATAGCTGCAGCCATATTAGCTTTATATGCTTTTAAAATAATTTCCGACTCAATTCCAAATCCTCTAAAATTATTTCCATCAAATAAGAAATTTTTATAATGAGGTTTTTTTAAATTTTTAATTTTATCAATAAAAGAAGTTCTTAAAAAATAAGAATTATTATGAATATACCAAAAAAATTTATAATCGATATTTTTTAATATTTCTTTTTCGCCCCATTTTTTTGAACAACCAGATAAAATAGCAATTTTTGAATTACTTGACATTATTTCAATGAATTTTTTAATTATTGGTTTATCTTCAATAATTGTGTCATTTGTAACTAAAAAAAAATAATCATATTCATAAAATTTTTTTTCCTCATAAAGATTTGATAAAGCTAAGTTCATTCCTCTTCCAAACCTAAGACCATTTTTTTTTACTGATTTTGAATTTGTAGTCCAATTTGTGTATTGTGATTTGTGTTTTTCTAAAGATCCTGCATCCATTACATATATATCAGTATATTTGCTATTATTTTTTTGTATTTTTCTATAAAGTTTATCTGTTATTTTTCCTAAGTTTCGATTTAAAATTATTGTTGCAACTTTTTTATTCATTATTTAATTAAATTGAAGTTTTTTGCATATCTAAAAATTGATCTGGATATTTTTTTTTGTAAATGATCATCTAAGTTGATATTTTTTTTATTTAAAGACATTTGAATTCTATCTTTAAGATTTAAAAATTTATTATTTGAAAAAATATAATGACCTGAGATGATTGCTTTGTCATATTCATTTATTTTACTGTTTGGTATAAGCCATTTTTTCCATTTATTAGAATTATATGAAATATCTAAAAACTCATCTAAATAAATTTTCTGCTTATACTCTACTAATAATTCAATTAGAGCTTTTGTTTCGGCTACTCCAAATTCTGGTGCTACATTTGCAGCATGTATTCCTAATTTTGGATGTAGTGATAAACTATTATTGGTTAAATAATCTGTATTATGCTCTTTCATATATATTTTATATTTTTCACAAATTTCAATCATTTTAGGAAGTTGAATTTCTACTGCTAATTCATTTTCAATTCTTAGTGGAGACTCAAATGACCCAACATTTTTTGTTTCCAGAACTTTAGTTCCAGCCTGTATTACTACAAATAAGGGTAAGTCAAATTTTGTTTTTTTACAAAACTTCTTAATCTCATTAAGAGTATACTCTAGTTCGTCTGGTGTATTAGTAGAACCAGATTGCTCCTCTGTACCAATCTCAAAAAAAATTCTTTTTTTTTCTTTTTGTGCAAATATATTGCAATGTTCAAACAACTCATAAAATCTATTTAGTGATTTATTAATTGATATTTTTTTATTTGATGGACTGACACTTGTATCTATATGAATAATCTTAAAATTATTTTTAATATCTTCTTCAAACGATTTTTTTGCAGATTTCATAGCTTCTTTTGTTGATAGTTGATTTTCTAATTCTTTATTATTTTGCCATGGTCCGCCATGATCTCTACACAAAATAACGTTTTTTTTTTTATCGATTGAATTAACAAATTCTGAATATTGACTGGTATTCCAGTTATTTACATATCCACCACCCATTTCTAATGAGTCTATTTGTCTTCGACTAGCTATCAACATAAGGGGGAAATTAAATCTATTTGATAATTTAGTGGCTGCAATAACACAATTTTTACTCATTGGTCCAACCCCTAAAAGGGTTTTATTTTTTTTCACTAAATTAAACTTATTTTTTAATATCATTTCAATTTTTCTTTAATAAATTTATAAAGAGATCCATTTTTAAATAAAAAAGCTTTTATTTTTATTTTTTTTGCAAATAACATATCGGTTTTTTGATCCCCTACCATGAAACTTTTATCATAATCAATGTTAAATTTTTTTTTAATTTTTTTAAATAAATTAGTTTCTGGTTTTCTACATTTACATTTTATTGAATATTTTTTTATTACTCCATCTATGTGGTGAGGACAAAAATAAAATGCATCAATTCTGGTATTTTCTCTTTTTAATTCTAAATTAATCGATTTATGTAACTTAACAACATCATTATATTTGAAAAAATTTCGAGCAATACCAGATTGATTAGTAATGACATAAATTTTATAATCTAAATTTTTTAGATACTTGATTGTTTTTTTTGCTCCTTTCTGCCAATAAAAATCTTTTTCATAACCTATATATCCATCATTAATTTTGTTTTTATTAATAACACCATCCCTATCTAATAAAGCAATTTTAGTTTTTTTAATTTTAATATTTTTCATTTGATCAAATATGATTTGTTACAAATACTTGCTAGAGGATGATCTGAGCGAGAGTCTGAGTAAAAAATCGAATATTTTGTCTTAAAATATTTTACTTCTTTTAAAACTCTTTTTTTTTTTTCTTCTCCATAACAATTTTTTCCAATTATCTCTCCAAAAGGAAATTTTTTCATATTTACTTTGGTTGAGATTAATTTTGTATTAAATAATTTTGCAAGGGGTTTACAATAAAAATCAGCACTTGCAGTTACAATATAATTTTTGATACCTAATTTTTGTGATTTCTTTAATATTCTATAGATTTTTAAATTTTTATAATTAATAAAAATATATTTTGCTAAATCAATTGAAAAAGTATCAATTTGTTTTTTATTAAAACCCTCTAGTAGTTTGCAATAAAATTTTGATTTTGTCTGTGTTTTGTGAGTAGAATTTGATATAATATGAATAAAAGAATAATATATTAACATTGGCAATTTTAAAATAAAATTGAAATAATTTTTTTTCATTAAAAATAATACTAAAATTTTCATGCTATCAGTGGCTATTAAAGTATTATCAAGATCAAAAAGAATTATTGTATTTTTATTTATCATTTTATTTATCTGTTATAATAGTTATTATCATTTTTAAGCTTATAAAGTTTAATTTTATGATGAAATTACTAAAAAAAATATCTTCCTATATAATATTTATTTTAATAGATATCGTAAAAAAATTTGGATTACATGTTTATTTTGTAACTATTCAGGCATCAAGAATAGGTCACTTATTGAATAACATAGATCATAGTATCTATTATCTTAATAAAAAACATTCTTCTTATATATTGTTAATAAATTTAAATGGTAAAATCTCTAATCAATTCTTAGTTAAGTGCTGGAAGAAAAATAATAATATTTATTTTACAAAAATAAGTAAAATTATAATTAATTTAGCAAGCCACAATAAAATGCTTCAAAAACAAGTTTTGTGTTGGAAGCATATTCAGCCAAAATTTACTAAACTTTTTTCTTCAAAACCAAATCTAATACTAGATGAAAAAAAAATTTCTATTAATAATAATGATAAAAATCTTCTTAAAAAAAAATTTATTTGCTTACACAATAGAGAGAATAAATATACAAAAAAAATTAGTTTTGATCAAAATTATCTTGAATATAAAAATTTTAAATTTGATGATTTTAACTCGACAATAAACAGAGCGAAAAAAGATAATATTTTATCAGTGAGAATTGGAAATTTCACTGAAAAAAATTACTTTAACAAAAACTTAAAAATTGAAGATAGGTCAGGAAAAAGAAGTAGTGAGCATATGGATTTATTACTGCAAAGTTACTCAAAATTTACAATTATTGGGCAGACTGGTCTTTCTGCTATAAGCAATACATTAAGAAAACCACAATTATACATAAATTTTACTCCATTTACATTAGATCAGCTATCTTGGATGTCTCAATTTTCAATGGTAATTCCAAAGTTATTTTTTTCTAAAAAAAAAAATAGAATTCTTAAATTTTCTGAAATGCTTAAAATTGATTTCAATATTCATCAAACAGAAAATTTTTTAAAAAAGAAAAATTTGATTGTATTAAATAATTCTAAAGAAGAAATTTTAAAATCTTATATGGAAATGAACTATTTTATTGATAATAGGAGACATAATGACAAAAATTATAAATTAAATAAAAAGTTTTTTAAAATTTTTAAAAATGATAAGAAAGTTGATTTTTTATTTAATAAAAATAAAATTAGAATCTCAACTTTTTTTTTAGAAAAATATTCAAATTTATTTTAAATTTAAATATGGTTATAAAAATTAAATTATATTTAATTTGTATATTCTTTATATGCTTTTGATAAATAATTTAAATTTATATTATTAATTGTATTCTAAATATAATTTTTAAACTATTATAAGTATGGAGGATATGTAATTTTAACTAAACTTGTAAAAACTAATGAAAAAAATTTTAATTATCGGTAGCAATTCTTTTGGAGGAGCAGATTTTATTGATTTTCTTTTAAATAAAAAATTGAGAGTAATTGGTGTTTCAAGAAATAATGAAACCAATAAAGAAAATTTAAAATATAAAAATAATGGAAATATTAAAAATTTCAAATTTTATAAAATTAATTTAAACATTAAGAGGGATCAGAAAAAACTAATTAAAATTATAAAAAGAGAAAAAATTAAATATATTGCTAACTTTGCAGCTCAAGGAATGGTGGCTGAAAGCTGGAATAATCCAGAAGATTGGTATCTAACTAATGTAGTGTCTAATTCTATTTTAATTAATAGTTTATCCAAATTAAAGATTAAAAAATATCTTAATTTTAGCACTCCAGAAGTTTATGGAAATACTCCATCCTTAAAAAAAGAAAGTAATATATTTTATCCAACTACACCTTATGCAATTTCTAGAACGGCTCAAGATTTAAACTTACTTGCTTATTATAAAACCTATAAATTTCCTGTTGTTTTTACAAGAGCAGCAAATATATATGGTCCATATCAACAAAGTTTTAGAATTATACCTAAAATTATAATTTCTATATTAACAGGAAAAAAAATACCCATTCATGGGAAAGGAAATACACTTAGGTCATTTGTATATATGCCTGATGTCTCGGCAGTTCTTTATAAAATATTATTAGACAAAAAAAATACTGGTAAAACATTTCATATCTCTTCAAAAAAATTTATTACCATATTAAATTTAGTAAAATTAATAAAAAAAATAATGAAAGTTAAAGGTAAAATTATTTATCATGTTAAAGAAAGAGATGGAAAAGATTTAAGATACACTTTGAACTCTAATAAAATAAGAAAATTATATTCTTGGTCTGAAAAGACTAACTTAGACGAGGGCATTCTAAGAACTATTGATTGGGCTAAAAAAAATATTAATTTCTTTAAAAAGACTTCTTTAAAATATATACACAAAAAATGAATATACTAATCTTGGGAGGTGGTGGATATGTCGGAACACCTCTTACATCGATGCTACTAAAGAATAAAAACAATAAGATAACTGTTGTAGATACATTTTGGTTTGGAAATTTTTTAAATAAAAATAAACGATTAAAAATAATCAAAAAAGATATCCGAGAAACTGATATTAGTTGGTTTAAGGGAATAGATTGTATAATACACCTAGCAAATATTGCTAACGACCCTGCTGTTGATTTAAATCCAAATTTATCATGGGACGTAAACGTTATTACGTCAATGAAAATTATGAAATTTGCAATTCAAAATAAAGTTAAAAAATTTATTTTTGCAAGCTCAGGGAGTGTGTATGGAGTTAAAAAAGAAAAAAAAGTTACTGAAGATTTAGATTTGGTTCCTATATCAGTTTACAATAAAACTAAGATGATAGCTGAAAGAGTTTTTATGAGCTTTAAAAATGAGATTCGTATAAATTGTATCAGACCTGCTACCGTTTGCGGGGTATCTCCCAGGATGAGATTTGATGTGTCAGTTAACCTTCTTACGTTGCAGGCAATTAAAGAAAAACAAATAACTGTTTTTGGAGGAAATCAAATAAGACCAAATATTCACATACAAGATATGATTAGGTTGTATGAATTTTTTTTAAAAAGAAATATTCCTTCTGGGTTTTATAATGCTGGTTTTGAGAATTTAAAAATAATTGATATTGCAAAAATGATCCAGAAAAAAACTAATGCTAAAATCAAAATTATAAAATCTAACGATCCTAGATCATACAGGCAAGACTCAACAAAGTTACTGAGATTAGGTTTCAAAGCAATGTATGGAGTTAATGACGCTATTGACGAATTAATTACTTTAAATAAAATACAAAAAATTAAAGCAAACCTATCTAATTATACTGTAAAATGGATGAAAAAATTAAAAATACAATAGATTTATCAAAAAAGATTCGTAAAGATATTGTGTATCTGTCTTATTTAAGAAAAACAGCCCACTTGGGATCTTCATTATCTTGTGTTGACCTAATCTCTTACATTTACGAATTTATTATAAATAAAAGAAATAAAAATAAGTTTGTATTAAGTAAAGGTCATGCTGCAAGCACTTTATACTCTGTGCTTTATAGAAAAAAATATATTTCCAAGAAAAAATTTATGAGTTATTGTAAAGTTGGTTCCTCACTTGAAGAACATCCTTCTCCAAATATTAAAGGTATAGAGTGCGCAACTGGGTCATTAGGTCATGGGTTTCCATTCAGTTGTGGATTAGCTTTAGCAAATAAAATAAATAAAAAAAATATTAAAACAATAGTAATGATAAGTGATGGTGAATGTAACGAGGGTACAACATGGGAAGCAGCTATGTTTGCAGCGGCACAAAATTTAATAAACTTAACTTTAATAATCGATTATAACAAGTGGCAAGCAACAGGAAGATCTGATGAAATATTGAAGATAAAACCCTTAGATAAAAAATTTAAGTCATTTGGATGGGATACAATCGTAATTGATGGTCATAATTTTAAACAGATCAAATCAGCATTTAAAAAAAAAAATATAAGGCCTAAAGTAATAATAGCAAATACAGTAAAGGGAAGTGGCATAGATTTTATGGAAGATGACAATAATTGGCATTATAGATCTCCAAATAAAATTCAAATGAATGATATACTTAAAAAACTTTCATAAATTATGAGAAATGCATTTGCAAAAGAGATAACGAAATTAGCAATTAATAATAGAAAGATTATTCTTCTTTCAGGAGATATAGGAAATAGATTGTTTGATGAGTTTAAAAAAAAATGTAAAAATCAATTTTATAATTGTGGTGTTGCAGAAAATAATATGGTTGGAGTTGCCTCAGGATTGGCAAAACAAGGTTTTACCCCCTACGTTTACACTATAGCACCATTTCTAGTGGCCAGATCATATGAGCAAATAAAATTAGACGTCTGTTATCAAAATCTGGATATAAAAATTGTTGGAACTGGTGCTGGGCTCTCTTATGCAAGGCTAGGAACTACCCATCATTCATTAGATGACATCTCCTTGATGAAGAATATTCCCAATATGAATATAATATGTCCTGGAGATCAATTGGAGGTTGCCAGTTTAACAAATCAAATATCAAAAATAAAAAAACCTTTTTACTTGAGGCTTGGAAAAAAAGGTGAGCCGACTGTCAATTCAAAAAAAGATATTAAGATTTTTAAGATTAATCAAATACATAAAGGGTCAAAAATTTGTATAATTTCTATTGGCAATATGCTGGGGATTGGGGATGAATTAAAAAAAAAATTATATAGGAAAAAAATAAATGCATCACTTTATAGCTTGCATTCGGTAATTCCTCTTAATGTTAAGGAAATTAAAATTTTATTAAAAAAATATAAAACAATTATTTTCCTTGAAGAGCACTATCATCATTGCGGAATTACTAAGGAAATTTTATATCTATTAAATAAAGAGCTAAGGGATAAAAATGTAATTTATGAAAAAATTCCTAAAAAATTTTTTTCAGGTTTGGGTGAACAAAAAAATGCAAGGAATTATTTCAAATTAACTGTAGATAATTTTTATAAAAAAATTTTAAATTGATTAAATTAGGAATAGATTTAGATAACACTATAATTTGTTATGATGAATTAATATATAACTTAGCAAAAAAAAAATTTCCTAGAATAAATTTTATAAGAAATTCTAAGTCAAAAAAAGTGATTAAGAATGAAATTATTAAAATTTATGGTAATGAACAATGGACAAAATTACAGGGCATTATTTATGGGAAAAAAATACTAGAAGCCAAAGTATTTAATGGTTTCAAAAAAGGGATTAAGAAATTAAAAGATGAATTTGAAATATTTATTATAAGCCATAAAACAAATAAAGCTGCTATCGGTAAAAATATAAACCTTCATGCTGCAGCTAAAAAATTTTTAAAAAAAAATAACATCTCATTTTGTAAGAATGAATTAATTGATAAAAATAAAATACTATTTGCAGGTACTCAAAATGAAAAAATTAGAATTATCAAAAATAAAAAAATTGATATTTTTATTGACGATTTAGACGGTGTTTTAAAGAGTCTACCAGAAAAGGTGACTAAGATACACTTCTCAAAAAAAAAAAAAACATTTAAAAATTTTTATAACTGGCAGAAAATAACCAAAGATATATTTAAAAGAAAGAACTCCATATTAGAAAGTAAAATTAACAATATTACAAACTTAAAATTAAAAATATTAAGAAAGATAAGTGCAGGCACTAATAATGAATTATATTTAACCAAAATTAAAGATAATAAATATATTTTAAAAATTTATAAAAATAAGAAGCAAGAAATATCTTATATTAAAGAAATAAATTTTTTAGAAAAATTAAGTGATTTTAAAGAAATTCCAAATTTGAAGGTAAAAAACAATCATTTTAAATTTATTATTATTGATTATATTCCTGGAAAAGAAATCAAAACAATTAAATTTAAAGATTTAAAACAAATTATTTATTTTATTAAAAAAATTCAACATAAGATTCCTGAATTTAGAAAGATTAAAAGTGGCCAAATACGATTTGCTACAGATAGAATTTGGAGTGAGTATGATATTATTAAGGATATTAAGAGTAGAATTATCAAAACTAATATCAGACTAAATTTTGAGAATAATAAAAATTTAACACTAACTAAAATAAATCTTAAAATTAATGGAATACTAAAGAAATTATGTAAAAAAATTAAAGACCTAAAATTAAATATTAATCAGCGTAAATTTGAATGTCTTTCACCCTCTGATTTCAATGTTAGAAACATTTTAAAATCATCAAAAAAATTTTATTTTATTGATTTTGAGTATTCTGGAATTGATAATTATTATAAGTTAATACTCGACTTTATTTGTCAGCCAGATATCTATTTCAAAAAGAAAGAGATTAACTTTATCATAAATGAATTTTCAAAAATTAATTATGATTTAAAAAATAATTTTGATAAGTCTTTAATAGCCCTTAATAATATCAAGTGGTTTTATTTAATCTTGAACTCTAATTATGATAATAAATTAGATAAATTTCAAATTTCAAAGTCGATAAAATACTTTACGGAAAGAATTACTGAAGACAATATTTACAAAAATAAAGATAATAACTAATTATTTTTTTAAGTAAATCTTTCAGCTATTTATAAATAGGTAAATGCCATATGTTGTCTTGATTGACCTCCATCAGGCTGTAAAATTGAACCATGAAAAAAGGAAGAATAATCAGAACTTAGAAAAACAATTATTCCTGTCAACTCTTCTACTTTTCCAAACCTTCCTAATGCCGTTCTATTCTTTAGATAATTTTTAGCATGTTTAGATTTGGTATTTTTAAAATTCCAATGACCTCTTTCTGTCGGTATAACTCCTGGTGCAACACATGTCATTACTATATTTTTTTTTTCAACAGCAAGCTGTCTTCCAACGCTTCTTGTATAAGCTGTAAGGGCTGCTTTCGAAGCATTGAATGCGGAGGGTCCACTAATTTCTATTCCAGCAATAGAGGTAATATTTATAATCCTACCCCAATTTCTTTTTTTCATTCCCCCAATAAATTTATTTATAGTTGCGACTGAAGTAAAAAAGTTTAATTTCATAACTTTTTCATAATCCTCTAAATTTGCAAACGGATCTTTTACTTTTAATGTATGTCCTATATTATTGATTAAAATATCTATTCTTTTAAATCTTTTTTTTATTTTAGAATGAAGATTATCTAGGTCTTTTTTTTTTGTTAAATCTAATGCATACCCAAATGAGTCTTTATTTAAAAATTTTAATGTTTTTTTAATATCATTCTTATATCTTGATGTAATTATCACTTTTGCATTTGCATTAGATAGCGCAATAGCCATACCTCTACCAAGACCAGTAGCCCCACCTGTAACTAACGCAACTTTGCCTTTTAAATCAATTTTCATTTTAGAAACTTAAAGTTGGAACTATTATAATTTTTGGATTTCTCTTATCAACTAAAGAAATCAGCTTTCTTGTTGTTATAGATGAAGCCACTGGAGCAACAATAACAACGGTATTGGAAATGTTTGTATTTTTTAGGCTCATTATTTTATTTTTAACATTTGGAAAATATTTACCCACTTTACTTTTATCATCATCGAGTATGCCATCAATTTTACTGAATAAGTTGTCTAAATGATAATTTATTATTGGGAGCATTAATCCCGCTCCAACTGCATAAATTTTTATATTTTGATTTTTATAATTTTGAACAATATTTTCAATATTCTTTAAATACTTTTTGAAATCTAAATAACTCTCTCTAAGTGAAAAATTTGAGTCAATATTTGATACATTGGTATTTTTCTTTTTAATTCCTTTCTTGTTTTTTTCAAAATATATCATTAATGCCCCATAATGATGCTCGTTAATACTGTAATCTATTACTGTATATCCATTTTGTTCTAAAACTTTTTGAAATGAGTTTATTGAGAAATAATTTAAATGCTGATGATGGATTTGATCAAAGCATTTTCTATTAATAATACTTTCAGAACTAGGAAATTGAAAAAAAAATTGAGTTTTATTTTTTCCAAATTTATCAAGATCTTTTATAAAATCTACAGGATTATCTATATGCTCTAAAGTATGGCTACATAGTACCATATCTGCAGTAAAATCTATTTCTTCCTTTCTTACTTCAGAAATAAATTTTTTAATATACTTAATATTTTTTAAATTTTTATTTTTTCTTACACATGGGTCAATGGCTATAGATTTGTCTAATCTTTTTTTAAATAAACTCATTAAATACAAGTCATTGGAACCTATTTCGATAATTTTTTTTTTTGCACCATTAATATATTTTTCAATAAAGTTAAAAAAAAAATTTTGAGCGTATATATTAGAAAACGAATGTGATGAATTTGTGTAACTATTATTATAAATTTTTTCTGGATTATAAACTTTATCTAAAAATAAATGATTACACTTTTTACAAAATTTGAGAATCTGGTCAAAATTAACTTTTTTTTTAACACTTAAGGATTTAGTCAATATTTCGGTTAAAGGTAATTGTTTAAAGTATACTAAATTCTTTTTACTAGAAATTTTTTTTTTACATATTGGACAATTATTTTGTTTTTTAAAATTCATAATTAAAATTGAATTATTGGTTTTCCAATTATTTTTCCTTTTTTCATTTCAAATATTAGATCATTAATATCTTCTAATCTTATTTTTTCAGAAATAAAATTTTGATAGCTCAATTTTTTGAAATTAGTTAACTTTTCATACTTATAATACTCTTGGTCAGGAATAAATCCACCACCCTTTGAACCAATTAATTTTTTTCCCAGATTTATATCTAAAGTATTAAATTGTGCTGTCTTATTATGAGGGGGGACTCCAATAAATATTTGGGTACCAAAATTATTAAGGCTTTTAAAGGCTTTATTAATAACGTCAATATTACCTGAGCACTCAAAGAAATAATCTACTCCACCAAACATCCTATAAATATTTTTTTCTATACTCTTGGATTTGGGATTTAATGTGTATTTTGCACCAAATTTTTTAGCCTTTAATAATTTTTTTTCATTAATATCTATTGCAACAACATTATTAACTTTAAGATAATCTAAAATTTTGATTATAAATAGACCTAAGATTCCACAACCAGAAACTGCAATTTTGTTATTTTTTTTTAAATTTACTATTTTTAATACAGATCCTAAGGCAGTGCTAGCAGTGCACCCTAACATTAGATTGTTTAAATCATGTGAATGATTTTTTACTTTTGTAATTCTATTTTCTGATAAAATTGCATGATTATTGAATGTGGTGATTTTACCAGCATTTAATTTCTTATTTTTCCATTTATATATTGGATTTTTAGCATCGACACCAGTGGAAGGCATCCAATGCATCATAACTTTATCTCCAATTACTACTTTCTTTACTGAAATATGTTTATCTATCACATATCCTACACCCTCATGGCCCAGTAAATGAGGTAAGTAATTATCTTTACCTTTTACACCATCAATTTCACCAAGTTGTGAACCACAAACTCCTGAATAAATTAGTTCTATAAGAATTTGTCCTCTCTGAAGTTTATCGGGCAAGTAAAAAGTATCAACAACTAAAGGTTTTTTATTTTTAATTAATATTGCACCTATAGATTTTTTTATTTTCATAAGTTATTTGAAATATATAAATGAATGATCTCCATTATATCCACTATTTTTAAACCACCATTGCCATTCTACTGGTGTAAAAAAAGCTTCGCATGTAACTTGCCAATATAAAAGGTTAATTTTCTCTCTTTCATTTCTATATGACTCAACACATATATATTTATTTTTTTTTCCAACTCTTTGAATTTCCTTTAATGCTTGGTTTAATTCATTGCAATATAAATTATGTAATGTGTTTAAGCTTACCACTAAGTCAAAGTAATTATTTTTAAATGGCAATTTTGTAGCTGAACCACACACCAAATTTTTTTTTATTTCTTTTTTTGAATTTTTAATTGCATACTTGGAAATATCTATTCCACAAATTTCAGATCTTGGAAGTAATCTTGAAAATTCATATAATAAAAAACCTTTGCCACAGCCAATATCTAAAATTTTTGCATCATCTTTTAATTTATAATGTTTAATAAATTTTTTTGCTATTTTTATCCATCTAGTATCATAATGATACCCACCATAATTTATATCTCTAGATCCATCCCAATAATCATAACCCCATTTTTTTGCTTTTTTTGCTGCACTAGCTTTGTCAATACTAACAACTCGTTTAAGATAATCTCTTTCGACATTATTATGTTTGGTTGAAATAAAATCAATTTTCATATAAATTACTTATATATTTTGTCTTAAAAATTAAAACCATATAATTTAAAATAACTTACAATGAAATTAACTGATTTATTATCTAAAGTTTTAAAAAAAAATTTGGTAAAAAATGTTTATGGATTACAAGGTGGTGCTGTCGTTCATATTTTTGACTCTTTAAAAAAAGAAGGCATTAAAATTACATTCACCCATCATGAGGAAAGCGCTGCATTAGCTGCAGTTGCTAACGCAAAAGCCACAAATGAGCTTGGATGTGCGGTGGTTACTACAGGTCCAGGTGCAACTAATGCAATTACTGGATTGATGGCAGCATGGCAAGATTCTATTCCTGTTATATTTATAAGTGGCCAAGCAAGATCTAATCACACATCATATAATAAAAAAGTAAGACAGGTGGGAACACAAGAGGTCAATATATGTGATGTAGTTAAACCTTTAACAAAATATACAAAATTTATTAAAAAAAGAGAGAGTTTTTTTAAAGAGTTAAATAAAGCAATACAAATTGCAAAATCTGGCAGGCCTGGACCAGTGTGGTTAGATTTAGCATTAGAAATGCAGTGGGCTGAGGTTAAGGACTTTAATAAAATTACCAAAATAAATGCAAAAAAATTGTCTGAAAAAATTGTCAATATTAATAAAGCTATTAGAATAATAAATGAAAGAAAAAAAGTTTTATTTATATTGGGTTATGGAGTGAAACTATCAAAACTCAATCAAAATAAAATGAAAAAGTTTTTTCATGAAAAAAATATTCCATTTGTTTTAACGTGGAATACTGCAGACTTATTCCCTACAAATGATGCTTATAACCTTGGAATAATAGGGATGAGCGGTCAGCGTGGAGCAAATAAATCGATGTTTGACTGTGATTTAATTGTCTGCTTGGGTACTCACTTGTCAATACCACATACAACAACGTTATATAGAAATTTTAGTCCAAATTCTAAAAAAATAATCGTAAATATTGATAAAGATCAATTGAAAAATCTTAATGTGAAATTTGATATAAAAATTCATAGTGACTGTAAAATCTTTTTTGAAAAAATTATTAGCAAAATAAAAAAAAAAGAAAATAAAGCTTTATTTAACTATAAAAATCTTAATTGGTATGAGCCTACTAAAAAGAAACTTCCAAATTCAAACACTTTTATTCACCACTTAACTAGTAATATTAAATCTAAAAATTGCATAATAATTGATGGAGGAGGTACAGCTTTATATGCAGGGTTTCAAAGTTCTGTTGTGAATAAAAATACTAAAATTATCTGCTCTTCAGCAATCTCATCTATGGGAACTGGACTGCCAGAAACTTTAGGAGCTTTTGACTCAAAAAAATTTAAAGATTTATTTTGTATAATTGGTGATGGTAGCTTTTTAATGAACTGCCAAGAACTACAAACCATCAGGCACAAAAACATTAATGTAAAAATAATATTAGTAAACAATAATGGTTATGCTGCCATAAGACACACACAAAAAGAGTTTTTAAATAAAAAATACATTGGAACATTACCACCAAACGATATTTCTTTTCCAAATTTTATGAAGCTATCAAAAGCTTTTAACATTAAATATATAAAAATAGACACAAATGATAAAGCTAATAAATTAATAAAGAATATTCAAAAATTAAAAGGTCCAATAATAATAGATCTGATTGTAGATCAAAATCAAGAAGCTTTATTTAAACAAGGCTACAAAAAAAATATTGATGGGACTTTTTTTCCTATGCCATTAAGTGAAATGTTTCCATTTGTTGACAAACCTATTTCCAATACAAATAATTAAATATGAAAGTAATTGTAATTGGAGCTTCCAGCTTTATCGGCTTTAACTTTTATAAATACTTAAAACAAAAAAAAGTTGAGACAATAGGAACTTACTTCAAAAATAAAAAAAAAAAAGAACTAATTAAATTTGATATAACTAAAAACAAAATAGAAAATATAATTAAAAATATCTCTCAAAAAGATATTTTTGTTATATTTTCTGCTATGTCAAATCCTTCAAAAATATCAAATAATAAAAAAAATGCCCATAAAATAAATTACTTGTCTACGATAAAATTAATTAAACAAATTAGTAAGTTTAATTCAAGAATAGTTTTTATGTCTTCAGTGGAAGTATTTGATGGTAAAAAAAATTCTTTTTATGAAAATGACAAACCAAATCCCCTTAATTATTACGGCAAAACTAAACTTAAAGTAGAACAATATTTAAAAAAAAATTCCAAAAATTACAATATAATCAGAACTAGCTGGAACTCTTCCAAAAAAATTGAAGGACGATGTGTAATTGAGCTTACATATAAGACTATAATGAAACCTGATGCTAAAATGGCTAAAGATAATATATTTTCTATTACATATGTGGGGGACCTCTGTGAACTGATATATAAAAAACTAAATTCTAAAAGAAAAATAATTCATATCTCTAATAAAGAAACAATTTCAAGAACATATCTTGCAGATAAAATAAGGCACTATTCTAAAAATAAAGATGAGATTAGTTATAAAAAAGTAAAATTTTCAGAAATTAATTATACTGAACCAAGGGGTTTAAAAAACATACTTAGAAGTAGAGATAAAGAAATTTCTCAGTTATTTAATTTTTTTAAAATTAAAAAACTAATTCAAAAGAAAGTAAATGAATTAGATAAGTTTTATTCTAAAAACCCTTTTTAACTTTTGAAATTAATGATTTTACTCCAATAAATTTTTTTTGGTCTGGTGCCCATTTTGGAAAATGTACATCTTTTTTTTTATTAAAAGGACCGGAATAGGTTTCGTGGTAAATACAAAAATGTGTTACTGAAACAGGCATATGATAATAACCTTTATTCATTCTATAATAGAAAATATTTCCTGATTTGTAATCTCCCATTTTAATAACTTTTACTATTTTTCCGTTTTTGTTAAAAATAAAAACTTTCATTTTACCCTCAATAAGATGATAAGATTCACTTTTTGAATTAGGATGAATATGTGGGGGTATATAACTATCTTTCATCAGGGCAATTATCATTTCATTAGTATTGTCTTTAAGTGATTTATGAAGACATATTCTGGATCGTTTTAAAGGACTTTTTTTTGCTAAAAACTTGAGTTTTTCTACGATTTTTTTATCTTGGAGAACTAAATTATCCTTAGTTTTTATTACATTCATAATTATTTAATTTAAATTTTTTTTAATTAAAATTCAAATTAATAATTAAAAAAGCTTAATAGTGCTCTATTTTATTTTAATATTATCAAAAATTAATTTGTGTCCTAAAGAATTAAAATGAACATCATTTTTAATAAAAAAATTTTCAACTACATAGTCTCGACCAAACTTTTCAATTTCATTAAAAAACGGTACATATAAATTATAGAATTGATGACATTTTTTTTCACAAAACTCTGAAAAAATTTCTACTTGAAGATTGTTTTTTTCGTCATGAAGAATTTGAGCAGGTAGTGGATAAATTGCTAAAGAAAATTTTATTTCATTTTCTTTTAAAAGTGTTTGCAATTTATTTAATGAAGTAAGCGATTGATTTATTGCTTTATCTAGTCCACCCGGATATTCCTGTAAATTGTTTTTATCTAAATATGTCCACCCATATCTTTCAAAGTTTTTTTCATAATATTTGGGTTTTTTCTTTAAAGAATATTTAATTTTTACTAATATATTATGAGTTAAAGGTAATTTTTGTTTTATTTTTTTTTTAAGTATATCTGTTTTTAAACTTTCGTCATATTGCCTTGAGTTATCTTTTAATACTAACAAATCGTTATCATCTAGGTCATATAATCTTGCCTCATCCTGTATGTCACTAACATCAATAAAAATTATTACTTCATTAAATTTGTAATTTTCCTCAAGTTTTTTTTTTATCTTAAGGTAATAGATAGTTGGTGAATATCCACCCATCGAAAGATTTGCAACTTTGATATTTTTATTAATCAAATTATTTTCTAATAAACCTCCAAAAGTGTTCTCAAATTGAACGCCTTGACCCTCGCCGTTACTGTCTCCAATTATAAATATATCAAACTCCTTTGTATCTCTACTAGTATTCACACAACTTGTTCTAAAAGAATTTTGATCTGTACAATAAATAATTTTTTCATTTGTTACCCTTGAAGACCACCACATATCTTGACCATTATAACTTGGGGCTAAATCAGAGTAATAATATGAATTTTTTAAATGTAAGTCATCTGTCTTTGATTTTTTTTGAATATTCTTACTTTCTAATTGATTTAAATAATATAAAAATTTCTTACCAAAAAAAATATCAATAATTAAAAACAGAAATAGAAATATAAATGTAATTATTAATGTGTTATTTAAAAAATTTTTTACAACATTTAAATTTTTTTTATAAAATTTCATGAATTAACTTTTTTGAAAAAATTGTAATTTACTTCAGTAATTATATCGTGATAAAAATTTTTTTCAGTGCATAAATCAAGCCAATTGAGCTATTAGTACTGGTCAGCTACACGCATTACTGCGCTTCCACATCCAGCCTATCAACGTGGTGGTCTACCACGGCTCTATAGG
>Ga0129324_10000561_pt1 | contig 26771 bp, 39 predicted proteins | sample CPBDNA_7_FD_96879 | JGI IMG/M metagenome (GOLD analysis project Ga0129324, IMG submission 96879) | Freshwater to marine salinity gradient microbial communities from Chesapeake Bay, USA - CPBay_Spr_15_0.2_DNA | ecosystem: Environmental > Aquatic > Marine > Coastal | place: USA: Chesapeake Bay...
GTCGCGAATCACCCGCAAGGAATTGTCGTACAAAGTACCTTTTGCCGGGGGGTATCTGCCTCGATCTTCGTCGAACGTGCAATTTTTATTTTTCATTTCAGGTTCGCCATTTCTGCTTCGAACGCTTTGTCGAACTCGCGTTGAAATTCGCGAGCAAAAACAGCTTGCGCGACTCGGTAATACCCGAACCTGGGTGTATAGGTAGCCCTGGGTTCATAAGCCACTAGCATGGTCAGTTTGCCCCTCTTGGACCTTCGATATATCCCAGGCGCCACCCCGTCCCTGCGTCCCAGTTGAACGTGGTCCTGCTTGGATAGCAAGTTCTGAACATAGCGCCTGCTTAAGTTTCCATATTTATTTTTTCTCGCCTTTAGGGTTGGTACCACGAGCGCTGTTTTTTCTGGCGTCCGCACCCCCCCATCCACCTGGAAAAAAAGTGTTTTGTTAACCCGGCGCCCGCCCTCGTTGAACTTCCCGCGTGGTGCGCCAGGAATAAGTTCGACCTGCAGCGTCGTGTACTTACTGAACACACCCTGAAATCCCAGCTTGGTGTTTGGGTTATATATCGCGTTCAGCAGGTAGGGGGTGGGGGAGTCAAAAACTTTCCCGGCTTCCGACCGCTGCGCGCTGGCCACTTTTTTCGCGGTCGCGTTTAGTGCTTCCGATTCGGCGAACAATGTTTTCTTGTGCACCTTCTGCAGCCTTTTTTGAACTTCGTCCAGGTTCGATGTTACGTTAATCATTAGAATTCCCACCCATTAATTTTTGAGACGACAGAACCCAGCATAAGACAAAATAACAAAAACAAAACGCCCGCCATAAACTCCGCAGCTTGAGGGGTGGGGGGGGTATAAATTACCCGGATACCAGGGACTACCCGTACCCCCCATTTTTTTGATCGCCCCAGGTTCGCAGCCTGAACTGCGTCAGCCGGTGCAAATACCAATTCGCTTTGTCCAGGTCTTGCTGGGCGCCGGCGAAATCGTTTCCGTGTTTCTTGTCGAACCGCCACAAATACTTGACCACATTCCCGCGCAGATACCCGGCGAATTCCTCGGGTGTCATCTGGGCTTCGATTGCTGCGATACATTCGATTTGCTCGGTCTTGTAATGCCCTGGGTTGTTGACCAAATCATTCATAGCGAAACCCCTTCCTGGCCGGCTCCTGGTATCGGATTATTTCCAGGGGTGGTTCGTCGCAATCGCGCAGCAGGCGAACGGATAGGTCCGCCAGGATAACCACGTCTTGCTGGAACCGGGTGGCCATCGATTGAGCCGCAGCCATTGCCACCGCGCAGTCGTCGCTGTCGTATTCGTGATAACTAATCATCGCGTCCTAATTCCTCATCGCGCATTCGTTCGTATTCATAGTCTGCCTGGTCGTCGATGTCCAGTTCGCCCGCCAGGGGCAAATCCTCGCTGGGGCATAGCGGATGGTGGCCATCGGATCGCATACAGTCCGGGCATTGTTTCCAGGTGTGGTTCATTCGCAAACCTCCGCCGCTGATTTGTCATCTTCGGAATTGGTAAACTGTTGGTTTACATTTTCGCCGACTGTTAAATCGTCAGCCATCGCCAAATAGTGATCAATGTCAATTTTGACCTTTTTCATTTGCAAACCTCCGCCGCGTTCCCGCGATAATCCGGCCAGCCATTCTCGCCATCGGTGCGCTGATACAGCGCCACCATTTCGCAATAGTTCTTCGCCTGTTCCTCGTATGCCTCCTGGTCGCCCTCACCGGCGATTCCCAGGGCGATAAGCAAAAACCCGAGTCCAAGTATTGCCACTTTGCGTTCGTCCATTGCAGAGCCTCCCAGGGCCGCTTACGCGGCATCCTCGTTTGCATATCGGATTCTTTGGGCATCGCGACACGCTGCGTTCATATTGTTTTCGCTTGCTAAAAAACAAACGCCAGCCTGGTCAGTAACGACCCACTGGTTTCGCTGGCCGTCTTGTTGGATGTAGCCAAACTGGATTCCACCGACCGCGCCTTTTTTTACGAACTTTTGATTTTCCATTTTGATTCACTCCGTTGTCTGTAGTTGTGTCCCCAGCCGATGAAGTAATACTATCAAACAATTATTCAGGGTGTAAAGTTTTTTTACACATTTATTTTGATTTTTTTTTCGATGCGAACCCACGACTGTATCCGCCGGCGTTCGCCCAGGCGGTTTTCGTGTTCGACGCAATCCGGGAACTGCCGCAGAACTTGAGCCAGGGTGTTCCCGAGTTCCCGCCGGTCGCCACCCCGCCAGATATATTCGTCCCGCAAAAACGGGTAGCTGATCGACTGCCCCACGTATTCATTCAGCGTTCGAATAACCGCCAGGGTGTTTGTGTCCAGTGCCATGTCGCGTTCCTCCGGTCCTTAGACACTCCAGCGCGGTTAGGGAACCTACCCACCCCGCAGCCCACCAGGGCGGAGCGGGTGGGTGGGTTAAAACCCCCCAGTTCTTACTGGGGGTTTATCCCTACCCGCTAGGGTGTCTTAGGGTTTTTTTAACTACTACACCACCACCCCCTATATATAGGGGTGGGGGGGTGGGTGGGTGTGTGGTTTTTTTACACTTTTTCGTCAATTTTCTTTACGCTTTTGAGTTCAAAACCACGAACCCGGTCACGATTCCGTTTTTGTTGTGAACTTCTTCTATCTCCCGCGAACTTCGCAGATATTCGCGAATCTCCGCCCTTCTGCCGTCCAGGTGTTTTGGGAAGTGAATCGGCACCCGACCCGCCGGCGGACCCGGTCTTTTTCCGGTTTCGTGGACGTATTTTTCGCCCTGCCACCCGTCGACGATGGCGTCGACCTCCTGGCGAATCAGTTCGTTTTGCATTTCGTCCGCCAGCTTCGTGGCCATTTCCTGCGCGTCGTGGTTGAACGGCGCCCAGTCCAAAATCGACATTTCGGCGGAGCCGTTTTCGAACTCCACCGGAACCCGGCGCATCGTTCCGGCCCAGGCCGGCGGTTGTTCGACCAGGCGCCAGCGATCCTTTTCCCAGGTGGCGATCGTCAACCCCAGCTTTTTGTCGTATTCCACCCGGATCGAATAATCGATGTTCCCCACCAGCGCAGACGCTCCCCTGGCGGATTTCCCCTCGGAAACCTTGCTAGTGTGGTGAACGATAATGATCGTCCCATATTCGCCCAGCAGGGGCAGTATGCGTTCCTCCAGGGCCGCGATTAGCTTTGACGCTTCCCGGTTGTCGTTTTCATCGAACGAAAACGCCGTCGCCAGGGTGTCGAATATCAAATACCTGGGCGGGTGTTCCATCGTGCCGATCCAGGCTTCGATCAAATCCAGGTCGCGAATGTCCAGGGATAGGTTTGGCAGAGAATAAAAACCGAACTTAAGTTCGGTGGGTATGCTTGTAACGTAGGCTTTAATGCGCGCCTGGATATGCCCCAGGGATTCGCTGAACATCAAAACGTCGCCGGGAATAACCTTGATCCCCTGCCATTCCGTGTGGCCGTGTATAAGGTTTGCGATCAAATCGCAGATAATATGAGACTTTCCGCTGTTGCTCGGTCCGTACACCATCCCGATGGATCGCGCCGGGATTAGCTTGTCCAGCATCCATTCCGGCTGTCGGATTTTGAAATCCCAGGGTTTGTTCGGGTCGTACTTGGCGATTTTTGAGTTCTGAAACCGCCGCCAGAAAAATTCTTCGTCGTCATTCATGGTTTTTGTTACTCCGTAGCCTATCGCGTTTTTTTCTTAGTTGTTCCGCCCTTTGCGGGTCGACTTTTGTCATTAGCCTGGCGATTGCTTCGAAATCGCCCTGGCTTATTCCTTCCCCCCGTTTTATGGCGCCTTCCATAACCAGAAGGAAATAGTCGCAGTATTCCAGATCGGTGGTCCGATACCTGGGCGCCTGGTAATCGTCGCGGTCGACAAGTCCGCGCGACTCAAGTTCGCGGGCGATGTCTGGATAGGTGCATCCGTAGCGACAATGAACCAGGAAATTGGCGGATCGACCCGGTTTAACGTGGAATCGGTCCGTTCCGCCGCATATCGGGCATGGTCCCTTCCATTCGGAACCAGCCCGTCGTAACCCCAGAGAATCGGCGACCGCTTGCGGGTCGCCCCGCATCAGAACGGAATATCTTCGTCGTGGAACGCCGCCGGCTCCGGTGCCGGGGCCGGTGCTGGCGCAGCCTGGGCTTTTTCATAAACCCGGAATGTTTTCGGTCGCAGGAACGAACCGTCATATTCCAGCAGGGCTTCGCAGTATTTGCCGACCAGTTCGACCGGGTTCATCGGATCGCGGACCGAATTACAGCCGCAGGCGATCATCATGGTGGCCAGTTCCCGGCGCGCGATTTCGTCCGCCTTTGGGTTCGGGTGGCCGATGTTCAGGTTCGACCAGCATTTCCCACCCTTCGCCGCCAGGGTAACCGAAACGTACTGGTTCCCCTTCGCGCTGGTTTTGGTGATGATTTCGTCTATTCGAACCGGGTTCCAGCCTTCTTTCAGTTCTGCTCCGCCGGTCTGTTCTAGGTATTCTGTCGCGTTAAACGTCATTTTTTAGTTTCCTTTTGTGGTTGAAATGGCGCGGTTACCCGCGCAGTGCTGCCATAAATGCCGCCCAATCCAGGGGCATTTCGGGCGGTAGCCCGAATCGGTTTTTGGCGATCCATGCCGGGCGTTCCTCGGTATACATGACCCGTTCGCCCGACCCGGTGCCGCGAGTTCTGATTCGTCCGCGATCCTCGGTTTTGATTGTCTGGTAAACCTGGTTCGCGAAAAATATCGCGTCGGAATGCTCCGATACCAGGTCCGCCGCTTTGTTCTGCAGCTTTATCACGTAGCGGTCGAACGCTTCGGCGTCCGGTGCTTCGAATCGCTTGACGGCGGAATGCCCAATCAAAACGGTGGCCATTCGCTTTTCCGATCGCAGATAATTAATCCGGTCCAGGAATTCGCGCCAATACTTCAGCGCCTCGACATAACCGCGCCCGTATCCCGGCTGCTCGATCGACGTCCACTTGTTCGCCTCGCAGGTGTGCGCCCAGATCAACGGTTCCAGCCAGTCCAGGGAATCGACCACCAGGGTTCGGTAGTCGTGTTCGCCAGAAATCAGCGAATCCAGGGCCGCGCGTACTTCCTGGTACGTTTTCGGCGTCGGAAACGCGTCCGCCTCAATAGTTCCCAGGCCGTCTTCAATCGGCAAAAAAATCGGTTTCGGTGCCGCAGCGCCGAACGTCGTTTTCCCAACCCCGGCGGGTCCGTAGATCAACACCCTGGGCGGTTGCTTTGTGCCGCCTTTGGTTATCGCTTTTAGGTCCATTTATAGGTTCTCCCTTATCAGTCCACAAAATAGCTCCAACGAAATTTCGCCGGTGCATCTAAAATCTTCTAGTTCGAACAAGTCGCCTGGGTATGCCACCAGAACCCGCCAGGGCGCCCTATCAGCGCGGAAACAAACCGCTGGCATCTTGTCCACCCTGCGCGCCTGTTTCACCGCTTGCGCCCAAAACGTGGCTTTGTCGGCGTTCGTGATCGTGGCGTAACGCTTGCATTCGATCGCCCAGTAATCCAGGCCGATCAAGTCGTGACCACCGCCGAACGATTGCGCCAGGTTGCGTTCCAGGCGAATCCCGGTCTCCGCTTCGATTTCCCGAATCAGTTCGCGTTCGCCGCCGGCGCCTTTATTTCTGCTACTCGCTCCCATTGCGCGCCGCCTTCGCCGCTTTAAGCCGCCGCCATTCCTTCTGTTGCTGCGCCTTGCGATAGGCTTCGGGAATGTTCGCAGCCACTCCCAGCAAAAACGCACCCCACAACGGCGCCATGACCCACCACCAGGACCATTCTATAAATCCCGCCAGCTTTAGGCCGACAAACATCAGCAAAAAGTTATCGATCAATCGCCCCATGCGTTCACTCGCCTGCTTGCTTTCGCTCACGAATTAAAACCTCCGACTGCATGATTCTAAGCGCGGGCATTTCGCCCTTTCGCCGCCAGTAGTAGATCGTCTGCCTGGTAACCCCCAGCGCGCGCGCAGTGTGTGCGACGCCGCCGAATTCCCGGATGATTTCCTCAAGTGTCATTTTCTGTTCCCGTTGATTTGACACCCGAACCGTAAACGCTTATTTTGCCAGTGTCAAATTTTTAGACACCACAAAAAGGAAAACATCATGGTTGGCAAATTATCAGACGATCGCAAAATGTCCGGCTCGCGAATTCCGGTCCTTTACTCTTGGAAACATGGCGTTCCCCATCCCTGGTCGACGCCGAACGACGAACTTCGAAAATCGATCCAGGCAACACTGGGCGAATATGAGTCGTTCGACATCGGCGAACCTGGCATCGTGGGGAACCTCCTGGAACCCGCCCTGGTCACCAGTGTATGCCAGGAACTCGGCTTGCCAGAACCCGAACTCACGCCACCTGTATACAAACGCGACACGTTTGAGGCCAGCTGCGACGGTTTGGTCCAGGTCGACCAGCCAGTGACAGTTCGCAGCGCGGGTATTGTCGACGTCCAGGGTGGCGAACTCACGCTGTCCGGGCCGGTGCCGATCGAATGCAAAGTAACCACCGCGCCACCGACCGACGAAATCCCGCTTTACCGGGGGCCGATTCAGCTTCAGGCGCAAATGCTCGCGACCGGCGCCAATGCCGGGATCATTATTACCCTTCACCGGGGCATCGAACGCCGAATTCACGTCATCCCGGCGAACCCGGTTATTCAGTCAGAAATTAACCAGATATGCGCGGAATTCCAGGAACGGGTAATCACCCGCCGGTGGTATGCCCCGGTTAACGTCGACGACGCCGTGATTCCGCCAGCATCGAACGAAAAGGATTCAGTCGACGTGCCGGACCTGGTCGACGATGTCGGCGCCCTGGAACGCTTACGGGGCGAACGCCGCGACCTGGACGACCAGATCGCCGCCCTGGAACTGAAAATCATGGACGCCCTGGGCGATGCCCAGGTGGGTACGGCAGGGCCGTACCAAATCGAATGGCCGGTGCGCCACTATAAGGCGCAGCCGGAAAAGGTAACACCCGCCAAACCCGAGCGAACAATCCGTTTGAAAACATTGAAAATTCGCGCTATGGTTTGACGTGGCCCGTCATGGGGCCGCACTCCTAAAGGTCTACCCTTCCGCCCCGTCTAGCGCCGGGGCTTTTTTATTCTTCTTCGTCCGAGACTTCCCAGCTTTCCGCCGCCACTATCATTTCCAGGATTTCCAGGGGTGATTTGTTGATAGAAATCCCCTCCGGGAATAGTCCGCAGTAGATCATCGAACACCCATCGCGACCCCTTTCTGGGGTAATAGCCAAAATTTCACTGGTTCGAATGAACAATGATCCCATGTCGGTTTCCAATCTAATCATCATCCGACCACCGATTGCCTTTTCTGGAATTTTCCCTGGCTGTCATTATCTGCAGATTCCAAGGAACGTGCAGCCCGCAGACCCGCGGGTGCTTCAACGGAACGATGTGGTCGACGGAATACGTTTGGCCGGTTTCGGCGGTTAGTGTGCGCGCCTGGACATAGATATGGTCGATCATTGCCTGGGCTTCCGCATTGTCCCGACATATTTCAGCCCGCGCAATCCTGCGCCCGCGATCCCGACCAAATTTTTTCTGTGCTGCGCGATGCCTGGGGCGGATAGCCCGCGCCTTGTTCAGCAAATAGGCGTTTTTTCGGTAATGCTCGCGCCAGTATTCGCACCGGGTGCCGCGCCTTTCGTCGTATTCCCGCCAGAGTCGGCGCAGATATTCCGGGTCGATTTCTAGGCGGTCTATTTGCGAGCAAGTACAGCATTGACGGTTTGCGACGAACCTGGGCGCGAAATGGCCAAATTTGCAGGGCTTCCCGGTGTGGTAATAACGCGCGCCGATCGACCTTGCTTCGGAAACGCTGGCGATCATAGCTAGGTTGGCAGTTCGTCGGTTTTGATAACCTGGGAAATCCGCAGCGCGCGGTCGCCTACCTGGTCCGCCCATTTGGACCGCAGCATTTCGTCGCCGGCTTTTTCGAATTCGCCGGCTTCAAGTAGTGCCAGGGTTTTTTTGAACTTTGACAGTCCGAACGTGCCCAAGTTGAACGCCATGTTCACGATCGCCGCCTGGCGGTTTGGGGATAGTTCGCGCCAGAACGGTAGCATCTGGTCCAGTTCTTTGATAATTCGAACGATGTCGTTTTCGAGCATGAACTGGGCTTCGGCTTTGCCGATGCCATTATCTTCCAGGTTTCGCCCGATGCCGATCGTTAGCTTCCCGCCGGTGCAGTAATAGGGCCGCAGCCTGCAGCCTTCGTCCTGTTCTAGCCAGCGTGAAATCGCTTTGAAATCCAGTCCCATGATCGAACCCCCCGGTCATGGTTAGTTTTGATTTTGTTTGATTTGGGTAACTATTTTTTCCCCGGACCTGGCGACGACATACCCGCCCAGGCCGATCTGTAACAGCGTCCAGGCTTCATCGCGTAGCGGGTTGGGTAGCCACCCCAGAGAATCCCCGACCGCCAGAGCCAGGAAGGTAAGCATTGTTATGGGGCGCCAGGTGGCCGTCACCCAATGTTCGGATTTGGCTTCCGCCTGGACGATCCCGGCTTTCGCCTTCAGGGTTTCTTGTTCGTAATCAAAAACCCGCTGCATCGCTGCAGCTTGAACATCGAGCAAGTGACCTTTAGCTTTTAGGCGTTCTTCGTCGGACGTGTGCAGTTCGTCGATCAATTCCGCCGCTGGTTTGAATATGCCAGCGATTAGTTCGACGACGCCCATCGGTTAATCCTCGTATTGATCGCCGTGGATTAGCTGTTGAACCGTTTTGGTTTCGTAGATTCGAATGGCGGTCCAGATAATCGTGAACAATGCCGCCAGGGGTGGCAGTATGGCGCCAATCGTTCCCAGCATGGTCGCAACGCTCGCAAAATCAATGAAATGTTTTGTGGGTTCGTCCATGTCGATAAACTGCCCGGCGGGTTTCGTCGATTGTACCATTTGCGCCACCTTATGCCATGTCAAACCGTTTTACGTCCGCCTCGGCAATTAGCATTCGCGCCCTGGTCAAGTCCGCATAATAGGCGCCGCGACAATGATCGGGTGCCCACCACTTGAACGCCCAATCGATCGCGATTCGTAGTTGTTTCCAGCCTGGCCGGGCGCGTAGCCGCCAGGAACGCCCGCTGATCGATTCGTTCGGGTTGTTGCCCAGGAATATGGCAACATTCAATAACTGCGATATGGCGTCACCGACGCGAATGCAATAATCGCGCAAACGATAAACAGCAAGGGTATACATAATCCGATAATTCCGCATAACACCACCCATTCAATCGCGCGAGAAATCATTATTCAGCCGGGGCTGGTTCTTCCGCTGCATCTCGCACCTGCGCCAAATACAAATAAAGACTATAAAGCCCAACATAAAGATTTTGATAGCTCATAGTGGCGCCGGTATCTTCGCCGGTTTCCGGGTTTAGCAATGGGAACTCGGTCGCCGCGTTTTCTGCCTTGAATTCCTCGCTAACACTGCCAAGGTTTTTAATGATTGTTTCGTCCTCAAGATTGATAATTTTTTCTTCTTGAAACGAAATAATCTTCGATGCCATTCCATTGTTAATTTTGACATAGTTGCATCGAACATAGCTTTCGCCGCTTACGGTTGTTTCCTGATAATTAGCCATTGTTAGCCTCCAAATCCGCGACCCTTGCGCGTAGTGATTGAATTTCTTTCAGTAATAAAGACACCATGTGCCCATAGAGTAACGCATCCGGCTGTCCGTCTTCGTTGTATTCCACAAACTCGGTCAATCCCGCCGCGTGAACTTCCTCGGCGATCAATCCGCCGAAAACCCGGTCGCCGTCGTTGATCCCTTTATACGTTACTGGTCGCAGTGCATCAATTTGATCGCCAGTCCATTCCGCATCCTCGATGTCGGTTTTGTAGCGTAGCGACGACGTGGATCGCTGCATCGCGCCGGTCGATGAATTAATAAAAACGTTAGCTGCGCTGGCGGTAGTGGCATCACGTACTGCACGAGAAAGAAGTCTAGCGTTAGCAGGCGTTCCCGACCCAGTGTCAAACTCCAAAAACACTTTGTCTACCGAAGACGTATCACCACCGGCAGTAGAACCTGTTGCTGGAGCCACAGAAAACGCAATTGTGTCTGTAGCGTTAGTTACCCAAAGTGCTGCTCGACCCGCATCCCTCCAACGCCATGCGCTGGCTGAAAAATAGGCATTTAACCGCAGCCCCTCCGTGAAGTTTGCCGAGCCGTCAACATCCAGTTTGATCCCTTCGGCGTTGCTTGTGTACCCGATGCCGACGTCGCCGCTTACAATCCCGTCGCCGGACACGTGCAGCTCCGCTACTGGGTCAGACGTGCCAATCCCAACGTTGCCTGACCGAACACTAATTGCTTCAGCCCCATTAGTCCCTTCAATGGCAAACCTTACGTTTCCGCTGCCGTCTGATTTAACTTTAAGGCCAGCGTTCCAGTTTCCTCCAGTATCGCCTATGCGTATGCCACCGTCTTGGTTGGCAGAGAAAGCAACGGCTGATACGTCTAGCTTTTCTGCTGGACTAGCCGTGCCAATGCCAACGTTGCCAGTGTCGCCCTCTATGGTCATTCTGTTAGCAAACGTCGGGCCGTCATAAAAGATCATATCTCTGCCGCTAGAGCCACCGCCGCCAATCCAAGACTGAACAGTCCCAGCGGCATTAGTGAACTCAACACGGCAGTTCTGAGTGTCCGCTGTAGGGCTGAATCTAAGCTGTGGAGTGCTACCTACTAGATGAAGCTCTGTGGCTGGGCTAGACGTGCCAATGCCAACGTTGCCTAAGCCATTAACAACAAACTTAGTTACGCTACCAGCTTGACAATCAAGAATATTTGTTCCCGAGCCACCTCCAAGCGTATTCAGCCGGAGTACATCAGACGCTACTGCGTTTTCGTTGTTGAAGTAAACTAGGTCGCCAGAAGTAACGTTAGCAGATACGTGTAAGGTATAAGACGGAGAAGTGCCAATCCCAACCCGATTCGCAGAAGCATCAACAAACAGCGTATCGGTGTCGACGATCAAATCGCCATCGATGGTTACGCTGCCGGTAAATGATCCGCCAGCCGCCGCGAGTGTACCTTCGGCGGTTTTGGTGCCGCCGATGTTGATCGTCCAGCTGGATTTTGTGCCGCTGCCCGCGTAACCGATAGAGTCGACCACCAGCGATGTCCCGCTGTAGCTGGTCACGATGCAATCCATGAAATTGGTCGACGGCGCCGCCGCGTCTGCGATCCTCAATGGCGTTCCCGGCTGGTATGGCTTGCCGGAATCCGCAATCGTGAACGACTTCGACCCGGTGCCGATCGCGACCGAACTGGTCGACGTTGAATTGTAAATATCGCCGGCTTGGGTCACGAAATCTTCGAACGCATCGGGCAAGCCGTCGACGTAATTCTGGCCGGCGAAATCCGCCAGGGTGTAAGTTCTGCCGTTTAGGGTAACCGGGAATGCCATTAGATGATTTCCTCCACTTCGATCCTGCGCGCGTAATGATCCAGAACGCGGTTTTCGACCGGGTTCAGTTCAGCCTGGCGCCCGTATATGTTCTGCGTTATGAACGTCGTTTCGTCGGTTTCCTGGGGTATAACCAGGACATCCTCGGAAATCCCCTTTCGCCGGTCCATGTGGTTAAAAACGTTATGGAAAATTTCGGCGCCAGGCAAACCGTTCAATTCGAACGAAATCACGCGATACCTGGGAAGTATATCAACAAACGTTTGCCCGCTGCGCGACCGGGTAATCCGCGACGGGTCGACCCAGGATATTTCCCAGCCGTAACCCATTTCGTTTGTCGGTCGATAGCTTGGGCCGGCGAACACCCGCCCGACCTCGATTAGATCGTTTCCATTCGCCAGATCAATCCGCATATATCGGGCTTGGACCGCCTGGTCCAGAACGTCGTAATAGCTGATCGGATAATCCAGCGCAGCTTCGGCGGTTAGAATGCCGCCCCAGTGAAATTCCCCGTATGCCAAGTAACCGAATTCCTCGACGGTTGGCCAGGCCGCGACCACGCCGGAATCGTATTCTGTGCTGGCGAACGTGTCATCGTTACCGATTCGAATTCTAACCGTCCCGGTCGTCTGGTTTAAGTTGTGCTTTAGGATTGCGACGACGTCGATCACCCGAGACTGCAGAAAATCGAACTCAACAAACGCCGCCGAGGAACTGTTGGCAATGTAACTTTTCCCCAGCTGGATACTCTGCAGGTTTTCCGCCGAAAAATAGGTCGAATCCTGTTCGGTTGTATGGTCTGGAATCGTTCCCGAATCCACAAAATTCGTTGTCGCGATCAACATTAGAACGTCGCCTCCACTGTGATTTCGTTGGCTTCCAGGTCGATTATCTTGGAAATAATCACCATCCGCCGTTCGGACCCGATGCCAAACCGGGAACAAGTGACAGCGATTATATCCCCCAGGCCAAACGACAGGGGCGAACCTTTCATTTTGATTCGAAAAACCTTGTGGGTTTGTTCGTAGATTTCGTCAGCCAGGCGCGCCGCCTCGGTCGTGGCGTCGGTTACATTGGTAATCAGCGAATCGACCGTGAAAACGTCCCTGGAACCATAAATGGTCGCGCTTTTGTCGCCGCCATCGGTAACCGACAAATACGGTCGAACCGCGTAATCGGCATCGGATGGCGACGCGCCTAGTTCTTCCCGGCTTAGTGGCCGATAGTTTTTCTTGTAGTTAACCGCCACCGACCAGGCCGGTGGAACTGTTGGCAACATTTCGATTTCGATTATGTCGTTATCAGTGACATACTCGGCGATTGTTGGGGTTCCGCCGGTCGGTGGGTATTCAAAAACCAGGGGATATATGGCGTTGTTGTTTTCCACCTTCCCCACCATCGACGCGCCGATGGAAACCAGGAATTGGTTCATCGCCTCCAAAACCGTGATTCGTTCCTTGAAATAGCCGCCCACCTCGTAGGCAGTCGGCGGACCAAAAAATCCACCGCCATAAACTTCCGGGTTGGTCGTCGGTTCAAGCCCAGCATATTCGACCGCTAATTCGTACAGTATCGCGGACGCCGTATTAACGTTCGTCGGCGGTCCGTAAGTTATGTCGTTGGTGGCGTCGACCGTAATTACCCCGCTGGGCGCGCTGGTTAGCGCTATGGTGCCCTTTGCTAGGTTTGCTGTGTAGTCGACGCCTCCGCCGGTTAAAAGCTCCCCAGCCTCGTATACGGCGTCGATGGACGTTATCGCGCCGTCGTGTACCTGGTAGGTGTTCGTCGTTTCATTGGTCAAGACTGGCTCGACATTGAATACCTGGCCCAAAACAACAGGCTTCGGCGATCCGTTCGCATTTCCCGACGTGAAATCATTCGGTGGGAAAACTTTGTTTAGCTTTTCTTTTAGGTCCGATACCTCAATGGTTACAGTCCGCTCATCAAAACCGACCGATAAAACAACGCCGCGGAATATCGAAAAAAAACCGTCGACTACCGTTTCACCTGGTTGCCCGATTAGTATTTCCACCGGCTTATTGTCGAAATAGTAATCCGCCATGTAATCCAGGGCGCCGTCGCCATTAGCCAGGACAATGCTCCCGGTCGATGGTGAAACCACCCCGCCCGCATTGCCCAGGCCATACATCGATTCAGTAATGTTCAAAACCGATTGAACGCGCGGCTCAAAATAGACGTAATTCCAGGTCGGGTCAGGAATATAACTTTTCTGCAGGAACGGGCGATCGGAAAATGGCAGCGTCGTTTCGGTTGTGCCGTCATCCTCGACGCAATCAACAAACACCAAAAACCGATAGTCCGCCGAATAGCTTAGACGTACAGCCTCGCGCAGCGCCATTAACCGCGACCCCCAGCCAGTTGCGACCCGGACGAACGTCCTACCTGGCGCCGCAGTGCTGCGACTTCCTCGCGAACTTCCTGGACCGCCTTAATCAGCTGGCGACCGCCATCCCGCGAAATGGGCGATACGGTGCCACCCTGTCCTGGGATGAATAGTTCCGGTCCAGCTTCGCCGACTACTGCCGGCTGGCCGCGTTCCAGGGGTCCGCCGTATTGCCGGGCAACAATGCCAGCTGCCGCGTTATACATGGTGCCGAATTCGTCGTCTAGGTTGAAATTTGGCAAAACAAACTGAACTAGATTTTTGCCTATTAGGTTAAAAATTTCGTCAGCCAGGCCGGTTCCCGCCTCGCCCACTGCTTCAGCCACCGCCTTATGCTTTGCCATCGAATCACTTGGACCCAAAATTTGGGACCATATTTCGTCGGCGATAACATCGGCGCGCGTTATCGGCGTCGGGTCATCCGGTCCTTTGATGTCGTTTGTAAGTTCCTGATATGGCTTTCGACCAAATATTTCCTGAATACCGGTAAATGCCGCATCCACGCTTCCACGCGTCCAGTTGATAAGATTTCCGCGCAGTTCGTTTTTGATTTCTCCATCCGACTTCCCGACGCCGGGAACGTAGTTTTTGAAAATTTGGGTAATGGTATAAAGCGCCGCCAAAACTTGACCTATTCCTGGCGTCGCCGCCAGTGCCGCTTCGCCGCCATAGGCCCAGGCATTAACAGCGCCGCCGACGTTAAAACCCGGTAACTTTCCAGCATTCAGCGATTCGAAAAACCCGGCGCCGAACTTAGAAACAGAACTTGCTTGAATGACATACTCGCCGGGCGAAAGCATCGCAGGAACGCGATCCTCGCGCGGTCCGCCTGGACCGGTAACACGACCACCGACCGCGAATCCTTCGACCTGGCCGCCAGTAGCAAGTCCAGGAACTAGGTTTTTGACGAAATTTAAACCGACCGAAACGATGGCTTCCGCTGCGATTTTCTTTAATCCGTCAATAATTGCATTAACAAAACCATCGAATTCCAGTTTTCCGCTAGTAAAGAAATCCGCGAACGCGCCTTCCAGGTCAGTCAGCGCGCCATTCAACAAACCGATGGCGCCTTCGCCTGCAGCGCCCGCGCCGATTGCGTCGAAAAAGTTTCTAATTTTGTTCAGCATAGGAACGCCGAACAATTTTCCCGCCGCCGTTTCGGATTCCTTTAGCTTTTCTTCCAGTTGGCTTAATGCTTCGCCTGGTTCGACGCCTCTAGCAATCGCGTCGTAATAGTCTTTTATCATCGCCTGGCCTTGCGGTCCTGCCAGGTCACCAGCCGCCTGCTTAGCCGCTTCTAGGCGCGCTTTTAGCGTCTGCAGGGTTGCGCTGGTTCCGACCGTATTTTCGCCCAGGGCTTCGATCTGGGCTTCCAGGGCTTCGATTTCGCGTTCAGCCTGGCGAACCGGGTCGATTATCCCGGTCATTTCTTCGTTAAAGTCCGCCAGGGTTTTGTTGTATTCCGTCTGGGTAATTTTTCCGTTCGCCAGTAGGTTGTCCAGGTTCTTTACCGCATCCTGGTAATCGCCAACCCCTTTTGTCGTTCCCTTAATTTCGTCCAATAGGTCGATTTGAGCGTCGGTTAACCCTTCGGTCTGTAGGATTAATTTGGCTTGTTCATCCTTCAGCTTCTCCAGTTCGCGACGCATTGCCGCCAGCTGGGATTCGTTTTCTCCGCCGGTTTGGATCGCCGCATCGATCGCCGCTTCCAGGGCTTTCTGCTTGTCGATGTTGTCCTGCAGCTTATCCTCGACGCCGGTTAATTCCTTTGTTAGTTCAGCCAGCATTCGGTTGTATTCGTCCCCGGATATTTCCCCGGCTTTGAATTGTTCCGTCAAAATTTTGACGGTTTTCTGGAAATCATCAATTGCCTTTGTCGGCGCCTGTACTTTGTCGCGCAGTTTTTCCAGGGCTTTTCGGAATTCGTCGGTTTCCGTTGCCGCAGCTTGGGATTCGTCGGCGATTTCGTCCACTGCGTCGGCGTGATCGTTTAGCGGTTTTTTTACTTCGCTGGTGGTCTGTCCCAGGGCTTTAAGTTCTTTTTCCAGTTCGTCGGTTGCTAGTGTTGCATCGCCCGAACCGCCGACCATGTCGTCCAGGGAATCCGTGGCCGCCATGATATCGTCGGAAAAGAAAACCGCGCCCGCGCTGATTGCCGCCATCGCCAGGCCAATCGGACCCAGCGCCGCCTGGGTTGCTATTGCCGCGATTCTGATCGACGCCAGGGCTTTCCCCAGGGCGATTAGCGCGGTCGCAAATTGAACCACGCGGGTGATCGCCATAACCGCGATAAACGCGCCAAATAATTTTGTGATAGTTCCCAGGTTATCCAGCAGGAATTCGAAACCGTCCAGCAGCTTCCCGGTTAGTGGAACCGCCATTTCCGCCAGTTTCTCGGAAACCTTTTCCATTTGTGGCGCCGCTTCGGATAGCCCTTTGACCAGTGCCGCCTGGACTATCCCCTGGAACTTTGTCACCGAATCATTGAACGACTCAATTTGTCCCAGGGCGTTGTCGTCAATCTCCAAACCTAGCGCCTTAAATTCGGCGCGCAGTTCGTCCAGGCCTTCGGACCCGTGATCCAGGAAATTGAGTAATTTAATTCCGCGGTTTGAGAACAAATCCGACGCCGCCGCTGCGCGTTCAGCTGGGGTTTTAAGGTTTTTGAATTCGTCAGCAATGATTTTTAATTGCTTATCTAGGGGTAGGGTGGCCAGCTTTTCGGCGGATATTCCGAACTTTTCCAGAACCTCACGCGCCTGGCCGGTGCCGTCTGCAGCTTCGCCCACCCGCTTTTGAAAAATTTCCATTAGCTTGTTGAACGTGCCGGTTTCGACGCCAGCATAATTCGCCGCCAGCTGCAGCGCGCCCAGGTCTTTCGCAGCAAGTCCCAGCCGGGTCGATGTCTTGGCCAGGTTGTCCGCTGTTTCCAGGGCTTTTTTGGCCATCAACCCAAAACCAGCCGCACCAGCCGCCAGCCCGATGGCGGAAGTCATTCCGCCCAGGCTGGATTTGATCTGGCCGATGGCTTTGTTGGCGTTGTTTAGATTGCCGCGCAGCGATGTTATGGCTTTGCCGGTGTTGTCCTTGCCGTCAAATACGACCTTTACGGTTTGATTTGCCATTCATCGCCTCTTTACGCTGCGTTTCGTATTCCTCGTTTTGTATCTTGAGGAACACCGACCATTCGACGAATTCCTCGACGGACATTTCGGCCTCTAATTGCGACACCGTCATTCCGAGTCTTTCCGCCAGGACAAAACGAAAACGCCTGTCCGCCGAGTCCCTTAGTTTTTTTCGAGCAATGCCTCGTCGGTAGACATGATCGAATTGGCAACGCGAGCCACCACATTGGCGTCGACGTCATTTCGTAAACTGTTTTTGTCCTCAATGGTGAACAGCTTCTCGCCGTCTTCGTCCATTAATTTCATAATTAACAGTTCCGCCAGGACATCAGCCTGGGATTGCTTTTCAGTAATGTACTGCAGCCGTCCCTGGTCCTTCAGCGTAAAGGGGGTCGAATAGGCGATCAACGGGCCTTCTTCGTCCCCCCATTCCGGGATTTCGATACGCTTCAGGGGCTTGGATTTGTAATGCTCCGTTGCCCGCTGAATCGCTGTCGATTTCCTTTTAGTGGCCATTATGCTGCAGTTCCTTCAGTCAGCGCGCCGGTTCCCTGCAGGGTCAGCGATGCTTCGACCATGCCATCGAACGAACCAGTAATGGTTCGACCTGTAACCAGAGCGGTTCCACTTAGGCTGTGCGATCCAGTTGTGTCGCCTTCCATTAAGAACGAAACAGTAACTTCGCTTCCAACAGTTAAGGCGCCCTGGCCGTTTGTGTCGGTGTCATCGAAAAACACGTCGACCGAACCAGAAAACGACTTTAGGCTGGTTTTGTATGTGCGATAAGTATCGCCCATTGCTGTGTCTTCGATGGTGTCCATCGTTTCGTCGATGTTGTAAGAACGGATTTCCGCGATCGCGTTAGCGCCGACCTTTACGGTTCCGCTGTTCCCTTTGAATGTTGCCATTGCTCAAACCCTCGTCGGTTTCGTTTGCTGTTTCGATCGCTGGATCGGTTTTTGATTTTGCTGGTTCCTCAATGGTCCAGCCGTTATTTACCAGGTGGCCAGAGTCCGCCTCGTAAACTTCGATCGGTTCGCCGCCAGCCGGTGGCCAAACCTTAATTCGTTTAGACATTTCTGCCTCCTTTATGCCGCAGTTCCGACGTCGTTTTCGACGGTTACATAATCCACCGAAACCGATATTCGCCCGACCGCGACAGGCTGATCGCCTTCGCCGGAATAATCAGCGTCGAACCCGGTGATCCTGGTATCTTGCGCCAGGCCACCGCGAGTAATATCCGCCGCCAGTGCTTCCTCGACTTCTTGGCTGATTGTATCGAGTTCGTCGTCAAAATTCGATACCCCCTTGACAAACGCCTCGATTCTAACAACCAGGGTTCGCCTTTGGGTTCTTGGGGGGTTAATTGTTGCCGCTTCGATTTCTTCGCTGTCAGTAAAAACAGCCAGGCCGGGCAATTTGGCTTCCGCCAGGGGATAAACTCGGGTTCGGTAAACCTTGGACCCTGTGGTGGTCAGCCCGGTAATGGTGGTCACTATGTTGTCGCGGATTTGCTTTCGAACGTGCGCCATTTACTGTTTCTCCAGCTGCAGCATGGTTACGCCGGTCCCGTCGTCCATTACCACTCGGATAACATAGGTCACCCCGCCGACGACCAGGGAATCGCCTTCAGCAGCGCCGGAAACGTCCGCAGTGCTGCATTGAAACATCGGCGAACTGCCGGCAATGCCAATAGAACCGCCGGCGTCGATTTGCTCGTAATCGTCTTCGTAAATCCCGTTTACGGAAACAGGGCTTCCGCCGCTTGGCGTATATGTCGCAGTCGATCCGAAACCATCAATATCGAAAAATATCGCCCGTTCGATTTCAGTTTCTATTCCCACGACTTCCCCTCGCAAAAACTATTTGCAGCCCTGGCATTGTATCCCAGCCAGGGCGCCAGTGTAATCCCGCCGAATTAATCGCTCGCCTTGCGCTTGTAGCTTCTGCGCTTCGTTAGTGTTTCGGGTTCCGACTTAGTCACGCCGACCGCGCGGTTTGTGTCGATCGCCGCGGGTTCTGAATACGCCACCGCGCGACCGCGCGAAATCAAATTGATCGCGTCTAGTTCGCTAACATCGAAAACGTCGCCGACTTCCCGGTGTTCGCCATTCCATAAAACCGCATTTAAAATTTTGATTTTCATTGGTGTATTTCCTTCAGTCTGCCGGACGTGAAAAAAACACGTTCCGGGTGTTGTAGTTTCTCATCGAGAAACGATTTCAACGGGTCCAGGGTGCTTTTGTAGGCTTTCGATGGACTGGTAGCAGTTCCCATCGGACCTTCCCACCAATACTGCCGACCGCCCTTCCTTTCCTGGTATTGATCCATACCACAAACATCGATCCTAGCAAACCCCATATAATCCGCGACCCAAATCGCCAGCAGCCCGGAATAACCGACGGGTGGCGCAATGCCTGCCTGGATTAGCTTTTTCCCTGGCATTTTGTGCTTTTTGGTGATGAACACGACATCGTCTAGGTCGGATATGACATCCAGAAACATGGCGTCCATAAACACCAGGTAATCCAGGTCCAGAATCATCGAATGGTTGTTGATTCCGATTAGAACGTCGACCGGATCGATTTTCCGTAAATCGCTGGGCAATGTTACGCCGCCGCCTAGAATCGCCGCAGTTTCGCCCTGGTGGTAATTTTTAAAACTTTCTAGTTCCATAAAAAAAAGGCGCCCGTAGGCGCCTTGTCTCGTTTGGCTTAGGCCGTGGTAACGTCTTGGATCGCTGCGAACGACTCTGCATGGCGAACCGCCACGTCGATGTCCTGATACATAGCGACGCGAACGGCGCCAGTAGTAGACAGCGAGTATGGATCTATCAACACGTCCAGGCCCCCGAACATGCCAATCATAAGATCGGCAAAATTTCCGAACACTACAGCAGAACAAACGCCAGAGCTTGTTCCCTTGTCCAGATCGGACGGAACCAGCGTGGTGCTTGCGACGTTGTAGCCCAACAGGGTGTTGGAATCGTTCAGAATGAAGTTACCCTCGACACCACTAGCCTGGCGTGGAGTTTGACGCATTGCAGCGACGACCTTGGGGTTCGTCAAATACGCCAGGTTTCCAGCCAGTGCATTGTCGATTGCCACTTCACGCTCAAGAGCCACCAGCGATGCAAAAGTGATTGCTCCGCCATTGGTGCCCTGGGCAACGCTGCCGATGCCATTGGTTCCCAGGATGCCAGTCGGTTCGTTTGAACCGCCGCCCTGGATAGCCACCTGGTCGATCTTCGCAGCAAATTGACGGGTCATATCGTCGCGGATGATTTGCTCGACGCTGGGGTCGCTCTGCATCATCAGCTTGCGACCGATGTCGACGTGCTGAACCAGGGTTTTGGGTGACATGGTTACCTGGCGGAATGAAGGCGCGCCCTCGCTGCCAGGTGCGTTGTTTTCAGCCACGAATCCAACAGCAGTTTTCGCGTTCAGTGCTGGAATGGCAACGTCGCCTTTCAAGCCCTGCATCATACGGGCGCCCAGGCCAGAAATGACCAGGTTCGCGCGCAGTGCATCGATAAACTCGCCGCCCAGGTGATCGGTTGGAACCAGGTTCGAACCGTTCGCGGGTGATGCGGTCGTGATGTCACGCTTGAAAATGTTGTTGGGAACGTAGAAACCACGCGGTTCCCTGCCATAACGCTTGGCCAATTCCTCGGACACTTCACGCTCTAGGCCGTCAAAACGACCAGCTGCCGCGCTTTGGATAGCCTTAGTCAGCGAGTAGGCGCGCTGTTCTTTGGCCGTCATGTCGACTTCGGCGATGTCCAGGGGCTTGTCGGCGATCTTGTCCAACAATGCGCCACGGAACTGGGCAAGGTTCATTCCCTGGCGAATAGCTTCGTCAGCAAAACCGCGCTGATTGTGCTTTGATGCCAGGCCCATGATTTCGTTAATTTCTTTGGATCGTTCGGCTGCAGCTTCAGCGCGTACCTGATCCAGATCGATTTGCTGTTCCATTTTTGGAACCTCCGTTTCGATTGATTTAATGGTAGCGGTTTCTGGAACTTCGACCGAACGCCCGACACCGACGGACGTGTCGGCGGGTAGGCTTACGATTGAGACTTCCATAATTTCGGCGTCAGTCACCCGGAACAAATCGTTCTGATTTGTGTCGCGTTCCATCTTCCGAACTTTGTACCCGATTGAGACGTTCGAACGAATCCCATCGACTACATCCTGGTAGAACTCGGTGGCAAGCGCGCTTCGACTGAAGCGAACCGTCGCCCGGAGTCGCCGGGCCGATCCATCAAGACTAACAGATTCGACAACCCCGATTTGTCGTTCGGGGTCATGGTCCGCCAATAGTGGCGCATGGCCGGACCGTAAAAATTTTAAATCCAGAGTATCTTCGCTGTGAACAATAACCTCGCGACCGAACGAACGCTCGACCGGGGTTTCGCTAGAAATCGACATTTCGACCCGGCGGTCGTCCATTTCCCGAATTTCGGATGATTCCATCCGGTGAACGACTTCGGCTTTGCTGAATCGTTCCTCGGTCGTTTCTTCGACTTCGGGTTCGTCGTCGTGTTCTTCGTCGTATTTTCCGAACGTAATGATGATTTCGTCATCCGTTTCGGTGATGTCTTTAATGTGTCGCTTCACTTGGCGTTCCTCGCTTGCTGGTTCGAACTTTACAGGTTCGAACTCGTGTTCGTCTAGCCATTCTCGCGCCTGCTCTGCAGTATAACGCGCCGCGTCGAACCGTATACTTTGAATTTCCGGGTCGCGTTCATCGTCGATTATATAAATTCCATATATAAAATCGATTCCTGGTCCGCCGGCGTCAGCTTCCCTTCGGAATTCGTCATATTTTGCCGGGTCATTTATTCGCGCAGCATGTTCGTTTGGATACGGTCGCGCCTCTTGGCGTTCGTCGCGTTTGCTGATTAGCTGGCGAATGACCTGTTTCATTCTGGCTTCGCCCAGGTTGCCGATCACACCCCATTTAATTTGAGCAATGATCCCGCCAACATTCCCCAAGTTCGGTCCTAGTTCCTGATCCTGGAACTGCGCGCCGTCGTCAAAATGCCGCGCTGCCCAGGCTTCGCGTTCCTTGATCCAATCCAAAACCGCGCCGGCTTCGTCGCCATCCCTGGCGCGTTCCCATAGCTTGAACGCGTCGTTCCCGCGAATGTTTCCGCCAGCTGCCCATATATCGACGTGGTCGTTCGCCACCATTTCGGCGAATTCCCGGTCGAACTGTGGGTATTCTGAATTCCGCAGCGAAATTTTCAGGTCGTCGCCTTCCTTTGGGAAATTAGTCGCCATCCGTCATTGCCTCGAATGCTTCGCCGGTTTGCAGGTTGATTTTGCCGGGTCCATAGGGCGACTGGCCACCGCCGAACGGTTCGAACGCCAGCTTCAGGCCGAACTGATCCGCCAGCTGTTTATCCCTGGCGACCTGGGCGAATACTTCCTCGACGTCGCGACCGTATACGTTCGCCACGTCCTGCAGGGAAATCAAACCGTTCTGCAGGGCGACGACGTGCGCCTGGATTTCCCGCTGTGGGTCGACCCATTGGAAACCGCGCGGTCGGAACTGCGACGCGCTGGCGAACTTGTCGAACTTGTCGATCGGCAAATTTACCGAACCCAACAAAAACGCATTTGCCAGCCAGCGTTCGTATATCGGCAAAACGAAATGGTTAATCATATATGCCTGGATCGTTCGGTAAAAATCCCGGTCTTCTATGCTGCCCTGGCGAATGCTGGAATAACTGGTCTGCGTCAAATCGTTAGCCAGGCTGTGGTAACTAACCCCCAGGCCGGACGCGATGCCGCGCAATATCGACTTTTCGAAATCGCCGAACGCGCTGGTCGGGTGGCTTGGGTCCCAGGGCTGGAATTCGACGTCCTTGGGTAGCTGGAAAAATGTGCCTGGTTCGGCGTCGGTTATGGGAACCACCGAATCCTCGACGTCGTCACCCATGAATCCTTCGCCAGATCGCGAGACAAAAAAGCCCATTTTGCTGGCCGCAGTTCGCGCCGCCACCAGTTCGGCTTCCCGGTAACCATGCAACATTTTTAACGACGTGATCGCCGTCGACATCCAGGGAACGCCGCGCGTTTGCTGCGCGCGATCGGGCAAATATAGGTGGATTAGGTTTTCGGCTTCGATTCGCTGCGTTCGCCGGCTGTACTGCGTGAACTGATAATCGCCAGGGTGTTCGCTCAAAATATGGTACGCCACCGGGCGCCGATATTGGTCGAACTCGACGCCCATTCGGATTTCGTTCCCGTTCGCCGCGCGTTCGTTCTTTTCTTCGTCGATCACGTCGGGTTCCAGGAACTGCAGGGCGAATCGATCCTGGTTCCCTGGATAGTTCACGATCCGAATAAGCGCCTCGCCATCGCGAGCCATAGACTCGACCACCATCGCCTGGGCGTCGACGAATGACATTTTGCCGTCGACGGTGCAGTTCCCGACCTTGGTCCAGCGATTCCATTCGCGTTCGATTTGCTGGTTCCCGATGGTGTCCAGGGTGCCGTCGGTATTTAGCGCCTTGACCTGCAGGGTGGCGCCACGTTCGCCGACGACGTTGGTTTTTACCAGGTGAATATATCGCCGCGCGTATTCATTGTTTCGCGCCAGGTCGCGACATCGATCGCGCAGGGTTTTCAGGGAATAACGAATTTCCGAATCCGCCGATCGCTGCGACGCCATAAAATCAGCAAAAAGGCGCCCGCCCTGGGCGCCGTCAAATCGGCGTTTTTGCACCGGCTTCTGCTTCCGGCGGAATATGTCGAACATTCCCATTACACAAACCTCACTTTGACGGTCGCCGCCGTTTTACGTCCCAGGCGGATTTCTTCCAGGCGTTTTTGCTTCGACACTTCCGCGTTGTAATAGTCCCGCCACTGCAGCAGTTCCTCAATGCCGAACTTTGTCAGTGATCGACCCTGGATTGAGTAATTCGCCACGTCGGAATCCGCCTTGCCTTCCAGCAGGGATTCGATTTTCGAAAGCATAATTTCGGCGTGGGTGCGCGGATCGGCGCCGCCCTGATCCAGGTCAACGATGGCAGTAAACGCGCCACGATCGACCACGATTCGGTTATTGTCGGAATTTCTTAGAATTTCCAGCTGCCAGTGATAATACCCGGCGACGAAATCGGACGATGTTTCCGAATCTACTGTGAACAAATACGCGCCGTTGTAGTCTGTGCCTTCCAGCTGAATTTCTGTGTTGCCGCCGTTTGTAATCCTGGCGACATACGTCGCTGTATAGCTGTCAGTCGGATAATTAACCGCCAGGTCCGACCGCTTCCATTGAATAAAGTCCCCGACGACGACCTCCGACGGTTCGCCCTCTCGGGCCGATGCTGCGTCGAATAGGTTGGCCATTAATTACCTCCAATTGTTCACGAACCCGCCCGGCTTTCTTTGTTTGGCGGGCCGCGCCTGGCGTTCAGGTTTGGATTTGTCACCATCTGGCCGCGATTCCGCCGCCTTGTCCGCAAGTATATTGACATTAACGCCAGAAATATATAGTGCCGCCATAGCATAACACCGAACGTCCAGGGCTTCATTCCTTCGCCGTTTCTTCACCCATTGCCGCTTCGCATGGCCGCGAACGTATTTGGTCACCAGTTGTTCCGATGTCAGCTGCAGGAAATACTCGGGGTCTCGGTCCGCCGGGAAATGACAATACCCTGGGCCGGGTTCGGTAATCTTCAGGCGCCCATAAACCAATTCTTTGGCCGTGTCCGAACCGATCGGAAACAGGCGAACTTTGCCGATGTTGTTTTTGCTGGGGCGCCCGACCAGGGGGCGACCCTCGCCACCGACGCCCTTGATACCAAATACCCGCCGCGACTCGCGTCCCTTAATGTAACGATAGGTTGCTTGGGTATGGTGTCCGCCGGTGTCGATACACGTCGCGCGAACGCCCAGTTCCCGCCCGTCGGCGGTCATGTAGGATGCAAAAAGGATTGCGTCCAGGTCAGCCCAAACCTGGGGCGAACTCGGGTCGCCGGGTAGCGTCATATAATCCAGCGACCAGGTTTCCTCGTCTCGCCCGACGCCCACCAGTTCCACTTCCAGGCGATCGTCCTGGACGTCGACGCCAGCGACGACGGTAATTACCTGGTCGGGCCATTCCTCGCCCCAGTCCTCCGCCCGGTGCTGCAGCATATCCTGGTCGACACCCTCGCCGCTTTCTTCCCAGGTTTCCGCCAGGGATACGTTAACGAATGTCTGCAGGTCGCCGCTGCGTTTCTTTTCCAGGAAACTTTGAGCAATGTCGCCCAGCTTACGAAAACACGAATACAGTTCGTTCAGGTGATAGCTGGCGTGTCCCTTAAATGGCCGGCTCGACTGCCAGCGACCGCGCCGGATCGCCGCGATTCTCTCGCCATCGGACCACAAACTACCGCACCCAGTGCAAGCATATTTGGCGGTTTCTGGTCGTCCCTCGGTCCAGATAACGTTCGACCAGGTCATTTGCTGGTATGTCTCGCAGCTTGGGCATGGAACATGGAACCGCCGCTGGTCGCCTTGTTCGTAGGCATCCTCGATCCAGCTGGCGTTTTTAATTGTTGGGGTGCTGATTTCCAGCAGCTTCCGCCGATCGCCAAACGTCGCCGCGCGCTGCCACAATAGCGACACCGGGTGCCCTTCCTGGCTTTTGTCGTAGCCGTCGGTTTCGTCGCAGACCACGAACGGCGCCGAACGCCCGCGCATGGTTTTGGGCGATCCCGACCAGGAAAACATGAGAAACCCGCCAGGGTAGGATTTCATCCGCTGGTTATTCACGCCGTCGCGTCCCCTGGGCTTCGCGATCAATTCCTGCAGCGTGTCGTTCGTTTCCACCAAAGGGTTAAACTTCGTTTCCAGCCAGGTCGCCAGGTCGCCCTGGGATGGTTGCATCATTATTTGGCTTTGTGGGTCTTGCGCGATTTTGTATGCCTGGGCGCATAACGCCAGCATGGTTTTTCCCACCTGGGCCGACCACATTAACGTTATTCGGTTACATTCCGGGTTCGCCGTCATATCCAGGGGTTCGCGCTGATAGGGCGCATGGTCAAACCGGATCAAACCAGGGACCGCGTTTCCGATCGGAACCCGGACGTTCTGTTCCGACCATTCGCTGGGCTTCAGGTTCGGTGGTGGCTTCAGGTGGCGCGCCGCTTTGCGGACCGTCTTTCGGATACCTTCCCAGTTGTCGAAATCAATCGTCGTCATCGTCGGGTTCGTCCAGGTCTAGGTCGCCCAGGGTTTCCAGGGCTTGATCGATTTCTTTGAGTATTACCGCCTTGATCCGGGTTTCGGATTCCTCGCCGATGATCGCCGTCGCCACCCGGCTGGGGACCGACCGCAGATTAGTTTTCACTTCCGCGAACGCATTCGCCAGGGCGCGTTCCAGTTGACGCAATGGCACTACCTCGCCGCGCACCCTGGCCAGTTCCAGTTCGACTTTGGCGGTCTCCGCCGCCAGCTTGCGACGCTTCAGTTCGCGTTCGTCGGCTTGTTCTCCGCCGGGTGCTGATTCCTTGGCGCGCTGTTCTAGCCAGGCGGAAACTTCCGCCGTGTTAATCACCCAGGCTTTACCCTTGCTCCCGCGCTGAATGACAGGCAAACCGCGTTTCAGCCAGGCGTCGACCGTGGTGTGTGACACCCCAAACAGGTCAGCTATTTCCTGGCGTGTTACGTTTTTACCCCTAGTTGTTACCGGCAAGTGTTACCTCCGGTAACCATTATTCCGGCGTCAAAATTTTGACGCACAACGTAAACACCGGGGTCGCGAATCACCA
>Ga0129324_10000565_pt1 | contig 26642 bp, 34 predicted proteins | sample CPBDNA_7_FD_96879 | JGI IMG/M metagenome (GOLD analysis project Ga0129324, IMG submission 96879) | Freshwater to marine salinity gradient microbial communities from Chesapeake Bay, USA - CPBay_Spr_15_0.2_DNA | ecosystem: Environmental > Aquatic > Marine > Coastal | place: USA: Chesapeake Bay...
TCAATATTGTGTAGTGTGTGGGCATGTAGCACACCTTACCCTAAAAACGACCCTCATAGACTTCATCTAAGCAACTTTCAGTATGTGGTTGGTGTTATACTATACCCAAAAGAAAAGGGTAATCACAACACAATACACACACTATTGTTAAATTGTTGCAATTACCCTTGTTACCAAATTGGGCCTCAATAACACTTAACTATCCAGACAGGTCCTCCTGTATGTATAAATTAAATTAACATCCTAAGATGTGTTACCCAATTAAAAAAGGTTATTGAACGCACATATTACTAAAACTTAATTTAAATTAATTTGTCCAATAACCTTCACGGTAAAGATTTAAAATTCTGACTAACTTGGCATAACCGAGTTATTCGTTATTTTAATTGTAGCACATAGTGAACCCTCACTATAAGAAGCAATAAACTTGTTTAAATTACACCTCTCCTTTTAGATTGATATAATTAATTAAACTTCTTGCTACAGTTCTTAATTATACTTCTTTTGAATTCAAAGTCAACCTTTTTTGGAAACTATTTGCGGGAGGACAACGATGTTTGGCAAAGCCAAACTTGATACCTTTGCCGACCGCATAGTCATAAAAAAACTCTAACATAATAGTCCGAATGCTAGAGTTTTTTCGTATCTGAGTTAAATCAGAGTAGGTTTGTTAGGACAAGCCATAATATACTTACACTTAACAACCACATAAACACCGGAATACTGGTAATGTTGATAAATATAGTGGTATATACAATTTTAAAAACCCATGGGGATTATATGAGCGAACCTCTTAGTTACACTGACTTTATCAGTGACATTCACATCTTATATGCTAGATATCATGACACGTGGGACCTTGCATATCGAAGTTACGTAGGTTCCGAAGAATATAAACAAGGCAGATACCTTAAAATGTTCGACTCTGACAGGCAAACTGGCAGTGAAGTAGTCAACACTTATACAGTCGACGAATTTGGTAACACCACAGGCAAATACAAAGCAAAAGTAACTCAGAACTATGGTGGCACAGACATCAAAGCCGCTTATGCAGGCAACGACAGTGATGAGAACAGTTACTATGCAGAAAAGATTAACAATGTCAGTTTCTACAACTATGTGAAACTGATTGTTAATGAATACAATTCAATCTTATTCAAAAATCCAGCACATAGACTTTTACCAGATACACCAGACATGTTGAGTTTTCAACAAAACTGTGATGGACATGGCAACAGTTTGCCGGAGTTCATGAGTATGGTAGATGTATTGGTAAGTGTGTTTGGCGTAAGTTGGTTAAGTGTAATCAAGCCAAGTGGAAGTGACATACCTCGTTTCGCAGTTCACAATCCACTAGATGTAACTAACTGGGAGTTTGGATATAATCAAGATGGCGACCAAGTGTTGAAAAAACTAGTTATCAAGTTAGCAGAAGAACAAAATCAGACCGTTTACCGTTATATGACTCCAAACACTATTGAAACTGTGTTTGTTAGTGGTGATGAAGATTACTTACCACCCGACATTGAAGATATCTTTATGGAAGAAGAAGGTGTGTATAGAGTAGTGCAAGAGAATGAATTAGGTTACATTCCTTGTTTCCCAATATATCAAGGTATACCAACATTCCCAGGCGTAGGTTCAAGTCCTATACTAGATGCAAGTATTATACAAAGAGAAGTTTACAACCTAAACAGTGAAATATATTCAAGTGTAAACTACAGTATTCATCCTACATTAGTAGTTGATGAAGCAACAGATGACCTAAACAATGGTGAAATCGGAGCCGAAGCCGGTTCGATAGTTAGAGTAAACAGTGGCTTACAAGGTGAACAAAACTTCACATATGAATTTAGACAACCAAACACTGACCCTGTAACAGAACTAAAAGAACTTATAGACAATAAAATAGAAAAAATGTTAGAAACTTGTATGATTAGAAGTGATGAACTAATCAAAGCAAGTAGTAGTGCCGCAATGGTAGAACAGTTAGATACTAAACTACAAGCATTCATAAGAAAGAAAGCGGTGCAAATGGAAAATGCAGAAAAACGTGCATTTGATATCTATCATGACTGGACTAATCAAAACAATGAAGTAGAAATCAGTTATAATAGACAGTATAACCAACGTGCAATGGAGCACGAACTAAAAGAATTAAACATGATGATGGATCTATATGATAGATTCTATCAGAATACCACTCAGTTTGTTGCAAGACACTTTGAAAGTAGTCAAGAAGCAGAAGCAGAAGCAATTAGACTAGGTGGAACAGGATTTCATACCCATGAAATGGAAAATGGTGAAGTAATTTATATGCCATTTAAAACACACAAAGAATACGAATTATATTTAGAAGCCAATAACCCAGGCGTTGACTATGAAGAAAGTCAAAGCATTACAGGTAAAGGCCTCAAAGAAGATTTACGTGACAGACTACGTGATAGATTAGAGCAGTTGTTGACACAATCAACCACAAGTAATAGTTTATAATAGACTGGTTAACGATACTTCGTCGTATTGAATAGAAGGAGAAAAAGATGTCAGAAGACATAAAGCAAGATACAGTTGTTGACACTGGTGAAAGTCAAACAGTTCCAGAGACTGTAGTTTCGGAAGAAAATATCTCTGTTGATAGTAGTAAAACACCTACTGTAGAAATACGTGAAGGTAAAACGTATGTTGATGGTCAACGTATGTTTACCAAAGCAGAAAAGGATGCTATTGCCAAAACGGCAACTAGGGAAGTAGAGCAACGTTTAGTTAATGAACTAGGTGTTGACAGTTTAAGTAGTGTCAAGCAGGTTGTGAAAGAACTTCAAACCGCGAATATTACAGAAGGCGAAAGTAGTTTAGACATTAGTGCGTTGAAAAACACAGTTGCTAAGAAAGAACAAACTGTCGCTGAACTTAAAGCAGAACTAGAAGGCGTTAGAAACCAATATGTCCTAGATGCTAACGTAGGTAAATTGAAAGATGTTATGCCAAGTGCATGGACACCTGAACAGAAAACATCAGTTATTAAACTTATGAATGCCGATGGCATGTTTAAGGTTGAAGGACAAAGTTTTCACATCGTAGATGGAGAAGACTTTATTACTACTGATGAAGGTTTGCCTAATTATGAAGCCGCTGTTGAAAAAGTAGGTAAACAATTAGGATTACAATTTGCCAAGAAAGGAGTTGCTACTGTGGATGCACAAAGCACACCGGTTTCAAATGTGAAAAAGGGATTGGATGAATCAAGAATGAATTCAGAACCTAGATACAGAGAAGCCTATGTTGCATTGCGTAGACAAAACATAAACTTGTCACGTGGCGATGTAACCAATAAAATGGTTGAAGACATGATGGCAAAACGACAACGATAAGTATCGTTGGAGATAAAAATAAATTAATAAACTAAAGGAGACCAGAAATGGCAACATCAAGTAGTGGAATTAATGATTTATTTACAGCCGTAACAGCAGACTTAGTAGACTTTTATGCAGACGCAGTCTTGCTTCCAAACCCGGCTTTAATCAGTAATTCAATCAACATCGAGGAAGGATCAGGTAATTCTGTAAACTTTCCATTAACAGATGCTTGGACAACAGGTGCTAGTTCTATTGCAGAATCAGCCAACGTTGTAGCGGCATCAGACCAATCCTTTGCAACTTCTGTAGCATCAGCAACAGCAGTTAAAAGAGGTGCAGGAACACAGGTTTCAGAAGAAGCCTTAGAAGACGGACAATTCGACGTTGTTAGAAATGCAGTTGTAACAAGACTTTCTAACTCAGTAGCACAAGCAACTGACGAAGCAGGTTTTAAAGTTATGCTTAACAACACAGAAACAGTTCCAGGTAATGGTAACGAATTAGACGGTGCAGACAGCAACGTTTCTTTAATTAACCAAGCGACTATTAACGGTGGTTCAACAGGTGCTATCGACGTGAACGTTGTATTCTCACCAGAAGCAATGGGTTACATGTCAAAAAGAGATATCACTCTTAAAATGGAAGAAGAAGTAAAACACGACCAGTATATCATGACTGGAACTGTTAGAAACGGATTCTGTCACCTAAGAAGAGACTTCATCAAAGCAGTTGCTTCTTTAACAGGGTCTTACTCTGCTACTAACAACGTTAACTTAGTTGACTTTGCAGAAGCAGTTGCAAGACTAAGAGCCGGTAATGCTCCAGCAGACCTTAACGGTTTCTACTACGCAGGTATTACACCTCAAGTAGAATTGTTACTTGCTAATGAGTTAAACGGCGCAGGCGGAACAGGAACTGCTACTATTGGATCATTAAGTGACATTGGTAACAGAGCTCTGTTAGACGCAGTTATTTCTGAAGCAGTTGGTATCAGATGGTTAAGAACTAATAACTTAGTAACAAACCTTGCTAACACTATATAAGGTTAGGAGATAACATGGCATTTCAAAGAGACGGATCAAATAATGTAATTGCTTTTGCTGAGGCAGAAGACGTAAGAAACTTGGATCAAAGATTATTTGAGGCAAATGAAATATCATTTGCTAACTCTGGAACTGCGGCGACAACTTTAGAAGAATACTTGGACATATTATGTCAACGTGCTACAGATAGGATTACCACAAAGATGCAGGCTTCACCCGAATGGAGTAACTACACTAGTGATAAGAATATTAGTAGCACAAGTATTTTGCCTGCTGTCAATAAGAACTTAATTATTGGCAACTTGCAAGATTGGACAGACATGTGTGCAAGTTATGTTATGAAAGAATACTTGCTACCAAAAGTAGCAGACTTTGGTAACCCAGAAAGTTCAGAAACACAAAAAATTAGTTTCTATGAAACAAAGTTTAACAACTTGTTTTCAGAAAAACTTAGTGTAATTGTGTGGTATGATGTAGATGCAGATGCATCTATAACATCAGCGGACGAATTGGTCAACTTCAGAAAAAACCGAAGAACTAGAGGCAAGAGATTTATTACAAGGGTTAGATAATGAGTGTAATACGTGACAGTTTGATAACACAACTTACCACAAACTTATCTGGCAGTAATGTCAGTGTAAGCAGTGAACTACCGTTTACTAGTGGTGGAGAAGAGTTATACAACAAGAACATGAAGACACTTTACGTGGACGAGGAACAAATTGACCAAGAGACACTTTACGAAGTGTTAGACAGGAACAATGTTGCTCTAAACACATCTACTCTAAATGCATACGTCACTCTAGATGCCAAAACCCAATTAAGCGATATCAATAGTATAATTGCTAATGTGTTAAGTGCCAAATCTGTAATTACTAACACTATCACTAGTGAAAGTGATTATGAAACAGACATGGACCTTGATAAAATTACATATACCTTTGCATTTCGCTTTGATAAAACTGTTTAATATTAAAGGAGAACAAAATGACTGGAACAGTAATTAATGTAACAAGCGGTTCTCAAGCAGTATTAACTCTTGGGACTACACAAGCAATGGCGGCCCCTGGCGGCACAAATGGCTTAGTAGTTCCATTGATGCAAGACGTAACAGTAAGTGCGTCTACTGGATCAACTAGATATTCAACTTTGGATTCTACAGCCAGTAGTGCGTTTACAACAGTGAATGAAAATAGTGTTTCTTTAAACATGTTAGTGGATGGTGCAACATTCTTCGGAGACGGAGCAAATGCGTCAAACGACATTGCTAACAAAGGATTACTACAAACTTCAAAAGAAAAAACAGAAATTAACTTTTCTGTTGCTTTTAATGAAGGTAATACAACTGGTGAATATTACGTTGAAGGCACAGGTTTCATATCAGGGTTAACTCCTACAGCATCAATTGATGCGGCAGTATGGGTTTCACCGATGGAAATCATAGTTAATGGTGAACTTACAAGAGTTATAGTAAGTTAACGTAACCGTAACAACATAGTTCGTAAACACCCTCATAATATTTGGGGGTGTTTACATTCTAAAAGAGGAATATTATGAAAGATATAAAGAAAAAACTACAAGGTATTGTTGATTCAGGATATAAAGGTGACAAAGTCACTGTATATGGTGAACAATATGACTTCCATGAAGTATGTAAAGAGCATGGAATTGAACTGCCTTCAGTTAAGAAACCTAAGAAACAGGTAAATACTAAGGAAGAAAAACATGCAGATATGGAAGAGACACTCGACGAAGGACATTCTGAACAGTCTTAAAGGCGAGGTAGCAAAAGCACATAATGAAATACAATGTGCTGAAAGAGATTTACACAAAGCACAAGGCAGACTACAGTTTGCACTTAGTGGAATAAAACATTTAACTGAAGATAGAGAATATACTTTAGTTGAAAAAGATAAAGACATAAGGAAATAAAGACATGAAGAAATTATCAGAACTAGCAGGCAAACCAAGCCTAACATCAATAATCATAGACGACCAAGACATTGTAGAAAAATACGGTGATGAACTTGAATTCTTTGTTTATGACAAATTACCAATCAGCACATATACAAAACTAGCAAGCCTAGATGCAAAGGATGCCGGACAACTATACAATGCTGTAAAGGATTTAGTGTTAGATGAAAAAGGTTTACCAGTTGTTAACGATGAGAATACATTGCCAATGGATGTAATGAATGCCGCAATACTTAAGGTGACAGACAGCCTGGGAAAATAAGTGCGGTAGACAATACTATCGATAAAAGATTAGAAAATCTTATATTGTTAGTAGATGCAATGGCAGAAACGTATCACGTTCTACCTAGTAAACTGCTAGAAGAAGGCAATACGTTAGATATACAAGTGTTTAACTATGCACAAACATACAAAGTTAGACAACATAAATTAAAAGCAGGAGAAGATATAACTGATACTTATAATCCTGAAGAATTGGAGAAGATGTGGCAAGAAAGACGGCAACTTTAAATGCAAAAGCATTTAAAAAAGACTTAAAGAAACTACAAAAGTATCTTAATGGCAAATTTGCGGATCAAGTTCTAGATGATTTCAAAGATGAAACTCCTGTTGACACTGGGTATGGTAAAAATCATACTAAAAAACGTGTTCAAAGAAATAAAAGTGTCACAATATTTGCAACAGGCAAATACAAAGATTATATAAACGTCTTAGATGACGGATTGTTCCCAAATCCACCAAAACAAGGAACAGGTAAAACAAGAGGTGGATACAGCACACAAGCACCTAAAGGTATGAGTAAACCTACTATAAAAAAAGCAGAAAAGCGACTCAATAAATTTGTGAGGAACTTATAATGGCGGCACCAATAGCGGCAACGTTAATATTAAGAACAAAACAATTCAGTAAAGGCATAAGCACCGCGGCAAAAGGTGTAGGTGTTCTTGGTGGTGCATTAGGCAAACTGGGTGGTTTGATAGGAAAAATTACATTGGCTTTCACAGCCTTTGCAGGTGTTATTGCGGCACTTATACTGCGGCAAACAGCACTTATTGATAGAATAGGCAAAGTATCAAAAGTTACTGGTGTTGCATCAGATACATTGCAAAAGTTTAGTTTTGCGGCAGAATTAGCCGGTGTAAGCACGGACCAAGCCGAAGTCGCCTTAAGACGTTTTTCACGTAGATTAGGTGAAGCACAAAAAGGCACAGGTGAACTAGCACCTGAATTAAAAAGACTAGGTATAGAATTACGAGACAGTAATGGTGAATTTAAATCTGCAGAAGATGTATTATTTGAATTAGCAGATGCTATAAAAAACACTGAAGGTGCATCAGCAAGATTAAGCATTGCGTTTAAGGCGTTTGACTCAGAAGGTGCTGAGTTAGTTAACGTTCTTAATCAAGGTGGCGATGCTATGAGGAGAGTATTTGAAAGAGCAAGTGAATTAGGTGCTGTTTTAAGTGCTAGTGCAATAGCAGGCGTAGAACGTTTTAATGATGCAATGACTGAATTGAGAAAACTTGCAAATGGTATTGCAAATGTTTTCGTTGCCGCATTAGCACCAGCACTAACAAAAGTAACTTTAGACTTTACAAACTTCTTAGTTAAAATAGGTAAAGAAAAAGGTGAAATGGAAGACTTTGGAAACTTCCTTAAGAATGAATTCCTAGATATACTAGCAAATGTTGTAGTTGTGTTTGGTAAAATGGCAAACATGCTTATTGCAGTTACAAATAGTATAGTAAGACTTGCTAGAAAATTAGATATAGTAGGATTACCAGAACTTACCGGTGATGCAAAGGAAGCCCAAGAAGAATTAGAAGCCTTAAATGAAGCAATCGGGACCCCTTTAGGTTTTGTAACACCTGATACAAAGAAATTGTTAGATGCTCTAGAAGCCGCAGGACATGACGTAGAAGAATTCCAAAAAAGATTCGATGATTTAGGTTTCTTCAGAAAATTCATGAGAAATGATGAATTACAAGTATTAAAAGACGACATACAAGTATTTCTAGATGGTATTATTGCAGATTTGGAAGAGAGAGCAGGAACAACATTCTCATTCTTCGACGTTGAAGGATTGAAAGAATACATTTTAAGTTTAAAAGATGTAAAATCAGAAGCAGATAAAACTAATGAACCAGTTGAAGAACAATTAACTTTATTTCAACGTATAATTGCACAACTTCAAAAAGCACCGGATCTACTAGATGCATTTCAGAAAAAAGTATTTGATATAGATAAAGTTCTTAAAGATGTTGCTACTAGATTAGGAACACCAATGGAAAGGTTGCAAAAAACAATTGAAGATGGATTAGTCAAAGGCGTTGAAATATTTGAAGATACTTTAACAGATGCTATACTAAAAGGCAAAGCAGACTTTACTGCATTAGGTGACCACATAAAGAAAGTGTTAGCAAAAGCATTAGTGCAAAGGTTTATTACAGGTCCTATACTTAGTATATTTGGACTTGCAGATGGTGGACCAGCAAAAGCAGGACAACCTTATGTAGTAGGTGAAGAAGGGCCAGAACTGTTTGTTCCTAAACAAAGCGGAACAGTTATACCAAATGATGAAATGGCAACTGGTGGATCAGGCATGTTTGGTAGCACAACAGTAAATTACAATATAAATGCAATAGATAGTAGAAGTTTTGAAGCCAGACTTGCTGAAAACCCGGAGTTCTTATTCAACGTTACTAGAGTAGGCAGTAGGAGGCAACCAGCATAATGAGTTTACAAACAATCATAGACAACGCAACATACATTGAAATAGACAAAGGTAAAGTTGCGGCACAATCAGTTTCAAGAAGTGGTGTTGTGTTAACAGCCGAAAGAGCAACTAACGTGCCTTACAGATTTAAAGTAGGCATGCATAATGGATTGAAATACAGCACTAACAGAGATTTATTAGAGGCACTAGATGCCTTAGATGTAACAGAAGAAAGCACCATAGACATTGGTGATACAAACAGTGGACTAAGTTATATAACTGCATATCAAGGTGGTATAACAAGTGGCACACTCACACTAGTAAGTGTAAGTGGTAGCACAATAAACGTAAATGCTGGTAGTGTTAGTGGCAGTGGCACATTGTTCAAGAAAGGAGACTTCTTACAACCATTAGTAAGCAGTTATAGATATCCTTATCAAGTAACAAGTGATGTTAGTTTTAGCACAGGCAGTAGTGTAGCAGTTCCTGTTCACAGACCAGTAATCAGTCAAGACGGTGTTACATTGACAAGTGGCAACATAGCAACTGGTAAAGATGTTCACTTCAAAGTGAAGTTAACCAAAAAGCCAGTTTATAGAATAGTGCCACATGACAGAATCCAATTTCAAAGTGCATTTGAAATGGTAGAAATAATTACAACATAAGGACAAAACATGGCAACAACAATACCTCCAGTAACAGGAACAAACAATATCAAACATGCTATGTTGGTAGACCTTACTATTGGTTCAACAACATACTATATAAGTGGTGCTTATAAACCAATAACATATGATTCAAACACTTACACAGAACTAGGCAGTTTTCTAGGTGTAAGTGAAATACCAGAAGATATCAAAACAACAAACGGTGACATCAGTCTTAGTTTAAGTGGTATACCCAGTGAACAAGATTACATGAGTTTGATATTGAGTTCAAAGATTAAAGGTGGCACAGTTAAAATACACAGAGCATTTTTCAATGATGATTATAGTGTTGATGCCGCAAATGTGTTTCAACGTTATAATGGTATCATAACTAACTTTAGCATAAGTGAAGACTATAACTTTGCTGAAGGCAAGAATACAAATAGTGTTGCAGTTAGTTGTGCAAGTATAAACACTATTTTAGAAAACAAAGTAGCAGGACAAAGAACTAACTTAACAGATAGACAAAAGTATTTTCCAAGTGACCAAACATTTGACAGAGTTGCAGACTTGCACAATGTTCAATTTGACTTTGGTAAAGAATACAATGCAAGTGCAGGTGCTGGTGGAGGCTACGGCGGTGGCTACGGACGTGGCGGTCGTGGTGGCGGTGGTCATTATGGAGATATGGGACTAGGATTTATTAGTCACTTTTAGATATGATTAGAAGAGCAACAATACAAGACTATGATGACATTATGGCAATGATGATTAACTTTGCCAACAGTTCACCATATAGTGCTTTACACAATCCTAAATACAATGACGCCTACATAAGACGTTTATTGGACAGTTTTGGCAAAGAAGGTGTTATATTATTGGGCATCCAAACCCACCAAACCCACCAAACTGACCAAACAGTAGGCATGTTAATTGCACAAATACAAACAGATGCATGGTTACCACATGTAAAAACAATGAAAGAAGTAGCATGGTGGGTAGAACCAGAACACAGAATGTCTACTTTGGGTTATAGATTATTAAAAGAATATGTGAACATAGGTAAAACTCTAGTAGACAAAGAAGTTATATCAGGTTTTACACTCACAAACATGGAGATATCGCCAGACTTTGATTTAGAGAAAAGAGGTTGGCGACCTATAGAAACAAATTATATATATGAGGGTGTGTAGATGGCAGTCTTTACAGCAATAGCAAGTTCAATCGTAGGAGCAACTTTATTTGGTTCCGCTTTAGCGGCAACTATTGCAACTAGTATAATTGCGGCTGGTTTAGCCTTAGGAACAGCAAAAGCATTAGGTGTAATGGATCCACCAAAACAACAGGACATGAAAGATCCTGGTGTTAAGATACAATTACCACCTAGCACAGACAACAGAGTTCCTGTATTTTACGGACGAAGTTATACAGGTGCAATTATAGTTGATGCCGAGTTAAAAAACAGAAACAATACCATGGTGTATTGTATGGTTATAGGTGAAAAGACTGATAGTGGCACAATAAGTGTCACTGACATATATCGTGATGATGCAAAACTAAACTTTAGTGGTGCAACAGTCATAAGTGCAACAGATCCAAATGCAACAACTAGTGAAAACATCAACGGTAAAATACGTTGTAGAGTTTATGCAGGCGGCACAGCGGCAAGTAATCAAATATTTCCAGCAACACCACAAGTAGCGGCTACCACGTTAATGACCACAATTGATGCAGGCACAAGTTTTGAAGGACTAGTGTTTAGTGTTATTGAAATGGACTATGATGCTGAAAACGGATTACAAGGACTTGGTGCTATAACATACAACATCAACAACACTTTGAATGAACCCAGTAACGTGTTATTGGACTATCTACAAAACGATAGATATGGTGCTGGACTCAGTAGTAGTGATTTAGATTTAACTTCATTTAACGACCTCTATGACTATTCTACGGCCCAAGTAGACTACGGAACTGCATCAGGTAACGTAACAGCACAACACAACAGATGGCAAATTGACGGTATGTTAAGCAGTTACCAACCTGTAAAAACAAACATTAATGAAATATGTAGAAGTTGTGCGGCATATTTTGCATATGATCCAAAACAAGGTAAGTTCAAAGTAGTTTCAAACAGAGCGGCAACTAGTGCTGAAAAGTCAGCGGCTTATGTGTTTAATGATGACAACATCACAAGCAGTATTGAAATAACATCAACAGAACTTTACAGTTTATACAACAGTATTGATGCTGAATATCCAAGTGTTGACAAGAAAGACCAAACACAAACGATTATTGTTAGCACACCTGCAGGTGAAAGAAACGCAAATGAGCCAGATAACCCACTAGATACCAGATTTAACTTGGTAAATGATAGAAGTAGAGTATACAATTTAGCAAATATTGACCTTAACCAAAGTAGAATAAGCACCGTTATCAACTTTACAGCAGATTACAGCAGTATTGTTAATGATGTAGGTGATATTGTTAAAGTTACAAGCAGTTTATATGGTTTTACTAACAAATTGTTTAGAGTTATGCGTGTAACAGAAGTAGAAACACAAGATGCAATGCTAGGTGCTAAGTTTACTTGTATTGAATATGATGACAGTATCTATACTCATACAAGAATACAAAGTGATGGTGCTGTTGGACTAAGTTTGATACCAGGATGGTGGACAGGTATTTGGGGTAACACAGATATTGCCAACATCTCAAACATTATTGGTAACATCACTATTGTAGATGATCCATTAAGTAACGTAGCAAACATTGTTGATCCGCCAACAGGTAACATAATCAGTAACGTAGATATAGGCAACATCAATATTGGTATTGGCGGAGAAGGTATTGGCTCAGGCTTTGGTATGATACCAAGTATTAACTTTCCAATCACAATACCGGACATTCCAGATATATCAGAAATCAAAGTAAACGTAGATGTAACTGGCAGTAGCGAAACCAGTAATGTTGCAAACACAATGCCTCCTATACAAATACCAGTTGTTCCTCCAAAAAACAACACAACATTTATACCGGGTGAAATTATTGACATAACTATACCTCAACCTCCTTTACCACCAAAAGACCAAATGTTTAGTGTAGGTCCTTTGTTAGGTGATATAACAGCAAACATAGACCTTAGCATGATAAACTATGATGGTATAACTTCAGCAGTTGCAACAGCACCAAACATTACACTAGCACCTGCAGGTGTTATTGACAGAGGTAGATTAGGTAGTGTGCAGGCAGGACTACAAGTAGAAGAAGATGTTGCTAACGTAAACAGTAACAGCAGTAGTCTTGTGCAAGACAGTTCAACTGCAAATGTTCAAATAGGAACAGCAAACAGTATAATCACACCAATTGACAACATTGACCTAGGTGGTATTGATGAAGGCGAATATAGTGCTATCAATAGTGCTGTGCCTTTTGGCTTGTTTGGTGCTAACAGTATTTTAGCATATCAACCTACAAGACAAATAAATTACAAAGAATTAGACATTGCCACAGATGGCACAATAACTGCTAATGCAAACGCAGACATAGTAGACGTTGTAGGTGGTAGTGGTATTATTGCAAGTGTAGGAACAACAGTTTTACCAAGTATAAATGACAACTTTAAGTATGAAGTAAGTAGAACAAGAGGTAGTGCTGTAGCAGTTGCAAGTGGTAGACCAGCCGCTAGTGCCACAAAAACATACGTTCCAAGCAGTATGGATGTAATTAACTTTGCAAACACCAATTTGCAAGAAGATGCCGCAAATGGTAGATTTAGAGGATTTGATGTTACAAACACTGACAAACGTATTACAAAATCTGACTTCTATATTGATATAGGAGGGTTCTTTTAATGAATAGAAACAATCAACCTAGATATGTGTTTTACAACAACACAGATGGTGACATTTATTGGGTAAAACAAGTTAGTGAAGGCAAAGCACAACAGTTGTGTGCAAAAAACCACAGTAAAAACATGAGTTACATACTAGAAAGCAGTTTGAGTAAGCCTGTTATAAATCATATGACAGAAGAACTTGATTTGACAACTACGCCTTATACTGTGAGAGATGCAAACAACAAAGCACAAGACACAGCAAGTGAAACTTTAAAAATAATCAGAGACAGAATGTTATTAGAAAGTGATTGGACACAAGGTGCTGACTCACCATTAAGTAGTAGCAAGAAAACAGAATGGGCAACATATAGACAAGCACTAAGAGACTTTGATTATCACAGTAAAACAGAAACACATGGTGTTACATGGCCCACAAAACCCAGTTAAGGAGTAAATTATGAAAGCAAGTCCAGACGCAGTTATACTAAATTTATTCGATGCTGACGGCAATTATATAGGACCAGGAGAAAGAAAAATAGTTTTTCTTGGTGAAGTGATTGATATTGATGAATATGCCGCGGCTACGGGTCTAACCTTGCCAGATTCAGGCGATTAAGATAAATATAACATAATTAAGAACTGTCAAAGAATACTTTGATAGTTATTTCCAATAGGAGAGTAGAATGAGCGGAAGAGTCCTCAGTTTTAGTCAATACCTCGGTGGTAGTGACAATGTCAAGGTAATTGAAATGTTACCAGAACACCAAAAAACATTTACATACAATTACGGCACTGATATTTCAAATTACAACTTTAGTGCAAACTATTCAACAGTTGTTATTGATAGTGTAAGTTACAACATTACTACTGGCGAGCCAAACTTTGCCAGTTCAAACGTTATAGGATATCTCGGTTCTACTTCCACAACAATAGGCGCAGGCAACATCAATGTAACAAATGCCGCTTCAGGACTAGTAGACTTCACAATACCAAAAGACAGATACACAGGATTTATATATCCTGATGCAAGAAGCAATGTGGTTATGACCATAGTTGAATTTACTTGGGAAGACACTAATCCAACTGTTAACACTTTTGACAGTCATAGATGGGCAATATTAGAACGTTATACAGCAGATGTTCAAGCAGGCGATCCAACATCAGCAAACAATTCGGTAACATTTAATAATATTGTAGGGGTATAGCATGGCTAACGTAACTGTTACGTCAAGTAAAGCCAATGTTACTGTTACTGACAGCACAAGCAATATAACCGTAACTGATAGTTCAAATAACACTATAAATGTAACACAGGTTGCAAGTAATGTTACGGTTGGCGAAACAGTATCAAACATAGTTGTTAGCAATACAGCACCAGTTAGTAACACTGATGTAAGAACAAGAATATCAGTAAGTAATCTAAGTGGTTTTGGTAACTTAGCATATGACAATAGTGCAACAAGTAATGGTGTTATACAATATACTGGTGTTGCAACTAGTGATATCAGAGGTGCAATTAGCAATACAGCACCTATACTATATGATGCAACAACAGGTGTTATAAGTGCAAACACTGATGCAATATTCTCTAACACACTTGCAAACAATTGGTTTACAAGTCAAACTACTGATAATTTAAGTGAAGGTTCAACAAATTTATATTACACAGATGCAAGGTCTAATAGTGCAATAGCGGCATACACTGGTGCTATGACCAACATGACTGGCAACTTAACAACAACTGCAAACATAAGTGCAGGCAATGTGTTAGGAACTGTAAAAGGATTAGTTGATACTGCAAGTAATATTACAACAACTGCAAATGTAAGTGCAGGAAATGTTATAGCAACTAAGTTCTTTGGTGATGGTAGTGAATTAACAGGAATAGACGAATTAACAAATGCACAAGCACAAGCATTTATAGAAGCAAATGGCTTGGATATGACTGCAAACATAGATATTGCAGGTGCAAACACAACATTAACATCAAATATTGATATTGGATTAAATCAAACATTAACTATTGTCGGTAATGCAACTTCTGGAACAGGCGGAGTAGGACCTGTTGAATGGGTAGGTAATATTACAGGTATGAATTCAAGTGCAAACATAAGCACAAGTGGTAATATTAAAGCAAATAATGGAACATTTACTACTGCAAACATAGACCATACTACAACAGGACAAGCAAACGTAACGGGTAATGCTACTGTTAATGGAGAATTAGGTGTAGGCGGCAATTTAAATGTTACCGGAAACATAAATTCAGAAACAGTTGTTGACTTATTTGTAGAAGATAGAAACATTACACTACAATTTGGTGCAGAAGGGACACCAAGTGCAAACAGTCAAATATTTGTAGACAGAGGCTCAGCCGCAAACACTTTTATTATTTGGAGTGAAGCAGATGATAAGTTTGGATTTAGTAACGATGGATCAAACATTACATTCTTTGCAGAAACAACTGATGACCTTACAGAAGGATCAACAAATTTATATTACACTCAAGCACGTTTTGATACTGCATTTGGTAACAAGTCAACAACTGATTTATCTGAAGGCACAAACTTATACTTTACAAATGCTAGAGCAAATGCGGCATTTGTAGACAGTTTAGATAACATAACAACAGCACTAAGTTCAAATGCAAATATTACAACAACAGCCAATGTTGCAGGTGCAAACTTTATAGGTAATGTTGTAGGTAACGTTACAGGTTCACCTAGCAGTTTAGCAGGACTAGACACTGATGATTTAAGTGAAGGTTCAACTAATTTATATTATACAAGTGCTAGAGCAGATGCAGATATAGCCGATTACACAGGTGCTATCATAAACATGACTGGCAACTTAACAACAACTGCTAACATACAAGCCAGTTCTGCAGAATTTACAGGTGCTCAAGTTTATCTATCAGGCGGTGATCTTACTACTTCAGCAGGTAACGTTGATTTAGGTGGTGCAGGTGGTATAACAACTTATCAAGGAAATGTTACAATAGGAACAAACGCACAAGGTTATCTATCTGTTAGAAGCAATATAACATCAACAACAGGAAATATTATTGCAACACAGGGCAATATTAAAGTTGATGGGCCTAATGGAAATTTAATTGGTAATGTTATAACAGACCATATTGTCAGTGATAGCAGTCAATCTTTACAACTTAAAGGTCAAGCAAATGGCATACAAGTAGACAAAACTATTAGTAGCACAGAAAGTAGAATATTTGATGCAGATACATCAGGTTATTCAGTTGCTAGTGCAGACTTAGGTGCATTCAGCACAAACACCAGTGTTCCAAGTTTCTTAACTGGTTTGTTTATAACAGCAGGCGGAAATACTGGAACATCATATGACTTAGCAGGTGGCGCCGGATTTTATGTGCAAAAAGAAAGTGTAAACAACACATATACAAGTGTGTTTGGATCTAGCAGTTTACAAAATGCTGTAGAATCAGGATTAGGTGTAAATGCTAAAACATCAGGTTGGCAAATATATTCACTAACAGATGGTAGTTCAACTGCGGCTTTCCCGGCAGGCACATACATTGAAAGCATTGTTGGAAATACAGTAACATTCAGTCAAAATGCATTGAAATCATACGGTGCAGGCAGTTTCTTTATAATGAGTCCAGGTGTGGCAAGCAGTAACTTTACTGACTTAGTGTTTAGATTCCAAAAAGATATTGCAAATGCAAGTTTACCATACAAAAACATTGTGCCTGTTATTGGCAAATATGAAGGCCCAGAAGTATTTGGTAATGTTACTATGGACTATGCAAGTTATACCATAAGTGGTGACACAATTGATTTGGGTAATGTAGTAACTAGAAACCACGTTGATATAAACAGTAATCCAGATAGTGCAATAAGAACAGACAGAGCATTGCTAATTGGTGCAAACGCAACTGTTGACATAAACAGTATTGGTAAAAATGATGTTTTACCTTCAACAAGCACATTAGGTATAACAATAGAACAAGACGGTTTAACAGACTTCGGTAGTGCTAACCTCACACCACAAATGAAGTTCATGATGAACCAATACAAAGATAATAGTATATCAAGTTTTACTGAATATCCTTCTTGGACAGAGTTCTTAGGACAAAGTGGCAACACAACTGTTGACATGCAGTATTTAGGTGCACCAAACTTTAACTTTAAAATAATTGGTGGTAACAAAGATGCAAAAGCACCAGTAAAATCCACTGATGTTTTAGGTAGAATTACATTTAATGAAATTATTCCAGGCGTTTTATCTGGTGCAGATAACTTTTATCCACCAGCAAGTATTACAGCAAGAGCGCCAGGTGATACTGCGGCTAACTTAACAGTAGCAAATGCAGATATACATATACAAAGCACATATTCAACAAGTGCTTCAGATGGTTCAAATATTGCAAATGGTTCTATTCCAAGAACGTTTGTTAGCAGTAATGAAGGAAATACAGTCATTGCTTCTAAACCAGATGGACAAATTGAACTTAGACCACAAAGAGATTATGGTGATGAAGGCAATGCAAGTAGTTTTGTTGCAAACAGATTCCCTCATGAGTTACATGAATATCACACATTCTTAAGTGCAGGCTTTGACGATAAAACTAACAAAACAGGAACAACTGTAACAATTCAAGACAAAAGTGGTAGAACTAACAGTAATGCCACAGTAGATAACTTTAACTACAGTTCAGAAGGTCCTGTTACTTTGCAATTGAAAACACATAACACTGATGGATCAAATGCAAATGTTTGGGCTTTACAAGTTAGCAATACTGCTAGAAACTTAAACTTTATAAATCAGCAACCTTCTGGAAATGTAGTTCTAAGTTTAGGTGAAAGTTCTGCTTCAGTAAAAAGAAGTTTTAATGTCCTTGCCTCAGACGGAACCGTTGCCGCAACAATTAGTGGTGATGATGCCAATTTAAGTATAGGTAATGTTAGTGCTACCAACAATATTAACGCAACTGAAACAATTACTTCAAACATAATGCATCCTACCTATATTGGTGGCGCAAGTGGTATGTCTAGCACTATATATGTTCATGCTAATATATTGTATCCTAAAAATGAAAACAAAGGATTAAGAGTAGAAGGAAATGCTGGTATAAAAGCCAATGCTATAAGTTTATTCAGTGGCACAGGATTAAGAAGCAGTAATGCTTTAATTGATTCAGGTTTAGACAATACACCTTACATAAGAAGTTGGGACAATTATCTAGCCGCTAGTGGTGGAGTATCTGGTGGACAATCTAGATATGATGGTGATGCAAATATTATACTAAGCTCATGGGGTGATACACCATATGGTTATGCCCATGACATGGATGATGCTGGCTTAAAAATAAACAATGTGTATTTTGACAAACATAAAGACCGAAATATAGCAGGTGGTGTTTGGTATGCAAGTAACATTGCATTGTTAAGTAGCAGTGGTTATGCCTTAGCAGATGCTGATATTGACGGCACAACACTAGCAGGTAGAAATGTTCCTGGACTTTTAGTTAGCACTTCTGTAACTTCAGGTTCTAAAGATATAACACTGGCACCATTATTTGGAACAGCATTCTTTGGTATTCAAACAAGTGCATCACAGTATCTTGCAAGTTTTGGAATGGGTGCAGACGCAGAAACGGCATTAGGCACAATATCAAACGCAACAGGAAATGGTTGGGTATTTTACAATTTAACAGCAGGATCTTTATCACAAACATTTGAAACAGGTGCATACGCAGAAGGTATAAGTGCAAACGTTCTAACAATGAGTGTAGCGGCAACTGAAAACTATGTAGGAACTGCTATATTGTTACCAGGTATACATTTAGATTCAGGTTACGGAGATGGTGGAGTAGTTGGCACTAGAAATGATGACACAGGTGTTCATGCGTTATTGCAAGGTGATACTTCAAACACATCAATACCGTTTACAAATATTTCAGTGCTAGGTCAAAGATACACAATGCCTCTTGCAGGTGCAAATAATTCATTGGCTGGAGGTAACTTTAGTTTACCTGCAACAACATTTAACAGTTACGACAGTGGCACAACTGCTTTATCTAATGTAACGCAACGTCATATACTTGATATAAACACTTCAAACCCAGGAAGTGCTGTAAGAATAACAGATGGTGCATTGTTAATTGGTAGAACTGCTACACCAGATATGTATAGTGGTGGTAATGCAGTATCTACACAAGCAAGTATTGAAGGTATAACACTAGAACATGACGGTGAAACAAGTTATACAGCAAATACAACACCTCAAACTAGGTTCATGATAAACCAATATGAAGCAAATAGCACTAGAAGTTTAAGTGCTGTTCCGGCTTGGGCAAGTTTATATGAAACAGGTAATACAACAGAAGATAATTTAAACTTAGGCGCACCAGTATTTAATTTTAAAAGTTTAGGCAGTAGTAAAACAGATAGAGCAAACAACAATGTAACTGCAGACACTATTGTAGGTAAGATTACATGGAATTCACCAACAGCAACAACAGGAACAAATAAAACTGGTAGTGATTTGATACATCCACCAAGTAGTATCACTGTAAGGATGTCTAGTGACCAAACACAAAGTGGTGCAAATGCAAATGTTGCCGCACAAGACATGTATTTGCAAAGCACATATAGAACAAGTTATAGAAACGGAACTAGTTCAGATGCAGGTGGTATACCAAGAACATTCTTAGCAAGTAAGGCAGGTAACACTACTATTGCGGCAAAGAGTGATGGTAGAATAGCACTAAAACCAAACAGAGATTATGGTAACACCACAACAGCAACAAGTTATGTTGATAACAGATATGCACATGAACTGCATGAGTATCACACATTCTTAGATGCTAAGTTCTTAGGAACAAAAACAGGAACATTAGTAACTATTCAGCCTGATTCAGGTGAAACAGGTGGTAGCACAGACTTTAACTATGATTCAAAAGGTAATGCTGTATTAAGGTTCCAAACACATCATGCAAACAATACTGCAAGATATAACTTTGATTTGGTTCATGATGAAACAAATGAAAAGTTCATTGTTGAAAGTGGTGTAAGCAATCAGAAACACATTGAAATATCAAGTGGCGGTAAAGTTTCAATGAAACAAGTTATGAGATTACATAACTTAACAACCACAGAAATAAATGCACTAACTGGTAATGAAGCAGGTGATATGGTGTTCAATACAACGTTAAACCTAGTATGTGTATATAACGGAACGGGTTGGCGTAAATTAAATGATGCCGCAATGTAAAAAGAGTAACGATGTTGGATACAACACAAAAAGGAGAAGAGAATGGCTGGCAACAGAGGAATGAAAAAGAAAAAGAAGAAAAAGAACAGAGGTTCCAAGAAGAAGTAGATTGGAATGCATACTTTGACAAAATTGCAACAGTATGCCCCTGGTCTAAAAAGTATTACATGCAAGATAAAATCTTACATGTTAAAGTAGGTGAACCTGGCAGTGAACTTACTTGGGTAGCATGTTTTTGTGCTTCTACCCATGAAGCCTTACTAATGGAATATTATGAAGGCACTGACATAGACACATTGTTGTCTATAGCAGAAAAAATAGAGGAAAAGTATTTGCACTTAGCGGCATTTTGGAGTCATCCAGATGAAAAGGAAAACAATACTCCAACACCATGTGTTATAGTGCAAGACAAACAACAATTAACAGACCTAAGAAAGAAAATAGGATTTGAAGAAGATGACTGAATTAACAAGAGAACAATGCGATGAACTTATTGCAAAAGTCGAAGATGTGAAAGCAAAACTAGATGCTGGCACACATGAAGTTGTTGATGGCGAACTTGTAGAGAAATAAAATGAGTGAAACAAGATTTAGACTTAGTGACTTGAACGAAGATATTGACCAAAGTTTGTTTGATATTGAAGTTGATGAGGACGGATATGTTACCAAAATGGAAATCAAACAACCGGTAAAAATCGATGACTAAAAGAGTTACAACACAAGAACTTGCAAAAGAGATTGAAATTATCAAAGAGAATCATCTGCAACACATTGCAGAGGACATTGATGAACTACAAGCCGCTGTGAAAGAAAATAGGCAGTTCTTTATTGACCGTTTAGACAGAATGGACAATAGAATATGGCTTATACTAGGTGCTACTGTAAGCACACTAATTACTATATTAGGCACAATTATAGCAGGAATGATGTAATGCCAATACCTCCACAAAGTGTAAGAAACAATGCAAAAAAAGCCTTAGAAGCCAGAGACAAAGCAGTTCCTAGTAAAAAAGCAATGACCAGAGTAGGACTTGCAAGAGCAAATCAACTTGCAAAAGGTGAAAACCTCAGTATGCAAACTATACAACGTATGGCTAGTTATCTTGCAAGAGCAAAAGACAACTATGAACGTGCAAAAGCACAAGGACTAAAACCAGAAGAAAGTAGAGCAATACAAGCCTATCTTGGTTGGGGAGGCCTAAGTGCTTTGAGTTGGGCAAGAAGCCAACTACGTGGCGAATAGTTTATCTTTATTACTATACCCACCAAACCCTCCAAACCCACCAAATGAACCATATTTACATTCAGTAATACAGTCAATATTTACAAATTAAGATAAATAATAGTGTTAAAGAAGTTATCACTTAATAAGTTCACTTATTAAACTCCAATGATAGTTTTCATAAACACGTTGTTCTGGCTTGAGCTCCAAATCAACACAACTTCTTTAACACACCAAAGATTATAGTTAATGCCATTTAATTATATAATCGATTATGTTAACTAAGGGTGCTCCTAGTTAGTATAATTGACTCTTAATAGAATCCCTCTTACCTGCTGTGGCGAGAGGGATTTTTTTTGCCTATTTTCCCACCATTTTACACATATAATGATAAATAATAGTGTATGTAAAATTACATACTTGTTTTGGCAGACAAATGGAGCTCATAAAATATAGGAACAAATTATGAAAACAAAAAAAGAACACAAACAATATGTAGTAGCCAAAGTTAACCCTTGGGAAAACAGCACGGCTATTCCAGGAACAGGCAGAAGTAAAATAGAACTGCTTGACATAGACAATGACTTCAAGTGGTGTTACACATGGGTCAGTGAAAACAACTTCAATTATGAACAATGGGACAAACTGTATCAAGAAGACTATGAACAGAATGCTTTTGTTATAGAAGGTTTCTTTGCAAACAAAGACAGAACAAAAGACTTAGTAAATGCAGATGCAAAGTTTCAAATCAAAGAACGTGCAGACAGACAACAACTGTTATACCTTATTGCACAAAAGTTGGAGTTGATATAATGGAAACAAAAAAATTTACAGAAAAACCAGAAACGAATAATACTATTAATACAATAAAACTTAAAAATAATAAAACTAAAAACTTAATACTCAATTCTGGTAATACCAGTGCAATTGAAACTCCTTCGGAGACTCCTTTGAGGAGCACCAGAGGTGCTAGTAGCTCAAGTAATTGGGTTAGTGATTATTATAGGGAGACGGCGCGGATTTTGAAAGACGGCCACCTTCCATTTTATGTTAGTGTCAGTATAAAAGGATTCAAAAGCAACCGCAAAAGACGTCAAATAAACATAGACATAGTTCCGCATAGTGGAGCAAAGCCTATGCATCTTAAAAGTTGCACCGTAAACAAAAGTCTCAAATGGGAACTGTTTAGAGACATACCAAAAGCACATCAAAACTGTAGTGCATGGGAACGTGTAACGTATAGTTTCTTACAATACCCAGATACCACAATGGCAGGTAAAATAGTTACTAGACAGAAGTATAGAAACAAAACAACAGGACATTCACCTATACCTATATTCACTATAGGCAAATGTAGTTGTGTGTCATATGATGAACCTGATGGTAGTGTTAGTGTAGTGCTTGACTTTAATGGCACAGATGTTATAATACATTGTGAGGAACTTATGACAGAAGATAAAGGTTCAGAATGGTTTATGTATAGAGGCGATTTTAAGAAGCCTGATGAAATGGAGATAGTATAATGGATATTATAAATGAAATAAAACAAGCAAAACTTTCATTTGCAAAACAAGGTTTGTTTAACACTAAAACAGAATTTGATTTTGTTGATTACTGTCATACGCAATTACCTAGAGCGCCTATTTGGAAAGGTTATTGGAACATATACCCAGCGTCTATAGACAATCATAACATGTGGAACTTAAAATGGTGTGAACCTGAATACAACATACACAGAAATGGTAGAATAAAAAGTGTATTCCTCAAAGATAGTAACGTAGCATATAAATCACATTGTGTTCAACGTATATTTGAACGTAATGGTTTTGATCCTGCTAATCTTCCTAAAAACATTGAAAGCACAGATTGGATTGAATATATGAGTAATGAATCCAGTTTACAAGATATGGTAGAACAACGTTTCCCTATTCCTTTTCTAGATGGTATTCTCATAGTAAGTAAACGTTTAGGAATGTTTGGAACTAAAGTAAAATGTCATAGCAAAGGCGTTAAAGGGTTCAATGATGTATTAGGTCAAAAAGTGTATGTTGCATGGACTTATATTGAAAACTTAAATGAAGCACAAGAAACAACTTTGTTTTATATAAACAACAATCAATTCCAAGATGCAAAAGACAAATTCACAGACTGGATAAAGAATTATGAACATGATGCTTTGCAAGACACATCTAAGCATCATGTAATGTCAATTGACCAAATAAGATATTAAATGATTACTAAAAACACAAAGTATGACAATGAACAAGTGTATGTGGACTATGAGCATACTAACGCACATGGACAACCTGCTTTGAAGTGCAAAAACACCAATAAATGGATACAATGGGTAAGTAAAAAGGACTTACCCTTTATATTACGTATGGAGATGCATGAAATTCAGCAATAAAGATCCTTTTATATTCAAAACCAGAGAACAATGGGAACTGTGGGACTTGCGTCAAGAGTTTGAAAAGTTGTTAGCACAACATGACCTAGTTCAATTGGTAGCACTCAGTTATGTAGACCCTTGTGTTTTAGCAAAATACCGCATAAACAACTTATCTTAGTGTAATTAAAACTACTGTTAATAAGTAGTTATATGACAACACAAGAACTCATTGACTACTGCATAAAGTTATGTGTAGGTGGCAATGTAAACACACGTTTCACTCACAGAGGCAAATATCCACTGCATTTGAGAGCAGAATGCGACAGAATACAAAGACATTATAATCAATATGAATACATCAGCATGGCTGATGAACAGTTCTTAAAGATGATGTTTAACAGTGAACGTCAATGGCTAATGGATCATGCATACATACTAGGACAATGGGTTGATTGGCGCAGTTACAAACACAAAAACTACAATCTAAAACGTTTAAGAGGCACAAAAGTAGTCAAAAAAATCAAAAGACCCCAATATTATACTAACCTTTGATAAATAACATTGCAACTTACAGCATGTGGTAAAACACATGGTGGACATTACAGGATTAGCAATTATGACTGGGCAGACTGAAAACAACAAGCCGAAATATCAAGTTAAGAATATTAAAATGGGCGAAAAGACCGTTGTAGGCAGAGTTGTGGGTAGAAACAAAACAGTTATACCAGAAGATGAATTCTACAAGTTAGCATGTCTACATTGTAGTTGGAAGGATTTGAGTGACTTCTATAACGTTCCAGTAGGAACCTTGCGAGATAACTTCGCTGATTTATACATAAAAGGCACACAAACCACGAAGCAGAAACTACGTCAAAAGATGTTTGAAACTGCTATGAATGGAGACAGAGTTATGATGATATGGTTATCAAAACAATGGCTCAGTATGTCAGATAGTGGCATACAAGACGGTAGCGAAGAAGATACCATGCTACCATGGACAGAAAAAAATGAAGAATAAGTTTGTGAGGTAAGACCTGGCTGGCGCAGAAGCACTGACCCCCAGAGGTAGGAGAGAGGAGGTGCACTTGAGTATGCGTTTCAGTCAGGCACTTTTTCACAAACAATATAAGGAAAAAAGATATGAAGATAAAAACACCAAAAATCAAAGATATTTCAGAATTTCAAAAAAACAGAATATGTGGACCATTAAATGTGTTCAGTTTAACTGCTGTGAGCATGATATGGGGTCACATGTTAGGACTACTCAACTTGTGGTTCTTGCCAGTAACATTTTGCATGTTGCTAGTAGGTTATGGAAGTGAAATCAACAAAGAAAAATTAGAGCAGACAACTTTAAACGTGTAGCATGACCAAAAAGAAGTTATGCAAAAAGCCAGGAATACAAGGCCAACCACACCACCTCTGTAATATATCAGACCATTACATACAAAAGTTTCATGAAAGATGTGAACACATGCCTAATGGATGTATATTCTTAAAGGGCAATGTGCAAAACAATGGCTATAAAAACTGGTGGTATAGATATGAAGATGCTAATGGTGACAAAGTGTTACGTTACATCACAGCACATAGATTTAGTGCATTGATAAGTGGTAAGTTCACAGAAGACAAGTTCAATGAATATAGTGTGCTACACAACTGTGACTGTAACTATGAAAACAATGACATAAGTTATAGACAATGTGTAAATCCAGACCATTTGTGGTTAGGCACAGTTCAAGACAATATCAGAGACTGTATAGAAAAAGGCAGATATGTAAAGCCTCCACGTATGGTAGGAGAGGACAACTACAATGCTACAATCACACAAAAACAAGCAGAATGGATTATTGAAAACCATTACATAATCACACAAAACAGAATGGCAGAGATATTGAACATATCACCCAGCACTATACAAGCAATACACATGAACAAAACATGGAGACACTTGCCAAGATGAAAATGACACAATTCAAAAGCAATGATCCAGAAGATTATGAAGCAATCAAGAAAGCAATTGATGAACAATTGGAAGAAGCATTAGATCCAGAAGCATACGCAGTAAGAAAGATGTTTGACAAAATGAAAGCAAAGCCAGAACCTGCCGGACACTATTGGGATAGTGAAAATGAAGTATGGTTGCCCAAAGGAACTAAGATAAAACCTCACCCATGGGACACAAACAAATGGGACGAAGAGTAGA
>Ga0129324_10000568_pt1 | contig 26528 bp, 25 predicted proteins | sample CPBDNA_7_FD_96879 | JGI IMG/M metagenome (GOLD analysis project Ga0129324, IMG submission 96879) | Freshwater to marine salinity gradient microbial communities from Chesapeake Bay, USA - CPBay_Spr_15_0.2_DNA | ecosystem: Environmental > Aquatic > Marine > Coastal | place: USA: Chesapeake Bay...
AGTAATTAAAATGAATATTGATGCGGATATGCAGTTTGCCTTTACAGAAGGGATAAGAAACTATATTATTGACAATCAAGATTATTTAAAAACTCAAATTGGAAACCCTGAGGGCGACGATATACCGAACAAAAAATACTACGATCCAAGAAAATGGCTGCGTGAAGGTGAGCTCACTTTTAAAACTCGATTAAAGGCAGCTTTTGAAGATTTGAACAACATCAATACGCTTGGCTAAGCACTAAATACAGTAAAAACACAACCTACAAAAAACAATACTATGGCTTGGTTTAAAAGAAAAGAGAAAGGTATTCATACTGCTACCGAAGATAAAAAAGACACTCCTAAAGGCTTGTGGTATAAGACTCCAAGCGGGAAAATTATCGATACAGAAGAACTAAAAAGAAATTTATATGTAAGCCCAGAAGATGGGTACCATGTTCGTATTGGAAGTAAAGAATATTTTGAAATATTCTTTGATGGAAATACCTTTACTGAATTAGATGCGAATCTAACTTCTGAGGACCCATTAAAATTTGAAGACACTAAAAAATACCCGGAGCGATTAAAAGCGGCTCAAGAGAAAACCAATTTAAAAGATGCAGTTAGAACAGCCGTTGGTAAATCCTTAGGAAAAGATTTAGTGATTGCTGCAATGGATTTTGCATTTATTGGAGGTTCAATGGGATCTGTTGTTGGTGAAAAAATAGCAAGAGCAATTAATTATTCTATTGTGCATAAAATTCCATTTCTAATGATTTCAAAATCCGGTGGAGCTAGAATGATGGAGGCATCGTTATCTTTAATGCAGTTGGTTAAAACCTCTGCAAAATTAGCGCAATTGGCTGATGCACAAATCCCTTACATTTCTTTGTGTACTGACCCTACGACAGGAGGAACTACCGCTTCTTATGCAATGCTTGGAGATATTAATATTGCAGAACCCAATGCATTAATAGGCTTTGCAGGTCCTAGAGTTGTTAAGGATACTACTGGAAAAGAATTACCAGAAGGATTTCAACGTTCTGAGTTCTTGCTAGAACACGGATTCCTAGACGCTATCTATGAAAGAAAACACCTGAAAAAGCAAGTCAATTTATATATTGATTTGATAGAAAACAATGCTATACGTAAATAAAAAAAAGCCAGCTAAAGCTGGCTTTTTTATTATAAAGTTATTTAAACTTTAATCTTTCAAAGTAATTTCTCTTTGATTTCCTTTTGAATCAGTTAGTATTGCAATATTATCGCAAGACCCATTTCCAAAATCTAAAGTTGCTTTCATCTCATTTTTTGTGATTTCAACAATTCCACGAACAAGAAACTTGCACGCGTTCGCTTTGATTATTTTTTTTGTGATCGTTATTCTTTTTGCAACACCTTGCTTATCTGAAGACTCCCAAGCCCCATTAATTCCAAAAACATCATCTCCTAAGGCGCGCGTGTCATTCCCTCTAATCTTTTCTCTAACTCTTCTACCCTTTCTAGAAATAGCATCACCTGAAACTAAGGTTATTTTAATATCGTAAGTGATCGCCGAAACAGGATTGCCTGCATCATTGGCCTTTCTAAAGGCTACAAATTGCATCCCTTCAATTTTATTTTTGTTGATAGAAAACCCGTCAAAGCCTACCGTTTTAGAGACCCCTACTGCCGTTTTCTGATATAAAATAATAATTTTTCCAGCGTATTCTTTTTGATTTTCTCCCAAACAACCCGTTCCAAAATCGATGGTCACTCTTCTTTGTGTTGCTGTGCTTTCAACTGTTCTAACCGCACAAGCTGCCACACCGCTCGTTGCTGAGCCTTTTGCGCTAAACTCTTCATCTAAATCATCTTGATCTAATATGGTGTTGACATCGGCTGTGAGTTCATCCAGAACAATTGATTGCTGAATCTCTTCAATAGAAAAGACCTCTACATTTTCTGTTAACTCATCACTGGTACATGAAGCAAAAACAAAAGCTCCTAAACCGATTACTAAAACAGCACTTTTAATAAAATTTTTTTTCATGAGATTTGGGTTTAATAAAAACATAACTCTTTGACTATAAAGCAACCAAAAGGTTTAAGTAAAAATATCGTTTTCTTTTTATTTATCCTAATACTTTTTATCAATTCATAAAAATAATTGTACATTTGCATCTTCAATGAAAAAGTCATTGTATACATAAAAATCATTTAAAACAATATTGGCATGTATTTAACAAAAGAAGTAAAAGAGGAAATCTTTTCAAAACACGGAAAATCAGTAACAGATACTGGTACTTCTGAAGGACAAATTGCTTTGTTCACTTTTAGAATTAACCACTTAACTGAGCACTTAAAAAGAAATCGTAAAGATTACAACACTGAGCGTTCATTGGTAAGATTGGTAGGTAAACGTAGAAGTTTATTAGATTATCTAAAAAATAAAGAGATCAATAGATACCGTGAAATTATCAAGGAATTAGGAATTAGAAAATAAAACCTAAACAAAAAAAGAGGCTCTATAAACGTGCCTCTTTTTTATTTTTAAAAAATAATGTAGCTTGCTACAAAACAATATATTGACTAGGTAAAATGCCAAATCAAATAAAAAAGAAAGACTAGCTAACAATTAGGATTTCAAATAAAAATATCAGTATTCTTAACAAAACTACTGATTTTCCATTGGAACAACACACAACAACACACAACACAGATCAATTAGTAAAAATTTAGAATTAAAAAAGTATGATTCCAAAAGTATTTAACGAGATCATCGATCTTGGAGATGGAAGAACCATCAAATTAGAAACTGGTAAGTTGGCTAAACAAGCCCACGGTTCGGTTGTTGTGCAAATGGGTGACGCAATGTTATTGTGTACAGTAGTGTCAAATTACAAACAAAGCGATGTAGATTTCTTACCCTTAACAGTAGATTACAGAGAAAAATTTGCTGCAGCAGGAAGATATCCTGGTGGTTTCTTTAAAAGAGAAGCTAGACCAAGTGATGGAGAAGTATTAACCATGCGTTTGGTAGACCGTGTTTTACGTCCGTTGTTCCCAAAAGATTACCACGCAGAAACTCAGGTAATGATTCAATTAATGTCACATGATGAAAATGTAATGCCAGATGCATTAGCTGGTTTAGCTGCATCAGCTGCCATTCAGTTAAGTGATTTACCCTTTGAAACCCCTATTTCTGAAGCGCGTGTTGGTCGTATAAACGGAGAATTCGTGATCAATCCAAACAGAGCCCAATTAGCAGAGTCAGATATTGACATGATGATTGGTGCTTCTGCTGATTCTGTGATGATGGTAGAAGGTGAAATGGATGAGATATCTGAAGAGGAAATGGCCGATGCAATTAAATTTGCACATGAGGCAATTAAAGTACAATGTGCTGCACAAGTTCGTTTAGCTGAAGCCTTTGGAAAAAAAGAAACTCGTACCTATGAGTCTGAAAGAGAAGATGAAGATTTAGCGAAGAAAATTCACGATATGGCCTATGATAAAGTATATGCCATTGCAAAAGCAGGATCTTCAAAGCATGAACGTAGCGAAGCTTTTGCTACAATCAAAGAAGAAATCAAAGCTAGCTTTTCTGAAGAAGAAATGGCAGATTATGGAGCTATGGTATCAAAATATTATAACAAAGCAGAAAAAGCAGCAATTAGAGACCTAACCTTAGGTGAAGGTTTACGTTTAGATGGTCGTAAAACAACTGATATTAGACCTATTTGGTGTGAGGTAGATTATTTACCATCTACCCATGGATCTTCAATTTTTACTCGTGGAGAAACTCAAGCCTTGGCTACTGTTACTTTAGGAACATCTAGAGAAGCAAACCAAATAGATATGCCATCTTACGAAGGAGAAGAGACTTTCTATTTACACTATAACTTCCCTCCTTTTTGTACAGGTGAGGCAAGACCTTTAAGAGGAACTTCTCGTAGAGAAGTGGGTCATGGAAACTTGGCTCAAAGAGCTTTAAAAGGAATGATTCCAGCGGATTGTCCATATACAGTAAGAGTAGTTTCAGAAGTATTAGAATCTAATGGTTCTTCTTCTATGGCTACTGTTTGTTCTGGAACCATGGCTTTAATGGATGCAGGAGTTCAATTAAAAAAACCAGTTTCTGGTATTGCCATGGGATTGATCTCTGATGGTGATCGCTATGCTGTATTGTCTGATATTTTAGGTGATGAAGATCATTTAGGTGATATGGACTTTAAAGTTACAGGAACAGCTGATGGAATAACAGCTTGTCAGATGGACATAAAAGTAAAAGGACTTTCTTATGAAATCTTAGTAAATGCTTTAAAACAAGCTCGTGAAGGTCGTTTGCATATTTTAGAAAAAATTACTGATACGATTGCAAAACCAAATGCAGAAGTAAAAGCACATGCGCCAAAAATGATTACTAGACGTATTCCTAATGATATGATCGGGGCCTTTATTGGACCAGGTGGTAAACATATTCAAGAGTTACAGAAAGTAACTGGAACCGCTATTGTGATTACAGAAGATGCTGTTACTGAAGAAGGAATTATCGAAATTTTAGGCACAAAACCTGAAGGAATTGAAGCGGTAATTGCTCGTATTGAATCTATGTTATTCAAGCCTGAGGTTGGAAGTGTATACGAAGTAAAAGTTATTAAGATGTTAGATTTTGGAGCTGTTGTAGAATATACAGAAGCACCAGGAAACGAAGTATTATTGCATGTAAGTGAATTGGCATGGGAGCGTACAGAAAATGTATCTGACGTGGTAAACATGGGTGATGTATTTGATGTAAAATACTTTGGTTTAGATCCAAGAACTCGTAAAGAAAAAGTTTCTCGTAAAGCTATTTTACCAAAACCTGAAGGTTATGTGGCAAGACCACCAAGAGAAGATAGCAGAAGTGGTGGAAGAGACCAAAGAGGCAGCAGAGACAACCGCGGAAGAGACAATCGCAGAGATGACAGAAAGCCAAGAGAAGATAGAGATTAGATCTAACTCTTTAAATAATACAAAAATCGCCAAAATTATTTGGCGATTTTTTTTGTTAAAAACGAGTGCATCTAGCTTTGTTTTATTTTCTTTGTAAACCTATATGAAAATTCAACGTATCACATATTTATCTCTAGGAAGTAACCAAGGAGACAAGCTAGAAAATCTTCAGAAAGCAATTATTTTGCTTTCGGAGCAGGTTGGATCTATTTTAAAAGTTGCTCCTGTATATAAGACACCGGCATTGGGCTTTGATGGAAATGACTTTTTAAATACCTGTGTGCAAGTTTCTACCTATTTACCTCCAGAAACCTTGATGTTGCGATTATTAGAGATTGAATTAGAACTTGGAAGAGCTCGAAATGATGACCAGTCATATAGCAATCGAATTATTGACCTGGATATCTTACTTTTTGATGATGAAATTATCTTCTCCAAAGAATTAACGGTACCTCATCCAAGAATGTTAGAACGTAAGTTTGTTTTATACCCTTTGGCTGATATTGCCAGTACTGTAAAACATCCGATTCATAATTATTCTATTTCACATGCACTTGAATTATGTAAGGATTCTTCCGACATTTTAAAATTGTCTGAAGCACTCATTCGACCGGTTCCTTTAACTGAGAAATACTCTTATATTGCCATTGAAGGAAATATTGGGGCAGGAAAAACTACGCTGGCTAAAATGATGTCGGATGAATTTAATGCAAAAATGGTCTTAGAGCGATTTGCTGACAATCCATTTTTACCAAAATTCTATGAAGATAAAGAGCGTTTTGCCTTTCCTTTAGAAATGAGTTTTTTAGCTGATCGTTATCAACAACTGACTGATGATTTGGCTCAATTTGATTTGTTTAAAAGTTTAATAGTATCTGATTATTATATTTTCAAATCCTTAATTTTTGCACAAGTTACTTTAGCTCAAGAGGAATACAATTTGTATCGAAGAATGTTTGATTTGATGTACAAAGAAATTACAAAACCTGATTTATACGTCTATCTCTATCAAAACACCGATCGATTGCTGGAAAATATTCAAAAAAGAGGAAGGTCTTACGAACATAATATTTCTAAAGATTATTTGGATAAAATCCACAAGGGATATCAACAATTTATTAGTACTCAGCCACAATTGAACACCCTAGTTATAGATGTTTCTGAACTTGATTTTGTAAACAACATCAAAGATTATAAATTCATAATCAGCAAGATAGGAACTTATTAAATTTTTCTTAACTTTGTTTTGTAATTCCCCAATCTAATTCTGTAGAATAAAGTTAATTTCATGAGGAGAATTATTTCTTTTTTTTTCTTTTTATCCTTCTTCTTTGTTACAGCATTAGCGGCACAAAAAAAAGCTAATGATTCTATAAATTTCAGACAATTAAATCTTGATAATAATAATACTTGGGCTATAGGTGCTGGTGCAGTAAACTTTATCATGCATGGTGACTTGCGATCCATTGGGACTGGAAAGCTTGGGAATTTTTTCGATTTTGGAGGTTATGTATATGCCGATAAAATGTTTAACCCTCTTTTAGGGATTGAAATACGAGCTAATTATTTTACCATTTCTGGTGGTGCTCAATATTTTTCAGATGTATATGATATCTTATATGTTGACAAAACAAAAATTACAGATGATCTATTTTTCGAAGGCAGAGCCTATGGCATAGAAATGAATCTAATTTTAAGCTTTTCCAACTTATATAAAAAGTACTCTCAAAAGTGGAATATTTCAGGATATTTTGGTGCTGGATTTCAGCAATACAATTCAGCTTTATTTGAAAAGTTAGCTGATGGAAGTGTTAATGAATTAATAGACTTTGGATCTAATCCAGCTAGAAATAATAAAAATGAAGCAGCCTCCATTTACCTTTCTGGGCAATTTGGAATAAAACGAAAAATAAACTCACGTTTGGATTTAGAGTTTAGAACCGGGATTTACTTCAACAATGAAGATCATTTAGATGCGACAATTTCTAATAAACAAGATTGGGAAACCTTTTTTTTAAGTAGTATCGGAATCGTTGTAAATCTTGGAAAACAAAATACGTTTACTATTTGGGGAGATGAATCGGTAAAAACCGAACCTTATAAAGTGCTAGATACGGATAAAGATGGTGTTATTGACGAATTAGACTTAGAACCAAATACTCCTTACGGGGTTATGGTTTATGGTAATGGAAAGGCCATTGATACTGATGGTGATGGTTTAGCGGACTACACAGATTCATGCCCGTTTGAGAAAGGTCCAATTTCAAATAAGGGTTGCCCTTTAAAACCGAAAGAAGAAGTAGTTAAGTTGGTAAGCCCTGTAATTCATCAACACATTAATGTCTTGGCTGCTAGTATTTATTTTGAAACCAATAGTGACAAACTTAAAGATGTTTCTTATGGCATTTTAAATGAAATTATTGGAATCATGAAAAATGCAAGTGATAATAGATTTGTGATTGAAGGACATACTGACAATGAAAATAGCAATCGTTATAATTTAACTCTTTCTCAAAAAAGAGCAAATCAAGTAAAAAACTACCTGATTAAATCAGGTATTGATTCTCTCAGATTAAAAGCAATTGGCTATGGAGAGGACAGACCAAAATACAGCAATGAAACAGAAGGTGGAAGGCAATTGAATAGAAGAGTCGAGATTACACCTATATCAGAATTCGAGTTTAATCTATTGAAAGAAGCTAAAGTAATAGAAGCTAAACCTAAGGTAAAAACACAACAAAAAGTCACACTAGGAAAGGAGAAATCTGAGTCGGAAAAAAGTATTCATATTGTGAAGAAAAAAGAGACCCTTTATAGTATAGCAAAATTGTATTCAATTAGTTTAGAACAATTGTTGATTGATAATGAATTAGAAAAAACTTCAATTACATCTATTGGACAACAAATAAAAATTTTAATAAACAAGAACCACTATTACAAGGTTCAAAAAGAAGATACCCTTTATTCTATTGCTTTAAAACACCAGTTAACCATCGATGAATTGAAAGCTTTAAATAATCTCAAAAGTAATTTGATTTTTATCGGTCAAGAGCTTAAAATTTCAAAACAATAATTTTAATCCCCAATACCTAAAAAAACCTGCAATTTAAATTGCAGGTTTTTTTAATTTTTAAAGATTCCTCTCAATTCTGTTTGGAATTCTATTGCCACATGCAATGGAGCGCTATCTGAATTCTCCTCTCTGCACATCAGCTTTACATTCTCATTATTGTTAAGACAAGTAGCAAGCTTTAAAAGGACTTGTGGGTTTTTTATTGTAAAAGTTTTATCAAAATTATTTGGGTCAAAATTTTTAAAATCAATTTCTTCTGAGATTGAAACATCTCCAATATATACCTTCACTTTAGATAGACACATATAAGACCCTTCAAGAGCTTTAATTTTATATGAAAACTTTGTTACTTCAATGGTATGTAAAAAATTTAAATTTTCGTTAAAGACTGAAGAGTTCGACAAGTTTAAATCAGTAGAAACGGTGAGATCTTATGTTTCTTCTCCATTTGCATGGCTTAGGACCAAATTACTTGCTATAGTATCTTTTGAATAAAATACAACACTATCTTCTTTTTCACCACAAGACACTAGCAATATGCAAAAAAGCATGCATATAAATATACCATTCATTGCTCTCATTATAGGGGGGTTTGAGATTAATACAGGAGAAATGTACTAAATAAATTAGCAATAAAAAAGCGCCCTAATACAAATTAAGAAATTTACCTATTTTATAAGTTCTAATTTTTCGGCAAAATAATCACAGAAATCACGCATAGTAGCTGCCATTTTTTGATCATCCGTTGCTCGCTCAAAGCTTGCGGCCATAGATACCAAGGACTGATGGTAAAATTGCTTCATTTCATCTATAGGCATGTCTTTGGTCCAAAGATCCATTCGAAGGGTGTCTTTTTCAATATGATCCCAAACTGAGATCATGATTGCTTTAGAACTAGCTGCGGCTACACCACCATCTTCGGCTTTCCATGTAATGGTCTCTGGAATTTTATTTTCGTCTAAACCTATGGTAAAGTTAATTTCTGAACTATGTTTAATTGCCATATTTATTGGGTTTGTATTTTGATTTTTTAAAAATTTCTGAGGGACTTAACCCCATTAAACCTTGCAAAGATACATCATTATGATTCATAAATGAAGTGACTATTTGCCAACCCATCCAGACACCAATCCTACCTGGAGAATCACGGTCCTCCTCTCTATAAAACTGAGAAAACGGCGCGAAATCTAAAAAACGATGATTAAGAGTTGGGTCTTCACTATATAATAATTTCTGTTCGTTAAAATACTTCCAAACAAGTACTTCATTTTCTTGGGCCCATTGAAAATCATTCGGTGTAAAGCTCATTACAAAACCATCTGACATATCCGGTAAATATTGATGAAGCAGATATTGAATTTTTCCCGCACTGATCATTTTTTCTAAAAAAACAGTAGAATTAATGGAATTAAATTGTTTCTTTATAATGGATTTTGCAACATCGACCAAGATAGTTTCTGGTTCAAACTGCTTTTTAATATAGTTTGGAAAATTTGAATAAAACTCATGATCACTTCCCAAATAACAATCTAAAGAAATTAAAATAGATTGCTCGTAAAAAATAACTCGATTTTGAAAATCTAAATTACCAATTAAGGTTGTTACATCTGGCGTTTGAAAATCAGGAAAATACCTTTTTATACTCGCAAACAACATTGCTAGTTGTATTTCTATAGAATTAAAATCGGAAAATATTTTTTGAGTTTCCTGAAACAATTTCAATTCTTTCGGATCCTTTAGTTTACGCAACCAAATGCTATCAGGAGCCCCTTGAGCAAAAAACTTAGGGTATTTTTGTTGAACATTCTTCAAGGTTTTAGGGCTTGCTGTATAAAAATCAATTTCGAATCTATTTATTTGCAGGGTACTCTTTTTATCTGAGTCTAATCTCCTTGATTTCATAGACTCATTGCAAGAGTACAAGCTCAAAATTCCACAAAAAATCAAAAAAAGGTTTCGCATTATCTTTGTATATTGCCTCTTAATTAAGAACGACAAAAGTACTAAAAATAGTTTCAGGATGAATGCAGAAAAGGTAACAGAACACATCGTAAATTGGTTAAAAAACTATGCAAGCACAGCAGGAGTCAAAGGTTTTGTTGTTGGGATTTCTGGCGGGATTGATTCTGCCCTTACTTCTACGCTATGTGCTCAAACTGAATTAAAAACCATCTGTGTAGAAATGCCGATTCATCAGGCAGAAAACCAAGTAAATAGAGCTATTGAACATATTAATCAATTAAAAGAGAATTATGCTAACGTATCGAGCATACGAATTGACCTAAGCGATACTTTTGAAAACTTTAGAAAAACAGTTCCTCAGGTAGACGCTTCACCAGTATTGGACTTAAGTTTGGCAAACACCAGAGCTCGATTAAGAATGACTACCTTATATTATCTCGCCAGTTTGCACGGGGCCTTGGTCGCCGGAACTGGAAATAAAATAGAAGATTTTGGTGTTGGATTTTACACAAAGTATGGAGATGGTGGAGTAGATTTAAGCCCGATTGCAGATTTGTTAAAGTCAGAAGTATATGAATTGGCGGCCTATGTTGGCGTTCCTGAATCTATCCAAATGGCAGCACCTACAGATGGCCTATTTGGAGACAGTCGAACTGATGAAGATCAAATTGGCGCCTCGTATGATGAACTAGAATGGGCAATGAAAATGCAGGAAACTGGTAAAAATAACACTGATTTTTCTGGAAGAGAATCAGAAGTTTTTAACATATATACACGTTTAAACCGCATCAATCAACATAAGATGCAGCCTATACCAGTTTGTGAAATCCCTGAAAATTTACAGTAAGTTTGCCGCAACCATCGTTTTTTTAATTTGATGGTAGGCTCTTTTTTTAGTCCCTTTTAAGATTGAGAAGGGAAGGATAAACAAGAGTTGTATCAATTTCAATATTAAAAATGTTTTTTTCATTTTTTTACTTCTTTTTTTTAGCGGATATAAATATACAAAAAAAATAAGAAATCAATAAATAGGTACTTTTACTAATTTTTAAAATTACACAACCCTATTCAATTTCTGAAAGAGTCGCTTCTTAAGTTCAGTGTAATTGGTTACTAGCTCTAAGTCAATAGTTTTCGTTGGATTGGCCTGTGCATCATGCATAATCTCTGCTACTTTTCTTTCAATCAAAACTCTACGAAGATTTAAAATTGCATCAGTCACCAACTTGGGAAGAATCTTTTCAATACTAGCCATATAAATATTCTTACGTTCCCAATCGGACAAACTGTATTTTTCTTCATCCATTAAAATATTGGTAACCTCATTGGCCAAATCAGTATTCTTATGATTCGTTAATTGATCAATACTTATTTTCTCCTCTTGATTCAATTGATGAATTAATTCATAATACACTGTTTGAAAAATTGGATGAGTAAACTCAATCTCATCTTCCTGTAAGTTTAAATATAACTCTTTTGAAATTTTGCTGCGATAGGGTTCTTTCTCTATTTTAACCTTTCCTTGTTCGTCTTCAACCTCTACCAAATCAACAAAATCTACCTCCTCATTGCCATACAATAACAAAATTCTGATAATCTCCTTCTCTAGTAAATACAAAGTGTCTACCTTGGGTTGTATAGGAGTATCCTTGACCACTTGAAAGCTTGTAGCGGCAGATTGTGTTTGAGCTGTCTTTAGTGTGTCCTTAGATTCCTTTTTAAGCATTTGAGCCAACTCGCTAAACAAGACACGCTCAGAAATATCCATAATTCGAGCACATTCTTGCAAATAGACTTCTCGTTGAATTAAATCTGGAATTTTGGAAATACTTGTAACGATGTCTCTAATTAAGCCTGCTTTTTTTACAGGATCATTTTGAGCATCTTTTAACAGCAAAGAGACTTTAAAATTAATAAAGTCTTGAGCAGAGTCTTCTAAATAGGTCTTTAACTCAGCGTCAGAATGAGACTTTGCAAAACTGTCTGGATCTTCTCCCTCTGGAAAACTCACCACCTTCACATTCATTCCTTGCTCTAAAATCAAATCAATTCCTCGGATAGAAGCTCGTAAACCTGCTGCATCCCCATCAAATAGCACCGTAATATTCTGCGTTAAACGTCGAATCAAACGAATTTGATCTGGCGTTAATGCAGTTCCTGAAGAAGCGACAACATTTTCTATCCCGGATTGATGAAACGAAATTACATCAGTATACCCTTCTACTAAAAAGCAATTATCTTCTTTGGCAATGGCTTTTTTGGCCTGATAAATACCATATAATATTTTGCTTTTATGATAGATTTCACTCTCTGGAGAGTTCAGGTATTTTGCAGCCTTCTTATCATTGGTTAAAATACGACCTCCAAAACCCAAAATACGACCTGACATGGAGTGAATTGGAAACAACACACGTCCCTTAAATCGATCAAATTGCTTATTGTCTTTTACTATCGTTAGGCCTGTGGATGCTAAATATTTAAGATCATAACCCTTTTTAAGAGCCGCAGTGGTAAAGTTATCCCATTCATCTTTACAATACCCCAAATCAAATTTTTCTATGATATCATCTCTAAAACCTCGCTCTTTGAAATAAGATAGTCCAATCGCTTTTCCCTGTTGACTGTTTTTTAAAATATCGCGGAAATAATCTTTGGCAAACTGCGATACCAAAAACATACTTTCTCGCTCATTAAGCTGTTGCTTTTGTTCATCAGATTGCGCTGTCTCTTCGATCTCTATATTGTATTTTTTAGCCAGATATTTTATGGCCTCAGGATAGGTATAATGTTCATGTTCCATCAAAAAAGAGACTGCTGTACCTCCTTTTCCTGTACTAAAGTCTTTCCAAATTTGCTTTACTGGAGACACCATAAAAGAGGGTGATTTTTCATCTGTAAAAGGACTGAGCCCCTTAAAGTTACTTCCAGCTTTTTTTAATTGCACAAACTCACCAATTACCTCTTCTACACGGGCACTTTCAAAAACGCGGTCTATGGTTTGTTTAGTTATCATATTTACAAAAATAAAAAAAAGACCTCACAAAATAGCGAATCTGTGAGGTCTAAATATATTGAATTCTACCTAGGAAGCAACACTCATTTTTGTAAGTGCTGTCTTGGTTAACTTATTTTCTGCATAGGTTTTACTCACTACAAATTCCTTCTCATCTGAGCTTGGTAATTCGAACATGGCATCTGTAAAAATCGCTTCACACAATGAACGCAAACCTCTGGCTCCAAGTTTATATTCTACCGCTTTTTCTACAATATAATTTAAAGCTTCTTCTTCGATGGTAAAGGCAATTTCATCCATACCAAACAGCTTTTTATATTGTTTGATTATAGAGTTTTTAGGCTCTGTTAAGATGGCTCTTAAGGTGACTGCATCTAAAGGATTCATATAACTCAAAACAGGCAATCGCCCAATGATTTCTGGAATAAGACCAAAGGCTTTTAAATCGGATGGAATGATATATTGCAAAAGGTTTTGTTCGTCAATTTTATCTTCTGCTACCGAGGCTGAATACCCAACAGCTTGTCTGTTAAGTCGTTTGCCAATAATTCTGTCAATCCCAGAAAAAGCACCTCCAGCAATGAATAAAATGTTCTTCGTATTTACTTCGATAAACTTTTGATCTGGATGTTTACGACCTCCTTTAGGAGCCACATTTACCACAGACCCTTCAAGTAACTTTAATAAGGCTTGCTGCACTCCTTCACCAGAGACATCTCTGGTAATGGATGGGTTATCGCCTTTTCGGGCAATTTTATCAATTTCATCTATAAATACGATACCTCTTTCCGCCTTTTCTACATCGTAGTCAGAGGCTTGCAATAAGCGACTTAAAATGCTTTCTACATCCTCTCCAACATATCCTGCTTGGGTTAATACCGTAGCATCTACAATAGAAAAAGGCACATTTAACATTTTGGCAATGGTTCTTGCAATTAAGGTTTTTCCGGTCCCTGTTTCTCCAACCAAAATTATATTGCTCTTTTCTATTTCTACATCATCATCTTCATTGTCTTTCTTCTGCAACAAACGCTTATAATGATTGTAAACAGCAACAGACATAGAAACCTTGGTTTCTACCTGTCCAATTATATACTGATCTAAAAACGCCTTGATTTCTTTCGGCTTTTTAAGCATTACGTCTTTTGACAAACCACCTGCCTTAGTTTCTGCGATTTCTTCGTCTAAAATTCCGTTGGCCTGTTCAATACATTTATCACAGATATGCGCATCGATACCCGCAATCAGTAAATTGGTTTCTGATTTCTTTCGACCACAAAATGAGCATTCTAAATTTTCTTCTTTCGACATTTTTCTCTTCTTTATCTAAGAGTGCTGTTTTTAGTATTAAAACAGCAATCTGCTTTTATTTTCTTGCCAATACTTCATCAATCATTCCATAGGTCTTAGCCTCATCTGCCTTCATCCAATAGTCTCTATCAGAATCATGGTGAACTTTTTCTAAGCTTTGACCCGAATGTTTAGCGATGATTTCGTACAATTCATCCTTCAGCTTTAAGATTTCTCTTGCTGTAATTTCTATATCAGAAGCCTGACCTTGAGCACCTCCTAAAGGTTGGTGAATCATTATTCTAGAATGTGGCAATGCAGATCTTTTTCCCTTTTCTCCAGCGCACATTAATACGGCTCCCATAGAAGCTGCCATCCCTGTACAAATCGTAGCAACATCTGGTTTGATAAATTGCATGGTGTCATAAATCCCTAAACCGGCATACACACCACCTCCTGGTGAATTGATATAAATAGAAATATCTTTTGTAGAATCTACACTTTCTAAAAACAACAATTGCGCCTGAATAATATTGGCTACCTGATCATTGATTCCAGTTCCTAAAAAGATAATACGATCCATCATCAAACGAGAAAAAACATCCATTTGGGTAATGTTCATCTGTCTTTCTTCCATGATGTATGGCGTTAAACTACTGGTGATTTTATTAAAATAGGTACTGTTAATACCATGGTGCTTTGTTGCGTATTTTTCGAACTCTTTTCCGTAATCCATTTTCGTGATTATTTTAATGATTGTATGATAGTGTAAATATAAGAACTATTTTCTTAGTATTTTGTTACAGTCCAAGGCTAAAAAAACTCCTTTAGTACTAAAGGAGTTTTTATTTATTATCTTTTCTAATAGGCTAAAATCCTCTTTAGAAACTAGATTATTTATAAACTTCTTTGATAAAATCTTCGTAAGAAAGTTCTTTTGTTTTGAAGGTGATATGCTCTTTATAGAAGGTCAACAACTTATGAGAAACCAATTGCTCTTGCAAACGTTTCGCTTCTTCTTGATTTGCTAAGATTCTACCAGCAATATCATCCAATTCTTTTTCTTCTGGATTCATATTACCAAACTGAGCCATCTGAGTTCTGATAAAACCTTTTGCATAGTCTACCAATTCTGCATAGTCCAATTTAATATTATTGTCTTTCATTACCTGACCTTCGATCAATTGATAACGCAAGCCTTTTTCTGACTTCGCATATTCTTCTGCTGCTTGTTCAGAGCTCAACTCTTTTTCTCCCGCAGTTTGCAACCATTTCTGTAAAAAAGATGCTGGTAAATCAAATTTAGTATTTGCTACCAAATACTCAGTTACCGCATTTAGCAATTGCTGATCTGCTTGCGTTTGAAATTGCTTTTCTGCATCTTCTTTAATTTTTTCTTTTAACAAAGTTACAGAGGTTACGCTTCCGTCAGCAAATAATTTATCAAACAATTCTTGATCCAATTCTGCCAATTCAGTTTCAGTGATTTCTTCTACTGCAAACTTCACTACGATATCCAAACCGTGAATATCATCAAGAGATAAGCCCAAAGCTCCCATCAATTTATGATCATCTTGAAACAATCCTTTAGTTTTTAATTCTAGAACATCTCCTACCTTAGCACCAACAAACTTTTTAAGATTTGCTTTTCCTTTGACATCAGCTAAACTAAGTGTTGATTTTTTCTCTATCTCTTGATCCTCATTGGTAAAAGTCCCTGTAACATTAGCATTTTCAGTAGCCTCAGTTAGCGCTTTCATCTTACCAAAACGAGATTGTAAGTTTTCTACTTCCTTATTAATTAAAGCATCATCAGCAACAATGGTATATTGAGTGATTTTTTTCTTAGCTGATAAATCAATTTTGATTTCTGGTGCCAAACCTAATTCGAATTCAAACGAAAAATTGTCCGCATCCCAAGAAAAATTATCTTGAACTCTAGGCAATGGATTTCCTAAAATGTCTAATTTCTCTTCAGTTAAAAATTTATTTAATGATTCTTGTAATAATTTGTTTACCTCATCAATCATTACAGACTTACCATATTGCTTTTTCACCATTCCCATAGGAACATGTCCCTTTCTGAATCCTGGGATATTTGCTTTTTTACGGTAATCTTGCAAAACTTCTGCTACTTTAGCTTGATAGTCTTCTGCAACGATATCAACTTTTACAACTGCATTTAATGCATCTACATTTTCTTTGGTAATATTCATGTCTCAATAATTCTAAAAAATTGGCTGCAAAATTAGTATTTTTTAATAATTTTACAAAGGTTTAACCCGTTCAATTTCAGTTAATTTCTTTTTTTAAAAGTAGTTTTTGTCTCTAAACTACTTATTGTTCTTTTTTTCCTTCAAATAAGGAAAACAAAAAGGATCTAAAAATACTTAGTAAAATACTAAACAACAGTGCAGTAAAAAATCCACTTACTGCAAATCCACTTACCATATTTCCTGCCAATAAAATAATAACAGCATTAATGACGAATAAAAATAGGCCCAGACTAACGATGGTAGCTGGCAAAGTGAAAAAGATGAGTAAGGGCCTTACAAACATATTGAGCAAGGAAATGACAAATGCCACCCAAATGGCGGTTCCATAGCTTGCAATGTGAATTCCTGGCAATATGGTTGCTAGTATAACGACAGCGATCGCTGTTAGTAATAATTTTAAAATAAAATTCATTGTCCTTTGTTTAATGATCTTACTTCTTATATAACGAAAATAATACCAAGTTTATGGTATTGTTAAAAAGTCAGGTTTTACTGCTTTTTTGTCACAATTTCACGGATTGTTCAAGCAAATTACTTCTGATAAAACTTATTTCGATGTAAATCATTGTTTTAGCCAAGATTCATAGATAAAAATCCAGATAATATGAATAGCTTTGCAGCAAATTTGAAAAAATTACCAATGAAGCGTATTAACGAATACAAAAAGCTTTTCGAAGTAGACGGTAAAATCGATCTAAGAGAATTAAAAACCACCTACAGAGGATTGGTAAAACAATGGCATCCAGACAAGTTTCTTGACGAGGCAGAAAAAGAAGAGGCCGGCCTTGTAAGCACAAGAATTATTGATGCCTATCATTTTTTAGTGAGTATTGCTCCCGAAACCAAAGAAGCTAATTTAGAGGAATATACGCAAACCATCACACAGGCACAAGTTGCAGATTTTAAACATAAAAGCATGCTTTTAGAGGTTACTTTTACCGATGGCAACACCTATGAATATTTTGGAGTCAACCAAAAGCTCTTTCATAAATTTGTCAATAGTAAATCTTTGAATAATTTTGGGAGAAGAAATATCTTCAATTCATACATATACAGAAAATCAAAAAAGGCAGCCTTAGAGTTTTCTTAAAGATTAAGAAGTTTTTAACCAACCTGTCACGCTCATTCGCGGAACATTTGATTGACAAACTTCATGGGCAAGTTCATTGCTTTTAAAAAACACGCATTTCTGATTGGTCGGTGAAATAATTTCGATGCCTGCATCGAGGTACAATTTTAACTCACCCCCATCATTTTCAGTCCAAGTGTCATTTAGATACATGATGATAGAAAAGACTCTTCGGTCATCAGATTTAAATTGATCGATGTGTTTTTTATAAAATGCACCTTTCTCATATAATGCGTAATGAAATTCATAGCTCTTAATACTGGTAAAGCAGGTGCTGTTTAAATAGTGCACAAAATCGTCGATAAGCTTAAAAAACTCTTGTTCAAAAAGGTTTTCGCTCTTTTTTTCTAACCAAAAGATTTTATCTCTACGAATATCTTTGTTTTGATTATAAAGATGGTCATTGCCTATGCCGGCCAATTGTAAGGCCTCATTTTCATAGAGATCCTTTAAGTTTTTTCTTAATTGAGAAGCTAATTCTTTATTTAGAAATTCATTTGAAATACCTACTCGCTTTTCCAAAAAGCCAGAGATTAATTGCTCAAAATGAAGTTCCACGTTTAAGAAACGGCAATTTTACTACGAATGAAACCTTCCATACACAAATTATTAAGTTAAAAACCAGCAGTTTCAAGAAGAAACTGCTGGTTAAATTTCGAGGTAAATGTAGCTTAAAAAAGCGATTTATTTACACCTTATTTATGAAACAATAAAACATCCCTTAGCCCTAAAAATTCATCTTTTTTCTAAAAAATTTGAGAAGCTTTCAATTCGCGATTTTTTATGTACTTTTATTAAAAATTCATTACAATGATTGAAGAGCAAGAAAATTTAGAAGAATATTTAGACAATCATTATATCCATAGAAGCAATTGGTTACGAGCTGCTGTTCTAGGAGCCAATGATGGAATTTTATCTACAGCGAGTATCGCTATTGGAGTTGCCGCTGCGAGCAGCACTCGAGAGCCTATCATTTTAGCTACTTTGGCTGGCCTGGTGGCTGGTGCCTTGTCTATGGCTGCAGGAGAATATGTGTCAGTGAGTTCTCAGACCGATGTTGAAAAAGCCGATATAGAACGAGAAAAAATAGAATTGGAAGAAATGCCCGAGTTGGAATTGCAACGATTGGCAGAAATTTATGAAACCCGCGGACTTAAAAAAGAAACCGCATTACTAGTCGCTCAAGAATTAACAGAATATGATGCATTGGGTGCTCATGTTAGAGATGAACTTGGGATCAATGAAATTAGTCAAGCTAAACCCATACAAGCAGCTTTTGCATCAGGAGCTGCCTTTACAGCAGGCGGAATCCTTCCTTTCTTGGTGACCTTGTTTTTGCCTTTACAGGGCATGGAATACTACTTATATGCTTTTGCAACCTTCTTTTTAATGTTGCTGGGAGGCATGGCTGCTAAAGCAGGAGGTTCTGGGATTTGGAAAGCTATTTTTAGAATTACCTTTTGGGGAACCATCGCCATGGGACTAACTGCCCTAGCCGGTTATATTTTTGGAGTCAATGTAATTTAAACAGGGTTTTTAGCTTAATTAATTAGCCAAAAACTGATCAACAGCTGTAATAAAATCTTTTGGGTTTTCCGCATGCAGCCAATGGCCTGCGCGAGCAATTACCACGATGCTTGAATTTGGAAAGTGTGCCTCAATAATTGGTTCCTCATCAGCAGAAATATAGCCTGAATTTTCGCCTTTTAAAAATAAGGTGGGTCCTTCAAAAATAGTAAACGATGGCAAGGCAACCCCTACTTCATCATTATTCTCTGTTAAGGAACCCAAGTTAAACCGAAAGGCCAATTGACCTTTTTCTTTCCAATACACATTTTTTAATAAAAATTGGCGAACACCGCGCTCTGGAATTAAGGTAGCCAATTGTTTGTCTATCAGGTCACGTGAATTCTGGATTGAAAAATCGATGGAGTTTAACGCTTTTAAAATATCGTGATGATGGGGCGGATACATTCTTGGAGAAATATCTGCAACAAGTAATTTAGAGACTAACTCTGGATGTTCTACTGCAAATAACATGGCTGTTTTACCTCCCATGGAATGCCCTAAAAGCACAAAATCTTTTAGCTGATGATGCTGCACATAATTGTACAAATCTGAAACCATCAATTCGTAATCAAAATCATCCGAATGAAAACTACGCCCGTGATTTCGTTGATCGATTAAATGCATCTCATAGGAATCTGTAAAATTAGCGGCAACAGATTTCCAGTTATCTCCAGAACCAAAGTATCCGTGCAAGATTATAAAAGGCCTTCCGTTTCCGTCAATTTTAGAATGTAAGATTTGAGTTTTTGACATTTCTTTTATTTTTTGTCTTTAGTCTTTAGTCTATGTAAATACATATTCACAACATTTTCCAATCCTAAATACAAAGATTCTGATATGAGTGCATGGCCAATAGAAACCTCTGCTAAATGAGGTATGTTTTGCTTAAAAAACTCAATATTATCAAGACTTAAATCATGACCCGCATTGATTCCTAAACCCAAATCATGGGCAAGAATCGCCGCTTTTGTATACGGTTCAATCGCTTTTCTATTTCCTTTTGCAAACTCAGTGGCAAAGGCCTCGGTATACAATTCTATACGATCTGCTCCTGTTTTTGCCGCTGCCTCAATAAAGTGAAGATCGGTATCAATAAAAATAGAAGTACGAATTCCATGGTCTCTGAATGTTTGAACCATTTCTGACAAATAGGCTTGATGAGTAATGGTATCCCAACCCGCATTGGAAGTTAATGTTTCTATACTGTCTGGAACCAGGGTAACTTGGGTTGGCTTAATAGCTAAAACTAAGTCCATGAATTCTGGAATTGGGTTCCCTTCAATATTGTATTCAGTGGTAACAATTTTTTTTAAATCATAGGCATCTTGATACCGAATATGTCGTTGATCTGGTCTTGGATGTATGGTGATTCCCTGTGCCCCAAATGCTTCAATATCTGCGACTACTTTTAATAAATTTGGAACATTACCACCTCTAGAATTCCTTAAGGTTGCAATTTTATTTACATTTACACTTAACTTTGTCATCATAAAAAACTAAAAGACAAAAGTACTCATTTCAATAAAATTATTCAGCCTTTTAGATTATATTCGTGCAATATGAACATCTCAGATTACATATTAAAAGATTTTAAACCGCTTACCTTGGCATGCACCGTAGCCCAAGCTCAGCATCTATGTCAAAATCTTCCGATTACCCACATACCAATTGTAGAAGAAGGGCGATTATTGGGTTGTTTTGCGCAAAGTGATATTCAATCGATCGACAATAATGATCAATTGCTTTCGGCAGTTGTAGACTTGTTTTTTTATTTTGCTATTGACACAAGTGCTTCTATACTAGAACTGCTTAAAATATTTGCAGATAACGACACCAATATCATACCTGTGCTTCATGAGAAAGTATACCAAGGTTATTTTGAACTAGCAGATATATTAGATGTTTTTGCTTCGAGTCCTTTTTTAGCCACCGATGGCTTTGATTTGGTGGTGCAAAAAAACAATAAAGAGCATATGATGAGCGAAGTTGCTCAAATAGTAGAGGCAAACAATGCCTTGTTGTTAGGGTGCTATATTTCCGAAAAGAATGCAGACACAACGCAGTTAACTATGAAAATTTCATCTGAAGACATCAATGAAATTATTCAAACTTTTAGACGTTATAACTATACAATTATCACGGAACATAAAGATGATAGTTATTTAGAAGAGTTAAAAAATAGAGCGGAATATCTGCAAAAATATTTAAATACCTAGCCCATGAAGAAAGTCGCGATTTATGGACAATCATATAATACCAATGCAAAGAAGGAAGTTTTATTATTACTAGCTTCAATGCAGAAAAAAGGTATTGTAGTGTTTTTTGAAGAAAATTTTTATGAATTGTTTCAAAAAGAAGGAGCACTCCCAAAAAAATACCCAACATTTTCTGAATTTAGTGATCTAAACAACTCTTTTGACTTGATGTTTACCATTGGTGGCGACGGCACTATTTTAAGAGCGGTAACCTATATTCGTGATTTGAACATCCCGATTCTGGGGATCAATACAGGACGTTTAGGTTTTTTAGCAACCATTGCTAATGATGAAATTGAAACTGCAATTGAATTATTGCTGAATAAGAAATATACAATACAAGAAAGAACGCTCTTAAGTGTTGAAACTACTCCAAATACTGGTGCTTTTTCTGACATCTATTTTGCCTTAAACGAATTAACTGTTGCCCGAAAAAATACCACCTCCATGATTGGTGTAAAAACCTATTTAAATAATGAGTATCTCACAAATTATTGGGCAGATGGCCTAATCATTGCAACTCCAACAGGCTCTACAGGCTATTCTTTAAGTTGCAACGGACCGGTGGTGCTTCCTGATTCCAATAATTTAGTAATAACACCAATCGCTCCACATAATTTAAATGCCAGACCCTTGATTATTTCTGACACCACCAAAATACGATTGGAAATAAGTGGAAGAGAGAATGACTTTTTAATGAGTTTGGATTCGCGAATAGCTTCAGTGCCTCAGGACACCATTATCTCAATAGAAAAGGCACCTTTTACCATTAAAAGTATTTTGTTAGAAAACCAATCCTTTTTAAAGACTTTAAGAAGTAAATTACTTTGGGGAGAAGACACCAGAAACAAGTCTGAACTTTAAAATAATTGCACTAGAAAACCTCAAAATTGTTGTGAAACAAAAAAGACAAATTAATAACTTTATAAAGCGAATTGAATTCCCTATATTTGCACGCTATTTTTTAAGATGAAGAAGCAATTTTTAATACTAGTATGTATTTGTATTACAAGTGTTTCTTGGTCTCAAGTTCATGAAATTGGTGTGTCTATTGGGGGCGCAAACTATATTGGCGATGTTGGAAAAACCAACTATATTTTGCCAAAATCACTTGGAGCTGGTGTTTTTTATAAATACAATATTAATCCAAGAATTGCCCTAAGAGGAGGAATTAGCTATTATGCTATTGAAGCTGATGATGCAGATGCTACTAATGAAGTGAGAAAAAATAGAGGTTACAAATTCAAAAATGCCATTAAGGAATTGGCAGTGGGAATTGAGTTTAATTTTTTTGAGTATAATATGTCTTCCACAACGAAGACCTATACACCATATATCTTGTTAGAAATAGCAGGTATTATGTATAAAAGTCCAAAAGAGGCCTTAGCCAACGGACAATTTTCATATCAAAACAAAACTACATTCTCCATTCCTTTTGGTATTGGCTTTAAATCAAAATTAACTCAACGAATCGCTGTGGCGATTGAATCAAAAGTGAGTTATACGTTTAAAGACGATTTGGATTACACCAGTTCAGAATTTCCAAAATTAAATTTTGGTGGAAATTCGAATGATTGGTATGCATTTACTGGAATTTCATTTGTATATACATTTGGCAGGCCAGCATGTTTTGCAGAATTTAGATAAAATATGGACAAAATTCTTAAAATTGATTTACAAAAGGTTCCACAACATGTTGCCATCATTATGGATGGTAATGGTCGTTGGGCTAAAGGTAAGGGCATGGAACGGGTTTTTGGTCATAGAAATGCCTTAAACTCTATTCGAGAGTCGGTAGAAGCGGCTTCTGATATCGGCATAAAAGTAGTTACCTTATATACCTTTTCTACAGAAAACTGGAACAGACCTAAATATGAGGTGAATGCGTTGATGAGTTTATTGGTTAGTGCTTTGAAAAAAGAATTACCCAATTTTCATGAAGACAATGTAAAAGTTGAAGCCATTGGAGATTTAGGCAACTTACCAAAAAAAGCACAAAAAGTATTAGCAAATGTGATTGAGGAAACAAAAAACAACTCAAAAATCATCTTGAATTTCGCCTTAAATTATGGATCTCGAGAGGAAATTGTTAATACTATCAAAAACATATCTAAAAAAGTTGTTAATAACGAGCTTCAAATAGAAGAAATCAATGAAAAAGTTATTAATAACCATTTATATACATTTAATTTGCCCGAAGTAGATTTAATGATTCGCACTAGTGGTGAGCATCGAATCAGCAATTTCTTACTTTGGCAGATGGCATACGCAGAATTATATTTTACAGAGGTATTGTGGCCTGACTTTAGAAGAGATGATTTTTTTGACGCAATAATAGAATATCAACATAGAGAACGACGCTTTGGTAAAACCAGCGAACAAATTGAAACACCCAATGAGTAAACATACTATCTCAATACTACTTTTTATCATCTGTTTTTCAACATTACAAGCACAAGTACAAGATACCACTGCGGTTAAGAAATCAGCAACAATTACTCAAAAAGACACCATTCAAACTCCGATAGCCTATGAAAAAGGCAAGGAATATATTTTAGGGGGTTTTACCATTACTGGATTGCAAAAATTTAGTGAAGAAACTGTAAAGATTTTTACTGGACTTCTCAATGGTCAGGTAATTAAAATCCCAGGAGATAAACTTACTAGTGCGATTAAAAAATTATACGAAACTAAGCAGTTTAGTGATGTTGATGTGTATTTATCAAAATTGGATGGAAATGCAGTTTACCTGCAGTTTGACGTTATAGAATTACCCCAATTAAATGAGATTACTATTTCTGGGGTACGTAAAAATAAAGCAAAAGAATTAAAAAAAGAAACAGACCTGAAAAAAGGTGCTATGGTAACTGATAACTTATTGGTGACCTCTAATAACTATTTCAAGAAAAAATATACGGATAAAGGATATTTAAAAACCAAAGTAAGTATTGATACCAAAAAGGACACTAGTGATGTGAATGCCGTAAACTTGTCTGTTCATATAGATCAAGGAAGTCGAATTAAAATTAAAGACATCATTTTTAAAGGAAATAAAGCCCTTTCTGGGAGAAAGCTTAGAAAGACCATGGCCAACACCAAGGAGCGCTTTTTGGGTCGTTTTTGGAAAGCATCAAAATATATTGAGGATAAATATAGAGAGGATTTAGAGGCTATTATTGAAAAATACAGTCGATTGGGATACCGAGATGCTCGAATCATTTCTGATAAAATGGTTTGGAACAAAGACAATACCATAAACTTAGAAATTGTTATTGAAGAAGGAAAACAATATTATTTTAATGAAATCGTATTTGTTGGAAATAAAACCTACACAAATGATGCCTTAAATAGTATTCTTAAAATTGAAAAAGGCGATGTCTATAATGGAACTGTTTTAAAAGAAAGGGTTAGTGGTGATGGCACTCCGAACTCTGATGATATTCAATCCTTGTATCACAATACTGGTTACTTATTCTCTAGTGTGAATGCAATAGAGACCAAAGTAGAAAACGATTCAATTACGGTAGAAATTAGAATTAATGAAGACGAACAAGCCATCATTAAAAATGTAACGGTTTACGGTAACGATAAAACAAATGACCATGTAGTTTACCGTGAATTGCGCGTAAAACCAGGTGATTTATTTAGTCGTTCTGCAATTATTAGATCGATTAGAGAGATTGGTCAATTAGGATTTTTTGATGCCAATGTTAGCCCTGATGTAAAACCAGATTGGCAAAATAAAACTGCTGATATTGACTTTACGGTAGTTGAAAAAGGAGGTAGTCAAATTGAATTGCAAGGAGGTTATGGTGGTGGTGCCTTTATCGGTACACTTGGATTGTCATTTAACAACTTTTCTATTAAAAACATTTTTAAGAAAGAAGCCTACAAGCCCTTGCCTACTGGTGATGGACAAGCCTTATCCTTACGTTTGCAAGCAAGTAGAACTTACAGTACCTATAGTTTCTCTTTTACAGAACCTTGGTTAGGAGGTAAAAAACCACAGTCTTTTTCTTTTTCAGTCTACAATTCAAATCAATATCAATTTGATTTTACAACAGGTAGAGTTGATCAAAGTCAGAGTTTAAGAATTATTGGTGCCTCTATTGGATTAGGAAGACGTCTACAATGGCCTGATGATTATTTCATGCTGTCACAACAATTAAGTTACCAAAGCTTTAATTTGAGTAATTATGGGTTTAGAGTAGGTACAGAGTTCTTAGACAATGGTAACTTGAACAATCTTTCTTACGGAATTACATTGAGTAGAAATTCTGCTGGACCATCGCTGATTTTCCCTACTTACGGATCTGAGTTTAGTCTTGGACTTAAATTAACCTTCCCATATTCATTGGTAAACAATAAGGACTATTCTAATTTAGAGTTGGCTGAAAAATACAAGTGGATGGAATACTATAAAATTACTGCGAAAGGAAAATGGTATACCGCATTTACAGATAAATTAGTTTTAATGACGAGTGCAGAAGGTGGTTATTTAGGTAGCTATAACGATGCCGTAGGTGCTACACCTTTCGAAAGATATTTTGTTGGGGGAGATGGATTGGCGGCTTTTCAATTAGATGGTAGAGAAACCATCGGATTAAGAGGATATGAAAACAATAGACTTTCTTCAATTGAAGGGGGAACTATTTATAATAAATTTCAATTAGAATTGCGTTATTCGATTACAGACAAACCAACAGCCTCTATTTATACCTTAGGATTTGTTGAAGCAGGAAACTCGTATAACAATTTTAGCGAATATAATCCGTTTCAATTAAAAAGATCAGCAGGTGTGGGTATTCGTATTTTTATGCCAGCATTTGGTTTGTTAGGAATAGATTTTGCACATGGATTTGATTCATTACCATTTTATAATAACAATCCATCTGCACCAAAATCCGGATGGCAGACACATTTTATAATCGGAAGACAATTTTAATTATAACAGAATTTTAACTTGTGTGATTTTTTTTGGCACGATTTTTCTAACTAAGAA
>Ga0129324_10000569_pt1 | contig 26519 bp, 24 predicted proteins | sample CPBDNA_7_FD_96879 | JGI IMG/M metagenome (GOLD analysis project Ga0129324, IMG submission 96879) | Freshwater to marine salinity gradient microbial communities from Chesapeake Bay, USA - CPBay_Spr_15_0.2_DNA | ecosystem: Environmental > Aquatic > Marine > Coastal | place: USA: Chesapeake Bay...
CGTTGCAGTGCGACGTCGGGTCAGAGCCTGCGATCTTGGCAATGATGGCGGAGGTGGATGGGGACGGTGTCGTGTTGGACGCGCTGGTCAACAATGCCGGAATCACCGGGCCAAAGCGGCGCATGGTCGAGGTGACGTCCGCGACCCTCGAAGAGGTTTGTCGCGTCAACATCATCGGCACCTCTTTGATGTGCCGCGAAGCCGTGGCGCGAATGTCGACGGCCAGTGGCGGGCGCGGGGGGGTGATCTGTAATCTGTCGTCGACCGCGACGCTTGCCGGTAGTCCGAACCAATGGATCGACTATGCGGCCACCAAGGGGGCGGTGGACATCTTGACCAAAGGCCTCGCCCGCGAAGTGGGTGAGCAGGGTATCCGCGTCAACGCTGTTGCCCCCGGCTACACGCTCACCGACATGGCCCGCGAAGGCGAGATAGAAGCGCGCTTCGACAGCTTTCGCCATGAAGTCCCTATGGGCCGCATCGGTCAGGTCGAAGAGGTTGCGAATGGTATTTATTGGCTGTGTTCAGATGAAGCATCCTACGTCACAGGCACGGTCCTGCCGGTAGCGGGTGGGCGTTGTTGATAGGGGGAGTGTGAAATGGGTTTAAAAAAACATTGAACATCTCGGTCGCGATTCTTGCATTTGCGGTGGTTAGCGCCTGTCAAACAACCGAACAATCCCGCGCCGTATGCGCAAACGATATGCAAAAGACCGTCCTGACATCGGGCGGCTGTTTTGCCATCGACTCTGCGCGTATGCAGCTTCCGTTGGCCGGCAAACCGATGGTTGTTTTTATTCACGGTGACGGTGGGCCTGGGGGCTATAGAGCCGATTATGCAAATCAAATAAATGCATTAGCAGACGCCGGGTTGAATCCTATTGTGCTGGTGCGACCCGGATATCGATTGCCGGATGGTGATCAGACGACCGGCTACGCGCGCGACTCTTTTGATAATTATACACCCGAAATTGTCACCGGCATCGCCGAGACATTGGTGGCGTTGCGGGCGCACTACAAGCCCAGCCGATTGATTTTGATGGGCCATTCCGGCGGAGCGATGATCGCGGGTATTATCGCGGGACGCCATCCGGGGGCGGCGGACGCCGCTGTTATGGTGGGCTGGGGGTGCGATACGACGGAATGGCGACAATGGCGTATTGCGTCGGCAGGGCGGCGCGGGCAGTGGATTTATAGTCTGTCGGCCCGTGATTTTATTGATACGGTCCCGCCGTCGATGAAACTACGTGCGATCACGGGGTCGCGCGATACAAACACGAAGCCCGAGTTTGGTCAGGCGTGTGTTCAGCAATTACAGGCGCGAGGCATTGACGCGATCTTTCATGAGGTCCCCGGCGCGAGTCACAGCGGCGCGATGAGTGCTGAGATCGTGACCAAGGCAGCAAGAGAACTCGCGCAGTAGATTTCGGTTTTTACGGGCGGAAATTCAGCATCGTCTGGATGAACCGCTGCAGCACCGGCTGAATCCCGGCGGCGAGGTCTTCGCGATAGCCGTACGGATATTCTTCATCCATATATGTCGACCAGCTTAGTTCCAACTGCACCGCATGCACGTTGTTGGCCGGGTCGCCGTAGTGGCGCGTCACAAAGCCGCCGATGAAACGCCCGTTCATGATCTGCGTATAACCGTTGGCTTCTTCGGCAACTTCCGCGAGCGCGCTTTCAAGCGCCGGGGCGCAGCTTGCCCCGTTGTTGGTGCCGATGTTGATATCCCACAATTTACCGTCGAAGTAACGCGGCTGGACGCTTTTGATCGAATGCGCATCCCACAACAAGGCATAGCCGTGTTCCGCTTTGATCGCTTCAAGCGCTTCAGTGAGTTTCGCGTGATACGGCGCATGATAGGTATCGCGGCGCCGGTCGCGTTCGGCATCGTCGGGCTCTTGGCCGGGCAGGTACACTGGCTCGTAAGCACCAGTCTGGCGCGGCAATAAGCCCTCGGTATCTTGTCCCGGATACAATGAGACATCTTCCGGAGGCCGGTTCAAATCGATCACGAAGCGATTGTGCGTCGCCACCAGCATCGATGCGCCCATGGCACGCGCAAAATCATAAAGCCGGTCCACATGCCAGTCTGTATTTGGTGTCCGCAGCGCTTCGGGTGTCATGCGCTTGGCAAGGTCGTCTGGGATGTAGGTGCCGGCGTGCGGTACATCGATCAACAGTGGCGACGTGCCCTGGCTGAATTTGTATAGGTCCATCACTCGGCTGCCTTGTTGCTGTGGATTGGTGTGGGTTGATCATAGGGACGGTCGTGGGTCAGCGCTGGAATTCGCTGGCGGGCCTTGGCGACGTCGGCTGGATCGATTTCAGCGATGACGATGTCTTCTTCGTCTTTCTTGCCCTCGCCCAAAATCTCACCCCACGGGTTGATGATCAATGAATGGCCATAGGTACGTGCCTTGCCGTGATAGCCTGACTGGCAGGTCGCGAACACAAAGCACCCGGTCTCGATGGCACGCGCACGCAGTAACACATGCCAATGCGCGCTGCCGGTCTTATGGGTGAATGCGGCGGGGCAGGTCAGAAATTCTGCACCGGCTTTGGCAAGATCACGGTACAGATGCGGAAACCGCACGTCATAACAGATCGACAAACCCATATTACCCCACGGCGTGTCGGTGGTGACGGCGCGGGCGCCGGGGCTCAGGGTCGCAGATTCTTTATATTGTTCACCGGCGCTCAGGTTGACATCGAACAGATGAATTTTCTCGTACGTTGCGCGTACGGCACCCGTGTCGTCGAAAACATATTGGCGGTTATAGGAGCGCCCATCCGGTGACGGCACGGCGACCGAGCCCAACACGCTCCAAATGCCAAGCTCGCGGCTCAATGCGGAAAATCGCTTCAGGGCCGGGTGCTCGTTTTCGGCGACAGGGCCGGTGTGTATGCCGGTCTCATCGACGTGGTAGCAAGAGAAATATTCGGCGAGCACGATCATCTCGGCGCCATCGGCAGCTGCCTTGCGGCTCAAAGCCTCGGCCCGGTCCAGTGTTTCGGTCATGTCGGCGCCGGCACAGGTTTGCACCAGTCCGACCTTGAACGTCTTGCCCATATTAATTTCTCCCCTTGCTGACTTTGTGTAGCGCGCAAAAGATAGGCACGGCAAGTCTTCCGGCGTCGGGCTCAGGGTGCTATCACTAAAACAACAACAAAATATCGGGAGGGGCCGCATGGCCGGAAACATCTTTGAGCAGGGCCTCGGCAAGACGCCCGCGAATTATCAAGCGCTGACCCCTCTCACCTATCTGGACTGGGCGGCGTGGGTTTTTCCCAATAAAACTGCCGTTGTGCATGGCGACGCGCGCACCACGTGGGCCGAATTTGATGCCCGCTGCCGACGTTTGGCGTCTGCGCTGATCAAACGGGGTATTGGTGTCGGTGACACGGTGTCGGTGATGTCGCCGAACGCGCCGGCAATGCTAGAAGCGCACTATGGGATTCCCATGGCCGGTGCCGTGCTAAACGCGCTTAACTATCGCCTCGAAGCCGAGACCATCGCGTTTATTTTGCGCCACGCTGAAACCAAGATATTGATCACGGATCGGGAATTCTCGCCGGTCATCCGAGAAGCTTTGGCGATCTTGGATGACTCAGATCTTGTTGTGGTGGATATCGACGATGCGCTGGCCAAGGGCGGACAGTTGATCGGCAATATGACCTACGAAGATCTGCTGTCCGAAGGCGACCCGACCTATGTTTGGCAGCCGCCCGAAGACGAATGGCAGGCGATTTGCCTGAACTATACCTCGGGCACCACCGGCAATCCGAAGGGCGTCGTATATCATCATCGGGGTGCGTACTTGAACGCGCTCGGCAACGCGCTGGTGTTTCGCCTCGGCCCGGAAAGCGTCTATCTGTGGACGCTGCCGATGTTCCACTGCAACGGTTGGACGTACACTTGGGCGGTGACGGCGGTCGGCGGCACGCACGTGTGTTTGCGCGACGTTGATCCGGCGAAGATATTCCCGCTGATTGAGGAAAACACCGTAACCCACATGTGTGGCGCACCGATTGTCTTAAACATGCTTGTGCATGCGCCAAAAGACGTGAAGCGCCGCTTTAAGCACACGATTGAGGTCGCCACCGGTGGTGCTGCACCCCCCTCGACGGTGATTTCGAAAATGGAAGAGATGGGTTTTAACGTAACGCACCTGTATGGCCTGACCGAAACCTATGGGCCGTCGACGGTCTGCGTCTTTCAGCCCGAATGGGAAGAACTGCCGTTGGACGCGCGTGCGACAAAAATGTCACGCCAAGGGGTGCGCTATCCGACGCTGCCCCATCAGGCCATCCGCGACAGTGACAGCCTAGATCTGGTCCCCGAAGACGGCGCGACCTTGGGCGAGATCATGTTCCAGTCGAACACAGTGATGAAGGGGTATCTTAAAAACCCCGACGCTACGGACGCCGCGTTTAAAGGTGGCTGGTTTCATACCGGCGACTTGGCTGTCCAGCACGACGACGGCTACATCGAAATCAAGGATCGCTCCAAAGATATTATCATCTCCGGTGGCGAAAATATCTCGTCGCTTGAAGTCGAAGAAGTGCTTTATAAGCACCCCGGCGTGATGGAATGCGCAGTCGTCGCCATGCCGTCGGAAAAATGGGGCGAGACGCCGTGCGCGTTCGTTACACCGACCGCCGAAGCCGACGGCATGCTGGATGCCAGAGAGCTGATTGATTTCTGCAAGGAACGGATGGCACGCTTTAAAGCACCCACCCAGGTGGTGTTCGGGCCATTGCCGAAGACATCGACCGGCAAAATTCAAAAATTCAATCTGCGGGCGTCGGCAACGGAACTCGCCGAAAAACTAGGGAATGTTAAATGACCGGGACTCAAATGCACGACAAGACCGTACTGGTGACAGGCGCCTCAAGCGGCCTTGGCCAACACTTTGCCAAGGTCTTGGCAGGGGCCGGGGCGCAGGTGGCTGTCGCCGCACGTAGGCGTGAGAAACTCGAAGACCTGGCAAGGGAAATCACCGATGCTGGCGGCAAAGCGCTGGCCGTCAGCATGGATGTGACGGACCGCGCCAGCGTTTCTGCTGCCTTGGACGAGGTCGCTCAGAACCTCGCGATCCCGGATGTGCTGATCAACAACGCCGGCGTTGCCAGTGGCGCAGCGGCACTGGATGTTACCGATGCGGACTGGCGCAAGATCATGGACACCAACGTCGATGGGGCTTGGATCGTCGCTCAGGAAACCGCACGCCGAATGCGCGACAATGGTGGCGGCAACATCGTCAACACGGCGTCGATCCTCGGCTTTCGGGTATCTATGGGGGTTGCACCCTATGCGGTCTCAAAGGCGGCCGTCGTACAAATGACCAAGGTCTTGGCGCTTGAACTGGCGCGCTTCGGCATCCGTGTGAATGCCTTGGCACCGGGCTATATCGAGACCGATTTGAACATCGACTATTTGCAATCCGACTCCGGGCAAGCGATGCTCAAACGCGTGCCGATGCGCCGCGCCGGCACCTTGAATGACCTGGATGGGCCCTTGCTGCTACTGGCGTCCGACGCGTCAGCGTATATGAACGGCGCAGTGATCACGGTTGACGGCGGGCACTTGGTGAATACGCTTTAACGCATGTTGTTGTATGGTGGCTGGATTCGGAGGCGCCGGACCATTGCCGACGCGCCTGGGTCATTGCAAATACGCAGTATCGTTTTTTCTTGAGAGCCATCCTATGAAAGACATCACCCAAAGCGTCTTACAATTTTGGTTCGGCAAGGCAGCCGATCCAGCGGACGCTACGCCGCAACCTTTTTGGTTCAAGTCGACGCCGGACCTAGATGCAGACATCCGTACCCGGTTTGGCAGCTTGTTGGGTCAAGCGCGCGCTGGTGCCTTCGAGGGTGAAGCGGCGACGGCGGATGACCACTTAGCGGTCATTCTTATCTTGGACCAGTTTTCCAGGAATATTCATCGTGGGACTGCGGCCGCCTTTGCCGGCGATGCGTTGGCCCGAGATTGGGCGCGTCGGATAATCAAAAACAGCTTTGATATGACGCAACCAGCCCCGCACCGACGCGTGTTTTGCTACATGCCCCTGGAGCACAGCGAAGACATCGACGACCAAAATGACGCGGTACGGTTGATCTCGGCTATTGGGGATGACACCTATACCCGGTTCGCCGAAGCGCATCGTGACGTGATCGTCGAATTTGGGCGCTTTCCACATCGCAACACGTTGCTGGGCCGCCCGTCATCCCGGGCCGAGGTGGCGTATTTATCAAAAAAAGGCGCAGGGTTCTAAAGGCGCTAGGGGAAGGTACATCGTGGCATATGCAGAACGTGACGGCGTAAAACTCTATTTCGAAGACACTGGCGAAGGGCTGCCGATCTTATTCTTGCACGAATATGGCGGCGATCATCGCAGTTGGGAGCCTCAAGTGCGCTATTTCAGCCACTGGCACCGATGCATCGTGACCGCAGCACGCGGCTATCCCCCTTCGGACGTACCGGATGATGCGGCGCTTTATGGTCAAGATCACGCCATCAACGATGCCTTGGCCGTGATGGATCATCTGCGCTTAGGCAAGGTGATCGTGATTGGGTTGTCCATGGGGGGCTATACTGCGCTTCGGCTCGCGCTTCAGGTGCCGGACCGAATCACGGCGATTGTCGCAGCGTCGGGCGGGTCAGGGTCATATCCGGCGCACCGCGACGTATTTCAGGCCGAAGCCGAAAAACTGGCCGTCGAAATTTTGAACCATGGCCGAATGCCTGCAGATGCCTTTGCTATGGGCCCGACCCGCACGCAGCTTAAACGCAAAGATCCGCGCGGTTGGGCCGAGTTTCGGGATCATTTGGCCGAACATCCGGCTGTGGGGGCCGCGCACACGCTGTCGAACGTGCAGGCGAAACGGCCGTCACTTTATGACTTTGAAGACCAACTCAGCGCATGCCGCGTGCCGACGCTTTTGATGGTCGGTGACGAGGACGAGGCCTGCTTGGATGCCAATGTGTGGTTGAAGCGGACGATGCCGACTGCCGGCCTCGACATCGCGCCAAAATCCGGTCACTTGTTGAACTTAGAAGATCCGGCGCGCTTCAATGAAACGATTTCGAGCTTTCTCAGCATAGTCAACGCAGGCGCTTGGGAGGTGCGGCCGGCGCAGACGGGAAGCTTTGGCGGAGTCGGACCTGCAGGCGAAGAATAATCCTTTTTGTGGGTGTTGAGAAAGCCTGCCGCGCGCGCAACAATGCGACGACTCAAGGAGAATATCATGGACTTCACGTTACCGCCCGAGGTCGAGGAAACCCGCCTCGCCATCCGTGCTTTTGTTGCTGAAAAGCTGATCCCGCTGGAAAGTGATCGCGCGAACTACGACGATCACGAAAACATCGATATGGATGTTTTGAAAAAAATGCAGGCCGATGCCCGCGCCGCCGGCCTTTGGGCCTTGGCGATGCCGACCGCGCGGGGCGGTCGCGGTTTTAACACCGTCGGGATGGCAGCCTGCTACGAAGAAATGAACCGCTCGATCTTTGGCCCGGTGTGTTTTAACGCGGCGGCACCCGATGACGGCAATATGTTCGTGCTCAACAAAGTGGCGACGGATGCACAAAAAGAACAATGGCTGCAGCCGATCATCGACGGCAAGGTACGCTCTTCGATTGTCATGACCGAGCCTGCACCGGGCGCCGGGTCCGACCCCGGCGGCATGATGCTGACCCGTGCCGAGAAAAAGGGCGACACTTGGGTGGTGCATGGCCACAAGTGGTACATCACCGGGGCCGGTGTGGCCGACCACTTCATTTTGCTGGCCCGCACCTCTGATGATGCACGGCGAAATCTGACGGCATTTTTGTTCCACAAAGATCAGCCCGGCTGGGAAATCATTCGCCGCATTCCGATCATGGGGCCCGAAGAGCATGGCGGCCATTGCGAACTGAAATTCGATGGGCTGGAGATTCCTGACGAGAACCGTTTGATGGGTGTCGGCGAGGGTATGAAGTGCGTGCAAATTCGTCTGGCAACGGCACGGCTGACGCACTGCATGCGTTGGACTGGTCTTGCCAAACGCGCACTGGAAATTGCGGGTGAGTATATCGAACACCGCGAAGCTTTCGGCACCAAGCTGTCCGAACGTGAAAGCGTGCAGTTATTGTTGGGCGATGCGGCGATGGATATCGAGATCGGCCGCTTGCTGACGATGAAGGCCGCGTGGGCTTTGGATCAAGGCTCCCGTGCCCGCAAAGAGGTCTCGATGGCTAAGGTCGCCGTCGCCGACGTGCTGCACAAAGCCGTCGACACCGCGATCCAGTTGAACGGGGCACGCGGGTATTCGAAAGATACCGTGCTCGAATGGATTTATCGCTACGCCCGCCAAGCCAAGCTCGTCGACGGTGCCTCTGAAGTTCACAAGATGGTCCTTGCCGGCGCGCTTCGGTCCGAAGGCATGGACTTCTGGTCGTGGGGAGGCCCGAACGTCTGATGAGCCGCAATGACGATGCCGTCCGCAATATGGACCGGGACGCGATAAAGCAGCTTGAAGTCTGGCTGGCGCGGCAATCGGGTGGGCGGGCGCAGGTGCGTGACCTCAAGCAGTTGTCGGGTGGGGCGATCCAGGAAAACTGGAAACTCACTCTTGATCTCGAAGGTGGTGACTGGCCCGGCACCCATGATCTGGTTCTGCGTAAGGACGCGCCGTCAAACGTCGCCGTTAGTCACGGGCGCGCCGAAGAATTTGCGATCCTCAAAGCCGCGCACGCTGCCGGCGTCAAGGTGCCGACGCCGTGCGTGTTGTGCGAAGACATCAGTGTTTTGGGGATGCCGTTCTTTTTGATGCACCGTGCCGGCGGTACGGCGGCGGGACACCGCTTGGCGAAGGCCGGTGATAATCCAGGTTTGGCCGAGGCCTTGGGCCGCAACCTTGCGCGCATTCACTCAATCAAATATGACGGCGCGCTCAGTTTTATCAAGAAACCCGACGAAGCTTCCGCCACCACGTCGATTATAGATTATCGCGCGCATCTGGATGCATTGCCCGACGATCATCCGGCGTTGGAATGGGGCCTTGCATGGCTTGAGGCAAATGCGCCGGACCCGGTGGCACCTGTGTTTTGTCACCGTGACTATCGCACCGGCAACTACATGGTTGAAGACGGCGAACTCACGGCGATCTTGGATTGGGAATTCGCCGGTTGGTCAGACCCCATGGAAGACGTCGGCTGGCTGACGGCGAAATGCTGGCGCTTCGGCGCCGTGGATCGCGACGTTGGCGGTATCGGCTCGTTGGATGCGTTCTTCGCCGGCTATGAAGCTGAAAGTGGTCAGACGTTACCCCGCGACCAAGTCGGCTATTGGCAGGTGATGGCGCACATGCGCTGGGCGGTGATCGCTTTGCAGCAAGGCGATCGGTTTGTCAGCGGTGGCGAGCGAAACCTAGAACTCGCGCTCACCGCGCACATCGTGCCGGAGCTTGCGTTGGAAATTCTTCGCCAGACTGCACCCGCCAATCCCGCACCTGCACCGACCAATCCGGTTCAGGCCGTGCGCCCGGCGCCGTCGTTGGATTCGCTTTTGGGTATTGCGCGGGATATCGTCCGTGTTGATCTCGCCAACGTGTTGGATGGCGACGCGAAATACAAAGCGTTAATGGCGGCAAACGCCATGGCGATCGTCTCGCGACAAATCGCGACGCTGAACGTCGATGAAGAAGATATCGAAGCACGCGCAGCCTTGGCCGCAAAAATCCGCGCAGGTGAAGGGTCGGCCGAAGATCACGCTTTGCTGTTGGCCGAAGTCGAAGCGACGCTGGTCGAGAGCAACCCGCGCGCCCTCAAATGAATTAAAAAAGAGATTTCAAGCAGGGTTCCTTCTCCCTTTGAGAGAAGGACAGGATGAGGGTCTTTCGCCACGGCAATAATTTTGCCGCTTACAAATCCCTCACCCGGCGCTGCGCGCCACCCTCTCCCAGGGGGAGAGGGATTATTCTGCGGGGACTTTGTGGAGCTTGCCGTCTAAGCCTAGGAATGATCTGCCGTCTTCAGTATAAAATGATTCAGCGCCTGCAGTTTCAAGCACACCCAACATCTTCGGCGTATGGCCGAGCTTCGCCCGGCATTGTTCGGCGAAGCGTCCCGGGCCGATCGCGTCGATCAACTCGAACGGGCCTTTTGACCAGCCAAACCCCCAGCGCATGGCGCGGTCGATGTTGACGATGTCGTCAGAAATTTCCGGTACCAGATCGGCGGCGTAGGCGAGTGTGCCACCCATGATGCCCCACGCAAACGCGCCGTCAGCCGAGTCGTCGAACATTACGTCTGCACCGACATCCAATGCCACAACTTCGGCATCACGCCATTCGCCGGTGTCCAGATCGAAGGTTTCTTTTTTCTTCGAGCCGTCGTCCAGCTTGCTGACCCGGTAAAAGCCGCCACCGGATTTTCGGCCCAACTGCCCGCGTTCGAACAGCGCTTGTTCGGCTGCCGGGAATTTGGTGAAGGCGCGGCCGGCGTCGTCTTTCGGCAGGTTCAATGCTAAGTTCTTGCCGACGAAATCCATCACGTCCAAGCCGATCAAGTCGATCAGACCGTATAGGCCGGTCGGGGGCAGGCCCATGGGTTTAGACATCAGCGCATCGATGCGTTCTTGGCTCAGGCCGGCCGCGCGCGCGTGGGTTGCCGCATGCAGGCCCATCAGCATCCAAAAGCAGCCGATCCGGTTGCCGATGAAGTTCACGGTGTCCTTGGCGTTGACCACACCCTTGCCCATGACGCCGCCCAGATAATCGCGGAACGCGTCAACAACCTCTGGGTCTGTCTGCGTGCTCGGCACCAGTTCGCAGAGTTTCATGATTTTAACCGGGTTGAAGAAGTGTGTGACGCAGACGTCTTTCAATAGGCGTTCAGGCATGCCGGCGGTAATGTCGCGAAGCGGAATCCCAGACGTGTTGGTCGACACCACCGAGCCGTCTTTGCGCAGCGGTTCAAGGCAGTCGAACAATGCGCGCTTGGTCGCCAAATCTTCGATCACCGCCTCGCACACCCAATCGTAGTCGGCGATCTTTTCCAGATCATCTTCCAGCGTGCCCAACGTAATGTTGGCTTCTTTGCCCGGTGTGTCGATGGCCGGTGGGCGACCGTTGACGATCCGCTCCAGCGCTTTTTCAGCGGCCTCCATTGAGACATCCAACATCAGGACTTTGCAGTCATGCTCTGCAGCCAAACCGGCGATGCCGATGCCCATTGTGCCAGCGCCCAAGACGGCGACTGAATTGATTTTGCGGCTCATACGTTCTCTCCTGGTACAAAAGCGGATCATGCGGTTTGGATTGACGCCCGTTAGATGTTCTGCCTAATCAGAGGGTCGCCGATTGTAAAGCCCGATGCGTCATCTAGCGGGCAGGGAGAGAAACATGGTCGCACCAAAATTTTATAACTTCGATACCCTAAGCCTGCACGCCGGGCACACGCCTGATGCGGAAACAGGTTCGCGCGCGGTGCCGATCTATCAGACAACGTCGTATATGTTCGAAAGCACCGATCATGCGGCGTCGCTGTATAACCTTGAGCAGCCTGGTCATATTTATTCGCGCCTATCGAACCCGACAGTCGCGGTGCTCGAAGAGCGAATGGCGGCACTCGAAGGCGGCGTCGGCGCGGTGGCGACGGCAAGCGGCATGGCGGCGATCTTTTTGGCGATTGCGACGTTGATGGATAAGGGCGGCCATATTGTCTCGAGCGGCTCCGTCTACGGCGGCACGCACAACTTGTTCAGCTATACCTTGCCGCGGTTTGGCATCGAGACCACGTTCGTCAACCCTCGTGATCCCGACGGCTTCAAAGCCGCAATCCGACCAGAAACCCGGTTGGTGTTCGGCGAAACCTTGGGTAATCCGGGGATTGAGGTCATGAACCTGCCGGTGATCGCCGAGATCGCCCACGAAGCCGGCGTGCCGCTGATGATCGACAGCACGTTCACGACCCCGTACCTGATGAACCCGTTTAAATTCGGTGCCGACATCGTCATGCATTCGCTGACCAAATTCTGCGGTGGACACGGCATCGCCATTGCCGGCTGCATCGTTGATTCCGGAGCGTTTGACTGGGAAGCCAGCGGCAAGTTCCCGACCCTGACCGAGCCTTACGACGGCTATGCCGGCATCGACTTTGCTGAAGAATTCGGGCCGCAGGCATTGTGCATGCGGATGCGCGCCGAGGGCATGAAAGACTTCGGTGCGTGCCTGAGCCCGATGAACGCGTTCCATATTCTGCAAGGGCTTGAGACCCTGCCGCTGCGTATGACGCGCCACGTGGAAAACGCGATTAAGGTCGCGGCCTTTTTAGATGCCGCCGACGAGGTCGAAAGTGTCAATCACCCTTCGATCCCGTCGCATCCGGATCACGCGTTAGCGCAACAGCTGATCCCAAAGGGTGCCGGCGCCATCCTCAGTTTCCGCATTAAAGGCGGGCGTGAGGCCGGGCGGCGGTTTATCGAGCGGGTCGAGTTGGCATCGCACTTGGCCAACGTTGGCGATGCAAAGACACTGGTGATCCACCCAGGTTCTACCACACACCAGCAGATGAGTGCGGAAGCTCTGGAAGCAGCCGGCATCGGCGAAAACCTGATCCGCGTTTCGGTCGGCATAGAAGACGCCGGCGATATCATCGCAGATTTCAAGACGGCGCTTCGCGCCTCGCAGCGGGGTTAAGTCATGCAGTTGGAAATGAACGGAAAGCACGTCCACTGGGCGACCGGCGGTATGGTGTCCGAGGATCCCGATGCGCCGGTGTTGGTTTTGGTGCACGGCGCAGGGATGGACGGCACGATCTGGCAATTGCAAAGCCGCTATCTCGCGCACCGGGGGGTCAAGGTGATGGCATTGGACCTGCCGGGTCATGGCGCTTCCGATGGACCTGTCTTGGAAAATATATCGGATATGGCCGATTGGGTGATTGCGGTGTTGGCGGCAGCCGACGTTGAGCGCGCCGTCATCGCCGGGCATTCCATGGGCGCGCTTATTGCGCTTCAGACGGCGGCGAGTGCGCCTGCATTGTTTACCGCCGTCGGCCTGTTGGGCTGTGCGGCCGAGATGCCGGTGCATCCGGACTTGATCAAAGCCGCCGAAGCCGGGGGCGCATTGGCGCCCGAGCTTGTCGTCGATTGGGGGTTCGGTGCACCGTCGCACAAAGGCGGCCACCCGCAGCCGGGCCTATGGGCGATGGGGGCCGGTGTGCGCTTGTTGATGAACGCAGACCCAGGTGTGCTGGCCCGCGATCTGGTGGCGTGTGATGTCTATAAGGATGCGCTGACAGCGCTTGCTCAAATCACCGTGCCCGTGCATTTGATTTCAGGTGATCAAGATAAGATGACGCCGGTCAAAGCAGCCGTGCCGATGCTGCAGGCTGGTGCCGCTTTGACGCAAACGGTGCTGCCAAAAACCGGTCACATGATAATGGTCGAACGTCCGCGCGAAGTTGCAAAAATGCTGTTGGATTTGGCGCGAACGGCCTAACCTTATCGTCACCCCCGCGTAGGCGGGGGTCCATGGTCGGGATGATTCCCGCCTACGCGGGAATGACGGGGAGTCAGGCCACCTCGACGCCGAATTCCTCGCCCGCTTCCATCAAACATTCATAGAATGATTGGGCGAAGCCGCGGGCAACATAGACGTCAAAGTCGTTTGCGCCGATGCAATCCAATATCACGGTGAAATGGTCGAATATGGTCGTCGCGCACGCACCCGGCGCCCACTTTGTCGGATGTAGATCCATGGGGCACCCGGCAGCCAAGACGTCACAGACTTTCGGGCCGGTCAGCCGTAGCACGGTGCGGCTCGATGATACATCATTGATGGCGGCATCAGGCAGACGTGCAGCAATTTTTTGCGCAAGCGCGCCGTACGTGGCGTCTTTTCCGACCACGAGCCAACGGCCCGGACCCATCCAAAGCGCGCGCGTGTTCGCCGCGGCGGCGCTATGCCCGGCTTTGGGCAGCGCGAAGCCGAGCACGTCGGCAAGACCCAACGCACTTTCAGGGTCATCGGCGGCGTACTCGACATGTACAAGCGTAAGCTTTCCGCGTTCTTCCAACGTGGTGCCCGGCATGTCATGGTTGGCACCATAACGGCCTTTGACATAGACGCTGGTCAGCGCGGATCTGCGTTTCAAGGTTTCAACCACGGAGCCGTTCCCCTTCAGGGTCGATGAACACAGGTGCGCAGACTTCGACCTCGACAAAGGTATCGGTCAACGGCGATGCCGCGATCAGCCTCTCGCCCATGCGCGCGCGACCATTTGTCAAAATACCGAGTCCGATCGGTCCGCCGATGTTCGGGCTTTCGCATTGCGAGGTCACTTCGCCCTGCATGATCACGGGTCTTGGCGCGTTGGGGTCTTTGACCAATTGCGCCCCCCGCGGCAGTTTCGAGACCCCGTCGACGGGTTTCAGGCCGACCAATTGTTTGCGGTCCTCATCGACCAAGGCCGGGCGGTCTTTCAGCACGTCGCCAATAAAGCGCTTTTTGCTGGAGAGCATCTTCTCGAACCCGAGATCTGCGGCCGTGGTGCGGCCATTTAGCTCGCCACCGACGATGTGACCCTTCTCGATGCGCATGATGCCCATGGCTTCGGTGCCGTACGGGGCGATGTCGAAATCTTTGCCGGCCTGCATAAGTTTTTCCCAGACCGCGTAGCCGTAATCGGCAGGCACATTGACCTCATACGCCAACTCGCCGGAAAAGCTGATCCGAAACAGCCGCGCTGGGGCGCCGCAGATGTGTCCCTCGCGGAAGGCCATGAACGGGCATGCTTCGTTGGAAATGTCGATGTCGTCAGTTACTTTTGCCAGCAGGCTGCGGCTGTCCGGTCCGGCGACTGCGATGGCGGCCCAGTCTTCGGTCACGGAGACCACCTTCACATCAAGGTCCGGCCATACCACTTGTGCATGTCGTTCCATGTGCACCAGCACCGGGCCGGCATGCGCGGTGGTGGTCGTCACCAGATAGCGGTTTTCGGATAGGCGGGTCACGGTGCCGTCGTCATAGGCGATGCCGTCTTCACGCAGCATCACGCCGTAGCGGCATTTACCGACCGCTAGCTTGCCAAATCCGTTGATGTAAAGTCGGTTCAAGAACTCAGCGGCATCTTTGCCCTGCACGTCGATCTTACCGAGTGTCGAGACATCACAGATGCCGACGTGATGGCGCACGTGGCGGGCTTCGCGCATGTAGGCATCGCGCAAGCTCTCGCCCGCGCGGGGATAGGCTTGCGCCCGCAACCATGCGCCGGCCGGGACGAACGGCGCGCCCGCAGCTTCGTGCCAGTCATGCATGGCTGTGCGGCGCAACGGCGACATTTGCATATCAATCGACGGTCCGGCAACGGCGCCAAGGGTGATCGGTGAAAACGGCTGGCGGAAGGTGGTGGTGCCGACGGCGGGGATATCTTCGCCCCGGTGCCCGGCCATAAGCGCGAGCCCGTTGACGTTTGAAGAACGCCCCTGATCGGTGCCCATGCCGAGCGTGGTGTAGCGCTTTAAATGCTCGACCGAGCGGAAACCTTCGCGGTGCGCCAACGCGATATCGTCGGCGGTGACGTCGTTTTGCAGATCGACAAATCGCTTGTCGTGATGGCCGTCAGGCAGGGGCAGCGCCCACAATGCCAACGGCTGTACGTCCGGCTCGTCCGATGCGATGGAAAGCGCTTTTTTGCTGATCTCAAAGCCTGCAGCGCGCGCCGCCTCGGCGCCCGCCGAGATGCCATCTGCCAAACAGTCTTTGAGCTTGAAGTCACCGTTGCAGGCACCGGCGGAGCGTTCGCGTTGAAAGCTTTTGTTCGGCACGAAACAGCTTTTAGCGGCGTCAAAACGTAATTTGCCGCGGGATTGTGAAAATAAATGCACGCTCGGTGTCCAGCCGCCCGAGACCGCCAGTAAATCGCAATCGATCACGCGACTGGCGGCTGCATGCTCAAGCGCGGGATCGCCAGGCGCGACGCCGATGTGGACGCGTTTGACGCCGTGCTTGCTGCCGTCTGCGGCCAGTACCACGTGGCCGGCAATCACGCCGATCCCGGCATCTTTGGCGATGGTGCGTTCGTCTGCGGGAATGTCGGTGCGCGCATCGACCAGGGCCACGATCTCAATCCCGGCATTCGCCATATCGCGGGCGGCAATATAGGCCGAGCCGTTGTTGGTGAACACCACGGCACGGTTGCCCGCTTTGACGCCGAAGCGATTGGCCAGCGCTTGCGCCGCCGACATCAGCATCACGTTCGGCTTGTCGTTGCCGGCGAACACCAACGGGCGCTCCATAGACCCGGTGGCGAGCACGATTTCGGTCGCCCGAATGCGCCAAAGCCGTTGCCGCGGCATATGGGCATCGGGCTCTGCGACGTGATCCGCGAGCCGTTCGACCGCGATCATGGTGTTGTGATCGTAATAACCGGCGGCCTGCGTGCGGGTCAGCACGGTGACGTTGTCGAGGCTGCGCAGGTTTTGCTCGTGCGTTGCAGCCCACGCCGAACCGGTCTCGCCACCAATCGTATGCTGCGTCGTTAACAACGCGCCCCCTAGCGTCGGGGCATCGTCGATTAAGATCACGCGCGCACCGCTTTCGGCTGCCGTCAGCGCTGCGGAAATGCCCGCGGGCCCGCCACCGCACACGAGCACGTCGCAATGTGCATAGCGCTGGGCGTAGCGGTCGGGATCGCGCTCGGTCGGGCTTTTACCCATGCCGGCGATGTTGCGGATGACATGTTCGTAGGTCATCCAGAGCGATGCCGGCCACATGAAGGTCTTATAATAAAAGCCCGCCGGAAACAGCTTGCTGACCACACCTGTCAACGCGCCCGCATCAAAACTGAGCGACGGCCAGCGGTTCTGGCTGTCGGCGACGAGGCCGTCGTAAAGCTCAACCCGGGTCGCTTGAATGTTGGGCTCGGTGCGATTGCCGGTGCGCAGTTGCACCATCGCGTTGGGCTCTTCAAAGCCGGATCCGAACAGGCCGCGCGGGCGGTGGTACTTAAAGCTGCGCCCCATCAATCGGACGCCGTTGGCCGTCAAGGCAGATGCCAGGGTGTCGCCGGCATAGCCGGTATAGCGCTTGCCGTCGAACGTGAAACGGAGCGGCTGTGTGCGATCGATGTGGCCGCCGGATGCGGTGCGGAAATTAGCGGTGGTCATTTCATGGCGCCTGTATCTAAGACCTTTGGCAGCGGCTTACCGGGGGCTGCGGTGCCGGCGATCTCGTGCGTCGTGATGTGGCGGCGGACAGCCAAAAAGCGGCGGCAGCCGGCGGTGTGTTGCCACAATTCGTCATGCCAGCCGTTCGGGTTGTCGCGTAGATAGACGTAGTCAAAGAACGCCTTTTCGTCGCCGTCATCGGGACGTGCGACGTTGGCATCGCCTTCGTAGGTGAATTCCATTTGCGCGCGTTTGCCGCACCAAGGACAGGTGATCTCAAACATCAGGTTGCCTCAATGCAGCTTCGGGAAGGGGCCGACGCCGACTTCGTCCAGAACGGCGCCGGTCTCGAAACGGTTTAAAGACAACGCTTCATTGGTCGGGTGCGGGCGGTCCTGGGCGATCGTGTGTGCAAACACATAACCGGATCCCGGCGTCGCTTTAAAGCCGCCGTAACACCAGCCGCCGTTGATGTAAAAATTCGGGATCGGCGTTTTCGAAATGATCGGGCTGCCGTCCATGGTCATATCCATGATGCCGCCCCATGACCGCATCAGCCGCAAACGGGAAAACGCCGGGAACAATGTCAGGATATTCTGCACGACTTGTTCGAGCCTGGGGAAGTTGCCGCGTTGCGCGTAGGAATTATAGAAATCGAGGTCGCCGCCGAACACCAACTCGCCCTTGTCCGACTGGCTAATGTACATATGCCCGGATCCGGACGTTATCACGGTGTCCAGGCACGGTTTCACCGGCTCGGAGACCATGGCTTGCAGCACGTGGCTTTCGATTGGTAAGCGCAGGCCCGCCATCTCGGCCACCTTGGAGGTGTGCCCGGCAACCGCTATGCCGACCTTGCCGGCATCGATCCGCCCGCGGGTGGTTTCGACGCCGCTGATCCGTTCGCCGTCAAAGACAAAGCCGGTAACTTCGCAGTTTTGAATAATGTCGACACCAAGGGCGTCTGCGCCGCGCGCATAGCCCCAGGCGACCGCGTCATGGCGCGCCGTGCCCCCGCGTTGCTGGATCAGCCCGCCCAAAACCGGGAAACGACCGCCGCCGGTCAGGTCCAACAGCGGCACGCGTTGCTTGATCTCTGCGGGGGTCAGCCATTGTGAATCGATGCCATTAAAGCGCATCGCGTTGCCGCGCCGCTGTGCGGCGTCGATGGCGCCGTCGTTGTGCGCCAAATTGATGACGCCGCGCTGCGAAAACATGACGTTGTAGTTGAGGTCTTGGCTCATGCCCTCCCACAGCTTCAACGACAGCTCATAGAAATGCGCGTTACCTTCAAGCCGATAGTTGGAGCGTACAATCGTTGTGTTGCGCCCGGTATTGCCGCCGCCGAGCCAACCTTTTTCGATCACCGCAACGTTGGTGATGCCATGTTCCTTGGCCAGGTAATACGCCGTCGCCAGGCCGTGTCCGCCACCGCCGACAATGATCACATCGTAGTGCGGTTTCGGGTCCGGCGAGCGCCAAACCTCGGTCCAGTTCTTGTGGCCCGTCAACGCATTGCGGGCGAGGGAGAATATTGAATAACGGGTCACGACGGCCTCCAACAGCTGGGTGACTTTAAACAGGGTTTGCGGGGGCGGGAATGCATTAATAAAAATAATTTTAGACATTAAAAAAAATACTGATGATAATCGTCGGCATACTTAGTACCAAGGTGTTCGAGCATGGTGAAGTCCGCGAGCGATGACGATATTGATATGCGCGCGTTGAAGGCGTTTCTTGCTGTGCTCGACAATGGTGGCATGACGGCGGCGGCGGGTGCACTTGGCGTGACTCAGTCGGCAGTTAGTCAGGCGGTGGCGCGGCTAGAAAAATCATTGGATGTCGATTTGATCGATCGCGACCGCCGCCCGCCGGTGGCGACGGCGGCGGGCGAAGAACTGGCAGAGCGCGCACGCCGGGTACTCGTCGACTTTTCAGGTCTGGCCGACGGGTTGAGACATGCCGACCATCAGGTTCGCCCTCGGGTACGTTTAGGTTTGATCGATTCCGTTGCCGGGACCATCGGTGCACCGCTGATCCGCGCGATCCGTGCCGATGTGCGCGAAGTTTCGGTTTGGTCAGGAATATCCCCGACGCTTGGGCGTGATCTTGCCGCGGGCAGGCTGGATCTGATCGTCAGCTCAAACCCGTCGATGGCGGCGGGCCATAAACCCAAGCGGCTGCTGCGGGAACCGTTTATCGCCGTGTTGCCGAAGTCGCTTCGCCACCGTCCTGACATCGTCGACCCGGTCCGCATGGCCGAACGGTTCCCGCTGGTGCGCTACAGCGTGCGCTCAGTGATCGGTGAGGACATCGAACGTGAACTCGTCGCGCGGGGCCGCGTGCCCCCTCGGGTGTTTGAATTTGACGGCACCGACGGTGTGTTCGCGATGGTTGCCGAAGGCCTGGGTTGGGCGGTGACGACACCGTTGTGTTTGGTGCACGGGCGGATGTACGCGGACGATCTGGTGGCGTTGCCGCTATCGGGCCCTGTGGTGTCGCGGGAAATTTATTTGCTCGCAGCGAACGTGGTCGGGGCCGGCCTGGCGGCAAATGTGCGCCGCGCAGCAATGGAGCTTTTGACGGCGCGGGTCGCAGCCGACGTCAGCCGTTTGGCCCCTGGCGCCGTCCGCCATATCCGTGTCGGCTAAAAGGAAGGGGACCGCCCCAGGGCATAAATGGGCGATCCCCTCAAGGTGATCGGGGGAGAGATGGAGAAACGAAGTGCAGGGCACATCCGTTATCCATTGGGAGTATCCGTGCTTGATGCGGCGGTTTCGCGGTGCAAATACGGCAAAAGTGCGATCATTTTACGGCACCGGACGGGAAACGCTGGAGCAGACACGTAGGATCGGGCAGTCTTGGTGAATGCGTATTTTTGCCTTCCTGCTTATCATTTTGTCGATCATCCAGGCCGCGCCCCTGCGGGCCGACGATCCGGTCAGCAATGCGGAACTTTTGAAAAGTTTCGATCTGATCGCGTTCGGCAACGAATACACAGGCAAGCGTTATGACATCGTCCGGAAATGGGCGAAGCCGGTGTTGATGGGCATCGAAGGTGAAAATTACCCGCCATACCTCGAAACGTTTATCGAAGATGTGGCCCGCGATTTACGCGAGACGACCGGGCACCAGATTGAATTGTATTACTCGTTCGCGAAACAAAAACAAAAACGCCTTGGGCCGGACTTTGACCACAAAAAGGTCAATGTCATTTTGTATTACCTGCCGGACGAGGAAATCCCGGCGGCGGTGGCAAAGTACTGGAAAGGCGATCAGGAACGTGTCCGTTGGATGGTCGCCAATTCGACGTGCTTCGCCAATTACTTCACCAAAAAGGGTGAGATCGTTGCCGCCGTCGTGGTGTTCCCGTCTCGCCATCCGGAGAGTTATCACCGCGCCTGCGCGGTCGAAGAGATTACGCAGATCCTGGGTTTGCCGAATGATTCCGATTATGTGAAGAATTCGATCTTTAACGACACCAGCCGCTATTTCGAACTGACCGAGCATGACCGCTGGCTGCTGCGCGCATTGTATCAGCCTGAGATCACGCCAGGCATGGCGCGGAATGATGCGCTTAAGGCAGCGCTTTCGTTTTGGCGGCGCGCCCGCCCACAATAGCCATCGTCACGCCGATAATCACAGCGGCAAAGCTGGCCGCATGATAGCCATGCAATTGCTCGTTCAAGAAAATGACACCCAATAGAATACCCAGCGGCGGCACCAGATGCGAGGCCAAGCCGGCCTTCGTCGGGCCGACGACGGAAATTGCGTGGTTGTAAAAATAATATGCCAGCAAAGTTGGGAACAGCAGGATGTAGCCGATCGCCCACCAGGCTTCTGCGGTCATCGGTATGACCTCGCCGTTGGCCGCTTCCATGATCCATAGCGGCAGCGTGACGACGCCGGCGATGGCCATGCCGGCGGCCAACAACGTGTTGGCATGCATTTCGGACGGCTTCATGCGGATCGCCACGGTGTACATCGACCAAGCGGTAAAACCTGCCAAAATCAAAAAGTCACCAGGTACGAAATCGACGGCGGTCAGGTTTTCCGGATGCCCTTTGGCGATGATCAGCGATACGCCGAACATAGAAATCGCAATGCCGATGATCTGCCAGATACGTACGCGGTCGCGCAAAAACAGCCATGCGAGCACCGGCACCATGGCCGGCACCAAGGCTTGAATGATGCTGGTGTTGGTCACCGTCGTGGTTTTCAGGCCGGCGTACAGGAACATCGGAAAAAGTGTCGGGCCGATCAGGCTGGTCATCAGCACATAGCGCCAGTACTTTATCACCAGCCAGCGTTCGGCCCACACGCGGCGATGAACGAACAACATGAACAGCACGAACGCCGCCAGCCAGCGCAGGCTGACCAGTGAAAACGTCGGAATTTCATTGGCAATGATGCGACCGACCACGCTGTGGCCGGCCCAAAACAACGGTGTCACGACGAGCATTGCAATGGCCAGGCCGACACGGCCGGACCCGGTTTCGCTCACGTCACGGTCACGCGGATGCTCGACAAGCCTTCGACATGACCATCCAAAACGTCCCCTTTGACGACCGGGCCTACACCCGCCGGTGTGCCGGTGAAAATCAGATCGCCGGGCTGAAGGGTGAACAGTTCGGAAAGATACGAAATGATTTCCGGAATTTTCCATATGAGTTCGTTAAGGTTCCCGTCCTGGCGACGTTCCCCATTCACATCCAAGCGGATATGCCCTTCGGCCATGTGACCGGATTCACCGATCGGATGGATCATGCCGATAGGGCCTGAATGATCAAAAGACTTGCCGATTTCCCATGGCCGGCCGGCCTTTTTGGCGACACCTTGTAGGTCCCGGCGGGTGAAGTCGATACCGACCGCATAGCCCCACACATGGTCGAACGCTTTCTCGACCGAGATGTCGTTGCCGCCCTTTCCAAGTGCGACCACCAATTCGATCTCGTGATGCACGTCCGAGGTCTTTTGCGGATAAGGAAAATTCGCCCCGTCCGGTGCCGGCGCGAACAAAAGGGCGCTGGTGTGTTTTTCAAAAAAGAACGGCGCCTCGCGGTCCGGGTCATGACCCATTTCGCGGGCGTGTTCGGCGTAGTTCCGGCCAACGCAGAATACGCGGTGGACCGGAAAGCTGTCGTCCGAACCGGCCACCGGAATGGCGATAGGCTCGGGAGCTTTAATGACATTTACCATGGGTTTGTTATCTTATTTGACGGCGCCTTCGTCAACGATTCTCAGCAACTGGTCCTATCACTTTAAAAAGATTGGTTGCTGGACGGTCCGGCTTTGATCCTTCATTCTGCCGACAAATCACAATTTTGAAGCTCAAGAGGAACGAATCATGTCATTTCGTACGCCCTATCTCATGTTTCTTGGCGACGCGCCCGATGAACTTGCTGCAAAGACCGCCATCGGTGTCCGCGACTGGCGGCCGGAGTGGTGCGTTGGACAAATGCGCCTGGATGGCTGTCAGGCAGACCTGAAACTTCCAGATATGACCGCCGCCGAAGCTGCTGCCGCCGGATGCGGCACATTGATCGTCGGTATCGCGAACCGGGGCGGGATCATTCCCGACAACTGGGTCGATCCGATCATCGCGTGTATCGAGAATGGCATGGATGTCGCCAGTGGTCTGCACCGGAAGCTGTCATCCAATCCGAAGATTCGCGAAGCCGCGGAAAAACATGGCCGCACGCTGACCGATGTCCGCCATCCAACGCGCGACTTCGACGTTGCCAGCGGTAAAAAGCGCACCGGCAAGCGGCTACTGACCATTGGCACCGATGTGTCGGTCGGCAAGATGTACACGTCCTTGGCGATTTGGCGCGAGTTGGAAAAGCGCGGCAAAAAGACGACGTTTGCCGCCACCGGCCAAACCGGTATTTTTATTGCCGGCGATGGTGTTTCCGTCGATGCGGTGATCGCGGACTTTATCGCCGGTTCTGCGGAATGGTTGTCACCCGATGCGGACGCCGATCATTGGCATGTGGTCGAGGGGCAGGGCTCGTTGTACCACACATCTTATGCCGGCGTGACGCTGGGCCTGATTCATGGCTCACAGCCAGATGCGTTGGTGATCTGTCACGATGCGGCCCGCAAGACCGCGCGTGGCCTGGGCGACAAGTCGCTGCCAAGCTTCGAAGAAGTCATCGAGGCCGGCTTGTGGGCGGCCCGTAACGTCAATCCCGGTGTGCAGGTGGTCGGTGTGTCGATCAACACCAAAAGCTTGGATCAGATTGCGGCAGAAAAGCTGCTGAAAGACACCGAAGACCGGCTTGGTCTGCCGACCGTCGATGCGATCCGCACCGGTGTTGCGCCTATCGTCGACAAGTTGGTGTAAGGATGTCACGTCGCGTCGAAATACGGGCCGAGAGCTTTCCGCTTGCGCGACCGTTCGCAATCTCACGCGGTGTAAAGACTGCGGCCGATGTCGTGGTCGTTGAAATCACCGAAGGTGACGTCAAAGGCTGGGCCGAGTGCGTACCCTATCCGCGCTATGACGAAACCGTCGACGGTGTGATCGCCGATATCGAAAAAGTACGCGCCGCGCTCGAAGGCGGTGCCGATAACGCGGCAGTCAACGAAATCATGGCCGCCGGGGCAGCCCGGAATGCGGTCGATTGTGCGCTCTGGGATTTTTATGCCAAGCGTGGTGGCATTTCTGTCGCGGAGACCGCCGGGCTTGCGCCACTCAAACCCGAGATCACGGCTGAGACCATCGGCATGGGCACGCCCGATGAAATGGGTGCGCGCGCGGCCGAACTCAGTGCGGCGCCGCTGTTAAAGATCAAAATGAATGCGGATGATATCGAAAAGCGTTTGGACGCGGTGCGTGCCGGCGCGCCAAACGCGCGGATCATCGTTGATCCGAATGAAGGTTGGGATGTCGCGCTGCTGAGCGAGAAAGTCCGCTACCTCGCAGATATCGGCGTTGAGATGCTGGAGCAACCGGTGCCCGTCGGCCAAGACGGCGGCTTAGCCGCCTTGGATAGTCCGGTGCCGATTTGCGCCGATGAAAGCGTGCATACGGCTGACGGTCTGGAAGATTTGGTCGACCGGTATGACATGGTGAACATCAAGCTCGACAAGACCGGTGGCTTGACCGAGGCGCTCAAGCTCCGTGCCCGCGCCGAAGCGCTGGGGTTTGAGATCATGGTCGGCTGCATGGTCGGCTCGTCCTTGGCAATGGCGCCCGCCGTGTTGGTGGCACAGGGCGCTAAAATCGTTGATCTGGATGGACCGTTGCTGTTGAAAGAAGACCGCACGCCGGGCCTCCAGTTTACGGATGGGCGTATTCATCCGGCTGACCGAGCGCTTTGGGGCTAATTTTTTGCCGCACTAGGCCTTCCAATTAGGGTATTGCGAGACTACGTTTCGCCGATGCAGCCGATCATTGAAATCCAGAACCTCACAAAAACCTATGACGATGGGTTTCAGGCGCTCAAAGGCGTCGACCTTAGCATCGACAAAAGTGAGATTTTCGCTCTGCTGGGCCCGAACGGCGCCGGTAAGACGACGCTGATCAGTATTGTCTGCGGTATCGTCAATGCCACTGGCGGCAGTGTCACCATCGCCGGTCATGATATCGTTCGTGATTATCGCAAAACCCGGTCCATGATCGGCTTGGTCCCACAAGAACTGACCACCGATGCATTCGAAACCGTCTGGGCGACGGTGACGTTTTCGCGCGGGCTGTTCGGCAAGTCGAAAGACCCGGCGCACATCGAAAAAGTGCTTCGTCAGCTGTCGCTGTGGGACAAAAAAGACAACAAGATCATGACTCTTTCCGGCGGTATGAAGCGCCGGGTGCTGATCGCCAAAGCATTGTCGCACGAACCACAGGTTCTGTTTTTGGACGAGCCCACCGCCGGCGTTGATGTGGAGTTGCGTAAAGACATGTGGGAAGTCGTGCGCGGTCTACGTGACAGTGGTGTCACCATTATTTTGACCACGCACTACATCGAAGAAGCGGAAATGATGGCGGACCGCATTGGCGTCATTCGTGGTGGCGAGATCATTCTGGTCGAAGATAAAAAAGCACTGATGCAGAAACTCGGGCAAAAGCAATTGCGCGTCTATTTGCAGGAGAAGCAAAAAAGTGTGCCGGAAAAGCTGGTCACCGCGCACGGCCTTGAATTATCCGAGGACGGCTATTCATTAATCTATTCATATGATGTGCATGGTGCGCGCACGGGTATTACCGGCCTGCTCGCCGACCTGAACGAAGCCGGCATACGTTTCAAAGATATCGATACGTCTGAGCGGTCATTGGAAGATATTTTCGTTACCCTGGTGCGGGACGTAGAAAAATCATGAACCTACGTGGCGTAAAAGCGATCTACATGTTTGAGATGGCGAGGACCTGGCGCACTATTGGCCAGAGCATTGTGTCGCCGGTGTTGTCGACATCGCTGTATTTTATCGTGTTCGGCGCCGCCATCGGGTCCAGGATCGATCAAATCGACGGTGTCGATTACGGCTCGTTCATTGTGCCCGGTCTGATCATGCTGTCGCTGCTGACGCAAAGCGTATCCAACGCCTCGTTCGGGATATATTTTCCGCGCTTTTCCGGCACCATTTATGAAATTCTCTCGGCCCCGGTTTCGTATATTGAAATCGTGATGGGCTACGTCGGCGCAGCAGCGACGAAATCTATTTTGCTCGGTATTATTATTTTGGCGACGGCCGGCTTCTTTGTTGATTTGCAGGTCGATCATCCGATTTGGATGTTTGGGTTCTTGGTGATGACGTCGGTGACGTTCGCGCTGTTGGGGTTCATCATCGGGATTTGGGCGGACGGATTCGAAAAACTACAAATCGTCCCGTTGCTGGTGATCACGCCATTAACGTTCTTGGGCGGCACGTTTTATTCGATCAGCATGCTGCCCGATATTTGGCAAAAAGTGAGTCTGCTGAATCCGGTCGTCTATTTGATTAGCGGGTTTCGGTGGAGTTTTTACGGCAAGGGCGATGTGCATATCGCGGTTAGCGTTGGTATCGCATTTTTGTTTCTGGCGCTTTGTATCGGTACCATTTCGTACATCTTTAAGACCGGCTATCGCCTTAAAGATTAGACGTAAGTCGTATTTTTTACTTGAAGCATGCGAGTACTTTTTAGCTTCTGGCTAAATAACGCATCTTGAAATTGATATTCAATAAAAACGGCTGATTTCAGTCATATTTATCATCATGTATCCTGTTATTTTGCCGTTTATTGAGCCCCTTATTTTTTGGGGCTGACATAGATAAGCTCGAAGTATTCATATTTTTACCCATTCGACTAGGACCTTCAAGAGGTTCGCTGTAGGTCGATAATTGAACCGCCACTCACATTCCTTGAGGTATAGGTGA